>Ga0256405_10002523_pt1 | contig 41718 bp, 32 predicted proteins | sample RumenRJG_02DNA_FD_189096 | JGI IMG/M metagenome (GOLD analysis project Ga0256405, IMG submission 189096) | Bovine rumen microbial communities from Lethbridge, Alberta, Canada - RJG_02 | ecosystem: Host-associated > Mammals > Digestive system > Stomach > Rumen | place: Canada: Alberta... | reverse complement strand
TCTTCCCAGAATGGGATAACGCGTTCCAACGTAACCTTCAAGTTTTCGCCACCAGGAATGATGCGTGGGTCAAGGTTTGCATAACGACGATCGTTTGCTGCAGAACCTTCATCGTCTGCGCTCAAGAGCGGAGGCAATACATCGTATGAACGACGCCAGATGTGAACTTGTTCTTCACCGAACTTTTCAGCTGCTTCAGCCTTGTTTTGGCCTTGCAATGCGCCGTAATGACGTTCGTTCAAACGCCATGTCTTTGTTTCAGGAACCCAAAGTTGGCCTGATTCTTCAAGTGCGAAGTGAAGCGTCTTGATAGCACGCGTCAAAACTGACGTGTAAGCTTGGTCAAATTCGATGCCAGCTTCTTTAATCTTGCGACCTGCTTCTTTTGCTTCTTGTTCGCCTTTTTCGCTCAAATTAACGTCAACCCAGCCAGTGAACAAGTTCTTCAAGTTCCATTCACTTTGACCGTGACGGATAAATACTAATTTTGCCATTTAGTACAAACCTCTTTCTTAGAATATGATACAACCATATTTTACACTGAAAACGCGAAAATTGGTAGCTTTTTACAAAAATTATTGTTGCTTATAGCGTCTGATTGCAGAAATCATGGCTTCAGTCGCCTTTTTGACGTTTTCAGGCGTCGTTGCCAAATTGAATCTGATGTGTCCTGCCCCGCCTTTTCCGAACCAATCGCCAAAATCAACGGCAAGTTTTGCATCGCGCTTGATGACGTCCTCAACATCTGCGCTTGAAACGACCGGTTCAAGATTGATCCACATGAGATATGTTCCCTCGAGTTCTGAACAGATGATTTCAGGAAATGCAGACCTTAATTGCTCCTTGACGTATGCATAGTTTGAGCGCACGACTTCGAGCAAGCCTTCAAGCCATTCTTCACCGTTCCGGTAAGCGGCCTCCCCGGCAACTTTTCCAAGCAGATTTCCATTCGGCGTTTTCTGCATTTCGACAAAACGATCGTACTTTCTCATGATCTGCGGATTCGGCACGATCACGTGACTGTTGTCAAAGGCCGCCATGTTGAATGTTTTTGAAGTCGAATCAAGCACGACGAGATTGTCGCGATAATAACCGTCTCTGATTGAAAGCCCGGACACGAACGGTCTTTTTCCGACGATCAGATCGTGGTGAATCTCGTCAAAAATCACGCGGACCTGCTTGTTTCTGCAAAGCTCAAGCATTTCTTCGAGTTCTTCTGCGCTCCAGACTCTTCCGACAGGATTGTGAGGACTGCAGAAAATCAATAATTTGACGTTTTCTTCACCGATCTTTCGTTCCATGTCCGCCAAATCGAGCGAGTAAACCTCGTTTTCGTTTTTAAGCGCAGAAACAACGAGCCTGCGTCCGGTATTTTTGACAACTTCAGCAAACGGATTGTAGACCGGTTGCAGAATCATTACGGAATCCCCTGGCTGCGTCAAAATTTGCACAAATGTGCTGATTGACTGAACAACGCCCGAACCGAAGCGCATCCACTCTTGATGAAGTTCAGTGCCGTAACGTTTCTTTTGCCAGTTCATGTATGCTTCATAATATTCCTTCGGTGTCAGCGAATAACCGAAAACACCATGCTTGACGCGTTCTTCCAACGCCTTTTGAGCCTGTTTCGGAATCTTGAATTCCGTATCAGCAATCCAAAAAGGCAATAAGCCATCTTCGCCGAAGCTTTCTTTTAAATCATCCCACTTGACGCAGCAAGTGTTGCGTCTGTCAACGGCATATTCGCTTAAAAACTCATCCTTGTTCATTTTGTTTTTCCTGCTTTCTTAATTTTTCAAGTTTATTGTGTTTCGTGTGAACGGGTTTAACTCCTAAAACATCAAGCATGAACGTGAAAATCGGGATGCCGACGATCAAGCCCCACGTTCCAAAAAGATGTTCCGAAATGAACAAAACGACGAACGTGTAAAAAATCGGCAATTCGGTTCGGCTGGACATCAGTTTCGGATTAAGCACGTAAGACTCGATTGCATGAACCACGATCAACAAAATAATGATGTAAAAAACATCTCTTAAACCGCCAACGGTATAGCCAATGAAGCAAAGCGGAACTGCAGAAACGATAACGCCGGCAACGGGAACCAGACTGAGCACGAAAATCATCAGGCTCAAACTGAAAAGCTGCGGCATCTTCATGAATCCGAGACATGTGGTCGTAATCACCGTATTTACGATTGCTATCATGAACTGCGCTTCCATCACGACGCCGAACGTATTCACGAAAATCTTTGCAAAATAATAAATATCCTGGAAAATCCATGCAAACGGTCCGCTCGTCAAAAAGCTTTTCGAAAATTCCGCCATCTGACGTTCCTCAATCGTAAAGAAGAAACTCAAAAGAAGTGACATGAACAGCGTGAATCCCATCGAACCAATGCTCGTAACATACTTCATCACGATTCCAAAACTTCCTTTGACCTGATTCATGACGTCAAGCTTGCCAACGTATCCGCTGATGAAGTTGATGACCTCATTTGCCCCTTTTGGAGGATTTTGGTAAAACTGAAGCACTGAAGCAACCATCGCTTCCGACTGACTGATCAGTTTCGGCACGTAAACGGTCACTGCCAAATATATCAGTCCGATCAGCGCCAGATATACGGCAATCACAATCAGCTGTGACGGAATTTTGACGTGTCGATGAATCGACATTATCAGGCGCGTGATCAAAAACGTGAAGATGAACGTCAGCAAAATCACGCTGATGATGCTTCGTGAAACGTACAGGATTCCGATAATCCCAAGTAAGACGACGAAACGTCTCAAGCGGACGTTTTCCAAAAATTTATTCCATAAGTTCAAAGGAAATACCTCCCTAAATATTCCAGCAACAACAAGTCGATACGTCAATTTTACTATATTTAGGAATTTAGAGAAAGACAGAAATGAGGGCTGTTTTTGATGAGGCAGACTCTGATTTTGTGTGCGCGCGTCGAATCTGGTCATGCGAGTAGACAAAAAATGGGGGAAATGTGTGATTTTTGTCTACTGGCTGGTCCAAATTCAGGGCGTGCGGAACCAAAAGTAGGCAAAAAACAGGACAAATGCCTCATTTTTGTCTACCGGACTCTCCAAATTCGGGGCGTGCGAAACCGAAAGTAGACAAAAAACGGGGGAAATGGCTCATTTTTGTCTACCGGTTGGTCCAAATTCAGGGCGCGCGACATCGAAAGTAGACAAAAAACGGAGTGAATGGCTCATTTTTGTCTACCGGACACTCTGAAATTGGGGAGCACGGTTCCGAAAGTAGACAAAAACCGGTGAAACGTCTGATTTTTGTCTACCGGCTAGTCCAAATTCGGCCCGAGCTGCCCTGAAAGTAGAACAAAATCTCGAAAAATTGAAAAAATATTCTACTCGGTTACCTTCGCCAAAGCAGTTTGGACTCAGATTACGGGCAAATCTCAGAAATCAACGTTTTGCCCGTAACCGAGGTCAGGTGCAGCGATTGAGCAGGTGATGAGCAGCACTGCATTTGGCAAAATCATTGTCATTTACGGACACATCGATGAAAATGGGCCGTTTGTCCGTAAATGGCCTGCTCGAAAAATGGCGATTACGGACAAAATGGTCAAAAACGGCCGGTTATCCGTAAAAATTAAGGTGTTTCGGACCTTGTTTTACGGACAGATGTTCCAAAAAGCCGGCTTTGTCCGTAAATTTTGAGTGAAATCTCGGTGCACCACCCAGAACAAGAAAAAATCCGCGCCATCACTGGCACGGATTTAAAATCATCATTCAGTTGTGGCCTTCGGTCGTCCAAATCTTGCGTACGGGGTCATGAGCGCCCCTCCTTATCTACCGCCTTGTTAGGCGGCTGGTCTTCACACCTTGTCCTAATCAGGTTTCGCCTCACAGCCCCCTTGTCCCAAGCACCCTCGCTCGGGCAAGACGAGCTTACCCATCGCAAGCGCGACTTGGATACGCGGGGGCTAACCGTTCGGCTTCACACCTTTACTTTATCTTGTCATACGCATACTGAATCCGATAAGTGCGCTTTCCTTGACGCGGCAAGATGATGTCTCCAAAGTTTTCCTGATTGATTGCATCCGGAAGCGTCTGGGCTTCAAGCGCAACGCCTTCCCCAGGCTTGGCAAGCGCACCCTTATCGCGGGTAAAGCGCATTTCGGCATCAAGTTCTGGCATCGTATACATTACAAGACCGTTTCTTTCCGAATTGATCGTAATCTGACGGCCGCTTTCCTCATCGCGCAAGACGGCAATCGGCAAAGCTGCGTGTCCCGGTTCGTTTACAACGAAAACATCGTCAAACCCGCCTTTTTCTTCATCAGCATCCTTAAGATTTCTGAAGTCTCTGAAATCACATGGCGTTCCTTCCACTTCGCGAATGCGTCCCGTCGGAATGTTGTTCTCGCCAAGATCAAGAAATTCGTGGCTGTTGATTTTTAGAGAAAGCGTGCTCAAATCGGGGCGATCGCTCGGATTGAAGTAAACGTGCATCGTTGGGTTAAAGAGCGTGTCGACTTCCCCGCCCAAAGCACTGTATGCAATCGTTACTTTGTTATTATTGTTCAACGTGTAAATAATAGTTGCCAAAATATCACCTGGGAAACCATCCATTTCTTCCGTGATTTTCTTTTGGAAAATGACGCTCACGCTGTTTTTATTCTGTGAAGTCGTGTAGTTCCAATTCCATTCAGTAAATCCATGGAAGCCGCCGTGAAGCGTATTTCCGTGATCATTTGCAGGAAGAGAAACCTGCTTGCCGTTGATGACGCACTTAGCATTGGCAATTCGACCGCCGACGCGTCCGATCGATTTGCAGACGCATTGCTCATTCTTATAATACTCTTCAGTATGTTCAAACCCCAAGAGCATGTTCTTTTTGGAATTTCCAGCCGGAACAAGAAATTCTTGCCAGATTGCGCCCATCGTCAGGCACGAAATTTCAACGCCGTTATCGTTGATAAGCGTAATTTTCGTTACCTTATGACCATCGTAGCTATCGAGTTCTTTTTTTATGATATCCATGCTTTTTCCCTCCAGATGCTTTTTCCTACCTTTTTATTTTATCTCATCAAGTCAGAAAATAAAAGCGCTTGCAATCAAATAAATTAATATTTTTTTATCATAGCAAATTGGTATATTCCGGTTTCAATCCTTATTTTTGCATATCCTTACGAGTTTTATGCTTATACAAGCATTATAAACACCTATTTTTAATTATTTGCTTATTTTCTGCAACTGAATGCTTGAAATTTCCTTTTTCCAAGAGTATGGTATACCCATAGGCAAATCAAGGAGGGCAATTTATTATGAATGATACGGTTATTCAAAAACGCGAATCGCGTTCAAGCAAAAGCAAAGAGTGGAGAATGTCAAACGGAAACGGTCATTTTCTCGACGTAATCTTCAGCATCGATCTCGAAAACAGATTACGCTCGCACAGAAACTTCTCATTTGCGCGTTTTGAATCAGAACAGCTTAACAAACTCAGCAGCATCATCCCTTCATTGCAAGACGACTACCGTCTGACGATTGACGAGGAAGCCGTCGGATTGGCCTTCCTGCCGATCAGTTCAGAAGAGGCGCAGCCATTGATGAAATTGGTCTAATTCTTTTTATTTCCATGCATGGTTACAAATCAGATTCAGAAGATTTTGCATGCTGAAAAATGCAGAGCTTCGTTTCACAGCATCTGAAACAAAGCAGATTTTTCCCTGCGTTGCAGAGCAAAGTTCAAAAACAAAGCGACATTAAAAAATGCAGGGCTTCGTTCCGCCACGTGACGATTCAAAGCACTGCATTTTTAATTATTATTTGTCATCGTAACCGTTCGGATGCGTGGAATGCCATGCCCAAGCCGTTTCGATGATCTTGTGAATATCGTCAAATTGCGGTTTCCATCCCAAAACTTCGCGAGCCTTGTCGGAGCATGCGATCAACGAGTCCGGATCACCGCCGCGACGAGGTGCCATTTCGGCCGGGATCGGTTTGCCCGTGACGTCTCGTGCAGCTTCAACGATTTCAAGGTTGGAAAATCCAGTCGAAGAACCAAGGTTGAAAGCATTTGATTCATTGCCCTTGCGCAAATAGTCAACGGCCAAAATATGCGCATCCGCCAAATCGAACGGATGAACGTAGTCGCGAACGTTCGTGCCATCAGGCGTATTATAGTCGTTGCCAAAAATTTGAAGCTTTTCGCGCTTTCCTTGGGCAACCTGCAAAACAATCGGGAGCAAGTGCGTTTCAGGATGGTGATCTTCACCGATTGATCCATCCGGCTTGGCACCGGCAACGTTGAAATAGCGCAAAGCAACGAATTTGACACCGTATGCCTGATCCGCCCAACGCATGATTTTTTCCATCATCAGCTTGCTTTCGCCGTATGGATTGATCGGATTTTGCGGATCGTCTTCTTTGATTGGCATCTTTTCGGGAATTCCGTACGTTGCAGCCGTTGATGAGAAGACAATGTAGTTGACGTTGAATTCATGCATGACTTCAAGCAGCTTGACCATTCCGGCAGTATTGTTGTCGAAATATTTCAACGGATCCTTCATTGATTCTGCAACCAATGAAAATGCAGCAAAATGAATCACCGCATCAATCTCTGGATTTTCAGAAAAGACTTTGCGCATGAACGGCTTGTCAGCCAAATCCCCTTGATAAAACTTTGCCTCCGGTCTAACGGCTGCCCTGTGCCCCGTTACCAGGCTGTCAACAACGACGACGTCTTGGCCTTGTTCGACCAGACGATCAACTGTGTGGGAACCGATGTAGCCGGCACCGCCTAATACTAAAACTGCCATATTCTTTCCTCCTGTTCAGGAATTAAAATTTCTCCTTTTATATTTTACTATAGATTGACGGGAATGTAACTAAAATTTACTGAAAAATAGTAATATTTCCTAAACGTTTTTCCCCGTCCCTTTCATTTTAACCTTTTCTTGCTTAAAACGCTACAGTATGCTTAAATTGAGTAAGTATGATTCAAGCGAAAAGAGGTGTTCCCATGGCAGAACTCATCTATAAACAAATCATCGCCGATCTCAAGAAACGAATCTTCTCCGGCGAATTCAAGGAAATGCGTCTCCCTGACGAACGCACGCTGGCACTTGAATACGAAGTCAGCCGCAGTTCGATCAAACGCGCATTGACACGCATGGCAAGCGATGGCATCATCTTCAAGAAGCGAGGGTCAGGCACCTTCATCAATCCCCTGTATTTGAAAAACGAATCAGTTTTTAACTATGAAGAAGGAAAGAATCTCGGAGTCACCGACAACTTCAAAATGAACGGTCAAAAGCCTCAAATCAAAGTCCTCGAATTCGAAGTTGAAAAGCCGACTGAAGAACTTCAGCGCGACCTCTTCTTGAAACCCACAGATTTCGTTTACAAAATCGTCCGGTTGCGACTCTTCGAAAACGAGCCTTTCATGATCGAAACGGGGTACATACCCATCAAACTCGTGCCGGATCTCACGCCCAAGATTATTTCCGGCTCAATCTTCAACTATATGCAAAACGAACAAAACCTTTCCGTAACCAAATCATTTCTCTCCGTTTTTGCCGAGCCGTCCACAACCCGTGACCAGGAACTTCTTGGTCTGAAAGATACGGAGCCGGCCGGCATCATGGAAGGCATTTTCTTTCTTGACAACGGTACTCCGTTCGAATTCTCCAGCATGAGGTTCCACTACCGCTACTTGAAATTCAACACGTTCGTCAGCGTGGAAAATTAGATATTGTTTTAGCGACGCGTCCAAGTCCGAAACGGCAAGTGGCGGGTCGCTTTTCTATCGTTGATAATGCAATGCTTTGGATAAAGCGCGGACAGCTTTTGATGCGCGGACGGCAACGAAACGAGAAAGCTTCCGTGATAAGGATTCAAAAATTTTCAAAACGCATTAAAATGCAGAGACACCGGCATCAAACATCGTCTCAAAGTCTCTTGCTTTGGCGTAATCTCTGCCGTACGTCTGAATCGGGGTGCGCGGTACCAAAAGTAGACAAAAAACGGAGTGAATGTGTGATTTTTGTCTACTGGCTGGTCCAAATTCAGGGCGTGCGGGCTCGAAAGTAGAACAAAATTCTCCAAAATTGAAAAAATGCTCTACCGCTGACTCCAAATTCGGTCCTCGCGGCTCAGAAAGTAGAACAAAATCTCCAAAATTTTGAAAAATGTTCTACCACTGACTCCAAATTCGGCCCGCGCGGCTCAGAAAGTAGAACAAAATCTCCAAAATTTTGAAAAATGTTCTACCACTGACTCCAAATTCGGCCCGCGCTGCCCTGAGAGTAGAACAAAATCATCCAAAATTGAGAAAATGTTCTACTCAGTTACCTTTGCCAAAGCAATGTGTCCTCAGATTACGAGCAAATCTCAGAAATCAACGCTTTGCCCGTAACTGAGATCAGGTGCAGTAATTGAGCAGATGATGCGCAGCACTGCATTTGTCAAAATCACTGCCGTTTACGGACAAATCGATGAAAATTGGGAGTTTGTCCGTAAAATGCGTTTTGATTACGGACAAATCGGCCAAAATGGGCACTTTGTCCGTAAAATTTGAGTAAAATCTCGGTGCACCGCCCAGAATAAGAAAAATTCGCGCCATCACGGCAATGATTTTAATCATTATTCAGTTGCGTACGGGCTCATGACCGCTCGCTTCCACACCTTGTTTTGGACCGTTCCAATTATCAAATTAGTTGACTCCAAAGAAAAAATTGATAGAATATAACTATAAAGACAAATCGTAAAGGAGTCATCGTCAACATGGCCAAAGATTACTCATCAAAAGAATATTTCGCAAAACTTGATGCTTACTGGCGCGCTGCCAACTATATTTCGGTGGGGCAGCTTTATTTGAAAGACAATCCGCTGCTGAGACGTCCGCTTGAATCATCCGACGTCAAGGCAAAGCCAATCGGACACTGGGGCACAATTGCCGGACAAAACTTCATCTATGCACACCTTAACCGCGTCATCAACAAATATGACCTGAACATGCTTTACATCGAAGGTCCTGGTCACGGCGGACAAGTAATGGTTTCAAATTCCTACCTTGACGGAAGCTATACTGAAATCTACCCTGAAATCACTGAAGATGAAGAAGGCATGAAGAAGCTCTTCAAGCGTTTCTCGTTCCCTGGCGGCGTTGCTTCTCACGCTGCTCCAGAGACACCGGGATCCATTCATGAAGGTGGGGAACTCGGATATTCGCTTTCACACGCTACGGGCGCCATCCTTGACAACCCCGATTTGATTGCAGCAGCCGTCGTCGGCGACGGTGAAGCAGAAACTGGACCGTTGGCAACTTCTTGGCAGTCAAACAAGTTCATTAATCCGATTCATGACGGGGCCGTTTTGCCGATTCTTGATCTGAACGGCTTCAAGATTTCGAACCCGACGATCCTTTCGCGCGAATCAAACGAAACGCTGACGAAGTACTTCGAAGGTCTCGGATGGCATCCGATTATCGTTGAAGGAGAAGACCCTGAAAAACTCCATCCGGAACTTGCCCGGGCAATGGACGAAGCAATCGAAGAAATCAAGGCGATTCAAAAGCATGCAAGAGAAACCGGTGATGATTCGCTGCCGACATGGCCAATGATCATCTTCCGTGCGCCAAAGGGCTGGACGGGTCCGAAGGAATGGGACGGCAAGCCGATCGAAGGCTCATTCAGAGCTCACCAGATTCCGATCCCGGTTGACCAAAACGACATGGAGCATGCCGACAAACTGGTCGCTTGGCTCAAGAGCTACCGTCCGGAAGAACTATTTGACGAAAGCGGCAAGCTGAAGCCTGAATTTGCCGAAATCGCTCCAAAAGGCGACAAGCGCATGGCGGCAAACCCGCACACGAACCCCGGCAACCTGATTCGCGATCTTATCCTTCCTGACTTCAGAGAATTTGCTTTGGAAAATGCAGAGCACGGAAAGACTGTCGCTCAAGACATGACCGTTCTTGGCAAATACCTCGAACGCGTAATCGAGCTTAACGCCAAAAATCGCAACTTCAGAATTTTTGGACCTGACGAAACAATGTCTAACCGCTTGGCACCGATTTTTGACGAAACAAAACGTCAATGGATGCAAGATATCAAAGAACCAAATGATGAATTTTTGGCACATTCTGGTCGCGTCATTGATTCGCAGCTGTCCGAACACCAGGATGAAGGTTTCCTTGAAGGCTACGTCTTGACCGGTCGCCACGGTTTCTTCGCATCGTATGAAGCTTTTCTGCGCGTTGTCGATTCAATGCTGACGCAGCATTTCAAATGGCTCAGGAAAGCAAAGGAACAGCCTTGGCGCAGCGAAATCCCTTCACTCAACGTCGTTTCGACGTCAACCGTGTTCCAACAGGATCACAACGGCTATACGCACCAGGATCCTGGAATTTTGGGCCACTTGGCAGATAAAAAGCCTGAATTTATCCGCGAATATTTGCCGGCCGATGCCAACACCTTGCTCGCTGTTTTTGACAAAGTCCTGAACGATCGCGAAAAGATCAACTTGATCGTTTCTTCCAAGCATCCGCGTCCGCAATTCTATACGGCCGCTGAAGCCAAAGAACTTGTTGACAAAGGACTCAAAATCATCGATTGGGCTTCGACGGATCACAATGCTGAACCTGACGTCGTCATCGCTGCTTGCGGAACCGAACCAAACCTTGAATCATTGGCTGCCGTTTCGATTCTGCACGAAAAGCTGCCTGATTTGAAGCTTCGTTTCATCAACATCGTCGATCTGCTCAAATTACGCTCGCCAAAACATGATCCTCGAGGTTTGAGCGACGAAGAATTTGATGCCTTCTTCACGAAGGATAAGCCGATTCTCTTTGCCTTCCACGGCTATGAAGGTCTCATTCGCGACCTGTTCTTCAATCGTCACAACCACAACGTCATGATTCACGGCTACCGCGAAAACGGTGACATCACGACACCGTTTGACATGCGCGTTTTAAATCAGATGGATCGTTTCGATCTTGTCAAAGATGTTGTCTTGAATCTGCCGGATGCTGACAAATATGGTCAGATCGCTGCTGAGATGGACAGCATCATTGCCAAACACAATCAATATATCAGAGACGAGGGCGCAGATCTTCCGGAAGTCGAAAACTGGACATGGAAACCCCTTGAATAATTGACTCGGAGCCCGAATTTTCGGGCTCTTTTTTGCTTGACTTTTGATATTCAAAATGATTAAGTTGAATTAACGAATTTAACGGAGGAACTATTTATGACTGTGATTTATCTTGTTCGCCATGGTCAAAGTCAGGCCAATGCCAAGGGAATCTGGCAGGGCGCTCAAATCGATACGCCGTTGACCGAACTCGGTCGAACTCAGGCTCAAAATACCAAAAAGCACCTTGAAGAAGAAGGCGCAGTATTTTCTGCGGTTTATTCAAGTCCTTTGCTTCGTGCCGGAGAAACGGCCGGGATCATTGCTCCAAATCAAAACATTACGTTTGATTCGCGGCTTAAAGAATTCGATTACGGCATGTGGGACGGCATGTATTGGCAAGACATCCTTGAAAGATACAGTGAATTTTTCGATGCTTCAGAAAATCTTCTTCCGAATTCATGGGAAGTTACCGGCGGAGAAACCTATGACGAAGTCAAAGAAAGATTGCAGCAATTCTTCAATGAATTGACGGATAAACATCCTGATGAAAACGTCCTTGTCGTCAGCCACGGCTTTACGATCAAACTGATTCTCGATCTGTTCTTAAATATCGGAAATCTTGTTAATCTCAATGAACCGACAAATGCCGGCATTACGAAATTCATCCTTAAAAACGGTGCTCGCACGCTGGTTTATTTCAACAGATAGTCAAAAACAGGACTTTAGAAACTAACAACGTTTCAAAAGTCCTGTTTTTTTACGGATAACTTTTTTGCCAAATGCAGTACTGTGCATCTCATTCACAACCAACGCACCAAGATTGGATTACGAGCAAAATGCCGTTTTTTGATATTTTCCCGTAAATGCCAGTCCCCGGTTACGGGTAGCCCCGCCCCCTTTGCATAAAAAAACGGATGATTCGCAGTAAATCGCAAAGCATCCGTTTTTTTATTGAGGAATATTTTTCCTAATCTCTTGTTCTAAGCTTTGAAGTGTTTTCCCCTTTCTTTTTGGGAAACGGGAATCTTCACGTTGACTCCAAAGACTGCCTTCATTACTCCTGACTTATTGAGAAGCAGCAGATACAACAGCATGAACATGCCGCCGAACAGTGCAGCATAAACAAATGCTGAAAGCTTTCCTTGGGGAACGTACGCCATTTTGATTACTGCATTTGAAATAAATGCAACTCCCAAGACCAAAACATTGATCACCAAAATCTTCTTGATGTTGCGCAAGCGAATGCCTTTCAGATAATTATGCTTGATGTGCGCGTAAACCATCAAAGAAATAATGCCGAATGCAAATGTTGTGGCAAGAATCGTTCCGTATGGCCCAAAAAGATAGGTCAAAGGCACTTGCAGCACAAGTTTTAAAATAATTCCCAAAGCAAGTTTTTTGACGGCATATTCGTGCTTGCCAAGCGACTGAATCACCGTAAAGAAGTCAGTAAAAATCGCAAGCGCCATGCAGCTGATCAAAGCAAAGCCCATCAAACCGGCAGCTTCCTTGTCAAACGGAAAGAAGACGCCGTTTACTTCCCAAGCAAGAATCGAGAGCAGACCTGCGCTTGGAATCAGCGCAAGCAGCATCAGTTCAATGTTTTGGGCAATCGTCGTTCCAATTTGTCGTCGATCGTTCTTTTTGGCAAGCGATGCCAACAATGGCAATGACGTTTCAGAAATCGCAATCGTCAAGGAAATCACGACCGTCGTAATTTTGTTTGGATTGGCCGAAAAATAAGTATACAGATTTTGTGCCTTGACGGTCGGCATCCCTGTCAAATCAACCATAATGTCCTTAAAAGTCAGCTGATCGATAAATTGAAAAATCGTCACGGCAGATCCAACGAAAATAAACGGCAAAGCTTCCTTGACGATATTTTTGAAAATCGTCACGATCTGCAGATTGTCGACAGGTTCGCTTTCCTGGTACAGTTCCCGGTATTGCGGAATCTTCTTTGACGCGTACCAGAACAAATACAGATAACTTGCAATCGCTCCGATAAACGTTGCAAACGTACTGTAGTTTACGGCCTTAACATAGTCACCGCCTTGCATGTACATAATGACGAAAGTTGAAACCAGGATAAAAATGACGCGGGCAAACTGTTCCCAAAGCTGAGAAATACCAAAAGGACGCATATCTGCATTTCCTTGGAAAAAGCCGCGCATCAGACTCATCGGCGGCAAAATCACCAACGTCGGCACCATGACGCGAATCGCTGCCGTCGCAACGTCAGTCGACACGACGGCGCTCTTTTGCGCAATGAGCGGCGCAAAAAAGTACAACAGACCACCGCACATGATCCCGGTAAACAGCATGAACAGTGAAGCAAACTTAAAAACTCTGACGCTGTTTTTAAACTTGTTTTGGCCGTTATACTCGGCGACCTGCCTGGCGATTGCGGTCGGAAATCCGGCGGTTCCAAGCGAAAGAAACAGCGCATATGGCGTGTAAGCCGTATTAAAGATTGCCTGTGCCGCATTTTGATGCTGAGGATTTCCCATCATTATCAGCCATGGTATCAAATAAACGATTCCGAGGATGCGGGAAAGGATACTCCCAAGCATCATCCAAAACGCTCCGGATAATAATTTGTTTTTCATCCATAATTTCTGCTATATAAAATATAGAATAATATAGAAACATAAAATATTTTTCCACATTATCAGAAAGAATATAGCTTTTCCTTTCCTAATTTTATTTGCTGCCGTCAGCACCAGTCTTCCCATATCCTAACGTGAGGGTAATGACAGTGACCGTCTCTTGCAGCTTAAGGACGTAGCCCGCCCCTTTTGATTTTCTTATATCAATGACAATAAATTCATGACCGCATTTTCATCTCTGTCCATGATGGCACCGCATTCATAACAAACGTATTCGTTATACTTGGTTTTATGTTTCATGTTGCCGTCAAGACTGATTTTATCGTCACCAGTCTTGACGAATCCGCATCGAGAACAACGTTGCGTGCTTGGATAGAATTTGTCGGCTAAAAATAATTCTCTGCCGTACCATTGGCATTTATAAGCTAAAACCTGTCTGAAACAGCCAAACAACGACCGCTTTCACTACCTATCAAAGGATTATCGACTTGCTTTTTGCTATATAATTCCATGCAATTCTGTCTTTTTCTACAAATTAATTAACAGTTAAGTTGCTCCAGTTATATATTTGACTTTCAATAAAAGACAACACAAATTAATTATATAACACTTTAAGCTTGTTTTTTTCAAATTTTGTCTAAAAAATGCAACAAAAAAAGGCTCGGAATCAAATTCCAAACCTTTTCGCATTTTATGAAACTACTTTGTAAGAGAAACGTTTTCCCAAAGCGTGTATCCCTTGGACGTCTGTTCCGTGAAGCCCTTGACATTGTTCTTGACAGGTACGGAATCATAGTAATCTTGCAAAGGAACAACGTAGGCTTGTTCGTTCATCCATGCTTGCCATTCCTTGAACTGCTTTACGCGCCACTTGTGGTCCGTAACTGCTTTTTGAGAATCGATGTTCTTCAAATATTGAGTATTCTTCTTGGAAACGAAGCGCGTCATGTTGAACGGAGCTGCTTCACTGTAAAGGTCTGCAGGAGAAGGTTCTGATGAAAGAGACCATGCGCCGAAGAAGACGTCGATATCCTTGGAATCGGCTTGAACCTTGTCATAGAAGTTGTTGAAGTCAAGCAGGCGACCGTTCGTAAGCTTGCAGCGAAGACCGACTTTCTTCCAGCATTGGATGTAATTCTTCATGATAGCTTCTTGGTTTGCGCTGCCAGACATTGCGGCAACGTTGATCGTAAGCTTCTTGCCGTCCGGAGTCTTGCGGTAGCCGTCCTTGCCCTTCTTGTAGCCGGCCTTGTCGAGCAGCTTATTTGCTTTGTCAACGTCTTGAGGGAAGCCTTTAAGTTCCGTATTCTTGTATTCCTTGAAGGCGCCAGGAATCAAGGAGGTTGCACGCGTCTTCAAACCATAACCGAACTTGTCTGAAACTTGTTGCACGTTCATTGCGTATGCCATTGCCTGACGCAATGATTTGTTGTTCATCTTGGCATTCTTGTTTTCGACGTTTACGCCCTTCTTGCTGTCGAACTTGCCGACCTTGAAGCCCATGTAGCTGTATGCAAGTTCAGGCTTGCCGACCATCGTGTAGCCCTTTGGCTTCTTGTTGTCACCGTAAACAGACGTTGGTTCATCAAACATGATGTCATACTTCTTTGACTTCAAAGCAGCCCCTGCAGTTGCTGAGGAAACCGTTTGAATCGTGATCTTATCCAATGATGGCTTCTTGCCCCAGTAATATGGATTAGGAACAAATTCTGCGGATTCACCGGAAACAATCTTGTTGAACTTGTATGGACCAAACGTTACAGGGTTCTTGCGCACTTGGTCACAGGATTCAATCTTGTCGAACGGAACGTCCTTCAAGTATTCGTATGGTTCAGCACTTTCCCAGATATAACCGGAACCTGACGTCCGCATGCCTGGCGTCATCTGCTTGAAGTGAAGCACAACGGTGTGTTCATCCTTCATTTCAATTCCGGAAATCGTGTCAGCTTTGCCTTTGTGGTATTCTTCCATGCCTTTGATGTTCTTCAAAGAATCAGTATAGCGAACGCCGCTGGCTTTTGGATTGGCGATGATTTCGTATGCGAATTCAACGTCTTTTGAAGTCAAAGGCTTGCCGTTTGACCACTTGACCTTCTTGTTGATCTTGATCGTAGCCGTCTTGTCCTTATCGTTAAAGGAAATATCTGCAGCACCGCCTTTAATGAACTTATAGTTGTCATCACATTTAAACAAAGACTGCAAAGCAAATTGGCCAACTTCAGAATCATAATTATCCTGTGAAAGCTCGGGTGCAAAAATCCCCTTGAAAGCAGAATCGGAAACCATTCCGATTTTTAAAGTGCCGCCCTTGACGCTGGCTTTCTTGTTGTTGTACGCAATCGGCAACGAAGCCTTTTGAGTGCTGCTGCTGTTGCTACCCTCTTTGCTGCTGTTATTTCCGCAACCAGCAAGTGTAAGTGCCGAAAGGGACAAAACTGCCGCTGCACCTACGAAAACTTTTTTGGTATTCATAAAGAAACCCCCTAGTATTGAATTGGTATGATATTTTAAAAAGTTTATACCCTAAATTAAAACAGAAAAATTAACCCAGACGCTGACGCGCATCGGCTGCGCGTCGCAAAACGTTGCCGACATAGCTGATGCCGACACAGATTACTAAAATCAATAATGCAGCCGGAAGCCAAACCCATGGCCTCAAGGTCAAAACGGACGGATCGTTAGCATATCCGACCAGCGTCCCAAGACTTGGAACACTGTCCGGGAACCCAAAACCAAGGTACGTCAGCGAAACTTCAATCCCGATATTGCCGGCAAGCATCAAAGTTGCGTCAACGATGATGATTGAACTCAGATTTGGCAACAGCTCTTTTAAAATAATCTTCAAATCGCTGCTGCCCGAAGTCTTTGAAGCACTGATATAGTCTTTTTTTGATTCTGACAATGCCTTGGACCGAATCAAACGTGCCGTTCCGACCCAGTAAAAAGCCGACATGATTAAAACGAACGACCACATCGTATATTTTGGAATAATCGTAACGATGACGATGATAATCATCAATGTCGGCAAAACCATCATAAAATCAAGAAAACGCATCATGATATTGTCAACTTTTCCGCCATAGTAACCGGCGACAAGTCCAAAAACAGTTCCGATTACTTCAATCAAGACCGTAATCGCAATCCCGATCAGAAGCGAGTTCCTCGCTCCGAGAATCAGCATCTTGAACACGTCGCGGCCGCCTTCGTCACCGCCGAGCAACATTCCGTCAGCGCCAGGATGGTTGTATTGCTTGAAGATGTCAACCGTCATAACCTTGTCCGTATTGAGGAACAAAGCTCCAATAAAAATCCCTAGAAACAAAATAATCAGTAAAATCAATGCGCCTAATGCACCACGGTCTTTGGCAAATTCACGGGCCAAAACTTTCAAACCGGATGCTTCTTCATTCTTTTTTTGAATATTTTCAACGACTTCTTGTCCGCTGTATGCTTTTTCCGTTGTCTTTTTCTTAAACATCGACCTTCGCTCCCTTCAATTACTCGATTCTGACACGCGGATCAACGATACTTAAAATAATATCCGAAAGGAGCGTTCCGATTAAGTTAAGTATCCCGAACAAAAGAACCAATGCGGTAATAACCGAGTAATCACGGTTCGTCAGCGAGTTAATGAACAACAATCCCATCCCAGGATAAGAGAAGACGGTTTCAATAAAAATCGATCCGCCAAGCAGGCCGGTAATCGAATATCCAGCAAATGCCGCAATCGGAAGCAGCGAATTGCGCAAGATATGTCGATTGAAGACGGTCTTTTCAGGAACACCCTTGGCACGGGCCGTTTTCACGTAATCCTGCGTCTTCGAATCGATGATTTCGCTTCGCAGATACTGACAGGTACTTGTAGTTGAGATGAGCGCCGCAAGCAAAGCTGGCAAAATCATGTGATATATTCGACTCATAACGTAGCCAAAGCCGCTGCCTGCTCCAATGGAAACGGAACCTGATGTCGGAAAAATACCCAAAACGTAGCCAAAAAGCCACAGGCCAAGCAAGTAAAATACGAAACCTGGAATTGCATACGAAATATAGTTATACAATTGAATCACGCGGTCAGACTTGCTGTTTTCAAAACGGCCAGCGATAATCCCTAAAGGAATCGCAAACAAATAGCTCAAAACAACAATGACAAGAGACAACCATAACGTATTGCCTGCACGAGATGCAATCAAGTCGGCAACCGGTGTCTTGAATTGGTAAGAAACGCCCAAGTCGCCATGGAACAGGTTCGTAATCCAGCGACCGTACTGAACGTACCACGGATCATAAAGTCCGGCTTGAACCTTCAATTCATGAATTCTGGCAGGAGATGTCTGAGGCGTGATGGAACCCGTAAACGGATCACCCGGCATCATTTTGGCTAAAACAAACACGAATACGCTCAAAATGATTATTTCGGGTATCATGATCAGAACACGACGCAAAACTGTTTTCCACATAATTACTTCTCCTCCCCTGCGTCCGGCAACGCAACCCAGTGCGTTTCGGATATTTGACGAAGGTCATAAACCTTACCGTCCTTGTCATACCACTTGTCCTGATTTTCGGTAAATTCTTTTTCGACTTGTTTGCGGTATGCGCGGTGCTCATCACGATGTTCAACGTCGACTTGCGGAATGGCTGCAAGCAAACGCTTGGTGTAGATATGCTGAGGATGATTATAAATATCATCTCTTGAACCGATTTCGACAAACTTGCCGCGATGCATGATTGCAAGATTGTCGCACATGTGATAAACGACCCCGAGGTCATGAGAAATAAACATATAACTGATGCCCAAATCTTTTTGAATCTTCTTCATATAGTTCAGAACCTGAGCCTGAACCGACAGATCCAACGCAGAAACGGGTTCATCGGCAATAATCAGCTTCGGGTTGGAAGCAACTGCTCGCGCAACACCGATGCGCTGCCGCTGACCGCCGGAAAATTGGTGCGGAAACTTGTACATTGCTTCTTCCTCCAAACCGACGATGTTAAGTAACTCTGCAACGCGAGCCTTGACCTGATCTTCGGTGAAATCTTCGAAATTTCTGATCGGCTCAGCGATGATGTCCAAAATCTTTTTTCTGGGATTCAAACTTGAAAGAGAATCTTGGAAAATCATTTGAACGTCTTTGTTATATTTATGTTTTTTGCGATTCTTTCGTTTAGTCACGTCATAGCCGTCATAAATAATCTGACCGTGCGTTGCTTTTTCCAAACCGACGATCGTTTTGCCGATCGTTGATTTGCCGGAACCGGATTCACCGATGATTCCGTAGCTTTGACCTGCCTTAATCGTAAAGTTTACGCCGTCAACGGCATAAACGTAATCCGTGATCCGATTAAAGAACCCTGAGCGAATTGGATAATGGACGCAGAGATCTTTAATCGTGATTAAATCTTTTGACTCACTCATTGTTCATCCACCTGCTCTTCGTCCGGAAATTTGAAATTCTTATAGCACGTGCAACGTACTTCATGTCCTGGTTCAACTTCATGCATGACAGGATCTTCTTCATGTTCTGATACCGGAATCCATGAAACGCGGGGTGCAAATCGGCATCCTTTTTGCGGCATGTTCTTCAAAGAAGGAACCATGCCGTCAATCACGTAAAGATCATCGTTTTCACTGTCAGCCTGAGGCATTGAACGAAGAAGCGAACGAGTATATGGATGTTTCGGATTTTCAAAAATCTGTTTTGTTGATCCGACTTCGACGATCTGTCCGGCATACATCACGGCAACGCGATCGGCCGTTTCGGCAACGACGCCCAAATCGTGCGTGATCAAGATTACGCCGGCATGCTTTTCTTCTTGAATGTCGCGAAGCAAATCAAGAATCTGCGCCTGAATCGTAACATCCAGCGCCGTAGTCGGTTCGTCAGCGATAATGACGTCCGGCTTGCAGGCAATGGCAATCGCGATGATCACGCGTTGGCGCATCCCTCCGGAAAGCTCATGCGGATACATCCTGGCAACGCGTTCCGGCTTCGGAATCCCGACCTGATCAAGCAGTTCGATTACGCGAGCCCGCTTTTCTTCTTCAGACATCGTCGTATGGAAATCCAGATTTTCTTTAATCTGGTCTCCAATCCGCATCAACGGATTCAAAGCTGCCAACGGATCCTGGAAAATCATGCCCATGTCGTTTCCACGAAGAGCATTCATCTCATCCGCGCTCATTCCGACAAGTTCATGATCTTTAATCGAAACCGAACCGTCTTCTTTGACGACTCTTTGGTGATAAACAATGCTTCCGCTGATCTCAGTCGAACTCATATTGTGCAGACCAATCACGCTAGTGGCAAGAGTACTCTTGCCGCAACCTGATTCGCCGACAATAGCGAGAATCTCATCAGGATAGAGATCAAGCGAGACATCTGTGATCGCATTATAGAACTGACCGTTTACTTTAAAGGCAGTATCTACATGCTGAATCGTTAACAAGGAATTTTCACTCACTATAACAAACCCCATTTATTAAATGATTATTAAAATTCTTATTGTCATTATATGCTATTTTTCAAAATTTTCAAATACTTTTTTTGAAAAAAGGCCGTCTGCAAACTTCAAGGCATTATTATTTATTCATAAATAGTCTTTGTGAGCGTTATTTTTTGCATAAATATACCATTAAGAGATTTCAAACGTGCCCTAGCAATTGTCATGAATCAAGAAAACACGTTGTAACACAAACATTCCTTATTTACGATTGATTATACGTCATTTTTTAACGTATATTCAAAAATATTCATGAATTATTTTTTGTGTTTTGTTGCTGGCCAAAGCTTCTTCTTCAAAAAGATTGCAGCTATTTCAAAAATAGTATCATATTTTTCAGTGCTAGTATAAGTTGTTTTTCACTTATTACATTAAATGTTACTTTATCATTTTAATAAAATGGGCAATTTACATACTTTTCAGCAGCAAACGTTTTTTTCTTATAATTAAAACCGGTCGTGCTTCAGATCACCTTGACATCGCAAACCTGCAGTCCTGCGCTGGAAATGATTTTCATCAAAAGTCGTGCCATCTTTTCCGCAGACATGCTGCAATTCGTATCGATCCACCATTTCAAAGAACTCATAAAGGTCGTCACGATATAAAGGATGATAAAGTCCATCGGAATGACGTTCTCACCGTCTTTGACGTGCATCTCGCTGAAGATGGTTGAAAAATGTTCCGTCAGGAAATTTCTAAAGCAATCAGCCATGACGAAATTATTCTGTCCCTCGAGTGCCATAACGTAAAAAGACCGGTTTTTGGCAACCATCATAAAAATTTTGGTTAAAATCTTCACCAGACGTTCTTTCCTGATAATGCATCCCTCTTCTAAAATATCGCTTTCAATATTTTGAAACATCGGTGTCAGGGCATAAGAAAAAACCTGATCCAACACGTCCTGCTTATCCTTGAAGTGATTATAAAACGTCGATCGATTGATCATTGCTCTGTCAGAAATATCCTGAACCGTAATCGAATTATAGTCTTTTTCCTGAATCAGATTGATAAATGCAGTAAAAATCAGCTTCTTCGTTCTGATTACTCGCAAATCTTCTTTTTTTGTTTTTCTCATATTATATGTACCTCTTGTAGGATCAAAAAATCCGTAAAATCAGCAACATATTTTTACGATATGTTGTTTAAAATACAATGTCGCTGATTTTGAGCATTGAATTTCATTCGATTTGATATAAAATTAACTATGTTTAGTATAATCAACAAGTGTTGCATATTCAACACTGCTTGTTTATTTCGGAGTTTTATCAAGGAGATTTTTTATGGAGCCAAAATCATTAAGAGGCGGCATTGACGTCGGTTCAACAACCGTCAAAGTCGTTATCATGGATGAAAACAATGATTCTGTCTACCAAACCTATCAGCGCCATTTCTCTGACGTCAAAAAAGCCAGTGAAAAAGTTTTGCGCGAGGCAGCAGAAGCCGTTGGTTTGGATACGCCGATTTCATTTACGATTACCGGTTCAGGCGGCATGGGATTGGCCGACGTCTTGAACCTCAAATTCATCCAGGAAGTTATCGCCTGCACCAAGACGGTTGAAGTCATCTGTCCGCAAACCGACGTTGCCATCGAACTCGGCGGTGAAGATGCCAAAATCACGTTTTTCGGTGCATCGCTTGAACAAAAAATGAACGGATCATGTGCCGGCGGAACCGGTGCCTTCATTGATCAGATGGCAAGTCTGCTGAAAACCGATGCCAATGGTCTGAACGAACTGGCAAAAGGATATACGCACATTTATCCGATTGCCTCGCGCTGCGGCGTTTTTGCCAAAACTGACATTCAGCCGCTGATCAACGATGGCGCGCGTCAAGAAGACCTCGCTGCTTCGATTTTTCAGGCTGTCGTCAATCAGACGATTGCAGGTCTTGCATCCGGCCATAAGATTCAGGGCAACGTTGCTTTTTTGGGCGGTCCGCTTTACTTCATGAGCGAACTTCGTCAAAGATTCATCGAGACGCTGCATCTTAAAGAAGAAAACGTCGTCTTTCCTGAAAATCCGCAGCTCTTCGTGGCCAAGGGCGCTGCATTTTACGCAGGCGAAGAAGAACCGACGACCATCGCAAAACTGCTTGACTCGCTCGCCCACATCGGTTCTGCTCTTCAACCGACAAAATCTCTCGATCCGCTCTTTAACAACGAAGAAGAGCTGAAAGAATTTCGCGATCGCCATGCCAAAGCCAAAGTCGACTTTCGTCCGCTCGAAACATATTGTGGCAACGCTTATCTGGGAATCGACGCTGGCTCAACAACGACCAAGATCGTTTTAATGAGCGAAGACAAGAAAATTCTTTACACTTGGTACGGCAACAATGACGGTGATCCTCTTCAAAAGACGATTGATATTTTGACGGAAATGTACAAGCATCTTCCGGAAAACGTCACGATTGCCAAAGCATGCACGACCGGATACGGTGAACATCTGATCAAAAGCGCTTTGAAAGCCGATCTCGGAGAAGTCGAAACGGTTGCTCACTATAAGGCCGCGCACTACTTCCAGCCAAACGTCGATTTTATTTTGGACATCGGCGGACAGGACATGAAAGCCATGCACGTTAAGAACGGTGCGCTTTCAACAATTCAGTTAAACGAAGCCTGCTCATCCGGATGCGGCTCCTTCATTGAAACGTTCGCGCAGTCGCTTAAATACGACGTCAAGGACTTCGCCAAAGCAGCCTTGCTCGCTGAAAATCCGGCCGATCTCGGCTCGCGCTGCACCGTTTTCATGCAGTCGCGCGTCAAGCAGGCCCAAAAAGAGGGCGCCTCTGTCGGTGACATTTCTGCCGGACTTTCAATGTCCGTCATCAAAAACGCCTTGTTCAAAGTCATCAAGGCCCACTCCGCCGAAGACCTCGGTCAGCACATCGTTTGCCAAGGCGGAACTTTCTACAACGAAGCCGTTTTGCGCTCATTTGAAAAGCTTAGCGGTCAAAACGTCATCAGGCCAAACATTGCCGGCTTGATGGGGGCTTACGGCGCTGCTCTGATTGCCGAAGAACACTCAAAACCAGGCGACGTTTCAACGATCATGACGACGGAAGAAATGGCAGGTTTGACTTGCGACAAGACGTTTGAACACTGCGGTCGCTGCGAAAACAACTGTCTGTTGACCATCACGCACTTCAATGACGGTCGCAGCTTCATTACGGGCAACCGCTGCGAAAAAGGTCTGCGGATCAAACTTGCTCCAAAAGATCAGCGCGTCAACCTTGTTAAAGAAAAATATCATAAGCTCTTCTCGTACCGTCCGTTAAGAAAGAAGCTCGCAACGCGTGGCACGATCGGAATTCCGCGCGTGCTCAACATGTACGAAAACTATCCTCTTTGGGCAACGTTCTTTAAAGAACTCGGCATCAGAGCCGAAATTTCAACCCGTTCATCAGAAGAGATGTATGAATCAGGGATTGAAACGATTCCGTCGGATACGGCATGCTACCCTGCCAAAATGGTTCACGGCCACATTCAATGGCTGATCGACAAGGGTTTTAAGACTATTTTCTATCCTTGCGTCGTTTACGAACGTCAAGAAGCAAAGGCTGCCAACAACCACTTCAACTGCCCGATCGTCCAATCTTATCCTGACGTCATTCGCATGAACGTCGATGAAATTCGCAACGGCCAGGTCGACTACAGGAATCCGTTCCTGAATCTGGCAGATTTTTCATCAACCGCAAAGAACCTCTACGAAACATTCAAAGATTTCGGCGTGACGCAAAAAGAAGTCGAAGATGCCTTGAGCGCTGGATTTAAAGAAATGGACAACTTTAAACGCTGGATCCAAAATCGTGGTGAAGACACGTTGATGATGATGCGTCAAAACGGTCAGCACGGGGTCGTTTTGGCCGGACGTCCGTACCACCTCGATCCGCAAATCAACCGCGGAATTTCGCAGATCATCTGTGCAGAAGGGTTCAACGTTTTGACAGAAGACAGTATTTCGCACATGGGCAACGTCGAAGGACTGCGCATCGTCAACCAATGGACTTATCACTCGCGCTTGTTTGCAGCCGCAAGAGTTGCCGCAAAGATTCCTGAACTGGAATTCGTTCAGCTTAATTCTTTTGGCTGCGGCATCGATGCCATTACGACCGATCAAGTCGAAGAAATTCTTTCACGCTACAATCGTTTGTACACCGTGCTCAAGATCGACGAAGGAACGAACATCGGCGCAATTCGCATCCGAATCCGTTCGCTCAAAGCGGCCGTTTTGGAACGCGACGAACGCCACATCATTCCGGAAAAGCTTTACGACCTTGAACGTCCGAAGCAGTTTACGAAGGACATGCGCAAAAAGCATACCTTGCTGATGCCGATGCTTTCGCCGATTCACCAATCAAATCTGGTTGACGTTGCGTTAAGAGCATCCGGCTACAACGTTGTCAACTTGCCGGTTGAAAGACGACATTCGGTTGACGAAGGAATCAAGTACGTCAACAATGATGCGTGCTACCCTGCAATCATCACGATCGGACAAATGATCGAAGCACTGAAGAGCGGCAAATACGACCTCGACAACGTTTCCGTCATGATGACACAGACAGGCGGCGGATGTCGTGCGACAAACTACATTCCTTTGATCAGAAAAGCACTCAAGGATGCCGGTTTCCCGCAGGTTCCGGTCATCTCGATGTCGCTTAACGCCAAGGGCACCGAAAAGTCGCCGGGCTTCAAACTGACGCTTCCGCTTGTCAAGCGCGTTGCTTTGGCCTTCCTTTACGGAGACCTGTTCGAGCGCGTCGTATATCGCACGAGGCCTTATGAAACGGAAGAAGGAGCAGTTGATGCCCTTCACAAAGAATGGCTTGACAGAATTCAGCCTAACGTCAAAAACGGCAGTTTCCACGAATTTAAGCGCAACGTTGCAAAAATCGTCGAAGATTTCGACAACATTCCGTTGACCGCCGAAAAGAAGCCGCGCGTTGCCATCGTCGGCGAAATTCTCGTCAAATATTCACCGATTGCAAACAACAATATCGTTCGCGTGCTTGAAAACGAAGGTGCAGAAGTCGTTTGTCCGGACATCGTCGGATTCATGAACTACTCTCTTTACAACCAGGTTTACAAATATAACCATCTTGGCGGCTCCAAGAAGAACAAGGTTTTGGCCGAGCTGGCCATCAAGTTGATCCGCCTTTGCGAAAAGCCGATGAACGAAGCACTGAAAAATTCCGAGCGTTTCGATGGCATCGAAGCCATCGAACAAATCGCAGACGGTGCCCAGGATATTTTAAGTCTGGGCAATCAGACCGGTGAAGGCTGGTTCCTTACCGGCGAAATGGTCGAAAGCCTGCAAAACGGCGTCAACAACATCGTCTGCATGCAGCCGTTCGGATGCTTGCCAAACCACGTTGTCGGCAAGGGCGTCGTCAAAGAGCTTCGTTCCAAGTACCCGATGGCAAACATTGCTTTGGTTGATTACGACCCGAGTCTGTCATTCGTCAACCAGCTCAACCGGATCCGGTTGATGTTGGCAACGGCCAAGAAAAACATGACTGAAAACGTTAAATAATCTGATTGTCGCTCGTCGTCGATCAGGCAAAAAATATCGCTGGATTTTTTCTTTAATGCCCCTTACCGTCGAAGTCTTAAATCAGGCTTTGACGGTAAGGGGCATTTTTTAAATTTCATTTTGACGAAAATGATTTCTGAATCTGCTACAAACCCTTCATTTTATATCACCTTTAGTTCAAAAAGTCACAAAAATATTCCCAATTTCTTCAAAAACGTGATAAAATGACAATATAATTATTTGGGGGTTTAAGAACGGATGAAATTTGCTGAGATTTGGTTAACAGGTTTAACATGGTTCTTGTGGATTCTTTTTGCAATGTTTCTGATCAGCAACATGTGGGGATGGGCTGCGTTTTATTTCGTAATCGCATCAGTTGCTTGCAACATTGATCCAAAGAGCGAAGACAAAGCTGAAACAACTGCCGAAGAGGCGATTGCCACAACGGAATTGCAATAAAGAAGAGGCGAAAAAATGTTTTCCTCTTGAATTGCATTAAATGTCGAACAAAGTCGGACGCAAGTCGGCTGCTTTTGTTCGGCATTTTTCGATTTTGATACATATTTTGCCAAATGCTGCGCCTGATGAATCATCGCACCAAGCTCTCAGCCAATTTGTCGCCAAATTATTTCGGGATATTTCCGTCACGGAAGGCAATCGTCCTGCATACGCAAAAAACCGGATACAATTTGCAATTGAGTGCAAAGCATCCGATTTTTTAATTTGAAACATAATTTTTTTCAATTTGAGACAATTTTTTCTCATCTTGCTAAGCAGAACGCCAAAAGCCTTGATTTCAGGCACCGATTTTTTGCAAAAGCTTGATAACGCGTTTTCCGTTTGCTTCCGGAATCGTATTGGCATAATCTTCATGATAAATAAAGCCCAATCCGCCGAACTTTTGAAAGGCAGCCGCAGTTTCAGCCAGATTTTCAAGCATCCGTCCGTCTTCCAACGTTTGGAACATGCAAACGTACTCGCCCGCTTCTTTTATGAATTCGCCGGCATCGTCGCGATAAAAAATCGCTGCAGGCTTAAGTTTTTCTTCATCAATTATGACTCCGTACTGCATCCCGAGCTCAATCGAGTTGACGACGAAGTGTTTTTTTAGTTTTTGATCAATGATTCCGTATCGCTTCGTTTGTTTCGAAAAAGACCGTCCCTGCGCCGATTTTTATAAATTCGTTAATGCGCTTGATAAAAAAATCAAGTTCGCATTTCCGTTTTTCCAACAGTTTCATTTTTTCATCCAAAGCCAGGCGTTTTTCTCGCATGAATTCAGCCTGTTCAACAAGCACGTCCTTTCTGAAAAAACTCTGGATCTCATCAAGCGATGCCCCCAATTCCTGAAGCATCTTAATCGTTGCCATCTTGTCGCACTGCATGACGTCATAGAAGCGATAGCCGTTTTTGGGGCGCAAACGAACTGGCCGCAGTCGGAAATGCCGCCAACGTCATCATAGTTTTTTGGCTATTTCCGGCGGTCTTGAGATGGCCGTTGAAATCATTATTTCGCAGCTGATCGGACAAAAAAATCAAGACTCTTTGGCACAAACGACGCAAACGGTGCTAGCTTTTGACGGCATATGCGGCATCATCGTCGCCATTTTGGGCATCTTCTGTTTGCCCACTGTATTTCGCCTGATCAGCGTCCCGGACAACCTGATGCGCTACGCTTTGATTTACGGCAGAATCTATTTTTCTGATTCACGTCTATGACGGAGGCCGTGCAATTCTGACCGCTGCAGAAGATACGAAAAAAAGCTTTTATCTGATGCTGACGACGACTGTTATAAATCTTATTTTTAATTTGCTTTTTATTGTCGGACTCAAGCTCGGCGTGGCCGGATCCGCCATGGGTACCATTTTGGCCCAGCTCATCGGTGCGCTTTTGACTCTCAAGCTTTTGGAAGACAAATTTCATTTTGCAAAATACAGCGGCAGAATTTTCAATGCAAAACAAATCAAAAACGTTCTTCATATCGCTTTGCCGGCGACTTTCCAGCAGTTCGTCGTAACGTTTGGCGGCGTGCTCATTCAAAGTCTCGTCAATCCGTTCGGACGAGAAGTCATCATCGGCTACGTCGCAATTCTTCGCATCATGAACTTTTTCAGAATCGTTTTGGGGGGACTGGCACAAACCTTGACCGTTTACGGGGCCCAGCTCATTTCGGCCAGACAGTTTTCAGGCTTCAAAAAGTCAATCGCAAACTCGGCATCAAGATCGTCCTGATTACCCACGAGATGCAGGTCGTCAAATCGATCTGCAAGAACGTGGCCGTGATGGACTCAGGCAAAATCATTGAAGCAGGTCCTGTTTCCGAAGTTTTCATTCAAAGACCGCTCTTTCTAAAGATTTCATTGAAAGCTCAACAAACGTTGGTATCGCCATTGAGCGAATCCTCAAGCGGTTTAACGATTGGAGCGAAATCAGACACCTGCTTTACCTGAAATTTGCCGGAGACAACATTTCTCGCATCTCAAAAGAAATTCATGAATACGTCGGCAAAAAGTTCGATCATACGAAAGTCGAGGTCAAAAAGCCGGTTTCTTATTTGAAATAAAAAACAGATATGAAAAAGAGCGTCTTTTCCGAATCATCAATTAGGAAAAAACGCTCTTTTTATTATTTAGAAATTCGTTAAGGCAAAGTATATTTTGAAAAAACGTTTTTACTCTACCGTCACGCTCTTTGCGAGGTTGCGAGGCTTGTCGACGTCATATCCGCGCTGTTTGCTCGTATAGTATGCGAGCAGCTGAGCCGGCACGATCGAAACCAGCGGCGTCAGCAACGGATGAACATCCGGCAACACGATTTGATCCCCTGCATTTGACAGAGATCGTGAAACGATCGTGATGACGTTTGCCCCGCGAGCAATCACTTCCTGAACGTTGCTTCTCGTGTGCGCTGCGGTTTTTTCGTCAGTAATGATTGCAATCACCGGAGTACCTTCTTCAATCAAAGCAATCGTACCGTGCTTAAGTTCACCGGACGCAAAACCTTCAGTTTGGACATAGGAAACTTCCTTGAGCTTGAGCGCCGCTTCAATTGCCGTATCATAGTCGATTGAACGTCCGATGTAAAATGCATTGCGCGTCGTCTTGAGATTTTTTTCAGCCAGTTCTTCGATCTCATGCTTTTCGTCAACCATCGTTTGCATCGCGTTTGCAACTTTGGCAAGTTCCAAATGAATGTCAAAATCTTTGGCAGCCTCAATTCCGCGCTCTTCACCCAGTTTCTTGGCCAAAATCGCTTCGACTGCAATTTGGGCCGTATATGCCTTTGTCGAAGCAACGGCAATCTCCGGACCGGCATGCAAAAGCAGCGTATAGCTTGCTTCGCGCGACAAGGTCGAGTTCGGAACGTTTGTAATCGTCAGGCTCGGGTAGCCCATCTCATTCGTTTGAACAAGGACCTGACGGCTGTCGGCCGTTTCGCCACTTTGCGTCAGATAGATGAAGAAGGGTTTTTCGGAAAGAAGAGGCATATTGTAGCCGAACTCTGACGAAACGTGTACTTCCGTCGGAATCTTAGCCAGCTTTTCGAACAATTCGTGACCAACAAGTCCCGCATGATAGCTCGTGCCTGCAGCAACGATGTAGATGCGGTCGCTTGCTTCGATTGCCTTCAGCAAGTCGGCTTCAATTTTGATATTGCCGTTTTCATCGAAATATTCCGTTGCAAGTTTGCGCATGACGGCTGGTTGCTCATCAATTTCTTTCAACATATAATGCTCATAAGCGCCTTTTTCAGAAGCACTTGCATCTTGATCGACGTAAAAAGGCTTTCGTTCAATCTTTTTGCCGTTCTTGTCTTCAATTTCGATGCTGTCCGGCTTGACGACGACAACGTCTCCGTCCGTCAACTCAATGAACTCGTGCGTTTCCTTAAGCATTGCCATCGAATCAGAGCAAACCGCATTGAAACCTTCGCCAACGCCGATCAACAACGGACTTTTTGATTTTGCGACATACAAGGTTTCGGGATCTTCTCGATCCATCAGCAAAAATGCGTACGAAGAAGACTCGTCAAGTACGCTGATCGTCTTTTTGAAAGCTTCCTTCGTTTCAAGTCCTTCGTTTGAAAAATGTTCAACCATCTGAACGATGACCTCAGTATCCGTTTCGCTTGCAAAATGCACGTCCGACAGATACTTCGCCCTTAATTCCTTAAAATTGCCGATGACGCCGTTGTGGACGAGATAAAAGCGTCCATTTTCCGAAATGTGCGGATGCGCATTCGTTTCACTCGGAACTCCATGCGTAGCCCAACGCGTGTGTCCGATGCCGGCAGTTCCCTTTACGTCAGCCGTTACTTTGTCCTTTAAATCAGCGATGCGTCCTTTGACCTTAACGAGAAAATCATTTCCGTTGCCGTTGTTTACATAGATGCCTGCCGAATCATAACCGCGATATTCAAGTTTTTCCAAGCCGTTGATCAAAATTTCAACCGCATTGTCCTTGCCTGTAATTCCAACAATTCCACACATTTTAAGTTTCCATCCTTTTGTCTTTTTCTTTAGATTGGTTGTTATCATTTAAAATTGGTATATTCCATTATTTTTCTCGGAAACCCAATCAGCATGTATAATATACCGCTTCTATAAAATGATGTCAACAAAAACATCAAAATTGGTACAGGTATAGACCAATAATTGTGATGAAACATATGCACCCTTTTGTTGCTGCATTATTTCCTTAAATATACTTATGATAAGTGTTATACGCACTAAATCTTTCGATGCAACGTGCTTTTGGTAAAATCCAGGGTGTCCGATGGCAATCGACTTCTTGAATTTGGAAAAATCGCTGCAGCATATTTACCGTTTAAGGGCAAATTCCGGGAATCGACATTTTGTCTCATAATCGACGACTGGCATTTACGGGCTAATCTTCAAAAACGACATTTTGCCCGTAATCACTCCTTGTTGCTCGGAGGGGTTGAAAAAATGTTCTACCGCCGCATTCAAATTTGAGGTGCGCGGAAACAAAAGTAGACAAAAAACGGGATGAATGCCTCATTTTTGTCTACCGGACTCTCCAAAATCGGGGGGCGCTGCTTCGAAAGTAGAACAAAATATCCAAAATTTTGAAAAATGTTCTACTCGGTTACCTTCGTCAAAGCAGTGTGGACTAAAATTACGGGCAAATCTCAGAAATCAACGTTTTGCCCATAATCGAAGTCAGGTGCAGTGATTGAGCAGGTGATGCGCAGCACTGCATTTGGCAAAATCATTGTCATTTACGGACACATCGATGAAAATGGACGCTTTGTCCGTAAATGGACTGTCCCCAAAATGGCGATTACGGACAAAATGGTCAAAAATGGCCGTTTGTCCGTAAATCTTCAGACGTTTCGGACCCGGTTTTACGGACAAATGCTCCAAAAAGCCGGCTTTGTCCGTAAATCCGAGTGAAATCTTGGGGCGCTGCCCAAAAAAGAAAAAATTCGCGCCATCACGGCACGAATTTTAATCAATATTCAGTTGCGGCTGGTCTTCACACCTTGCATAATCGGGTTCCAGCTCGCATTCCCCCTATCGCAAGCAAGGACTCCCTGGACGAGACGAGCTCGCCTTCGGTCGCCCAAAGCTTGCGTACGGGGTCATGACCGCTCGGCTCCACACCTTCATAATCGGGTTCAGACCAGCAACAAGGCTCATGATAAGTTCGTGCCGCGTCGTGACTGCGCTTACGCTGATCACTCGCGCCCCTCCTTATCTACCGCCTTGTTGAGCGGCTGGTCTTCGCACCTTTTACCTTAACAAGCTCGCCGCATCCTCATCCACGATAACAATCGCATCATCATGAGTTTGCAGAACGCTTGCAGGAACTTCTTCGGTCGGTTCTCCTTCAACCATTTTCTTGATTGCATCCGCCTTATCCTTGCCGTATGCCTCAAGCAAAACGGTCTTTGCCTGCATGATTTCGCCGATTCCCATCGAATATGCATACTTCGGAACGTCATTTTCGTTTTCGAAGTAGCGCGCATTTGCTGCAATCGTCGATTCCGTCAAGCGAATCTTTTGCGTCCTGCCGTCAAAAGCAGACCCCGGCTCATTAAACCCGATGTGTCCGTTGCGACCGATTCCAAGCAGCTGCAAGTCAACCGGATTTTCTGCGATAATCCTGCTGTAGCGTTCACATTCGACTTTTGCATCATCATTTTGGCCGTCAGGAAGATATGAATGAGCGAACGGCTTCTTTTCAAACAGATGCTTTTTCATGTAATAATGGTAGCTTTGTGGATTATCAGCCGGTAAGCCGACATATTCGTCAAGGTTTATTGAAATGCAGTTCGAAAAATCGAGGTCGCTATCGCATAATTCCTGATAGGTCGTTTCAGGCGTGCCACCAGTTGCCAGGCCAAAAACGGTTGCTCCTTCGTCAAGTTTTTTCTTAAAAATTTCAAACGCTTTCTTTCCGCCTTCTGCTGCATTTTTAACAATAATAACTTTCATTTTGAATTCCTCCTCGAAAAAACTGTCACGTCCATATTGGTATAGACCAATTATATACCATAACTTCGAAACTTGCAACAGCTTTCATAACATCTTCAAAAATTGCACTCTCATCGCGAAGAAAACGGTTAATCACACTTTATTTTTTAATAACGCGGAACGTAAAAAAAGAACCGAGCAAAACTCGGTCCTTTCAAGGAAGTATTTATATGGAAATCATCTTTAGAATTGATCAATCAACAACTGGCGAATCTCTTCCAAGCTTGGTTGGCGAGGGTTTGCCGTCGTGCATTGATCGTTGTAAACCAAATCGCACAATTTGTCCAAAGCGCCGTCAAAGGCTTCTTTAGTAACCCCGTTTGCCGAAAGCTTAGGATTTACGCCAACGGCTTTCATCAGTTCTTCAATCTTGTTGCACAATGATTCGACCAAATCAGCATCTGTTCTGCCCTTCAATCCAAGCGCACGCGCAATGTCTGCATAATCCTTTTGAGCACGATAAACTTCGTAGCGTGGGAACGGTGTTCTCTTGACTTTGCCAGATACACCGTTGAAACGAATCACGTGCTGCATCGCAATCGAAATCGCAAGACCGTGAGGAAGTCCGAATTCACCGCCAGTCTTGTGAGCAAGCGAGTGATTGATGCCAAGGAAAGCATTTGCGAAGGCCATGCCGCCAAGAGTAGCCGCATAGTGCATGTTTTCGCGAGCAGTTTCGCCTTCAAGCGTAGGATTCTTAGGGTCATAATTGTAGGATTTTTCAAGGTTTTCAAATACGAGCTTGATTGCCTGAAGCGACCATGGGCGCGTGAAGTCTGAAGCCATTACGGAAACGTATGACTCAAGCGCATGTGACAGCGTATCGAGACCTGACCATGCAACTGTTCTCTTCGGAACCGTCATGACAAATTCAGGGTCGACGATTGCAACCTGAGGCGTCATTTCGTAGTCGGTCAACGGATACTTAACGTGCGTGTTGTCATCCGTAATAACCGCATACGGCGTAACTTCGGAACCGGTACCTGAAGTTGTCGGGATGCAGAAAAGTTTCGTGTGCGTGCCGTGATGGAACTTGACGATTCTCTTGCGGATATCAACGAATTTTTGCTGCAGACGAGTGAACAGTTCGCTGACCTTTTCGTAGCTTTCAAGGAAGCCAGGTTCTTGTTCAAGAGAGTATTCATAGATGTAGCGCGCAATCTTGGCAGCATCCATTGCGGAACCGCCACCGATGGCAATAACGGTATCCGGTTGGAATTCTTCCATCTGGCGTGCGATTTCCATCGCCTGTCCCAACGTCGGATCAGGATGAACAGTTCCATAAAGGGATGTCTTTACCGGATTTTCGCGTGCTTCAAGCTCATCGTAAACCTTGTCAACGAAGCCGAATTTAACCATTCCAGGATCGGCAACGATCATTGCGCGATCAATGTGCTCCGTTTCGTCCGTCAAGTATGACAAGGCATTCTTTTCGTAGTAGATTTTTTCTGGCAAACGAACCCATTGAGGACGATTGCGACGTTTTGCGACCGTCTTGACATTCAACAGGTCTGAAGTTGATAAGTTGTGTGACAATGAATTCTTCCCCCATGAACCGGTTCCAAGCGTCAAAGATGGACGTAACGCATCCGTATAGATGTCGCCAATCCCACCGATTGAATCCGGTTGATTTACCAAGATGCGAGCAGCCTTTGTCTTGTCGGCAAATTCGTTTAAGAACGGATCTGCCTGAGAACCAATCTGAATGGCCGCATTGTGACCAGCGCCTTGGTAGTCGAGCAGCGCGGCAACGATCTTGATGCCGTCTTCTCTGTCTTTTGCCTTATAAACCGAAAGGAGCGGAGAAAGCTTTTCTGATGAGAGCTTTTCGCCGATGTTCTTCGAATCAAGTTCAAACATGATGACATCTTTTCCTTCAGGCAAATCAATGCCGGCATTTTCGGCAATCCAACGAGCGGGCTTGCCGGCAACCGGTCCGTTGACGCCGTGCTTGTCATTGAAGACGAAATCAGCCAGCTTCTCGTAGTCTTTTCTAGGCAGCAAGTATGCACCCTTTTCTTCCATCTTCTTCATCCAATCCTTGTAAACAGGTGCTTCGATGACGACCGAATTTTCGGTCGCACAAATCATCCCGTTGTCGAAACGCTTGGACAAAAGCAAGTCTTCAACCGCACGGTCAAGATGAGCCGTATGATCAACGAAAACTGCACCGTTGCCGGCGCCAACGCCCATTGACGGATTGCCAGACTTGAGTGCGGCATTGACCATTCCGGGACCGCCCGTCGCAAGAATCGATGCGATCTTTCTGTTTTGAATAAGCGCCGTCGTATTTTCAATTGACGGAGTCTCGACCCATTGAATGATGTTTTTCGGAGCTCCGGCTTCAACGGCTGCTTCATAAACGATTTGTGCAGCATGAACGGAACATTTTTGAGCCTGCGGATGGAAAGCAAAGACAATCGCATTTCTCGTCTTAAGCGCCATCAGAGATTTGAACATTGCCGTCGACGTCGGATTCGTCGTTGGGACGATGCCGGCTAAAACGCCAAGCGGTGCGGCAATTTGAACTTCTCCTTTGATTTTGTCTTCAGCGATGATTCCAACGGTTTTTTCATCCTTGATTGCGTTATAGATGTTTTCGGTTGCAAAACGATTCTTGGTATCCTTATCTTCAACGACGCCGCGATTTGTTTCCTCAACCGCTTCATGAGCAAGCATCAAAGCCGCCTCAGAACCAGCAAGCGCGGCTGCAGCAACGATTTTGTCAACTTGATCCTGCGTAAAATGCGCATATTCGCTTTCAGCAGCTGCTGCTTTATCAACGAGGGTATCGGTATACTTGCGAGCAGCTTCCATTCGTGCTGCTTTTTCTTCTTCAGTCAAAACTTTTTTCTTTGGCTTCGTAGCTTCTTTTTCCATTTATAATACCTCCCAAAAATCACTGGTTACACTTTCAGCATGTATGCAAGATTTTTGCAATGTGAAAAACTTCACTAATTATAATATATCTTTATGAGAGCGATTTCAAGTCCTTTTGGCAACTTTTTACAATTTTTTTATCGGCGCTTTTTGGCATAATCTCAACACCTTAGATTATATAAGCATTTTTAAATGTTATTTATATTGATTGTAATCGTAAAAAAACTTTGATCAATCACATTCCAATTGTGCAAAATTCACAAAAAAGCAGGAAAAATGAATACTGTATTTGCCATAAAATTTATGCTAATATTAAACTACCAAAAAGAAAGGAGCGGAGAAAAAATGATTATCTCTGATTTTTTCAATGTGTTGTTGTCAAGCGGTCTGACCATCTTTATTATTATCATCATCCTTGCGATCCTGATTGCTTCATATAAGAAAGCCAGTCCAAATGAAGTCTTGATCATCACCGGTGGATGTCTCGGAAAAAAGGGACCTTACTTGATTGAAGATCCCGAAACGCATACGCGCGTCAAAGTCGTCAAGGGCGGGGGCGCCTTTGTCATTCCGTTCATTCAGCAAGCCGAATTTCAAACGCTCGACACGTTCAACGTCGACGTTTCGGTCGAAGACATCATGACGATCGATGCGGTTCCGGTCGATGCGTCTGCCAACGCTTTGCTTCGCGTCGGCTCAACGCCGGAACTGATCGCCAAAGCTGCTGAAAAAACGCTCGGTTTGAGCGAAGAAGAACGCCAAAGCCAAATGATCGAAGTCGTTCGCGGCGGAGTTCGCGAAGTTTTGTCAGGACTGACACCGAAACAGGCAAATGATCGGGCCGAATTCCAGAATCAGGTCAGACAGAGCATCGAAGAAACCTTTGCCAATCTCGGCCTTGAAATCACGGCGCTTCAAATTACAAAAATCAGCGACAAAAATGGCTATTACGAATCTTTGAGCGCCAAGGAAATTGCCGATAAGCGTTCTTATGCGCGCCAAGCCAAGGCTGAAGCCGAAAAAGAAGCACAGCTTGTCGAAGTCAAAAACAAGCAGGAAGCACAGGAAGCACAGCTGCAGTCAAAACGCTACATTTCAGACAAGACCAAGGAAACGGACGTGGCAATTGCCCAAAACGATGCCCAGGTTCAAACCGAAAAAGCCAAGGCAGAGCAGGCCTATGCGATTGAAAAGGCAATCCAGGAGCAGACGCTTAAGGAAAAGGAGATTGTCGTTCGCGAAAACGAGTTGAAATCAACCGTAATCGCGCAGCAAAATGCTGAAGCACAGGCAGTCCAGATCAAAGCAGAAGCAGATGCCAATGCTTTGCGCATCAAGGCTCAGGCTGACAAGGACGCGCAAAATCTCAGCACCGATGCCAACGCCTATTCGATTCGCGAACAAGGTCAGGCCAGCGCTGACAAGATCCAGGTCGAAGGTCAGGCAAATGCCAAAGCGCAGGAGGCCATCGCCAAAGCGCTTGAACAAAACGGGCAAGTCGCTCTTGCCATGGCAATCATCGATAAACTGCCGGAAATTTCCGCATCCTATGCGCAAGCAGTCGCAAGCATCGATCAGCTGACCGTTTTCGACGGTGCTGCCGGAGTTTCAGGCCAAACCAACGAAGGATTGGCCCAATCTTTGGCATTCATCAAGGACGCGACCGGCATCGACGTGGCCGAACTCGTCAACAAGCGAGCTGATGGCACGACGACTTTGAATCGTCCGGTTCCCATTGAAGAAGATAAATAACAAAAATCAGCGATCCGTGCTTGTTTTGCAGCACGGATTTTTTGTCGCGTCTTTTTTCTCGCAAAATGCATAGCTCGTCTTTACACTGTCTTTTCGACCCAAAAAGACATGAAGCTTTTTTCGTCCATCGGTTTAAACGCTCAATTTGTTCCGAACGAAAGCCGGGTAGTCATTTTTCACGTCAAACAAAACATATGCTAAACTGTATTTGCAAGGGGGACTTAACATGAGTTACGTAATTCAAAAAAAGATTGCGAATGTTTTCAAAAAGCAAGTGTCAAAAAACGGCTTCGATCATGTCTCCGTGAGCTCGATCATGCGCGCAACAAATATCAGGCGCCAAACGTTTTACGAATGCTTCTTGGATAAATACGATCTGCTGCGTTGGCAAGTCAACGATACGCTAGAAGAAGTCATCGACAACAACATTGACTATTTGCCGTGGCAAAGCATCATGAAACTTTTCATCTATGAAGTCGATGCTAATCGCAGATACTATTTTGAATGCCTGAGTCAGCATGAAATTGACGTCTCAGACCTCTTCGCCCTTCATCTGACGGTTTTGCTGGCTCATATCATGGACCGAAAAAAACTGAACAAAAACAAAAAAGCTCGTGCAAGTATGTGGATAACCTGCCTTGGGATTTCCAATTCGATTATCCACAACACGCTTTCCAACGAGCCCGTCGATTATGAACTTTTGGTTGTGCAAGCCATTTATGCGGTGGAGTTTTCCTTCAACGTTTCCTAGCATCAATGTCTGCAATCGGAACGCATGCCGCCTCAAAACGGTCTGACCTCCAAAAAACTACCATTCCGGTGCATCGACCTTTGTTTTCAATGCCTTCAACCAATTTTCGTCCTTAATTTTGAGAAGAGTCAGAGAAATGCCCTTTATACCGAACGAAGTCAAAAACGTCCCCACCTTGTCGAACCCGATGCCGATTTCTTCAGCCTCTAACAGTTCGCAAACGTCATTGTTGAAAACAAGCTGCTCCATTTTCGTCACTTCTCCAAGAGAGTTGACAAGCACTGCATACGTGTCTTGAGACTTGAAGCCAAAACTCAGCTTGAGCTTTGAAATCAGCTCGCGTGCAAGCATTTCTGACGACTCAAAGCGCTCTTTGCGATAGCCTTCTTCGCCGTGAATCCCGATTCCGTAATAGATCTCGTTTTCTTTGAGCAAAAAATTGTCGCCTGAAAAAGCCACTCCAATCGTTTTGACGTTTTCTGAAAGTTTGTCCGCAACCTTTTGCAGTTCTTCGACAGAGGCGCCTTTTCTCGCATAATCTCCCAAAATTTTGTGGAAAAATACAGTGCCGGCAACGCCTCTGCGTCTTTTTTCAAATGATGCAGCGTCCACCGATATATCGTCTTTGACAATCGCCACCCCGACTTTCCACCCTGCATTTTCCAAAAAAAGACGTGCTTTGCAGAATTCATCCACATCTTTTTCAAAGTTTTTCACAATGTAGAAGACACGTTTTTTGCTTGTCAATTTCTGCGTGACTTCGACAATTTCTTTTGCGGTCGGCGGAACGAACAATTCGCCTGAAATTGCCCCTGCCAGCATTCCGTCGCCCACAAATCCCCAATGTGCCGGATCATGTCCGGACCCTCCGCCGGAAATCAACGGCACGATTTCGTCTTTAAAATTTCGATTGATGAACCCCCGCGTGCTTTCGACGTGCTTTAACATTGGATACGCCCGTTTGATACCTTCTTGAAGATCGTCAAGCATCGTTTTTTTCCCATTTGTTAATTTCATGACACTCACCTTCTCAGAAAATAGCATCTCTAACCCAATTATACATTTCCAACCGAGAAATTCACGGACAATTCTACAAAACTGTCCGCTTTATTTGTAAACGCGAACATTTTAGAATATAAGCGATAGATAAATCAGAACATTCATCGGAGGTAATTGACATGAAAAAAATTATCAACAACCCTGCTGACTGCGTCCCCGAAATGGTGGACGGCTTGGTCAGAACTTATCCACAGATCGTTGAACAAATTTCCGACACGGAAGCAGTCGTCAGAAGCGACAAGGCATCCATGAAAGGAAAAGTCGGCATCGTCAGCGGAGGCGGTTCCGGGCACGAGCCGACTCATGCCGGTTTCGTCGGAAAAGGGATGCTCAGCGCGGCCGTTTGCGGTCAAATCTTTACGTCCCCTACCCCTGATCAGATTTACGAAGCCATCAAAGCCTCAAATAGCGGAGCCGGAGTCTTCATGGTCGTCAAAAACTATTCCGGTGATGTGATGAACTTCGACATGGCAAAGGACATGGCCGAAATGGACGACATCAAAGTCAAGTCAATCGTTGTAGATGACGATATCGCTGTTGAAAACAGTTTGTATACGCAAGGAAGACGCGGCGTTGCCGGTACGATTTTTATGCACAAGATTCTCGGCTACTATGCACAAAACGGTGCCTCGCTGGATGAAATTGACAAGATCGCACACGTTGTCTTGCCAAACATCAAAACGATCGCAGTTGCACTATCCGCTGCAACCGTTCCGGAAGTCGGCCGGCCGGGGTTTGAACTTGCAGAAGACGAAATCGAATTCGGAGTCGGCATCCACAGCGAACCTGGCTATCGCAGAGAAAAGATTCAGCCGTCGCGCGCATTGGCAGCCGAACTTTTGGAAAAACTCGACGAAAAACTGTCGCTGAACAAAGAGAAAAAATATGCGATGCTAGTCAACGGCATGGGCGCAACTCCTTTGATGGAACAGTACATCTTCAGTCACGACGTGCTAGATTTGCTTAATGAAAAAGGCATCGTGCCGGTCTTTTCAAAGGTTGGAAACTTTATGACGTCGCTTGACATGGCGGGCATTTCATTGACGCTATTTGAACTTAAGGATGACAAGTGGCTTGAGGCATTGAATGCCCCGGCCGAAACAATCGCATGGCAGAAAGGATGATTTTGATGGAACTCACAAAAGAATTGCTTGCAGAATGGATCAGTCGATTTTCTGAAAAAATCCAAAACAACAAAGGATATCTGAGCGATCTGGATGCTGCAATCGGTGACGGCGACCACGGAAACAACATGGCTCGCGGCATGCAGGCCGTTACGGAAAGTCTTGAAAAAAACGAAACCGCTGATACGACTCAGAGTCTGAAACTGATTGCCATGTCTTTGATCAGCAAAGTCGGCGGTGCTTCCGGACCTCTTTACGGCACTGCATTTCTCGAAATGGCCAAGGCAAGCAACGATACCAAAGATCTCGGCGAACTCTTGCAAGAGGCGCTTTCGGGCATCAAAAAGCGCGGCGGAGCACAGCCAAACGACAAGACGATGGTTGACGTTTGGAATAAAGTCGTTTCAAAGGCTGATGATTCATCTTTGACAAATGCGGACATCGAAGCTGCCGTAGAATCGACCAAAGACATGGTGGCCAAAAAAGGACGCGCTTCTTATCTTGGTGAGCGCTCGGTCGGGCACCTCGATCCCGGTGCCGTTTCAAGCGGATACCTCTTCGAAGCGCTTCTTGAAGCGGAGGAATCATTATGAAATATGGGATAACGCTTGTTTCGCACGTTGAAGAAATCGCTTATGGATTGCCGAAATTGCTGAAGCAGGTCGCACAAGAAGTTCCGATCACGTTTGCCGGCGGGACCTCTGACGGAGACGTCGGCACGAGCATGGAAAAAATTCTTGCGGCTTTTGAAAACAATGAAGCTGATGAGATTTTGGCATTTTATGATTTAGGCAGTTCAAAAATGAATCTTGAATTGGCTAGCGAGATGACTGCAAAAAAGATTCATCTTTACGATACGGCTTTTATCGAAGGAGCATATACGGCCGCAACGCTGCTTCAGGCAAACGTTGCATTGCCGGAGATTGAAAAGCAGCTTGAAGAATTGAAAATAAAATAATTTGGGGGTGTCGATCATGTTAGGATTTACAGGTGAGTTTTTAGGAACAATGGTTTTAATCATTCTTGGCGTTGGATGTTGTGCAGGCGTCAACCTCAAAGGAAGCTATGCCAAGGGATCAGACTGGACGTTTGTCTGCTTGGCTTGGGGCATGGCCGTTACTTTCGGAGTTTACGTTGCCGGAAACTTCGGTTCTCAAGGTCATCTCAACCCCGCCGTTACTTTAGGATTTGCAGCATTTGGATTCTTTCCGATAAAATCGGTTCTTCCGTACCTTCTCGGTCAATTCCTCGGTGCATTTGTCGGTGCGGCAATCGTCATTATTCACTATGAACCACATTTTCAAGCCGCCAAATCCAGTGCTGAAGGCAACAGCGTCGGTATTTTTGCAACAGGTCCAGCAATCAAAAATCCGCTTTATAATTTCTTGAGCGAAATGATTGCAACGTTTACGTTCGTTTTCTGTCTGCTTAATCTTGGTGATTTTACAAAGGGGCTCAAGCCACTGATCGTCGGGTTGCTAATCATGGTCATCGGGCAGGCTTTAGGCGGAACCACTGGATTTGCCTTGAACCCTGCCCGCGATTTTGCGCCAAGGCTGGCATATGCGATTCTTCCCGTTCCAAACAAGGGGGATGCCAATTGGGAATATGCGTGGGTACCCGTTTTTGGCCCGATTTCGGGCGGAATTGCCGCAGCATTTTTGCAAATGCTTCTTTAAAGATGTTTTTCTGCTTAATCCGAAGATTGTGACAAAAAACTTGAACAAAGCATCTTTTTAAAAAGGCAACGCTGCTCAACCAATTCAGCAAAAATTTCATCCAGATTTACGGACAAAGCGTCAATTTTTGATGATTTGTCCGTAAATTTTGGGCCATTATGACGAGGAATTGGTTATGCCCGTATAATGGTGTAAATTGATAAAAAAAAGAGAGCCAAGTGCT
>Ga0256405_10002522_pt1 | contig 41722 bp, 30 predicted proteins | sample RumenRJG_02DNA_FD_189096 | JGI IMG/M metagenome (GOLD analysis project Ga0256405, IMG submission 189096) | Bovine rumen microbial communities from Lethbridge, Alberta, Canada - RJG_02 | ecosystem: Host-associated > Mammals > Digestive system > Stomach > Rumen | place: Canada: Alberta... | reverse complement strand
GGAAAGGGCTATGACAACTGCTTCATGGTCAGCGGTTATGAACCAGGCCAGCTGCAATCGGCCGCAAAACTGTATTCTCCACTCAGCGGACGCCAGCTGGAGGTCCTGACGACCCAGCCTGCGGTGCAGATCTATACGGGGAACTGGCTTGCAGGCTGCCCGGCGGCCAAGTGCGGCAGGAGCTATTTCGACTATGAAGGAGTTGCCATCGAGTGCCAGCACGCACCGGACTCCCCGAACAAGCCTGACTATCCATCCACGGTGCTGCGTCCTGGTGAAACCCTGCAAGAAGCGATAATCTGGCAATTCTCAGTAAGATGAAACAGTATCTTGACCTGTTGAGGCATATCATGGAAGACGGGGTGGTCAAGCATGACCGCACCGGCGTGGGCACGAAGAGCGTATTCGGCTACCAGATGAGATTCGACCTCTCCGAGGGATTCCCTCTCCTCACCACGAAGAAAGTGTTCCTGAAAGGAATTATCCACGAACTGTTGTGGTTCATTTCCGGAAGTACCAACATCAAGTATCTTCTGGACAACAATGTCCATATCTGGGACGAATGGGCGGACGAGAACGGAGACCTCGGTCCTGTTTACGGTCACCAGTGGCGCTCCTGGCCGGCTCCCGACGGCAGGTCCGTGGACCAGCTCGCAGGTGTGATTGACCTTATCCGCAACAATCCGGACTCCCGGAGGATGCTGGTGTGTGCTTGGAATCCTGGCGAAGTCGACAAGATGGCCCTGCCTCCGTGCCACTGCTTGTTCCAGTTCTATGTGGCCGAAGGGAAACTGTCCTGCCAGCTTTACCAGAGGAGCGCGGACACGTTCCTTGGAGTGCCGTTCAACATCGCATCCTATGCTCTCCTGACCATGATGATCGCCCAGACCAGCGGCCTAGAGCCGGGAGAGTTCATACACACCACGGGCGACACCCACATATACCTCAACCACTTCGACCAGGTCAGGGAACAGCTCGGAAGGACACCTCGTCCTCTCCCGAAGATGATCCTCAACCCTGAAGTCAAGTCCGTATTCGATTTCAAGGCGGAAGACTTCACCCTCGAGGGATACGATCCATGGCCGGCTATCAAGGCTCCGGTCGCAGTTTGATACAAAGCCGTTTCAGAAAGATAAGATATCGTTGTTTATGGAAAAATGCATTATAGTGGCGATCGCCGACAACAGGGCTATAGGTAAAGGGAACGCCCTCCTGTGGCACATCGCGGAGGATATGAAGTATTTCCGCACGACTACTACCGGCTGTCCGGTAGTCATGGGATGGATGACATTCCAGTCGATAGGCGGCAAACCCCTTCCGAAGCGGGACAATATCGTAATCAGCATATTCCCGTGGCCGGACAAACCGGACGGAGTGAAGGTGGCTGGCAGCCTCGATGAGGCATATGCCCTGGTCTCTCCGGATGCGGGAAAGGTTTTTGTCATGGGCGGCGGCGAAACTTACCGCCAGGCACTCCCGACGGCGGACAAACTCTACATCACCCATGTCCATGCGACCATCGAAGATGCGGACACCTTCTTCCCGGTGATAGATCCTGCCATTTGGGAGGTTGAAAGCACGACTCCGGTCGCAACGGATCCGGAGACGGGTTACGGATACGAATTTACCATCTATACCCGCAAAAAGTAGCACCCGGGGCAGGAGATGAGCGGCAATAGGGAACATTTCGGCGGCCGTGCGGCCGTGATAATGGCTATGGCCGGTTCGGCCATCGGCTTGGGCAACATCTGGCGTTTCCCGTACATGACCGGGGAATATGGCGGAGCCGCATTCATCCTGATCTACATAGCATGTTCCCTGGTACTGTCCCTGCCGATCTTCCTCTCGGAAGCGGTGATCGGCCGCAGGACGCATGCCAACGCCATCGGAGCGATGAAACAGCTTGCTCCGCGGAGTGGCTGGATGGCATTGGGATACCTGAGCGTGATAACCCCGATAGTCATCGCCTCCTATTACTGCATCGTCGGAGGGTGGTCCATTGAATATTTCTTCAAAAGCTTTACCCTCGACTTCGGAGAATTCTCCCCTTCAGGCTGGAAGGCCCTGGCTTTCGACACCTTGTTCCTGGCCCTTTCCTGCGGCATAGTCGCCCTCGGGGTCAAGGGAGGGATAGAGAAGTTCAGCAAGATGTCGATTCCGGTGCTGTTCCTGCTCATAGTCATCATCCTGGTATATTCGGTGAACATGCCGGGAGCCAGGGCCGGCATAGACTATCTGGTCAAGCCTGACCTTTCGAAGGTTACCGGAAAGACATTCGCCTTCGCGCTCGGCCAGAGTTTCTATTCCTTGTCCCTCGGAATGGGCATCATCATCACGTATTCATCTTATGTCCGCAAGGAGGAGAATCTGGTTGTCTCCGGAGTCGGAACCGCACTTTCCGACCTGTTGTTCGCAATCCTGGCCGGCTTCGCCATAATGCCGGCGGTTTTCTCGGCCGGAATCAAGCCGTCGGCCGGTCCTGGACTGATCTTCGAGACCCTGCCGGTCATTTTTGCCGGCATGGGAGCAAACGCGCCTTGGGTTTCGAGCGTGGTTTCGGCATTGTTCTTCCTGACCGTGACGGTGGCGGCGATGACTTCTTCGGTCTCCGTGATCGAAGTCGGGGTGGCATATCTTGTAGAAGAGAAGAATATCGCCAGGAAGAAGGCATGCCTGATCGTATTCCTGGTAACCTGGCTGCTCGGTCTCGTAAGCGTGTTCTCCATCAAGTTGTTCGGTATGGTGGATGCGTTCACGTCCAATTTCCTCCTGACTTTAGGCGCCATCATGGTGGTGCTGTTCGTGGGATGGAAAATGAAACGGGATGATGTCCGTGACGAGATCACCAACGGCGGAACCAAGCATGCAGGGTTGTTCCCGGTCATTTATTTCTTGATAAGGTACGTTGCTCCGATCGCCGTCCTCGTGATATTCATTTCCAACTTGATACTGTAATGGGCGGAAGGGAGCGTTTCGGCAGCAGGGCTGCGGTGATCATGGCGATGGCCGGTTCTGCCATAGGCCTCGGCAATATCTGGAGGTTCCCTTTCATCGTGGGACAGAACGGCGGAGCCGCATTCATCCTGGTTTACATCCTTTGCTGCTTCCTGCTCTCACTGCCGATACTGTTCTCCGAGTCTGTGATCGGCCGCAGGACTAGCAGGAACACGGTCGGAGCGATGGAGGCTCTCGCTCCGGGCACTTCCTGGAAATGGCTGGGGCTTCTTACGGTAATATCTCCGATCATTATCCTCTCATATTACAGTGTCGTGGGCGGATGGTCTGTCGAATACCTGTACAAATCCCTTACCATCCAGTTCCATCCCGATAACGTGGAGGCTGTGACGGGGATGTTCGGACTATTCACGGCATCCGGTTTCAAGGTCATAGCCTGCCTTCTGCTCTTTCTTGGAATAACGGCCGGGATTGTTTTTGCAGGAGTTAAGAAGGGCATAGAGAGATTCAGCAAGATAACCATACCGGTTCTCTTCGTGCTGATCGTAGTCATCGCAGTATATTCCATGACGCTGCCGGGAGCAGGAGAGGGCCTGAAGTATCTTGTGCATCCGGACTTTTCAAAGCTGACCCCGGACGCTTTCGCAGCCGCCCTTGGACAGAGTTTCTTCTCCCTGTCCCTTGGGGTAGGCACCATGCTGACGTATTCATCCTATGTCAGGAAGGATGAGAACCTGGTGGCCTCCGGAGCAGGAACCGCGGTTTCCGACCTGCTGTTCGCAATCCTCGCCGGCTTTGCCATAATGCCGGCGGTATTCGCTTCCGGCATCGCACCTTCAGCCGGGCCTGGTCTTGTATTCGAAACCCTCCCTTACATCTTCGCGAAGATGGGAACCGGAGGTGTGGTCATAAGTGCGGTGGTAGCCATCCTGTTCTTCATCACCATCCTTGTCGCCGCTCTCACTTCTTCGATTTCGATGATGGAAGTCGGAGTGGCTTATCTCAGCGAAGAGAGAGGATTGTCCCGTGCCGCTGCGACAGCAGGAATATTCCTGTTCGCCCTGGTCGTGGGTATCATGTGCGCCTTGAAAGGAAGCGTGTTCGATTTCCTGGACAAACTGTGCTCCAATTTCCTGCTTACTCTCGGAGCCCTGCTGTTCAGTTTGTTCGTGGGGTGGAAGATGGAAAAGGAAGATGTGAAGGATGAACTCACCAACGGTGGCACCCTTCACACCAACGCGAAACTGTTCCCGATAATCTATTTCCTGATAAAGTACGTAGCTCCGGTCTCGATAGCCGTCATATTCATAAGCGGCCTTCTCGGATAAGCCTTATTTCTTCGGGACCGGGATTATGAAGTCTGCGACTATCGGATAATGGTCGGAGATGTACTGTACCCCGTATTTGTTCTCGTCCACTACGATGAATGATTTTGCCGTGGCACCGCGGAACATCAAGTGATCCAGCCACATAGGCTTGCTGCCCTTCCTTCCGAAATCATTGAAGGTAGGAGCCGGGTCGGCCTTCCGGACGGATTTTGCGGCATCTTTCATATATTCCTGCAAAGGCTTGATTCCCTTCTCGGTGTCAGGCATGTTGAAGTCTCCTCCGAGGAACACCACGGCATCGTCACCGGCGATTTCCTTGATCTTCTCGACGATGAGGACTGCACTCTGATACCTTGCATTGGCACCCCTGTGGTCCATGTGGACGTTGAAGTAGAAGAATATGCGCCCGGATTTCTTGTATTTCAGCTTGACCCAGGTAGCGTTCCTCACGCTTGCGGCATCCCAGCCTTTCTGGTCCGGGGTCTGGTCCTCGTTGAGCCAGAAATAGCCGTAGTCCAGCAGTTCCAGCTTGTCCCCGCGGAACATCACCGGGTTCTCGTTGTTCTTGAGCTCCAGGTCCGGAGTGCCTGGCTTTCCGCCACGGTCCACCATGACGTATTTCCCGAGGTCCTTCTTCAAGTCGGCCTTGTGGTACGGATATGCTTCCTGGAATCCGATCACGTCAGGTTTGTATTTCTCGATGGCTTTGATGCATCCGGCCTTGCGGGCTTCCCAGCTGAGTTTCCCGGTGTCGGCCGGGAACTGGAAGCGGATATTGAATGACATCGCCCGGAAATCCTCGCTCCTGGCTCCTGCCTTGAAGCAGAAGGCGGACATCAGCACGAGGACGGCGGTCAGGTATCTGAACGGTCTTTTCATGGTCCTGAAATCTAAATTTCTATCCTGGCGGCCCATCCGCCGCCCTTTGCCATATGTACTTTCACGATTCCGTCGGCCGGAACAGTACCCTCCGTCCTGACATAGTCGCTGGCATTCCTGTTGGCGTTGATTCCATCCTTGAAGATGGTCATGTGCTTTCCGGCTCCGATAAAGCCGAGGTCAAGGTCCAGGTCGCGATCGTTCCAGTCGGTCAGCGCTCCGACGTACCATACGTTCCCCTTGCGCCTGGCCATTGCGACATATTCCCCGATCTCTCCGCAGAGAGGGACGGTCTCGTCCCAGACGGTAGGGAATCCGGCGATGAATTCAGTGCACTCAGGTTCCGCAAGATAGGCTGTAGGAGTGTCGCACAGCATCGTAAGAGGGGCGTCGAATATGGCATATTCGGCGAGCTGGCGGCAGCGGGTTCCCTGGCTCATCGGTTCCGAATTGATTGAACGGGCGTTACCCTTTATGGCATTCCGCATCGCGCCCTGGGTGTAGTCCATCGGACCTGCGGCCATCCTGATGAACGGGATGATGACGTCGTATGTAACCTGGTCATATTGCTCGGCACCCCACTTCATCTGCTCCAGTCCGGCCACACCTTCGAAGTTGAGGACGTTAGGATATGTCCTGTACAGGCCGGCAGGCTTGAAGGCTCCGTGGAAGTCCAGCAGGAGATGATACTTGGCGGCTGTCCTGGCCATTCTCTCGTAGAATTCCACCACAATCTGGTCGTCCCTGTCCATGAAGTCCACCTTGAAGCCTTTGATGCCCATCTCGGCGAAGTGCTTGCAGATACCGTCGATATCCTTGTCCATGGCCTTGTATCCGGCCCAGAGGATCAGACCCACGTTCCTTTCGGCGGCATAGGCTACCAGTTCCTCGAGATGGATCTCCGGAACGACGAGGTACAGGTCTGTCTTGTTATTCTCAGCCCAACCCTCATCAAGGATAACATATTCGATTCCGTACTTCGAAGCGAAGTCGATGTAGTACTTGTAGGTGGCATCGTTGATTCCGGCCTCGAAATCCACACCCCTGATGTTCCAGTCGTTCCACCAGTCCCAGGCAACCTTGCCCGGCTTCACCCAGCTCCAGTCCGTGTCTGCGGCAGGAGTGGCAAGTTGCCAGACCATGTCGAAATCGGTAAGCTGCCTGGCTTCGGGCACTACTCCTATGATCCTCCAAGGGAACTTCTGCCCGGCCGTCGCCCTGGCAATGTAGTCTTCACGGCTCTTGACCATGCCCTGGAGCATATGGTAGCCGCCCACTACGGTTTCTTTCGGATATCCGGCATAAACTCCCTTCATCCCTGTACCACCCTGGCCATGCAGGAACATGCCTGGATAATTATAAAGGTCTGATTCAGTGATAATTACCTTAATACCGTCTGGCGCGTCGACGACCAGAGGCAGGAATGCCAGCCTGGCCTGGTCCCACTCGGACAGTTTGATGTGCTGGTAATAATTCTCGAAGGAATTCATGAACTGCTCCTCGAACGTTCCCTGGTCCCTCTCGTAAGGAACCCAGGCCTTCCAGTCTTCAGGGAAGTTGAATTCAGCCTTTTCGCAGGTGACGTTGAAGTCTCCATTGATCAAGGTGGAGACGAACCGGTAAGCTATTCCGGAGTCATATGCCCTGAACTCTATATTGTAGCCCTTATAATTGAGTGTGAGCCAGTTATAGATATTGTCAACGGTGGCTTTCTTATATGTTACGGTAGGAATGCCCTTTGTTGCGACCCGGCCTTTGGTCACCTTCCTGACCTTGCCTTCACCGAGCACGGTACCGTCCTCAAGAGTCATCGAGATGACCGAAGGGGCAAGGACCTGGGTTCCGTTGAACCAGACCGAATAAGAGACGTTGTTTACGGCAGAAATCTCAGCCCGGAGCTTTCCGTCAGGAGAAGACAGCGTGTAGCTTTTGGCGGCTGAGGATGCCGTCAGCGGCAGCACCATCGCCAGGATGACGGCTGCCAAGAGTGTTCTGAGTCTGATATCCATATGGTTTGTATTGGTTTTCTTGCAGTCAGTCTTGTAAAAATAATAAAAAATCAATGAATTCTTGTTAACTTGCATGCTATGATAACCACTTTGATGCAGACAGACGTGGTCTGGGCGGACCCTGAAGCTAATCGCAGGAAACTGGACGCGATGCTTTCCGCCTTGCCTGAAACGGACCTGGTAGTGCTGCCGGAAATGTTCTCCACCGGATTCATGCCGGATCCGGCAGGGAGGGCGGAAACGGACGGTGGCACCCTGGAATGGATGCTGTCCAAGTCAAAGGAATATGGTTTCGCAATGGCTGGGAGCATCTCTACCGAAGAACAGGGCAGGTTCTACAACAGGTTCTATTTCGTGGAACCTGACGGGAAAGTAACCATTTATGACAAACGTCACCTCTTCTCCATCAGCGGCGAAGACAGGATTTATACTCCCGGGAACAGGAGGGTTACCGTGGAATACAGGGGTGCCAGGATACTCCTCCAAGTCTGCTACGATCTCCGTTTCCCTGAAACCTGCCGCAATTCCCTCCGCGAGGACGGAACTCCGGATTACGACCTTGCCATATTCGTAGCCAGTTGGCCGAGCCGCAGGGTAAGCTCCTGGAACACTTTGCTCAAGGCCAGGGCCATCGAAAACCAGAGTTTCGTGATCGGAGTCAACCGCGTCGGAAGCGACCCGGAATGTGATTATCCGGGAGAATCTGTACTGTTGGATCCGATGGGAAGGACCGTCGTTTCCTGCGGCACGGGCTGCGAGGTATCCGCCACCGGAGAAATGGACCTCCGCCTCCTTTCCGCTTTCAGGGATTCATTCCCCGCTCTCAAGGACATACTTTAAAACCAAAGGATATGAAAAGACAGTTCAAAGCTATCGCAGCCCTCTGCTGCGCAGCACTCCTGACCACCAGTTGCGGTCTCCTCAACCTTCCGGTCGGCACCGACCAGGACGGAAATCCTACCGGCACCACCGCCGAAGACATCATCAACATAATCGGCAGTATCCTCGGCTCGTTCGGTAACACCACCGACCAGGCATCCATCCTCGGCACCTGGACATACCAGGAGCCTGCAGTCCAGTTCACGAGCGACAACCTGCTGGCCAAGGCGGGCGGCAGCATCGCCAGCGCCAAGGTAGTTGAGCAGCTCAAGCCATATTACGAGAAAGTGGGCATCAAGCCTGGTAAGATGATCCTCACGCTGAACGAAGACAAGACCTGTACGCTTGCAGTCGGAAAGAAAACATATTCAGGTACTTATGAATTCAACGAGGAAGCCGGGACGATGGAAATCAAGACCGCTGCATTCAACCTTCCGACCGCTTATGTGTCCGTTTCTGGATCCCAGTTCGCGCTTACTTTCGATTCCACCAAGCTCCTAGGAATGGTCCAGTCCGCCGGTAAGGTAACGGGCAGCGACTCCGCGCTTTCCCAGATCGCGGCCATCGCCCAGGCATATGACGGAATGAAGACAGGATTCCTGTTCACAAAGTAACCTAAAGCTTTTTTTTCGTATTTTTGTTGTTTGCTATGGCCAAGGTAAAGGTTCCCGAAGACACTCCGCTCATCAAGCAGTTCTTCTCTGTGAAGGCCCAGCACCCGGAAGCGGTGCTCCTCTACAGGGTGGGGGACTTTTATGAGTCATATTCAGACGACGCCGTCCTGGTCAGCAAGGTTCTCGGGATAGTGCTTACCAGGAAATCCAACGGAGACAAAGGTTACGTCGAGATGGCCGGATTCCCGCATCACGCCCTCGACGTATATCTTCCGAAACTGGTCCGCGCCGGCTACAAGGTGGCGGTCTGTGACCAGCTCGAAGACCCGAAATTCGCCAAGAAACTGGTCAAGCGCGGAGTTACCGAACTGGTGACTCCGGGCGTGGCCTTCAACGACCAGCTGCTCGACCAGAAGGAGAACAACTTCCTCGCAGGTCTGACTTTCGAAAAGGACCAGTGCGGAGCCGCCTTCCTGGACGTGTCCACCGGAGCCTTCCAGGTGTCCCAGGGTTCCCTGGAATATATCGGCACCCTTGTTTCTTCCCTTAATCCCAAGGAAATCATCGTCCAGAGGGGTTTCGAGAAGGGCGTCAAGGAAAGGTTCGGGGAGAATCTGTACGTTTCTACCGTCGAAGAGTGGGCTTTCGTGTTCGACGCCGCGGTGGACAAACTCAAGAAGCAGTTCGGAGTGGATTCCCTCAAGGGATTCGCCATAGATCGTTACCCTCTTGGAATATGCTCAGCAGGAGCCTTGCTCGTCTATCTCGAGCAGACTTACCATACCGGACTGAAGAATATCTGTTCCATTTCCAGGATCGACGGAGACAAGTTCGTCTGGATGGACAAGTTCACCATGCGGAACCTGGAGATATTCGAATCAGCAGGCGGCGGTGAAGGCGTCAGCCTGGTCAGCGTGATAGACTTCTGTGTGTCTCCGATGGGATCCAGGCTTCTCAGGAACTGGCTTGCGCTGCCGGTGCTGGACATAAAGGAGCTGGACTCCAGGTACGATATCATCGATCATTTCATTCCGGATTCCGGCGACCTGGAACGGATCCAGGAGCATATCGGAGGAATGGGCGACCTTGAGCGCATCATTTCCCGTGCCGCTACCGGGAAGATCGCCCCGAGGGAAGTGATGCAGCTAGGCCGTGGCCTGGCTGCGATGGAACCGGTCTCGACGCTCTGCAAAGGTCATGGCGTCAAGGCCCTTGACAGCCTTGTCGGCGGCATCAGGGACTGCTCTTCCCTGCTGGAGTCCATCCGCAGGACGATGGCACCCGAACCTGCCGCGGCAGTAGGAAAGGGTCCTGTCATAGGCCAGGGTGTGGATCCGGAACTGGATGAGCTCAGGGAGATTTCCTCCGGAGGCAAGGATTATCTGCTGGACCTCCAGCAGCGGGAGGCCGAAAGGACGGGAATATCATCCCTGAAGATCGGCTTCAACAATGTGTTCGGCTATTACATCGAAGTAAGGAACACTTTCAAGGACCTTGTGCCACCGGAATGGGTCCGCAAGCAGACCCTGGTCGGCGCCGAACGTTACATCACTGAAGAGCTGAAGGAATACGAGGCAAAGATCCTCAGCGCCGAGGACCGCATCTATGCCCTCGAGACGAAGTTGTATTCCGACCTCGTGGAGCTTATCCGCAAGAATATCCCGGCGATCCAGACAAACTGCCGGATCATAGCCAAGCTGGATGTCCTGGCCGGATTCGCCAGGCTTGCCAGAGAGCGCTCCTACTGCCGCCCGGAGATGACGAAGGATTATTCCCTGGACATAAAGGCAGGCCGCCATCCGGTTATCGAGACCATGATGCCGCCGGGCGAGGAATATGTCCCGAACGACGTCCACCTCGACGACAAGAAGCAGCAGATTATAATACTGACCGGACCTAACATGGCCGGTAAATCAGCCCTCCTCCGCCAGACCGCCCTCATAGTGCTCCTTGCCCAGACGGGATGCTTCGTCCCCGCTGAAAGCGCCAGGATCGGCTATGTGGACAAGATATTCACAAGGGTAGGCGCTTCCGACAACATTTCCCGCGGAGAATCCACGTTCATGGTCGAGATGCTCGAGACATCGATGATCCTCCACAACCTGAGCGCCAGGTCCCTGGTGCTCCTGGACGAGATCGGCAGGGGAACTTCGACCTACGACGGAATGTCCATCGCGAGGGCGATAGTCGAATACATCCATGAATACGGCCACGGCGCCAAGACCCTTTTCGCAACCCACTACCACGAGCTCAACGACCTGGAGGAAAGTTACAAGCGTGTAAAGAATTTCCATATCGCCGTCAAGGAAGTCGGTTCCCAGGTGATATTCCTCAGGAAGCTTCGGGAAGGAGGTACCGCGCACAGCTTCGGAATCCACGTAGCCAGGATGGCGGGGATGCCAAAGGAAGTCATCCAAAGTGCCGAGAGTACCCTGAAGGCCTTGGAAATGAATGATTCCCAGCACCTTGTGAGCGCAAGGAAGGGTGAGATCAAGAAGCCTGTGCAGACCAAGGCCGGCACGATCGAAAGCGATGGATCCCTGCAGCTTTCATTCTTCCAGCTGGACGACCCGACCCTCGAGTCGCTCCGGGACAAGCTCACTGCCGCCGACCTCGACAACATGACACCTCTCCAGGCCTTCGACTTGTTACGCTCGATGAAGGAAGAACTGGGAGTTTGACGCATTTAGACCGCGATGAAGAGAGTTCTGATCATAACCTATTATTGGCCGCCTTCCGGCGGTTCCGGCGTCCAGCGCTGGGTCAAGTTCGCAAAGTACCTTCCCGCTGCTGGATGGCAGCCGGTGATATATACTCCGGAGAACCCGGAGCTTACCACAGTTGACAAGACTCTTTCGGACGAGATACCTCCCGAGGCTGAGATAATAAAGCGGCATATCACCGAACCTTACGGAATATACCGCAAGATAATGGGAAAGGGCAGTTCCACCGACTTGAAGACCCTGACTGGAGCCTCTTCCAACAAGGATGAAGTCAATCCGATCAACGGGGGGAAGAAATCCTGGAAGCAAAGGCTGTCCCTTTTCATCCGGGGGAACTTCTTCATCCCTGACCCGAGGATCCTCTGGGTTAACCCGTCGGTCCGTTTCCTTAAAGAATACCTGAAAGCCCATCCGGTGGATGCCATAGTGACCACGGGGCCGCCCCAGTCGATGCATCTGATAGGCCTGAAGCTCAGCCGGGCAACCGGTCTGCCTTGGCTCGCCGATTTCCGCGATCCATGGACGAAGATGTTTTATTTCAAGCATCTCGGCCTCACGAAGTGCTCCGAGGAAAAGCATCATGTCCTCGAAAAGGAAGTGCTGGACGGAGCGACCAAGGTCATAGCGGTCTCGCCGTTGGTCCAGGCTGATTTCCAGGCCATGACGGACACACCGGTCGAGCTGGTAACCAACGGTTTCGACGAGGATGATTTCAAGCAGGAATTCGACCTGGATGAGAATTTCAACGTGACCCATACCGGCCTCTTCGCTTCGGACGGCAACCCGGACGTGCTCTGGAAGGTGCTTGCAGACAAATGCAGGTCCGACGAGATGTTCCGCAGGTCCCTGAGGATCAGGCTGGCCGGAAAGACGGACAGGGAGATCACGAAGTCCATCGAAGATGCCGGCCTCGGAGCGAACCTTGTAGATCTGGGTTACCAGAGCCACGATGTTGCTGTCCGCGAGCAGCGCAACGCATCCATCCTTATCCTCCCTCTAAGGAAGGAACCTGAATACAACGCGGTCCTGCCGGGGAAACTCTTCGAATATCTGGCTTCCCGCAGGCCTATCCTCGGAATCGGCCAGACCGAAGGAGCCATGGCGGCGGTCGTGAGGGATGCAGGTGCCGGAGTGGTCTATGACTGGAATGACGAGAAACGGATCCGCCAGTGGATGGATTTCTGCTGGGATGAGTTCAAGAACGACGAACTGAATGACACCACGGGAGATATTTCCCGCTATACCCGCAGATACACTACCAGGCGGCTTGTCAGCCTTTTGAACGAAATTACAGCACAGGATAAAAAGCTACCCCTGTACGGGTAAATGCAACCCTTATGGTGCAAGTTACAATAATAAAACCAAGTGATGATGAACAATAAAGTCAGGAATATCCTAATCTATGCCGGCATCGTGGCGTTTTTCCTGGTGCTGGCATATGCATTCGTGCCGGAAGTGCTTTCCGGGAAGATAGTAAACCAGAGCGACATCACCGGTTTCAAGGGAATGTCCCGTGAAGCATCCGTCTGGAACGCTTCCCATCCGGACGACCCGGCCAGGTGGACAGGTTCGATGTTCGGAGGAATGCCTACTACGTCATTCATGCCATCTTCGGAAGGAGACTGGACCCAGAGCCTGTACGACCTGATGATGACCGGAAAAAGACCGGCGACCTGGTTGTTCATATCCCTGCTGGGAGCCTTCCTGCTAATGCTTTCGCTTGGGATAAACAAGTTCCTGGCTATCGGTGGTGCCGTGGCCGTAACCTTCTGTTCCTACAACCTGCAGATAATACAGGTAGGCCACAACACCAAGATGCAGGCCCTGGCCTTCCTGCCGTGGGTCCTGGCCGCCGTGATATTCACTTACCGTAAGGCTTTGGCGAAGAAGGAAGGCAAGGGATGGAAAGGATGGCTTCCGCAGACCCTTCTGGGAGCGGTCCTGTTCGGTCTGGCGCTGAGCCTGCAGATCAAGGCCAACCATCAGCAGATCACCTACTATCTGGCTATAATGATCGTCATATATGCCCTGGCCCTGGCGATTTCGCTGCTGTGTTCCAAGGAAGGAAGGGCTTCCCTGGGACGGTTCTTTGCCGCCTCTGCACTCCTCCTGGTCGTGGGTTTGGCTGGAATAGGCACAAACACGATCAAGCTTGCGCCTCTGTATGATTATTCCAAATACACGATGCGTGGCGGTTCTGAACTTTCAAATCCTACCGGAGGGCAGGTCAACAAGGACGGCCTCCAGCTTGATTATGCTACGGCCTGGTCATACGGATGGGAAGAACTGCCGAACCTGATGATTCCGGATTTCAACGGCGGATCTTCCGCCGGGCTTGTGAATCCCGACAAATCCGAAGTAGCGAAGCTGTTCAAGCAGTACGGCCAGAGCGCACCGGAAAGGATGCCTTATTACTGGGGTCCGCAGCCTTTCACCGCGGGGCCTATGTACATGGGAGCCATAAGCATATTCCTCTTCCTGCTGGGCTTGTTCCTTTACAAGGGGAAGGAAAAATGGTGGATGCTGGCCGCAACCATCGTGGCTGTATTCCTCGCCCTGGGCAACCACTTCATGTGGTTCACCAAGCTGTTCTTCGACTATGCGCCGATGTACAACAAGTTCAGGACGGTCTCGATGGCACTGGTCATCCTCCAGTTTACCCTCCCGATGCTAGGCTTCCTGGTCCTCGACCGCCTGATGAAGGGTGAATATACGAAAAAAGAGTTCCTGAAGAAGGGTTGGCCGGCCCTTGCCGTGACGGCAGGAATATGCCTTCTGGTTGCCCTGATTCCGAGCCTTGCCGGTACGTTCTCCGGCCCTTCCGACGGGCAGATGCAAGATGTGATAGCGGACGCCCTGAGGGCCGACCGCATCCGCCTGCTCCGCACCGACGCATTGTGGTCCGCAGTAGTCATCCTGTTGGCTTTCTGCTTGATATTCTGGTCTTTCAGCGTCCCGAAACAGGCTCCGAAGTCTTATGAATTGAATCCTGAAATCGGCGAGTCAAGGCGTAAGGTCGCCATGGCCGGGATATGCTTCCTCGTCCTGGTGAATATGTTCGCCGTCGGCAAGCGGTACCTCAATTCCGGGGACTTCACCACTCCGCGCCAGTTCGACAGCCATTTCACCGCGCGTGAAGTGGACAAGGCTATACTTGAGGACAAGTCGCCATCGTTCCGAGTGGCCGACCTTACAGCGGACATATTCAATGACAACTACAATCCTTACTGGCACAAGAGCGTCGGTGGATACAGTCCGGCGAAGCTCCAGCGCTACCAGGACCTTATCGACAGGTATCTTGTAGGTGAACTCCAGGGAGCGATCGGTGCCGCGCGCGGGGCAAAGACTCTCGGGGATTTCCAGGACGCCCTTCCGGAGATAAAAGTGCTTTCCGCCTTGAATACCAAGTATTTCATCTTGGGAGCCGACTTCCCTCCTGTGGAGAACAAGCAGGCATACGGGCCGGCGTGGTTCGTGGAAAGTTTCGTTGATGCCGCTACTCCGGATGACGAGATAGGACTCCTGGCAGGCGCCGATCTTCGGAAGGAAGCCATATTGGGACGTGACTTCGAAGAAATTGCAAAGGTATTCGGTGTTTCTTTTGAAGACAAGGCGGACTTGCGTGATTCCATCTGGATGACGTCATATTCTCCGAATGAGCTTCATTACAGGTATGTCTCTGCGTATGACCGTCCGGCTGTATTCAGCGAAATCTATTATCCTGACGGATGGAAGGCTACCGTGGACGGGGCGGAAATTCAACTTTTCCGTGCCGACTGGGTGCTTCGTGGGGCGGTTTTGCCAGCCGGAGAGCACGAGGTGGTCATGAGGTTCGAGCCGAAGGTATATACGGCAAGCGCAAGGACTTCCCGTGCCTCTAGCGCAACCCTTCTGGTATTGTTGTTGCTTTCTATAGGCGGGATGTGTGTCAAGGAATCGTAGAAAATACTTATATTTACGGAAACAGTTGAATATTCAATAACTTAAAATTTATCATCATGGCTGAAGAAGTTAAGAAGAGCCTTAAGGAAAAGCTGCAGGAAGCGGCTGGTAAGGTAGTTGACAAGAGCAAGGAAATCTATGAGAAGGCAAAGGACAGGACCGAAGATGTAGTAGAGAAGATCAACAGCGCCGACCTCGACGGAGACGGAAAGGTGACTTTCAAGGAAAAGGTCCAGTTCACTGCAGGAAAGGTAGCAGACAAGAGCAAGGCTGCCTATGCTGAAGCTAAGGACAAGGCCGTAGAACTTGGCGGCAAGGCGAAGGATGCTTTTGCCGAGGCTAAGGAGAAGGCTGCTGATGCCATCGACACGGCAAAGCAGAAGATCCAGGAAAAGAAGGACGAAAAAGACGCATAGTCATGAAGAGGCACGGCTTAGCCGCGACAGCCGTCCTGTGCTGTGCCTTGACGCTGTCCGGCTGTGGAATAATAAGGACCGCCAATGCAATCGGGTCCATATTCGGCGGACGCAAGAAAGTCAAGACTATCAAGAAGATAGTCAAGATCATCGGGTCTGTCCTCGGACAGTTCTATGACACGACAACCAAGAAATCTCTCGTGGGCGACTGGACCTACGCAGAACCTGCCATCCAGTTCGAGACCCAGAGTTTCCTGGATAAGGCGGGTGGTGTCGTTGCCAGCCAGACCGTAGCCGACAACATCGCTCCTTATTTCAATATCCTTGGATTCAAGCAGGGCAACCTTTCCATTTCCCTTCGCGAAGACAATACCTGCACCTACACCTTGGGTGGAAAAACTTATCAGGGCACGTATGACTACGACGATGAGAATAAGAAGATAACCCTCAAGACTCCTCTGTTCCCGTTGCCGGCTGCTTATATTTCGGTGGCAGAGGACCAGATGGCTCTTACTTTTGATTCAAGCAAGATCCTGACTTTGATCCAGGCCTTGGGCATGGTCTCCAAGGATCAGACTCCGGTCTCCGCAGTATCGACACTGGCTTCCAGCTACGATGGCATGAAGACCGGATTCACCTTCGTCAAGGTGAAATAGGTAAAGGGAACCATTTGATAATCAGGCCGACTCACCCTTGAGCCGGCCTTTTTCCGTCATCCCCGGCCTGACCGTGAATCTCCTTTGCGTCAGTGGCTGCAACACCGGGCGCTTGCTGCTTCGCAGCCCTGTACGGGTAAATGCGCCCTAACGTTGCAGCCAACTGCCGTCAACCGTCCATCAGGCCTTTATTCACCTCGCCTTCCCTTGAACTGTCTGCAATCTTTCCAGGACGCTTCTCTGTCTCACACGGACACCGCTTTACTCGTTTCAGTCTGGTACGGAAATATCTTATAATCAGACATTTACTATATCAGATGGTGGCAAAATCGGCACCATCTGATCAATCATCTAATTGAATATCAATACTTTCCATACCAGCCTCGAAATGACAGAAACCGCTTCTGGCAGCCGGGAAGGCGTGCTTTTCTCCTAGTAACCTTGACTTATTGTAATATATTGTAATATAAAATCTGTATAATTGTAATTATCAATTAATAGATAATGAAAATATACTCTTATAGAAAGTTATTATTCTTTCTTTTGATGATTATTTGTCTTTCCTTGGTTCCTTCGTGTATGAGTCCAAAAGAAACGAGAATCAAGGCAATCAAGCATGAATATGAAGGACCGATCAATAGCGCGATAGGTTCGTTTATCGAGGCATATTATCGCTTGCCCAGCAGTCTGGAGGAATTGTCAGATTATTGCAAGAGATATAGTCAGAATCATCCTGAAGAGATTACCTTCATCGATCAGTTTATAGATCAGATGGAGGGGAATACCCCATGGGGCTACTTCTCCAAACATTATGTATCCTTCGTTTCTTACGCTGATTCATGTTTCTTTTATGACAGGAAACATAAATACGGATGTTGCTTCTATGGTAACATTTGTTTCTGGGCAAATGCTGACTGGAGGAAAGCACGATCATACTCCCCTTCTTTTATTGATAAAGACGGCAACGTCCTCTATGCACCTAACGACGACTTGGATAAAGAGTTGCTTAGGTTAAGAAACTTGTTTGAAAACGTAGTATTAAGGGTTGAAAATGCTGATTCGATTCCTATTAGGTTCAAAAACCAATCGTTCAGCCTGTCAAGTAACGACACGACAGCGTATAACCTGGTTCTGAAGTACTCAAAAGCAAAAGGAATCGAACAAGTCTGCGATGTGAAATACTACGAAGGCCCTCTAATGTCAGTATCTAGGTCAGGGATAATTAGTTCTTTAAGCGAAGGTATCAACCTCGATTCTCTTTCTATACCGTATAAAGACAGTCTTACTAGTTCTTTACACAAGTTTTTATCAGATAACGATACCATTGATAAAGTGCTATTTATCACTCCGTTAGTATATTAGCACATACAAGAAAAGGTTTTCGTTACTGCTTTTGGCGGCGGCTGAATCCAGTCGCCGCCTTTGCTTTTCTCCTACAATATCCTTGACTTATTGGTCATTTGATAGTGTCTGTCCGATCCGGGCAAGGTCTATGAAAGCCTTGCCGTCAGGGCGGTCGCTGGTAGCTAAAAACGATAATAACCTACTTAAAACCAATTTTCGGTCGATGCTCATTCTTCTTCTCTTCTATGCGGGAGGAGAGATCTGCTATAGCCAAGTACAGATTGTCTATGTCTTGTCGGACATCTTCTGAGAGGTCGTTGACAGCACCAAGGTTTTCCTCTTGTTGGAGTTGGATCAAATCCACTTTTGACCTTAGTTCTTTTTTTCGGCGGATACGGAAGATGCGACCATAAGGTACTCTCTAACTTGTACGAAGGCTCGCATAATGGCAATGTTCGCGGCGATGGCGACATCACTTCTCAGCAGACCCGATAGCATAGCCACCCCTTGCTCTGTGAAGGCAAAAGGAAGCGCAGACTTCGGTCTGTTTGATGTCATCACAATTTGTGATGAGTTAGCTGCAAATCCGCAGGGAACCTTTTCAAATTTCTTTTGACAGACTGGTTCAGTGCGTGGGCTGGGCTTTACACCATTCCGGCGAGGGTACGGGCGAGGTCCAGGAATGCTTTGCTGTCCGGGCGGTCGCCGAGTGCTGCGGGCTCTCCTGAGTCGCCGCCTTCGCGGATACTCTGGACAAGAGGGATCTGTCCGAGAAGAGGGATCCCGTATTTCTGCGCCATAGCTGCTCCGCCGTCTTTCCCGAATATATAGTACTTGTTGTCAGGAAGTTCCTCCGGAGTGAACCAGGCCATATTCTCTACAAGACCAAGGATCCTCCGGTTGATGTGTTCGTTGCGGAACATGCTGACTCCTTTCTCGACGTCCGACAGGGCGACAGGCTGAGGCGTCGTCACTATGACGGCCCCTTCCATCGGGATGTCGTTGACCAGGGTGATGTGGATGTCTCCGGTTCCCGGAGGCATATCCACGAGGAGGAAGTCAAGCTCTCCCCAGCGCACCTGCAGGATCATCTGCTTGAGGGCGTTGCAAGCCATCGGACCTCTCCAGATCAGGGCCTGTTCCGGATCGGCGAAATAGCCGATCGACATCCATTTCACACCGTATTTCTCGATAGGGAAGAATACTTCCCTGTCCTCCGCAACTTGCTCGGCTCCAGGTATTTCCTCCTCGGTGCCGGTCATAAGGGGAACCGAAGGTCCATAAACATCGGCGTCTGCGAGGCCCACTTTGTATCCGAGCCTGGCGAGGGCGACCGCCAGGTTGACGGCCACGGTGGATTTACCCACACCGCCCTTGCCGGATGCTATTCCGATGATATGGCGGACGTTGCCTACCTCTTCCATTCCGAGGTTGAGGCCCGGTTTCTTCTTCGGAGCTTCATTCTCCTTGACTATCGCCTTGACTTCGACCTTGGTCCCTTCCGGAGAATTGCGGATTATCGCAGCCCTGGTGGCTCCGACGAGATATTCAGTCAAAGGATCCCTTTTCTTCGGGAAGGCCAGGGTGACGGTAACCAGATTTCCATCCACCGAGATGGAGTCCACCAGTCCCAGTTCGACTATACTCTTGCTCTCACGGGCGGGATGGACCACCTCGAGGAGCATATTCATAATGTCCCTTTCGTTCATTACTTGACGATATTCATTTCCTTGAGAAGGTAACCTGCGCCACCGAACTTATCCATCATGAACAGGACGTAGCGGATATCGACGCAGATGCACCTCTGGAGGTCAGGCTCGAACATCACGTCGCTGGACATGGATTCCCAGTTTCCGTCGAAGGCCAGGCCGATGAGGTGGCCGTCGGCATTCATCACCGGGCTTCCGGAGTTGCCTCCGGTAATGTCGTTGTTGGTCAGGAAGCAGCAAGGCAGGTTCCCGTCAGCCATTGCATACTGGCCGTAGTCGCGCTTGAGGTAGAGCTGCTTGAGCTTCTCCGGAACGCGGAATTCGTAGTTGTCCGGATCTTCCTTCTCCATCACTCCGTAGATGGTCGAGTAGTAGCGGTAAGTCAAGGCATCCTTCGGGGAGTATGATTTCACGGTTCCGTAGGTGAGCCTCATGGTGAAGTTGGCGTCAGGATAGGTGGCCTTGCCTTTCTGCCACTCCAACAGACCGGCCGTGTAAGCCTTGGAGCCCTGGTCAACCTTGTCGTCACCTGAGCCGGATGCCATGGCAAGCTTGGAATATGCCATGAATATGGATGCCATCAAGGTGCTTGCCGGATCCTGGCGTATGGCCTCCATCCCTCCTTCCTCGATGGCTTCCTTCACCTTGTCGTAGGAAGTGAAAACAGTATTGGAATACAGGTCGGCCACGTATTTGTCGATGTCCATCGTGGCGAAATCGTCGGAAAAACCCTGTAGATAGTTCTCCGGCTTCGCCTTCGAGCGGTAATACTTCAGCAAAGCGGCTGCTTCTTCTCTGTCAAGAGGCTCGTAGTAGTCCTTGTATGCTCTTTCAAGGGCGTTCAGGGCATTGTTCAAAGCAGTTACGGAATCCTTTCCGGCCCTCAACTCCCTCGTCCAGAGGTTGGAGAGATTGGCTCCGAATCCGATGATCTCGATGTTGAACAGGGTCTCGCCGAGCAGCTGGATGTCCTTTTCGACCTCCGCCGATGCTGCGACGCCTTCTGCTATGTCCTGGAGGGCGCTTCCATATTTCTGGGTGCGAACCTTGTTCTTCCCGACCCATTTCTGGAAAGCGGCTTCCTTGTCGTGTTCCTTTGCGATGATGCCAAGGTTGTCGAAGGCAAGCTTTTCTCCCTGCCATTTCTTCCAACCGTTAGCCGAGCTGGCGTACTTGTTGGCATACTTTAGCCTGATGGAAGGACTCTTCTCCATCCACTTCCACATGATGTCCTGACGCAGGGTCCTGGCTCCGATGGAGATGTCCTGGAGGGCGAGCATTTGCTCGAGCTGGGCTTCCGTCTGGAACCTCTGCGTGCCGCCCGGGTATCCCATGATGAAGGTGAAATCGCCTTCGTTGATTCCCTTGAGGGATATCGGAAGGCTGTGTGCAGGAGTGTAAGGTTTGTTGCTCTCCGAATATTCGGCCGGTTCGTTGTCCCTGCCGGCATATACCCTGAACATCGAGAAGTCTCCGGTGTGGCGAGGCCACATCCAGTTGTCGGTCTCGCCGCCGAACTTACCGACGGATGCCGGAGGTGCGCCGACGAACCTGATGTCGGTATAGGTCTTATAGACAATCAGATAATAGAGATTGTCATTGTAGAAGCTGTAAACGTTGGCCGTGCAGCCCTTGTTGTTCGCAACTGCTTCCTCCGAGAGGGTTTTCTTCACCGCATCAGGATCTGCGGCGGATTCAACTGCGGCGGTCACATCGGTGATGCTGACCAGGAACCTGACGGAAAGGCCCGGAACCGGGATTTCCTCGCTGGTATTCATAGCCCAGAAACCGTCCTCGAGGTAATTGTGCTCATCGGAAGAAAGTCTCTGGATAGAGCTGTATCCACAGTGGTGGTTGGTCACGAGCAGACCTTTGCTGGAAATCATCTCTCCGGTGCAACCGTTTCCGAAGATGACGATCGCATCCTTTATTGAAGAATGGTTGGCGCTGTAGATCTGGTCGGCGGTCAGCCTGCATCCCAGGCTTTTCATAGTGCCGGCGTTCAGTTTTTCAAGAAGCGGCAGGAGCCACATTCCTTCATCTGCCATTGCCGAACCTGCAAGGAGCAGGGCGGCGGCGATAGTGCATAGGATCTTTTTCATATTCTTTGTTTATTGTAATATCTATATCGTCGTACAAATATAGTCTTTTTGTATAAAGAATCATCCCGGGACCGGTCAGAACAGGGTCGGCTCCAGCTCCTTCGGATGGAAGGAGCGTCGGTGATATGGCGTGAGGCCATATTCCCGGATGGCCTCGATATGTTCTTTGGTGGGGTATCCCATGTTGTGCTCCCATCCGTACTGAGGATATTCCCTGGCAAGCGCGCGCATGTGCTCGTCCCTCCAGGTCTTGGCGAGGACGGAGGCTGCGGCGATGGAGGCGTAGGTCGCGTCTCCGTGGACCACGGTGCGGTACCTTTTGAAGGAATATCCGTCGAAAGGCCTGAACTTGTTGCCGTCTATGAGCAGGAAGTCCGGTTTGACCGACAGTTTCCTGACGGCCGTCTGCATCCCGGTCACGGAAGCCCACAGGATGTTGAGCGAATCGATTTCCTCGGGGCTGACCGCTTCGACGGCCCATGCGACGGCTTCCTTTTCTATCACCGGTCTCAGGATATCCCTGTCCTTTTCGCTCATTTTTTTCGAATCGTTCAAGAGGGGATGGCGGAAGTCTTCGGGAAGGATTACGGCGGCTGCGAATACCGGTCCGGCAAGCGGACCCCTTCCGGCTTCATCGCAACCGGCTTCGAGCCTTCCGGCTTCAAGGTATGGAAGAAGATGGATTTCCCGTGGCATCCTTTCTATGAATGAGTATGCCACAAAGTTAAACAAATTATTTCTGGAGATGCTCTATCAAGAGCTCCTGCGTGTAGATGATCCTGTCTTTGTCCTGGAGGGTGGTTTCCAGGGAAGCCACCTTGTCCGACAGCTGGTCTATCCTGGACAGATATTCAGCCCTGGCGTCCTCGAACACCCCGGCAGAGTCCATGACGGGCATGAATCCGTTGATAAGTTCGATGAGAGGGATTCCGAGTATTTCAGCGCATTTTTCGTAGTTGCTGTTTATGATCCGGGTCTGTCCTGATTCGATTTTCCGGTAGGCGGGCAGCGAGATCTCCAGCCGCTTGGCAAGCTCGGTCTGGGTCATTCCCCGTGCCGTCCTTGCCTTCCTGAGGTTTTCCCCCATCATGCGGTTGTCCAATTCAATGATTTCAGCCATCTCGAAAGCCCGTTGTTTGCTGTGATTCAAAATTACGGATATATCGCCTTGGTTGACGATAACTACAAGTTACTATTGATAACCATAGGTTATAAAAAACATAGATTTTTGATAAAATAGTTATTATTCCGGGAAGATTCCCCCTGAAACATTGCGAAGGACCGGTAACTTTTCGGAGGAGTTTCTTAACTTGCCGGAAACTCAAGCAAAATGGAAAAGACTGAAAAATACTATGCGGCTTTCGAGCGCGCGATGGAAGAGGAAAAGCTTTATCGGAAACTTGATTTCCTGGGAATATGCCTTAGGATCGGAGCTGATCCGGTCTCGCTGGATGCCTTGCTGTTCGAGGAATTGGGTTATCATGGACAGGACCTGGTTGAATTGTATGCGTCCAGGGATGAGGTCGGATGACTTTATTTTGGTAGTGGGCCTTTTTTTTACTACTTTTGCCCAGTTATGCTCATTTGTATTCGAATTGTTCATAATTAATAACTTATAGAAATGAAAGAATATTCATCAAAAGACATTCGCAATGTGGTTTTGATCGGTAGCGCAAAGTCCGGAAAGACCACGTTGTCAGAAGCCATGCTCTACGAGGGCAAAGTGATCGAACGCAGAGGTACGGTGGAAGGAAAGAACACTGTTTCCGACAACACCGAGTTCGAGCAGACAAACCAGAAGTCCGTTTATGCAACTCCGCTTTACGCTGAGTTCATGAACAACAAGATCAACGTGATCGACGCTCCTGGTTCCGACGACTTCTGCGGTGGTGCCCTTTCGGCATTCAAAGTCTGCGAGTCTGCAATCCTCCTCATCAACGCCCAGCAGGGTGTCGAGGTCGGTTCAGAGATCTTCGCCCGCTATGCAGAGCAGTACAACAAGCCTGTGATGGTGGCTGTCAACCAGCTCGACACCGAGAAGGCCAACTGGGACCACACCCGTGACACCCTCAAGGAAGCTTTCGGCAAGAAGGTGGTTTTCATCCAGTTCCCTGTCAACCCAGGCCTTGGATTCAACGGTTTCATCGACGTCCTCAACATGAAGTACTATCGCTTCAAGGACGAGAACGGTACCCGTGAAGAACTTGAGATCCCTGCTGAGTATGCCGACGAGGCCGAGACCCTGCACATGGAGCTCGTAGAGAAGGCAGCCGAAGGTGATGACGCTCTCATGGAGAAGTACTTCGAGACCATGGAGCTTTCCGTTGAGGAAGTCCATGCCGGCTTGAGCGCTGGTTTCGCGAAGTGCGAGATCATGCCTGTCTTCTGCCTTTCAGCAAAGAAGGACATCGGTGTCAAGAAGCTCATGGAGTTCGTCATCGACGTCACCCCGTCTCCTGCGGGACAGGTTTCCAAGACCATCTCCGGCGACGAGGTCAAGTGCGATCCTGCCGGTCCTGTAAGCCTCTTCATCTACAAGACTTCCGTCGAGCAGCACCTCGGTGAGGTCTCTTACTTCAAGGTGATGAGCGGAACCCTTACCGAGGGTGCCGACCTCGTGAATCCTGAGACCGGCAACGGTGAGCGTCTTTCCGCCATCTATGCCGTCGCGGGCGACAAGAAGGAGAAGGTTTCCAAGATCAGCGCCGGCGACATCGGTTGCGTCATGAAGCTGAAGGCCGGCAAGACCGACGTCACCCTCGCCGCTCCTGGCCAGGATGCCATCGAGCACATGGTATTCCCTGATGCCAAGTACCGCTGCGCTGTCAAGGCTGCTGACAAGAACGATGAGGCAAAGGTCGGAGAGGCTCTCAACAAGATCGCTGCTCTCGATCCTACCGTCAATGTGGAATATTCCAAGGAACTCCGCCAGACCATCCTCAGCGGTCAGGGAGAGCAGGCTATCAACCTCGTAAAGTGGAAGCTTACCAACGAATATAAGCTCAACGTCGAGTTCATCGCCCCTAAGGTTCCTTACCGTGAGACCATCACCAAGGTGGCTACCGCACAGTACCGTCACAAGAAGCAGTCCGGTGGTGCCGGCCAGTTCGGAGAAGTCCATCTTCTCGTCTGCCCTTACGTCGAAGGTGAGCCTGCAGGCAACAAGTTCATGATCGGAGGCAAGGAGACTATCCTCAATATCAAGTCCCAGGAGACCTATGACCTCGAGTGGGGCGGCAAGCTGGAGTTCATCAACTGCGTCGTCGGTGGTGCCATCGACCTCGGCTTCATGCCGGCTATCCTCAAGGGTATCAACGACAAGATGACGGAAGGCCCTCTTACCGGATCCTATGCCCGTGACATCAGAGTATATGTTTACGACGGTAAGATGCACCCGGTTGATTCCAAGGAAATCGCCTTCATCATCGCCGGCCGCAACGCCTTCAAGGAGGCGTTCCGCAACGCTGGCCCGAAGATCCTCGAGCCTATCTACAACGTGGATATCATGACTCCTAACGAGTATGTGGGACCTTGCATGTCAGACCTCAACGGCCGCCGCGGTATGATCATGAACCAGGACATGGACAGGGGATTCACCATCCTCCACGCTCGCGTTCCGCTCGCAGAACTCTACAGGTATTCCACCACGCTGAGTTCCCTCACCGGAGGTGCAGCTACCTTCTCGATGAAGTTCGCTGACTACCAGCCGGTCCCTGCAGACGTACAGACCAAGCTTCTGGCCGAGTACGCTGCCCAGGAGCAGGAAGAGGACTAATCTTCTTGACATACAGGAAAGGGCCGGCTCTGGCAGGGTCGGCCCTCTTTATACTGCAACCGGTCTGATAATATGGGTAAAACCTTCGTTTCCAGGATTCTTGCGGCAGCCGTCTGTGCGATGGCGGTCCTGTCGTCTTGTGAAGTCCATCATTTCATAACCGACACCGCTTACCGCAAGCAGGTCGAGGATGACCTGCGTTCCAGGATGGAAGAGCTCTCTCCACTGACACTGGACATTGATTACGGCAACAGGAGCATCACCTGCAACTATGGATATGTCAAGGATTGCTACCTTACGACTGCCGAACTGGAAGCCCTGGAATTCCTGTATGCCTACATGCCGCTTGCGGACCTGACCGGTTATCCGGCCGACTATTTCCTTCAGAACGTCAGGGCCTCCTTCAAGGCTCGCGAAGAGATGGGCTGGAATGTCCCTGAAAGGATATTCCGTCACTTCGTGCTTCCGATAAGGGTCAACAACGAGAACCTTGACACCTCCCGCGTGGCTTTCTACAGTGAGCTGAAACCTCGTCTGGAGGGCCTCCAGATGCAGGATGCCATCCTGGAGGTCAACCATTGGTGCCACGAGAAGCTGACTTACAGGCCTTCCGACGCCAGGACCCTTTCTCCGCTTTCATGCGCCAGGAGTACCTTCGGCCGCTGCGGGGAAGAAGCTACTTTCACCGTAGCAGCCCTAAGGGCCGTTGGAATCCCTGCCCGGCAGGTATATACCCCGCGCTGGGCTCACACCGATGACAACCACGCATGGGTGGAAGCCTGGGCGGACGGGAACTGGTACTTCATGGGTGCCTGCGAACCGGAGCCGGTCCTGAACCTAGGATGGTTCAATGCTCCGGCGAGCCGCGCCATGCTCATGCACACCAGGGTGTTCGGCAAGTATGACGGCCCGGAAGAAAAGGTGATGGAGGGGTCGAATTTCACGGAAATCAACCTGATAGACAACTATGCCGAAACCGCGAGGGTGGATTTCGAAGTGGTTGATGAAGCCGGGAATCCCGTCGACGGAGCCCTTGTGGACTTCATGATCTACAACTACGCCGAATTCTATCCGGCACTTTCGAAATATACCCTTCCGGACGGGAAGACCTTCCTGACCGCCGGCAAGGGAGACATGCTGTGCTGGGCTTCCAAGGATGGAAAGTACGGATATTCCAAAGTCTCCTTCGGGACGGACAAGGAAGTGCGGATAATCATTTCGGACAGCCACCCTTCCGAACCGCAGGCATTGGCGATAGTGCCTCCGCCGGAGAAAGCAGTATTGCCGGAAGTAACTGAGGACCAGCGGAAAGCGAACAATATCCGGTTGGCTCAGGAGGACCTTGTACGCAAAACCTACATGGCAACTTTCATCCAACCTGACGGAACCGTGGTAAACGACCTGCTCGCCAAGGCCGCAGGCAACCACGAAGTCATAAGTGCGTTCCTAGGCAGGCATCAGGGTGAAGATCAAGCCAGGGCCCTAGAACTGCTCCGCTCGCTGTCCGACAAGGACCTCGTGGACATAACGGACGAGATCCTCGAGGACAATATGTCCGTAACTTCCGCTTCCGGAATACCTCCTGTCCTCTGCCCGAGGGTAGAGAACGAGTTCCTGACTCCTTACAAGTCATTCTTCACCACCACGGCCTTTTTGGCTGAAGAACAGAAAGAACTATCTGATCCCCAAAAACTTATCGAGTGGGTGAGAGACAGCATCCGGCTCACGGGAAGTACCAAGGCCTGGAGGATAGCGATGTCTCCTGCCGGAGTCTATGAAGCCAGGACCGCGGACCCTCGCTCCAGGGACATATTTTTCGTCTCCCTTGCCAGGACTCTGGGGATCGATGCCAGGAAGGATCCTGTCACCGGGAAAGTCCAGTACAAGGAATCCGGAGTCTGGACGGACGTGGATTTCGGGAACGCGAGCCAGTCTGTGGCACCTGCCGGGAAACTCATACTGAAGTATTCCCCGACCGGGATACTGCAGGACCCGGGATATTATACCCATTTCACCATCAGCAAGATAGTCGATGGAAGGACTCAGCTCCTGACATTCGATGAAGGCCAGGTGGACATGGGCGGCGGAGTCAGCTGGAACAGCGTATTCAAGAACGGGACTTCCCTTGATGTCGGGAATTATCTGCTCGTGAGCGGCAACCGCCTCTCTGACGGAAGCGTCCCGGTCACGATGCAGCAATTCACCGTGAAGGAAGGAGAAACCACTGTGATCGACTTGATTGTCACCATTCCGGAAGACAAGCTTCCTGTCATCGGGGAGTTCGATTCCGAAACAAGGTATTTCAGGGTCCAGGGTACGGAACCGGTGTCCATCCTGTCCACGACAGGAAGAGGCAACTTCGTTGTCTGTTTCCTGACCCCTCGCCATGAACCTTCGGTCCACGCGATCAACGACATTGCCGCCGCCAGGGAAGCTCTTGAAAGCTGGGGCAGGCCTATCCTGCTGCTCTCCACACCGGACGGCCTGGACTGGATGAAGGAATATTCGGAAAAGCTGCCTTCAACCGTCCGTTTCGGCATTGCGCCAAGGAAGGAGATGGATGGCCACGTGATGCCGAGGATCCTTCTTGCAGACACTTTCAACAGGGTATTTTTCTCTTCGGAGGGTTATTCCATAGGTCTTGGTGACCAGCTGGCCTCCGCTATAGCAAAGCTTCAATGAGACCTCCGAAGATACTTCTTTTCATCCTCTCCGTTTTCGCCCTTCTGTTCGCCGTCTGGTTTTTCATGCCGGCGGAAGGGGTGCATGCCTGCGGGATGAAAGTGAAGTTCCCTTCTTACGAGTCATATCTCCAGGAACTGCACGACCCGATGAGGAATATCAACCTGGATTCGCTCATTGAGGTCACCAAGCGCAACCAGGAGCTGCTGGCTGAATCCCAGGACACTCTGAGTTATTTCTACGATTATCTTACCTGCAGTCCGAACAGGATCCATTTCCCGGACAGCAATTATACTTATTTCGACAGCCTGTTCCATGAGATGGAGGTGGCTGACACCACAGGAAACATCGTAAGGATAATGCATTACGGGGATTCCCAACTGGAAATGGACCGGATTTCGGCCATCCTCAGGGAGCGGCTCCAGGAGAGATTCGGAGGGTCAGGCACGGGCATGCTGCCGATGATCCAGAAGGTCCCTACCGTCTCGATCGCCCAGTCTGCCTCTGGTGACCTTGCCCGTTTCGCTATCGTCGGAGAGGCGCACAGGGCTGCGCACCGGCGCTATGGCCCGATGGCGCAATACAGTTCGGTTTCCGGTGCGGCTGCATTCTCCTTCGCTGCGACGCGGAACAACTATTCCCAGAAAAGGGTGAAGGAAATATCCAGGGTTTCGGTCCTGCTTGGGCAGAACAGCAAGGGATTCCTAATGACCCTCAAGTGCGATTCCTATCCTCTGCTGAAAACCACACTCGACACGGCATCGGCGGACGTTTCCTTGGTCAGCTGGAATCTGCCGGGGAATGCCGAACACGGAACGATCAGCTTCGTGGGCAATGCCGAGATATACGGAGTGATGCTTGACGGGCAGGGCGGAGTCACGGTGGACAACGTGGCCCTACGCGGAAGCGCCGGAAACGTATTCACCAAGATCGACCAACCTATATTCATAGAAAGTTTCCGGAAGATAGGGACGCGCCTCATCATCCTGGAATTCGGAACCAACGCGATGCCGGGCATTTCTTCCAGGAGCGGGATATCCCAGTACATGGGCACGATCACGGAACAGTTCGACTATCTCCATGAGGTGGCTCCGGACGTGAAACTGCTCTTCGTTGGTCCGTCCGATATGGGCAAGAGCCGTGGCGGTAAGATTACCAGCTGGCCTTTGCTCAACGAGTTGAATGATTCGCTCAAGGTCAACTGCCTGAGGCACGGTGTCGCATATTGGGATACCTTCGACGTGATGGGCGGAACCGGCTCTGTCAGTACCTGGGTCAACCACAGCCCTGCTTTCGTGGGCCCTGATTTCATCCACTTCACGACCAAGGGCGCCAACGAGATTGGAGGAGCCCTTGCAGACGCCATCTTGTTCTATTACGATTTCTACCGGCTCCGCCGCGAGATTTCGGACGAAGTTGTCAGTGAATATTTCGAAAGCCGCCGATGAGAAGACTCCTGACATATTCCTTGCTCTTTCTTCTGCCTCTTGCCCTTCACGGACAGGTGATGCGCAAGGATATCCCTGACCATCCTTTCCTGCAGCTCGGAAAGAACGAGATCCATTTCCCGTCGGACAGTTCAAGTTTCGACCAGGTATTCCGGAAACTGGATTCCATCCTTTTCCTGGGATCCGGTGACTTGAATATACTGATCATCGGTGATTCGCACACCCAGGGAGGCACTTTCGTCAAGGAGGTGCGCAACAACCTGGTGTCCCTGAGACCGCTCTCGGACGGAGGTTTCGGTCTTGTATTCCCGTTCTCCGCGGCCAAGACCAACAATCCGAACGGGTATGTGACGAAGTACACCGGAGCATGGACGGCTGCCAGGAATACGATGAGGGAACCTCCGCGCAGGCTCGGCCTTACGGGTATGTCGCTTACGACTTCCGACGGGACAGCCTCCGTTACGATCAGGTCAAGGGGCAGGAAGGCGAGGGAGACCGATCCACGGTACTTGTTCGACACGGTCAAGGTACTCGGATACCATGACGGAGGGGACCGGGTTCCGGTTGTTTTGCATGGAGACGGGGACACCCTTGCCGGAGTTCCTTCAAGGGGCGATTCCTGCTGGACTTTCGTTCTGCCGTCCCTTGCGGATTCTGTGAAGGTCGCGACCAGGGGAAGCAAAGGGGAATTCACCCTTACCGGCATATACATGGATAATCCTTTCCATGGGATAACGGTTTCAGGGACAGGGGTCAACGGGGCTTCTCTTCCATCTTATGCCCGTTGCAAGGACTTGGAGAGGGACCTTGAGGTGGTTTCTCCAGACCTGGTCATATTCGAGATAGGCGTCAACGATGCAGTGGCTTACAGTTTCGATACCGATCTGTTCGAAGCCCGGTACAAGGCCCTCGTCCGCAGGGTCAGGTCGGTCAATCCGGACTGCGCCATCCTGTTCATTACCAACAACGACACGTTCAGGTATGCCCGCAAACGCGGATACCATGTCAATACCAACGGCGCCCTTGCGCGTGATGCTTTCTTCAGGATAGCCGGCGAGAACGGCGGTGCGGTCTGGGATTTCTTTGGAATCATGGGCGGAAGCGGTTCGATGCGCGAATGGGAGAAAGCCGGCCTGGCAAGGCGGGACAAAATCCATTTCACCGATGAAGGCTATGAACTTCAGGGCGACCTCTTTTTCAATGCCCTGATGGACAAGTTTTCCGAATATATGGGGAGGAAGGGAAATGAGTGATTTCAAGGAAGTTGCGTTGGATTTCCTTAGGAACCTGTTCTCTTTCGACCAGGCCCATCCGCTGTTGTTCACCCAGTTCTATTTCTGGGCGTTCTTCGCCTTCGTGATGGCATTCCTCTGCCTCTTCAGGAACAAAACCCTGATGAGGAACGCCTTCCTGTTCTTCGCCAGCCTTTTCTTCTATTACAAGACCAGCGGACTGTTCATCATCTTGTTCGGCTTCGTAATCGTTTACAACTACCTCACAGGCAGGCTCCTGCCTCATTGCAGGAGGCGGTTCTGGAAGGGTCTGATGCTGTTCCTGGGGATTGCGGTCGATTTGTCGCTGCTGTTCTATTACAAGTACGCATACTTCCTGACCGACGTGGTCAACAACCTCTTCGGGACCGGATTCGAGGTGAAGGATTATTTCGCAGTCGCCGGCAACCTTATCGCAGGGCACAACGCATTCAGCGTGGATTCTATCTTCCTTCCGGTAGGGATATCGTTCTTTACCTTCCAGGCTATCAGCTACATCGTAGATGTGTACCGGGGCAGGTATGCATTGCTTCCGGTAAGGAATTTCTTCGATTTTGGGTTCTACCTCAGTTTCTTCCCGCAGCTCGTGGCCGGGCCTATCGTGAGGGCGGATGAATTCATCCCGCAGCTCCGCAAGCCATTCTTCCTGACCCGCAGGCAGTTCGGAATAGCTATCTTCTGGATTCTGAACGGTTTGGCCAAGAAGTTGATAATGAGTGACTTCATCGCTATCAGCCTATGCGACAGGGTGTTCGAGAATCCGACCCTTTACACCGGATTCGAGAATCTTCTCGCGATGTTCTGCTATTCCCTGCAGATATATGCTGATTTCTCCGGCTATACCGACATCGCAATCGGTACGGCGATGCTGATGGGTTTCTACCTTCCGAAGAACTTCAACTCTCCGTACAAGGCCACCAACATGTCTGTATTCTGGAAGAGATGGCACATATCCCTTTCCAGGTGGCTGAAGGATTATCTTTATATTCCTCTGGGTGGCAACCGCAAGGGTACGGTCTGGTCCTATCTGATCCTGGTCTGCACAGGATTCCTGGCTTCCGCGCTGAACAAGAGCTGGTGGATGCTCTGGGCGACGCTCGCCCTTACGGCGGTACTGGCTTTCTTCATCATATTCGTGAAGAAGAGCCGGAAGGAACTGGTGTCGGACGTCAACAGGATGGACACCATGCTCCTGGGAGGCCTTTGGCACGGGGCCAGCTGGAATTTCATGATCTGGGGCGGCCTGAACGGACTGGGGATGATAATCTACCGCTTCTGGAGCAAGTGCAACGTCTATGTCCGTGCCGCGCTGACGGCGATGGTCTCCGGAATCCTGTACTTCCTGGCGACCAACTATCCTTCTCCGGCTTTCAACCTGTTCCTGGTGTGGATCCTGGTCATTTTCACAGGGTCCCTGGTCCACATGCTTTACCATTCCTGCGGATTCAAGGCCGGATTCAAGTGGCTGGCAAACGCCTGGGCCGTTTTCAACACGTTCGTGTTCTTTACATTCACGATGATGTTCTTCCGGAGCGGGTCCAACATCGACCCGGCCGAGGCCAATGCGAAGGCATGGGAGAATGCCCGGAACATCATCGCCCGGATAGGAGGACCGTGGGACCTGAGCCTTATCCCGAAGATAGCCGCCCAGCACAGGGTCGCCATCATCCTCTTCATCGTCGGAATGCTCATCCACTGGCTTCCGGACCGCTTCAAGCGGCGCTACCGCATCTGGTTTGCGAATATGCCGCTTCCTCTGATGGTCCTGGTCTGCGCACTAGTGATATTCATAATCTGCCAGTTCCTGACCGCCGACCTCCAAAGTTTCATTTATTTCCAATTCTGACAACTGTATGAAAAGAACGATCATACTTACACTGCTGTCGCTTGCATGTTCCTTTTCGAACGGGCAGACCAGGCTCGTCGCAGACTTTCCTTCCGGCAGCGCCCCGGGGCAAGTCATTGTCCAGGTTTACGACGGCGAAAGGCGGGATACAGTGATATACGTTCCCGTTGTGGACGGCAAGGTGGATGTTACCTTCCCTTCGGACAAGACCCGTCGGGGAACTTTCGGGCTTGGCAGTTCCGCCCATTTCATCTTCGAGCCGGGTACCCTGACCTTCTTCATCGATGAATATGACGTGATGCGGGTCAAGGCCTTCGAGGGTTCCCTGACCGACAGGCTTTCTGCCGAAACGGCGTTCCGCTGGAAGATGACCAAGGCCTTGAGCGACAAGCTCCACGAATTGGGAGTGGATACCGCCCTGGATGACGCCAGGAAGGAAGAGTTGTTCCAGGAGTTCTACGCACAGCAGCGGGAAACGATCAGGGACTATTATCTTTCCCTGTTAGACAAGAATCGCGACAACTATTTGGGGATCAAGGCGATATCATCACTTCAGCCCATCTATTCCGGGAGGCCGGAGGTTCTCGATTCCTTGATGGCCAAGCTTTCGGAAGAAGCGCAGGAATGCAGCTACATCGTGAGTTTCAGGGAAGCGAACAAGACCAGGATCGCTACCGCAGAAGGCCGCATGTTCACCGATTTCGAGGTAAGGCAGCCGGACGGAACAGTCCGCCGCCTCTCCGATTTCGTCGGCAAGGGAAAGTATATCCTCGTGGATTTCTGGGCTTCCTGGTGCGGCCCGTGCAGGGAAGAGATTCCTGACCTCAAGGAGGTCTGGAACGAGTTCAAGGGTGATCGTTTCGATATCCTCGGAGTCGCTTCATGGGACCGTCCGGCAAATACCATGGCAGCCATCAAGGAATTGGGCATACCTTGGGACCAGATACTTGACGCCCAGCAGGAGGTGACGTCACTGTACGGGATTGAAGGTATCCCGCACATCATCCTGTTCGCTCCTGACGGAACGATACTCAAACGCAATCTCAGAGGAGAAGGTATAAGGGAAGCCGTTGCTGGCTGCCTCAGCGACTGACGGTCACAGAGACGCTGTTCTCCCCGGCTGCCCTGATATCGGAAGCAAGGGATTCTGCTTCGGCTTTTACGTCGAACGGCCCGACTTTGAATATCACCGCACCGTTGTCAACGGTCTTGATGAGATCCTGTCCGGAATAATCGTGTATCCTCGCTATGACTTCCTCAGGGAGGGACTGGCCGTTCTCCGGATATATGACCACGATGTAAACCGAAAGCTCCGATTCCAGGTTCCTGGCCTTGGAAACACCGATGGACTGTCCGTTGCTGAAGGCTATTATCTCGGCGTTGCGGAAGCCTCTGCTCTTGACCTTGTTGATGTTCGAGAGGGCGTCCCTGTATGAATTGAACAACCCTGCGGCATAACTGTAACCGGAAGAAGTCTTTCTTTCATAAACCGGACTCAGTCCTTTAAGGTCATCCAGGGAAGCCTTCCTTGGCTGGCTGAACAGCTTGATCTGGTAAACCAATCCGTCCGGCAGGGTGTTGCTGTCGGCGAAACGGGCCTCGTTGAGGATCTTGAAAGAATAGTTGATCTTCGGTTTCGTGCTGCTCATCCTGAGCTGGAGCTTCGGACCCATTTCGCGTCTGGTGAATTCGAAATGCGAAGTGTTTCCGCCGTCAGTCCGACTGGCTTCGGCCTCAAGCTTCCTCTCATCCGGGACAATGCCCTTTGACAGGAATTCCATTTCTATCTCCTGCAGCTGGCCTACCGCTTTCTGCAGAGCCTCGTTGAGGGCAGGCAGCTCTTCCTCCCTTGAAGCGATGACATCGGCAATGTTCTCCTTCCTCTCCGGATCGGCCGTGGCCATCATTGTCCTTAGCTCATCCATATGCTTCCTGTAAGCCGACAGGGAGTCTCGCAAAGCCCGGACTTCCTTCAGCTTGGCGACATACCTCCGGGTACTTTCGTTCTGCGGTTCCGTGCCTTGCCCGCCAGCCTCTTCTTCCTCTGTCCCTTCGTGAATCACTTCCAGGGCGGCAAGTTGGCGGAGTTCCTCCACGTCATCTATCGACTTCCTGACAGGAACCTCGTCATATTCAAGAACATAGATACATATGCTGTCCTTCGGGCAATCGCGGTTGGAGGCGAAGAGGGAATATTTCCCGTCTTCGGAATTCATGAACAGCAGGTCATCGTATGGCGAGGAATACGGGAAGCCCATGTTCACTGGCACGTCCCAATCCTTGGTGTCCTTGTTCCAGTGTGAAACGTAGAGATCGTATCCTCCCATTCCGTAGAGGCCCTTCGAAGCGAAGTACAGGGTCTGGCCGTCGGCCGACAGCATCGGGTAGATCTCGTCGGATGCGCTTGTAAGCCGTTCTCCGATCAGTGCCGGCGCAGACCAGAGGTCTCCGTCGAGAGTGGTCTTGTAGATGTTGCGGATGCCGTCGTCGTCGTTTGCCGAATAGTAGATCTCGCTGGCGTTGTCAGGAATATATACGGCCCTGGCCATCAAGTGTTTCCCGGTTGAATCCAGTTGGTTCGGAGTAGGTCTCCAGCTTCCTTCCGGAAGCGGATAGTAGAGGAAGAAATCCTTCAGGGAGACAACCTTCCTGGCGATGACCGCAGGCTGGCTGCAGTAGCCCATCATGCTAAGGCCGTTCTGGGCCAGGATGAGAGGTTCTTCGTACCTGGAGCGTGCAGTGGAATCCAGCCGTATCGCTTTCTGGCAGAATTCGAGGGCTGCCGGGAAATCGTAGGCCATCCTGGCGGAATCGGAAAGGGCCAACAGTCTTTTCTGGGTGGTCTGGGCATATGTTCCGACACAGGTCAGGACCGCTGCAAGCAAGGCGGAAATGCTTAAGGATAGCTTCTTTCTCATCTCGGAAAATCGCAGTCAATGCATCTGCAAAAATAAGAAATACTTGGCAGATAATTTCTTTCTAAGAAAAAAATGCTAAATTTGTACCCTTATTTTTATGCGAAGTAACTAAAACAATAAAAAATAAAAGTAAAAAGTTATGCAAAGTAAAGGTTGGATCAGGCTCGTCGCCATTCTGCTTGCGATTGCTTCCCTCTGGCAGCTTTCTTTCACTGCAGTGACAGCCATCCAGGAAAAGAAGGCGGAGAAGTTCGCGGAAAAGGCAGCCGTCGCAGCCCAGGAAGCCGCAGCTTTCGCCCAGATCCCTGTCGAGAATCAGGCATATTACCTGGATTCTATCAGGAAAGAACAGAACAGGGTCTACATCGATTCGATTTCAAACAAGAAGGTTTATCTCTGGAACACCTACAAGGATTGCAAGACCCAGGAAATCAACCTCGGTCTTGACCTTAAGGGCGGTATGAACGTCATGCTGCAGGTGCAGCTCCAGGACCTCGTGAAGGCTCTCTCCGGAGACAACATGAATCCTGAGTTCCAGAAGGCCCTCGCTCTCGCAAAGGAGCGCAGCGTCAATTCCAGGGACGATTATATAACCCTCTTCGCCAACGCTTGGAAGGAAGTTTCAAACGGCCAGAGGCTTGCCCAGATCTTCGGAACCTACGAGATGAAGGACAAGGTAAAGCCGGAGTCCACCGATGCCGAAGTCATCAACGTCATCCGCGAGGAGGCTGAGAGTGCCGTTGCGAACTCTTTCAACGTGCTTCGTAACCGTATCGACCGTTTCGGTGTCACCCAGCCTTCCATCCAGAAGCTTGGAAACAGCGGAAGGATCCTCGTCGAGCTCCCTGGTGTAAAGGAGCCTGAGCGTGTGAGGAAGCTCCTCCAGGGTACCGCCTCCCTCGAATTCTGGGAGACCTTCACCAATCAGGAGGTTTCCGGATATCTTGCTGAGGCCAATGCCAAGCTCGCCCAGATCCTCGTTGAAGAACCTGCCGACACGGCAGCCGCTCCTGTAGCAGAACCTGCAGCCGAACCGGCTCCTGCAACTGAAGGTACCGACTCCCTGCTGAACGCCGAAATCGCGCAGAACCGTACCAACAGCGAGGAACTTGAGGCTTACAAGAAGCAGAATCCTCTCTTCGCCCTCCTTACCCCGGCTCAGTACAACGGAAGTGCTTGCATCGGTTACGCATCTGCAATCGACACGGCCAAGATCAACAAGTATCTGGCTATGCCTCAGGTCGCTGAGATATTCCCTTCTGAATTCAGGCCTATGTGGACGGTCAAGCCATCAGAGGCTATCGATTCCGACAACATCTTCGAACTTGTCGCCATCAAGTCCACTTCACGTGACGGAAGGGCCAAGCTTGACGGTGGTGTCGTTACCGACGCCCGCGTGGTTTACGACCATGGTTCCAACGGTGAGCCGTCAGTTTCGATGAGCATGAACGCCGAAGGCGCCAACGTTTGGGCCCGCATGACCGGTGACAACGTAGGACGCCAGATCGCCATCGTCCTCGATGGTATGGTGTATTCCTATCCTAACGTCAACACTCCAATCACCGGAGGTCAGTCTTCCATTACCGGTCACTTCACTCCGGAAGAGGCTACCGACCTTGTAAACGTCCTCAAGTCCGGTAAGCTTCCTGCCCCTGCAACCATCATCCAGGAGCAGGTCGTGGGACCATCCCTCGGTGCGAAGTCCATCAGGGCAGGTATGATTTCCTTCCTGATCGCCTTCCTGCTCGTCCTCCTTTACATGATATTCTTCTATCAGGGAGCAGGACTTGCAGCTGACTGCGCTCTTCTGTGCAACGTGCTTCTCCTCTTCGGAGTCCTCGTTTCATTCGGAGCCGTCCTGACACTGCCTGGTATTGCCGGTCTCGTCCTGACCATGGGTATGGCAGTGGATGCGAACGTGATTATTTATGAGCGTATCAAGGAAGAGCTTGCGGCAGGCAAGGGTCTGAGCAAGGCTGTCGCCGATGGTTACAAGAATGCATATTCAGCCATCATCGACGGTCAGGTGACCACCCTCCTCACCGGTATCGTGCTCTTCATCTTCGGTTCGGGTCCTGTCCAGGGCTTCGCCACGACCTTGATCATCGGTATCATCACTTCCGTCCTCACTTCCATCTTCATCACCCGTCTGATCTTCGACGACCGCATCAAGAAGGGCAAGAACATCACCTTCGAGAACAAGCTGACGAAGAACTTCCTGAAGAACACCCACTTCGACTTCATCGGAGCCCGCAAGTGGTCCTATATCATTTCGGGTATCCTGATCCTCATCTCCCTGGTTTCCATCTTCACCAAGGGCTTCTCCTATGGTGTCGACTTCACCGGAGGCCGTACCTATGTCGTCCGTTTCGACAAGCCTGTGACCGCTGAGCAGATCCGCGAGGCAGCCATCGCAGAGTTCGACGGAGCTGTCGAGGTCAAGCAGTTCGGTGGTGAGAGCCAGATGAAGATCACGACCCAGTACAAGAACGACGAAGAGTCTTCAGACGTGGATGCAGAAGTTGAGGGCAAGCTCTACAAGGCTCTCCTTCCTTACTTCGAGGACCAGAACCTGACTCTCGATGAATTCAAGTCCTCTCTCGGCAACACGAACGGTATCATCTCATCCGACAAGGTTGGTCCTACCATCGCGAACGACATCAAGAGGGACGCCGTGATCGCCGTTATCATCGCCCTCCTGGTTATCTTCGCATACATCGCGTTCAGGTTCAAGGGCTGGACCTGGGGTCTCGGTGGTGTGGTATCCCTTGCGCATACCGCCATCATCGTCATCGGTTTCTTCTCACTGTTCTCTGGTATCCTGCCGTTCAACCTCGACGTTGACCAGACGTTCATCGCGGCTATCCTGACCATCATCGGTTACGCCATCAACGATAACGTGGTTATCTTCGACCGTATCCGTGAATACAGGCAGAACCATCCGAACACCGACCTCAAGACCAACACCAACCTGGCTCTCAATGCGACCCTGACACGTACGGTCAACACTTCCATCTCGACCCTCGTGACCATGCTCGCAATCGCCATCTTCGGTGGTGAGTCCATCAGGGGTCTTGCAGTCGCCCTCATCCTCGGTATCCTGATCGGAACATATGCTTCGATCTTCATCGGTACCCCTGTGATGTACGACGCAACCGTTTCCGCCCAGAAGCGTCAGGCCGAGAAGGCTGTCAAGGGTGGCAAGTCTTCCAAGAAGTAATTCTGGATACATACATAAGAATGGCAGAAGGTGGCTGAGTCGGCCACCTTCTGCTTTTTCATATTTGCTTATGAATGATATTAGAAGTACATTTGCATAATATAATTAATAACACAAAAACTGATTTTACTTACTGATAGTTATGAGCGAAGAGAAATTCAGGATCGAATCCGACCTGCTCGGCGAACTCCAGGTTCCAGCCGATGCGTATTATGGTGTGCAGACCCAGAGGGCCCTCAACAATTACAAGATTTCCACCACCAGGATGCGCGATTATCCGGAATATGTCATAGCGATGGCTTGCATCAAGCTGGCTGCCGCCCAGACCAACAAGGAACTCGGTGCCCTTGACCCGGAAATCGCCGATGCCATCATCGCAGCATGCCGTGAGATCATCGACGGCAAGCTGCATGACCAGTTCCCGGTGGACATGATGCAGGGAGGAGCCGGTACTTCCGTGAATATGAATGCAAACGAGGTCATAGCGAACCGCGCCCTTGAAATAATGGGACACAACAAGGGTGAGTACCAGTTCTGCTCTCCTAACGACCATGTCAACTGCGCTCAATCTACGAATGATGCATATCCTTCAGCATTCCGTTATGCTTTCATCAGGATGAACAGGAAGCTCGAGAAGAGCCTCCAGGACCTGATCGATTCCTTCAGGAAGAAGGGGGATGAGTTCGCAGACGTGATCAAGATGGGACGTACACAGCTTCAGGATGCCGTTCCTATGACTTCCGGCCAGGAGTTCCATGCATATGCTACCAACCTCTCCGAAGAGATCCAGAACCTCGAAAGGAACGTCAACCTCCTCTATGAAATCAACATGGGTGGTACTGCCATCGGTACCGGACTGAATGCCAAGCCGGGCTTTGCCGAGCTTTGCGCCAGGAAGATGACGGAACTCACCGGGGAGAAGTTCATCGCAGCTCCGGATCTTGTCGAAGCTACGCCTGACACCGGTGCTTATGTAAGTTATTCGGGTGCCCTGAAGAGGCTTGCAGTCAAGCTTTCCAAGATTTGCAACGACCTGCGTCTGCTGACTTCCGGTCCTCGTTGCGGTCTGAAGGAGATCAACCTTCCTCCAAAGGCTCCGGGATCTTCAATCATGCCTGGAAAGGTCAATCCTGTCATCCCTGAGGTTACAAACCAGGTCTGCTTCAAGGTGATCGGTAATGACATGACCGTTTCATTCGCGGCCGAGGCCGGCCAGCTCCAGCTCAACGTGATGGAGCCGGTCATCGCAGAATCCATCATGGAAAGCATCACCTGGCTGACCAATGTCATGAACACCCTCCGTACTGAGTGCATCGACGGTATCACGGTCAACAGGGAGCGTTGCTTCGACATGGTGAAGAACAGTATCGGAATAGTGACTGCCCTGAACCCGATTATCGGATACAAGGCCAGCACCAAGGTTGCCAAGGAGGCCCTGGAGACCAACCGTTCGGTCTATGACATCGTCCTTGAGCACGGCATCCTCACACAGGAGCAGCTCGACGAAGCCCTTGACCCGAAGAACATGATCCGCTAGGTCTTCTTGCAATTATTGAATAAGAGGTCAGCCAAACAGGCCGGCCTCTTTTTGTATTTAATCCACAAATGATTTTTTGCTTCTTTGGGGCAGGGGTTGCACCTGAGAGAACTACGCTCACTTCGTTCGCTCCGGCCCCTCCCGCAATCTACGGCGTCCCGCAAAAGCGGAACTTGTATCTTGTGGGCCCCGCCCCCTGCCCCTGTCCTGGGGTGGACAGGTCTCTCAGGTGCAATCTCTGCCCAAAGAGATAAGCAACAGAAGATCGTAGAGACACCGTTTTTGTCGTTGTTATTGTAAGATTAATCAACTACCTTTGTTTAGACTAAAAAGGTCCCACGGAGTACGCGGGACCATAGGAATAAATCCTTCGGCATATAGCCTTATTGTGGCAAGATTTAGGATTACTTGCAGTGCAAATTTAGCGTTTTTTCATAAGAAAGCAAATCATGGAAAAGGTATTAGGTCTTGACCTTGGAACGAATTCGATTGGTTGGGCTGTTATTAGTAGGCAAGAGGATGGATCATGTCGTCTCTTAGATAAAGGTGTGCATGTTTTCAAGGATGGTGTTTCCCATGACAAGAGTGGGGAGAAACCAGCTGTGCAAGAAAGAACAGCGGCAAGAGCTTCCCGTAGGCACTATTTCAGGCGCAGGTTACGTAAAATCGAGTTGTTAAAGGTACTTACAGAGTATGGCCTTTGCCCTCCTCTTACGAGCGGGCAACTGAAAAAGTGGAAAGAAGAAAAAGTCTATCCTTTGACAGATGCCTTTCTAGCATGGCAACGGTCAGCTAACGCAGCAGATGGAAATCCTTACTATGATCGTTATGTCGCCTTGACCAGGAAGCTTGATATGTCCGATGTCAACGACAGGTACATTCTTGGTCGTGCCCTTTACCATATCAATCAACGTCGCGGTTTCTTGAGCAATAGAAAAAGCGCGGCGAAAGATTCGGAAGATGGAACGGTGATGCAAGAAATCGGTCAGTTGTCAGAATCCATGGAGAAGGCCGGATGTCGATATCTGGGAGAGTATTTCTACAAAGTATTTCGCGAAGGAGGAAAAATCAGGCGGCATTATACAGCTCGTGTAGAGCATTATCACGCTGAATTCGAAGCGATTTGTGAGAGGCAAGCATTGGAAGCTGCGTTAAAGCACTCGTTGGAACGAGCGATTTTCTATCAGCGGCCATTAAAGTCACAGAAAGGCCAGGTCGGGAAATGCAGTTTTGAGACAAACAAGCCTCGCTGCTCTGTATCACATCCTAAGTATGAAGAGTTCCGGATGGAACAATTTATTAATTCGGTTAAGGTACAACGGCCATATGAGGAGTCTTTAACTGGTCTCACTGATGATGAAAAGGATGCAATTTGTCTTTCCCTGAAAATAGTTGACTCACAAAAATGAGTTAACGATGTTTGTTTATCAGACAGAAAAACGATTGAAGTACTACGATCAGGTAGTCGA
>Ga0256405_10002521_pt1 | contig 41738 bp, 37 predicted proteins | sample RumenRJG_02DNA_FD_189096 | JGI IMG/M metagenome (GOLD analysis project Ga0256405, IMG submission 189096) | Bovine rumen microbial communities from Lethbridge, Alberta, Canada - RJG_02 | ecosystem: Host-associated > Mammals > Digestive system > Stomach > Rumen | place: Canada: Alberta... | reverse complement strand
CCCCGGCCAACTCACCCACACCCGCCACCGCCAACACCCGCCGCTCCGCAAAAGAAGCATGCCCCCGCTTACTTGCCCAAACCCGCCACCGCCAACACCCGCCGCTCCGCAAAAGAAGCATGCCCCGGCTTTCTTGCCCAAACCCGCCACCGCCAACACCCGCCGCTCCGCAAAAGAAGCATGCCTCCGCTTGCTTGCCCAAACCCGCCACCGCTAACAAGCACCTCTCCGCAAAAGCAACATGCCCCCACCAACTCACCCACACCCGCCACCGCAAACACTCGCCGCTCCGCAAAAGAAGCATGCCCCTGCTTACTCGCCCGCCAGCCGCCACCGCTAACCGGTCACCCTGAGCTTGACTCAGGGTCTGTACACCCCCCCCAGCCCCCACCTTCCACAGATTCCGGGTCAAGCCCGGAATGACGTACCAAAACCGCACCCCCAAGACAAAAAAAATCCCGGCAGCCAAAACCACCGGGAAAAGTCAAACGCCAGCCGTCCAAAAAGAACGGCCACCTAAAAAAACTACTCGTTAACAGCAGGAGCCTGTCCACCGGCAGCGTCAATAGCTTCCTGTGCAGCCTCAAGTTCCTTAGCATCGCGCTTCTCGCAGAACTTGCAGATTGTACCCTTACCAGCATCAATAGCTTCCTGTGCAGTACCGTTCACAAGAGTCTCTGAGCGGTCAAGAGCCTGGCAGTCCTCGTGAGTATGGAATTTCTTACCATGCTCTGTCCAGTAAACGCTCTGTCCGCGTGTAGCAGCCTCAACAGCTTCCTGGGAAATAGGGTTCCAGTCGTAGCTTGCAAGACCGCTGATTGCAAGGAAGATAGCCGCAACAACAGTACCGATGGCCTTAGTCTTCTTGTCTGCATCCTTATTTGTAAGCAAAAGAACAATGAACGGAATAAATGCAACAGCCGCAACAATAACGCCCATGTTGTTCCACAGCCAGAACTTAAGGGCATTCTTCTGGGAAGCCGGGTCAATGTGGTTGGCCTTCTTCCAGAACTGAGAACCAACAATTACACAAACCATGTCAAGAACAAGAGCCGCAATACCCTTGTGAAGAGGCTGAATCTTTGGAAGGATAAGCAACTTTTCAAGAATCAGCGCAATGGCAAGCACTTCAAATGCCAAAGCCGCAATCCAGAAGAGGAATGCTACAATGCGAAGTCCCGTAGCGTTGCCAGACTTTACGCCAGCTGCAGCCGATGCCGCAGGACGTGGCTTTCCTGTAATATCCGCGCCAGTTGATGCAGACACAATTTTGTGTTCTTTCTTTTCTGCCATAAAAAACTCCTAAAAAAACCCCATTAGCAGAGGCAAAAATATTCGGCAAATCCACACGAACCGCCAAATAGGCAAAGCTATCTCTAACTTAAGCCTGTATAAATATAATACACCATAAAGCGCGATTGTTCAATAATAGACTTGCAATAAGCCATTTTTTTTGGACGGTACCTCAATCCGCTCTACCATCTTACCCTCCCTCTAACCCGACCGAACAGGCCTATGCGCCACCGCCCTTCCGCCCTTCGGTAACCCTCATCCCGCTAGCGCGGGACTAAAGGGGCTCCACGGCGGCGTACGTTGGCAAGAAAGAGTTGTGTTTTTCCTTACCCTTTGTCCCAATAACTGTAAAAGGCAAGTGCAGATTTTCAAGAATTGTGATGTAGAAATATGTCAAGAAAGCACTGGAATGGAGGCAGGAAACGTGGCAAAAAAGCATTTGCGCGGAGCGAGCGAAGCGAGTCAGATACCTTGTATCAGCGCATGGGGTTGTAAACACCCCTTGCTTTTTTGACGCGTTTTCTGCCGGGAATGGAAGTGCTTTCGTGTTAACATTTGCATTTATTTTACTTTGCATTAAGTTTTGCACTTGTCTTGTACAAAAAAAGCACTTGATTCACATATAAAATGCCGTATAATATAGAATAGAGTTGTTCCACAAAAGGAGTTCACTATGAAAAAAAACGTCCTTAAATTCATATCGGCCACTGCAGCAGCACTCCTCCTTTTGCTTACACCGTCATGTTCTGGCCTTGTATCTCCATCCGTCCCGGACTCCCCGACAGACTCAGACTCCCAAAGATACACCCTAAGCGGAAGCTTTTCCATGCCAAGCGCAAGTGCAGCCCCGGCAGAACTTTATACATTCAACTCAAACCCACGCAACGCCATACCAGACACGTCTAGCCTTATATACACTGTAGAGGCAAAAAGAAATTCCGACGGCCATACAGAAACAACAACATCGCCAGACGGCTCAACATACACATTCACAAACCTAGCCGCCGGCACCTGGCAAATCACCGCATACGCAACGACAGGCGAAGGAATCAGGGTCATGCAAAGCGGAACAAAATCCGTAACACTTTCCAGTGCAACCCCGGCCGCAAACGCAAGTCTTGACATGACACCTGCAAGCGGAAGCGGAAACATATACCTTACAATAAGCTGGGACACAGACAAAATAGGATATTGCAAGTGGAGCAGCAGTGATTACGGTGCGCTGGAAGGTTCACCTGAAAGTCCAAGCAGTCCCGTCACCATAAATTTAAACGGACTCGCCACAGGAACCTATTCCATAAGCCTTTCTTTCTACACATCCAAAGAAAAAGCGGATGCTGGCCTACCCCCAGTCTACGAATGCACGGAATACATTGTAGTCTACCCCGGCATAACGACAAACAAATGGACGGCGGGAACAGCCCCACACATTAACGCAAGCGGAAACTTTAGCGTTACCCCCGCATGCATAGAAAGCTTTGTCTACAGAAAAATCTACGTAAAGCAAGGCGCAAACGACGGCGATGCTACAGGCACGTCAGAACGCCCCTTTGCCACAATAGAAAAAGCCATGGCCCGTTTAAATGAAGCCGCAAGCAAAGGAATCAGGTCGGGAGAAATAAGCGCAGACACCCCCTGGGAACTGCACGTTTCGGGAACATTCACAGCCACAGCTATTACCGACGAGGCATTTATAAAAGTAGATAGCACAGTCGGCAACCTTGCAATCATAGGGGAAGGAAGCGGAGCCACAATAAATGCAAACACAAAGGGGCGCGTACTGTACGTAGACAGCGATACAAGCGTAACCATAAAAAGCGTAACCCTTACAGGAGGAGGTGTTCCCAGCTCAATCGGCCGCGACACTGTCTACAGAGGCCTATGCGTCTACGTTGCTACAAGCGGAAACCTTACAATGGAAAGCGGAAGCTCAATCACGGGCAACACAAGCGCTAAGGCTACGCATGGTGGCGGTGTGTACAACGAAGGAACCTTTACCATGAATGGGGGAACAATCAGCGGGAACCTGGCAAGACTAGCAGGCCCTAGAGACAACCAAATTGGCGGTGATGGTGGCGGTGTCTACAACAAAGGAACATTCACAATGAATGACGGTACTATAAGCACCAACAAAGCGATGGATGGAGGCGCTGGTGTTTACAACCACAGCGGAACATTCACAATGAACAACGGCACAATCAGCGGGAATGGGGTACAAGAAGGCTCAAACAGAGTCTTTGCTGGAGCTGGCGTTATGAACAGAGGGACATTCGATATGTATAACGGTACCATAAGTGGAAACGAGTCTACATACATGGGTGGTGGCGTATACAACGTGCAAGGAACATTCACAATGCATGGAGGTACCATAAGCGGTAACTCCGCAGGAACCTCTGAAAGTACTAGTACTACCGAAGGTGGCGGTGGTGTCTATGCAGCAGGCACAGTTGAACTGCTCGGCGGCACAATAACCGGCAACACAGTAAAAGCTGGCTTCAATGGCTCTGGCGTATACGTCAACAACGCATCAAGCGACACTTTTAAAATGGGCGGTAGTGCAAAGGTTAACTCTTCCAACGACGTTTATCTATCTGGCACATCAAAAATAATCATATCGGGAGCGTTAACTGCAACACACCCCGTTGCAACAATCACACCTGCTTCATACACAGGTTCGCCTCAGGTACTTGATATCGAAGCATCTCCAAGCCCAACAACAACTCTAAATGCAGAATATGCAAAATTTAGATTACCAAATACAAATTACGTCATTAACAACGGTGGTATAATAGCCGACTCATGGCTTGCACAGGTTCAAAATCAAATAAACTCACATACCGGATCCTCCGAATTATCAATAGACATATCATCCAATATAACACTAAATACAGCCTATATGTCAGAATCAACTCCAGCTTTGACAATTCCGGCTGGAAAGAATGTAAGATTTACAGCAAGTTCGGCAAAAACAATCAAAGTCGACAATACGGTTGCATGGAGTTCTGGCAACCTTCCAGATTTTACGTTCATAAAGGTCAAATCTGGGGCCTCTTTAACTATTGACAGTAGCATCACCCTGCAAGGTGTTAATTACCAAGGAGCTCACCTTATTGTCATCTATACCGAAGGAGCGCTAGTTATGAACGGCGCAAAAATCACTGGCTTTTACGGCAACGGTACTGCAACTGTAATGGTAGGATCAGGCGGAATCTTTACAATGAATGGGGGAACAATCTCCAGCTGCCGGGCACGATATGGCTCTGCCGTATATTTGTCGGGAGGCACTTTCAATTTTAATGCGGGAAGCATAAGTGGATGCATTAACCAAAACGGCAAAACAATAGACGGTAGCGGAACCATGAACTGGACAACAGCGTCTGCAACAATGGACACCACTAGCATAAAAACACCGGGTGTCACTGTAAACTACCTACCGTAACCCAGAACTTGTTTCAGGGTCTGTGCCCACCCTCGTCATGCTGAGCTTGACTCAGCATCTGTACAAGTCCTAGCGCCATCTTCCACAGATTCCGAATCACACGACCATAGCAAGTGTGTATGGTCATGGCGCAGCATTCGGAATGACCGCACGCCCCCAAACTGAAAACCGTCACCCTAAGCTAAAAACCGTCACCCTGAGCTTGACTCAGGGTCTGTACAAGTTTTGCACTTGCCTTCTAAAAATTCCTTGATTTTCTCCTAAAATACAATATAATATGGAATAGAGTTGCTCTATAAAAAGGAGTTCACTATGAAAAAAGTTTTTCTTACATTCATATCACTTACCGTGGCAACCCTACTGCTTTTCCTTACACCGTCATGCTCAGGCCTTGCATCTCCATCCGTCCCGGACTCCCCGGCAGACTCAGACTCCCAAAGATACACCCTTAGCGGAAGTTTTTCCATGCCAAGCGCAGACGCTGTCCCGCAAGAAATTTCTGCACTAAGCTCACCCCAGCGCAACGCCATACCAGACACGTCTAGCCTTATATACACAGTAGAGGCAAAAAGAAATTCAGACGGCCATACAGAAACAACAATATCAGCAGACGGCTCCACCTACACATTCACAAACCTAACCGCAGGCACCTGGCAAATCACCGCATACGCAACTACCACAGGCGGAACCCGGGTCATGCAAAGCGAAACAAAATCCGTAACCCTTTCCAATGCAAACCCGGTCGCAAACACAAGCCTTACCATGGCACCCGCAAGCGGCTCTGGAAATATAATCCTTACAATAAGCTGGGCCACAGGCAGTGGAATAGGATATTGCAAGTGGAGCAGCAGCGATTACTCTGCCCTAGCAGGTTCACCGTCAAGTCCAGGCAACTCCGTCACCATAAATTTAAACGGACTTTCCTCAGGAACCTATTCGCTAACCCTTTCATTCTACACTTCCCAAGCAAGCGCAACTGCAGGCCTACCCCCTGTCTACGAATGCACGGAATACGTTTCAGTCTACCCCGGGCTTACAACTGACAGCTGGGCTGCATCAACAGCACCACACATTAGCGCAAGCGGAGACTTTAGCGTTACCCCCGCATGCGTAGAAAACTTTGTCTACAGAAAAATCTACGTAAGCCAAGGCGCAAGCACAAGCAATGCAACAGGAACATCCGAACGCCCCTTTGCCACAATAGAACAGGCAATGGCACGCCTTAACGAAGCCGCAAGCAATGGAATCCGGTCGGGCCAAATATCAGCCACAACCCCATGGGAACTTCACGTTACGGGAACCTTCACAGCCACAGAAATTAAAGGCGAGGCATTCATAACAGTAACTGCCCCCATCACCCACCTTGCACTCATTGGAGAAGGAAGCGGAGCCACAATAGACGCAGACGACAAGGGCACAATAGTGTACGTAGGCGGAAGTGCAAGCGTAAGCATGCAAAACCTTACGCTACAAAACGGAAAAGACACCAGAGGAGGCGGTGTCTATATTGATGACGGAACATTCACAATGGAAAGCGGCACAATCACAAGCAATTCGGCCACTGACTCCGGTGGAGGCGTATACGTTACAGAAGGCGGAGAATTTGTAATGAACAACGGCACCATAAGCGGCAACGATGCTGTATTTGAAGGTGGCGGAGTCTACAACAACGATAAATTTACAATGAACAACGGCACCATAAGCGGCAACAGTGCCACAGGCAGCGCCAGCGCGGGCGGTGGAGTGTACAGCAACGGAACCTTTACAATGACCGACGGAACAATTAGCGGCAACACGGTTCCAGACACAAGCAATGGACTTGGAGGCGGCGTATACACTATAGGTTCTGGCCATAAATTCGACATGCAGGGTGGCACAATCACAGGAAACAGCGCGGGAAAAAAAGGCTCCGGCGTATATGTAGACAACTCATCTACATTCAAAATGAGCGGGGGTGCAAAAGTTGACCAGTCCAACGACGTATACCTTATATCCGGTCTTAAGATAACCATAGACGCCCCACCCACAGCAGAAGCACCAGTCGCCACAATCACGCCAGCAGGCTACGCAACAACAACTACCGTGCTTGACGGTTCTAAACTAACAGACTATTACCACGTGTTTGCTGTAACGCCAAGACCCACGGGCGGCAGCACAAGCGAAGCCTGGTTTACCGCAAAGAACGGAATAATATATAATTTATACCCAATAACTAGCCTTAAAGACGAAAACTACGAAGCCATCACAAAAATAGGAATATCCGACGCAGACGATATGGATAAACTTTCCCAACTTACCGCAGCAGGAAAAGATTTTTCGGGAAAGACAATAGAGCTACAGTCAAACATAACTCTTAACAGCACTTATACACAGGCCACCACTTTCAAGGGAACCTTTGACGGAAAAACCAAAACCATCTATGGCCTTAACGGACAGCCCGCCTTGTTTGGCACATTAGAAAACGGAACTATAAAAGACCTTACGGTAGAAGGAAACACAACCAGAGCCGGCTTTGTTACTTCATTGTCAACCGGAGGACTTATAGAAGGATGCACAAACAAAGCTTATGTAAACGGAACAGAAACTTGTGTCGGAGGAATTGCGGGAATTATGCAAGGAGACACCCCAATAATAAAAAATTGCATAAACCAAGGAAATATTACAAGTTCAAACGGCTATCTTGGCGGAATTGCAGGAAGAGAAAACACCAGTGGCGACATAATTGATTCATGCGTAAACACAGGAACCGTAACTTATACAGGAAGCAATTACCTTCTTATCGGTGGAATTGTAGGTTCCGCCTTTGGCGTTGTAAGAAACTGCATAAATACAGGAATCATAAACGGCGGAACTGCAACACGAGTAGGAGGTATAACAGGCAATACACATACAGGAGGCTCAAGCGGAGTTATAAATTGTGCCAATACAGGCAATGTAATCGGAAGTAGTCGGGTTGGAGGAATAGCAGGCTGCTGCGACATAAGCGACGGTGATAATGCAGTCGTAAAAAACTGCTTTAATGCAGGCCCGGTTACAACCAGCAGCGGAACAAGAGGCGGAATTGTCGGAGAAATACTTACAGGCGGCAGCGGAACATGCACGTTCACCAGCAATCACTACGAAACAGGCACGGCATCTTCCGGCATCTCAGGAAAATCAGACACCGACTCTAATTCTACACGCGATATTCCTGCCCCGGCACAAATGAATGTCTGGGTAAACGCCAACAACTCAGGAAACCTTTACAAAACCTGGACAATAGTAAGCGGAAACTCCGTCCCAAACCTAGGCTTTACCTGGTAGGCAGAAAACAAAGTCAGCGAACAACCAAAAAACCACAGAGTTGAACAAATTTAATTTTTATGCTATCGTAAACTCATGTATTTATTTTTAATTTCCTTTATACCATTATTTGCTTTCGCGGTAATCGCACTGGACAAAAACTATACATTCAGAAATTTTGTTCCGCAGATAGTTGCAGGCCTAATTGTGGCCACGGCAATATGTTGCATAAAGGAATTCTTTATCTATTCAAGGCACCTCTGGCTTGATTCCATTGCGCAGAATTTTACGGCACTTTTTGCCAACAACATTCTCTTTCCGGCAATAATCCTTACGGCAGTCCACTTTGCAATTCTCAAGGACGACATGGAATACAAGGCAGCATCACTCTTTGCCCTGCTCGCTTTCTTTTACGCGGTTTTCAAGCCCTACTCAACGATTTCTTCCATGGAAAGGCACTCAAAGTTCCTTCTATTATATGAACCAATTCTTTACGCAGGATTCAGCCTATTTGTGAGTGTATTTTTCCGCTTTGCAGCAACGGCACAAAAATCCACCCGCATAGCCTTAATTTTGGCAGCATCAATCCTTTCGCTGGGAGTGGGGATTATCCCTCCGCTTTTGCAGACATTCCGCTACTTTTACGGCGAGTCACCCCTCCTCTATGCAGTCGCACTTGGCTACACAGGTCTTGCACTCGCATTATTCTTTGTAAAAAACACAAAAAACAAGGACTTAGACTAGACAAAGTTCCCTATTTTCTGCTAAAATGTTCCATATGCTATTACAAGTGTCTACAGACACGTAGGAGGATCGTTGGCAGACAATAAGGGAATGCGCGTAAACGAGCAAATTCGTGTGCGCGAAATCAGGCTCATTGATGATGAAGGTGAACAGAAGGGCATTGTACCTACGCTGGAAGCCCTCAAAATGGCAAGAGACAGGGATTTGGATCTTGTTGAAGTCTCTCCCAACGCTAATCCGCCGGTTTGCAAGATACTGGACTTTGGAAAGTACCGGTTTGAACAGGAGAAAAAACTCCGTGACTCCAAGAAAAACCAGAAGGTGCTCAAGTTAAAGGAAATTCGCATGCAGCCAAAAATCGGCTCGGGCGACCTTGACACAAAGGCCAAGCATGTACAGGAATTCTTAGACGAGGGCGACAAGGTAAAGGTAACCATCCGTTTCCGCGGAAGGGAACTTGCCCACACAGAACTCGGCTTTGACGTCCTAAAAGAGGTTGAAAAGAGACTTACCCCCGGCTCCTTTGCCATAGAAAAAGCTCCCGCTATGGATGGAAAGTTTATGTCTATGACACTCAGCTCAAAAGTCAAAAAGTAGAGGTTTTAGTTATGCCTAAGATGAAGACAAAGAAATCCTCAGCAAAGAGGTTTCACCTTACAGGTTCTGGTAAGGTAAAGTACAAGAAGATGAATCTTCGCCATATTTTGACAAAGAGATCACCTAAACGCAAGAGAAACTTGCGCCACGCAGGCCTTCTTTCTGAAGACTCAGCAAGAAGAATCCGCAAACAGCAGCTTCCGTACGGTTGATGCATTAATTTTTAGGAGATACTTATGTCAAGAGCAGTTGATGGTTCAAAAAGAAAAAACCGCCGTGCAAAAATCTTAAAGCTTGCAAAGGGCTTTATCGGCGACAGAAAGTCAAACTACAAGGCCGCTAAGGACGCTGTTGTAAAGGCACTCGACCATGCGTACTCAGGACGCAAGGAAAAGAAGAGACAGTACCGCTCACTGTGGATTGCTCGTATTAACGCAGCAGTTCGCGATGAAGGTCTTTCATACAGCCGCTTTATCAACGGACTTGCAAAGGCTGGAGTTACTCTTAACCGCAAGGCTTTGAGCAACATGGCTATTGAAGACCCTGCAGCATTCAAGGCTGTAATCGAAGTAGCAAAGAAAGCCTTAGAAGCCTAAGCTTTTTAGGAGCAGTTTATGATTACACTCGATCAAGTTTTGTTATTGCAGAAAAAGGTAGAGACAGCTGTAGGAAAAATCAAGGCGCTTACGTCCGAGATTGAGCAGCTTAAGGCAGACAACGATGCTTTGCGTAGCAAATGCACAGAGCTTACAAAAGCGTTGACTGACAAAACGGAGTTTGTTTCTACACTTGAATCAGAACAGGACAAGATCGAGTCTACTATCCTGCATGCCCTGAACCAGCTGGACATCGTGGAAAATTCCATACTGAACGGTGGCACCGCTAGCGGCAATTCTGCCGGCAACGGCTCAACTGGTGAACAGGAAGTGCAGGATTCGCCTTCCGCAAATGACGACCAGCCCCAGAACGGCGGAGAAGCGGAAGAAGAAGAGACAGTCGTTGACTATTCAAGTGCGGGAAAGGCAAGCGGCAATGAGGGAGAAACAGACCTTATTGACCAGGAAGCTCAGGCAATGCGCACGGGCGAAGGTACACAACAAGGCCTTCACAATGCGGCGGACGCATACGTACAGCAGAGCACTTCTATGGAAATGCCAGATGCCAACGATGACGTTTCACTTTTTAATGATGAAAGTAACTCTGAAAAACAAAATCCAAGCGAACAGAAAAATTCTATAAATTCAGAATTTGACATATTTTAGCATTAGCGGGGATTGCCATGGGAAAACTTCGTATTGATGTACTAGGTGCTTCTTTTGCAGTTCAGGCTAATGAAAACGATGAATACTTAAAGAAACTACTTTCCTACTACAGGCAAATAACGGACGCAATCCAAGGTTCCGCGCGGGTGGGTGACCCATTGCAGACAAGCATTCTGGCAGGACTTACCCTTGTGGACGAGCTGTACAAGTCAAAAAAGCAAAACTATTCATACGACAAGGTAATCCATGACGACGAAGCGGAAAGAATCGCCATGGAAATGATAGAAAAAATAGACGAAGTGCTGGACGATGATGGAAGTTCAGCAGAATAGCCAAAATTCCCCCTCAGAACAAATGCGGATTTGGGTAGACGCAGACTCCTTCCCTGCCCCCGCAAAGAAAACCCTTTTAAAGGCAGCAAAGAGGCGGGAAATTCCCCTTACTTTTGTTGCAAACCGCCCAATACCCTTTGGTGTGGAAAGCCCCCTTTTTACAATGCAGGTATGCCCCAACACTTCGGGTGCAGCGGACGACTTTATAGCAGAAAATGCAAGAACAGGAGACCTTGTTGCAACCAGGGACATTCCCCTTGCCAAGAGGCTGGTGGAAAAAGGCGTGGCTGCAATAAACGACCGCGGCGTTGAATTCAACAGGGAAAACGTGGACACAATGCTAAAGGAAAGGGAGCTTAGCATACAGTGGGCAAACCTTGGAATAAGCACCGGCGGCAGAAAGACATCCTACGGAAAAAAAGAAGCCCACGACTTTGCCTGCTGCATGGACAGGGTTCTTGAAAGGCTTTCACGGCTGTAACCGGCTTCCAAGTCTGTAACCTTTGCCACATAAAGGCATTTTAAAGTTGACAGTTTTTTTATTTAACATATAGAATATTAGGTTGAAAGTCGAGTTTTTGGCACAAGCCGTGTCATTATCGGGCTCGACCCGATAATCTGCTTTAAAAGATTCCCGGGTCAAGCCCGAGAATGACATGCATTTGTAGAACTCAAAATTGACCACATTAGAAGGTCTGGAGGTGTATATGAAGAAATTTTTTAAAGCGGTACTTATTTTGTCTGTCCTTTTCCTTTTTTCTGCCTCCATTTGGGCGCAGGCGGCAAAAAAAACAGCGGCTACATTCAAGAACACGGGCGGAAGCGGAATTTACCAGCTGTTTTTCTACACAGACCAGAGCGGAAAGATATACTTTGTGGAAGAAGGCCAGGAATACAAGGGAGCCTTTACCTACGTACTTGATTCCGGGAACTTTGACAATGGTGTTGTTGTGCTTACCACGGACGGAAAGTCCTATTCAATAGACATAGAAAACGGCAGGTGCACGGTAGACGGTGTTGCAATGAAGCGGCAGTAAAAAGTGCGCAAGACGGTTCAATTTTAGCCTAGCCGGGATTGGAGGGGGCACGGGGTTGCCTGCAACCCCAAGTGCGTGCGAAGCACCGGCCGTGAGGGCAAGCCCCGGAAAGCCCGTAATAAAAGGCATCCCGCAAGGGCAGTTCCAAAAAAAGGCTGCTCCAAATAAAGAAAAAAAATCTATTCCTCTGGCGTAAGGCTCTTGTTTATGGCCTCCAGGCGGTTCCTTATCTGGACAAAGGCATCCACAAGATCCGGGTCAAACTGCTTTCCACGCTCATTCTGAATCTCTTCAAAGGTCATGTCGGCAGTCCACTCCTTTTTGTAAGAGCGCATGTGGCGGAGGGCATCGTAAACGTCTGCCACGGCAACAATGCGGGCTGCAAGGGGAATGTCCTCGCCCTTGAAAACCTGCGTTACCGGCGGAACTGGGGTTCCCGGCTCAAAGGACATGTAGTCTTCAAAGCGTCCGGGATAGCCTTTTGCGCCTCCGTCCCAGCGGTCGTGGTGGTGCAGGCACACGTCGCGGGCCATTGCGTCCAGCTCACTTTCTACCGGGGTAAAGATTTGGGCTCCAATACAGGTGTGCCCCTTCATTATTGACCTTTCCTCGTCGGTGAGGGGGCCGTTTTTCTTTAGGATTACGTCCGGAATTGCAACTTTTCCAACGTCGTGGCACTTTGCTGCAAGCTTTAGGGTGTCGCGGAACTTTTCGCGCTCCTTCTGCGGAATGTTCTTGTTGGAGGCGTAGCGGTCGTAAATTTCCACGGAGAAGCTAGAAACGCGCTCTACGTGGGCACCGGTTTCCTTTGGGTCGCGGTAGCCTGCCATGCGGATCAAGCGTTCGATGAGCTGCTTTGTAAGGTAGGCATACTCGTAGACCTGACCCAGTGAAGAGGCAAAATGCGATATGTAGAATTCGGCGTCGGTGTCGAAGGGGATTATGTTGCCCTCGCTGTCCGCCGCGTTTATTATCTGCAGTACGCCCAGCACGCGCCCGTTGGTCATGGTGAGCGGGAAAGTTAGCATGGACTTTGTGCGGTAGGAAGTGGCAAGGTCGCTGAGCTGGTTAAAGTTGTAAGGCCTTGGCTTAGTCTTTTCCTTGTCTATGAATTCGTCCATATTGTAGACGTCTGGTATGTTTATGATGACCTTGTTGAGGGCACAGTAGCCGGAAATGGACTGGGAGGTAGCCGTCATCTTGAAGGATGAGAAAGGAAGCTTTTCTCCCTTTGCAAGGCGGTTCTGAAGGGTCTTGTTCACGCTGTAACGGATTGTAAGGTCAGAAGAGCTTTCGTCAAAGGAATATATTGAGCCCGCGTCTGCATTTACAATCTCGCAGGCTGCCACAAGGATGTTTTCCAAAAGGATGTCTTCGTCCTTTATTTCGCTAAGACGCTTTTCAATTTCTGCTATCTGCTGAAGTTTCTGCTCATGGGTTCCATCGTTTAACATATTTTTTCCCTAACAATACCTTAATTCTAAAACAAAAAAAGATATTTTACAAGATAGGTATCGGCTTAAAACTTGCATTTTTTTATGCAGGAAAAATACAGGGGGCCGCATCCAAAAGCTGTGTCCGGCAGGATGTGGAAGCCAAATTCCGTCCTTTCTGCGCATAAAAACACGTCTTCGAGCGAAAAGCCTGTAGCGAGAAGCTTTGCATAGGGCAAAAGCCTCTGCACGTTGCGCTTAAAGATTTTTTTTACATCTTCCGTAGAAAGAAAGCCTGCGTCCGGGAACTTTTTCTTTAGCCTTGACACTACGCCGTCGTTTTCCTGGGGGTTCAGGGCGCATGTTGCGTAGACAAGGGAGCCGCCTTCCCTTAGAATCCTCCACGCACTGGAAAGAAGGGCCCACTGCTCTACGGAAAGCCCCTTTATTCTTGCTGGCGACCAGATGTCAAGGTATTTTTTGTCGGAAAGAACGTGCCTCTCGCTTGAACAGGGTGCGTCCAGGAAGATTGCGTCAAAGTGCTCTGGAAAAGCTGCCTGGGCTGAGGCTGAAGCTGCCGCCGAGACTGCCGCCGGGGATTTTTTTTCTCTCCGCCCCCAAAGGGAAGCATCCGAGCAGGAAGTGTGGATTCGGGACGAAAGCTCTTTGCAGAGGGTCTCTTCCACAACAGAGTCAAGCCTTTTCTTTCTTGCAGGAGAGCGTTCGTTTGAATAAAGCACCGCCTCTTTTTCCATGCAGGAGGCTATTACAAGGGTTTTTCCACCCGGAGCTGCACAAAGGTCTGCAATGTAAAAGTCATCATCATCGTCCCCAGGCCGGGAAGTGTCAAGGCAAAGGGCGGCACACACGCTTGCAGGGTCCAAAAAATAAGTCTTTTCGCCGCCAAGGGAAAGCTCAAGGTAGCAGGCTTCCGCAAAGAGGGCTTCTTTTAGCAAGGGCCAGCGGTTTTCAAAAAGACCTCCGTAGTAGGAGTCAAAGCCATCCGCTCCCAAAAGCTTTTCTTTTTTTAGAGACTGCTTCATCAGGGCTCCCCCGAAACAAAGTATTTTTTAAAGAAAGCCCTGCCCTTCTCCTTAAAGGTATTGAATTCTTCTATCCGCCCCGCAGACGGAGCAGCTTTATTTTTAGCGGAAGAAAGGGAAGAAATGCAGACTTTATACGAGCCGCCATCCTTTTTCATCTCCAAAAGACCGCAGCTTATCTTGTACTCAAGGACCTTTTTTTCCGCAGCCCTAAGCTTTTTTGCAAATTCCTTGTCCTCAGAAGCATGTTTTAAAAGCCCCCTCGCAACAGGGGCAAATTTCTTTTCGCTAAGCATTATTACATGGACGCCAGCCTCTATTGCCTGAACAGCGGCATCCTCAGGCGGAAAACCGTTATCTGCAAGGGCACCCATAAAAATGTCGTCGCTCATCACAAGCCCCGTAAAGCCCATTTTTTCTTTAAGCACGTCAGTAACCCAAAAGGAACTAAGGCATGCCGGTGTCTTTGCATCCCCCCTGCCGCCAACACTTCCAGTAAGCCTTGCGTGTGACATGAGTACGCAGGAAGGACGCGCTGTAAGGATAAAGGCAAATGGAGAAAGAAAAAGCGAGTCAAGCTCACTGTCTGAACAGACAATTTCCGGTAAGCCCGTATGGGGATCGGTATTTGCGTTTCCGGGAAAATGCTTTAAAACCGTAGCAATGCCGTTTTGCTCATAGGCACGGACACAGGCAGCGGAATAGACGGATGTTTCCACCGCAGAACCAAAAGTGCGTGTCTGCAGCATGTCCCGGTTAAGGTCTGTCTCCGCCTCTGCAACCGGGGCAAGGTTCATGTTAAAGCCAAGGGATGCCAGCTGCCTAGCCTGCAAGCTGTAAAGTTCAAAGGCCTTGGAAGCAGAAATCCTTTTTGCCACAGTCTTTTGTGAAGGCAGACGGCTTGCAATGTCGGAAAGTCGCGAAACATAGCCCCCCTCCTGATCAAGGGCAAGGTAGGGAGGAAGCAGATTGTGTATCCTGCAATAGTCATGAATCGAATCAATAAAAGAAGCAAGTTCCTGGGCAGTAGGCGCAATGTTAAATGAAAAAAAGAGGCAGCCTCCGGGAACAAGTGGCGGGTCAACTTCCAGAAGCGGAGCAAGCGCACCCTCTGGCAAATATTGGGCGGCAGAGCGCGATTCAACCGCAAAATAGCTGGAATTTCCTTCTATATTTACAAGAAAAAGCTGGGAAACAAGCTCCTCTTCGCTAAGGCTGTCCATAAAGGAATCCAAAGCCTCATCCTTTTTCCTATCCTCTTGAATCCGCAAAAAAGCAGGAAGCGAAGTGCTGTACCCGGCAAACAAAAAAAGCGGCATCGCAGCAAAAACTGCAAGCAAAATTTTCTTCATAAAAAGAGTATAAACAAAATAAGGCCACAGGGCAACAGCAAATGCCATTACCCCATGAGGGGGAAAGCCTTCCCCCTAGCCTCAGCCCGCAGCAGCAAGCTGCTACAGTCTTCGGCCTACCCCCATCGCCTAAGGGGGCAAGCCCCCTTAAAATCCCCCGAGTTCAGCTTTTCCATATACCCTAAAGTGGCAGCACTGAAACAGTATACAAAAAGCACATCACATGTTATCATAAATATTGCGAAGAATAAAATGACAGCTGCACCAGGAGATTATTTTTATGAGCGAAAATATTGTCAAATTAACCAAAAAAGCAGAACAAGGTGATGCAAAAGCACAAAACAATCTTGGCCAATATTATTCTGGTGATGACGAACAGGATTATGAAAAGGCTTTCTACTGGATCTCAAAGGCTGCCGAGCAAGGAATGGCAGTTGCGCAAAACAACCTTGGAGTAATGTATGAACAAGGGTTTGGCGTAACACAGGATAACGCGAAGGCATTCCAATGGTATAAAAAGGCCGCTGAGCAGGGGTATGCCAATGCACAATCAAACCTTGGAACAATGTATGTAAGCGGACGAGGTGTGGAAAAGGATGATGAGAAGGCTTTCCAATGGTTCTTAAAGGCCGCCGAGCAGGGGTATGCCGATGCACAACTTAAGCTTGCGTTCTCATATTCCAAAGGTATCGGAGTAGCGCAGGATGACAAAAAGGCTTTCCAATGGTACGAAAAGGCTGCCAAGAAGGGATATGCACCTGCACAATTAAACCTTGGGCGCTTATATCAAACGGGTCTTGGAGTAGCACAGGATGATAAAAAAGCTTTCCAATGGTACAAAAAGGCCGCTGAACAGGATCTGCCCATTGCCCAATACGTAGTGGGAGTATTGTATGAAAATGGACAAGGTGTAGCACAGGACTACAAGAAGGCATTCGAATGGTACAAAAAGGCTGCTGAAAAGGGGCACTCTGATGCAGCTAAAGCATTGGAAGAACTCAAAAAAACGATAAGCATTGCCTGAACAAGAAGGCCATGTCCCCATCTTGACAGACGGCAAATTTTCATTCAGAATTCAATAATATGCATGGGTTAATATTAAACGGCAGCAAAAATGTGTTTGAAGTTGAATGCGAGGACGGCCTCACTCGCGACTGTTCAATAAAGGGCAAGGTTCTCAAGTCGGACAAGGATTATTACAATCCCATTGCGCCGGGAGACATCGTAGAACTGGAAGAGGCATCTCTGGAAGAAAAAAAAGGACGCATCATACGCGTACAGGAGCGCAGAAATGAATTTGTGCGCTGGAACATAAAGAAAAAGCTACCCCAGCTCATGGCCTGCAACCTTGACTACCTTCTTATCGTAACAACGCCGGACGAACCGCCATTCAGGCCCCGCTTCATAGACAGGGCACTGGCACAAGCGGAAAACCAGAACATAACGCCTGTCATAGTCTGCAACAAGTACGACCTTGCAGCCGCCCAGGACGAAGAAGTGCAGGAAAGGCTCAAAAACTGGGAAGACATAGGCTACAAGGTAATCCGCCTTAGCGCAAAAACCGGGGAAGGCATGGTAGAACTAGCATCCCTTTTGGAAAACCACCTTTCTGCCCTCGTAGGCCAAAGCGGGGTTGGAAAAAGCTCCATAATCAACGTACTGGACAACGACGTAGTACTAAAAACCGGAAGCCTAAGCCAAAAATACGGCCGCGGAAAACACACAACCACAAAAGGCTCGCTGATGCACATACAGATAGACGAAGCCCTAATCGGAGGAATAGTCGGAGCCTGCGCAGACATAATCGACACACCCGGAGTAAGGCGCTTCATCCTGCACGGAATAGACGCGGACGACCTGGCCCTCTACTTCCGCGACTTCAAGCCCTACCTTGGCAAGTGCTCATTCGGAATGAGCTGCTCCCACATGCATGAAAAAGGCTGCGCCATCACCCAAGCCGTAGAAGAAGGAAACATAAGCCCCCTCCGCTACGACAGCTGGAAGCGCATCTGCACAGAAATGAAGAACGGAACCTGGGAAGACTGACTTTTTTATGACGGCTGCATGAGATGCAAGCAATTGTTATGCTCACACCTCACTTGAGTGATATTTTTGCACAGGAATAATGACTTATAATTTATGAATAGAAAACTCCATATAATTATGAGTTTATGATATAATTTGTGATTAACAGGATATTTTATGTCTCTTTTGAATCGTATTTTTGGCAACAACAATGGCTCTGTAAAGAAAAATAAAAATATCTTTCATTCTGATAATCCAAAGATAACGGAGATTCTTTCATTTAATAATTATATTGATGATATCCTTTCCAAGGATTCTTACATTGCAAAATCGGATTACCTGAAAAAGATAGAAGCCACGAAGGATGTAATTTCATATTTTCAACAGTTACAAAATGATGATTTGCTGCCAGATTTTTGTAAGAAAAATTCTGTTGCAGAAGATTTTATAGTTTCTGTTCTTACAAAATACTCTGATATAAAAAAACTTGTTGCAGAACATAATAAAAACTTTATTTCACAAAAACTTGAATCAGAAAAAAATTATCTTGACAGGATTCTGTCTGATGTTGACCAGAATATTATGCTGGATGATGACCAGCGTCGCGTTATTCTTACGGATGAAGATTATTGTCTTGTAATTGCGGGGGCAGGGGCTGGAAAAACGACAACAGTTGCAGCAAAAGTAAAATATCTTGTGGAAAAGAAAAATATCAATCCAAAAGAAATACTTGTAGTTTCTTTTACAAACAAAGCCGTTGGCGAACTAAAAGAAAAAATCAATCAGCAGCTGAAAATAGATTGCCCCATTACAACTTTCCATTCAACAGGAAATGCAATTTTACATAAAGAAAACGATGAGAAACTGAATATTGTACAGAATGAAAAACTGTATTTTGTTCTGGAAGACTATTTTAGAGATACAGTCTTGCAGAATCAAAAACTTGTTGATGATTTGATAAAATTCTTTGCGACATATTTCGATGCTCCAATTGAAGTAAAAGATAAAAATCAGTTTTTTAACAATTTGTCAAACTCAAATCTTTCTACAATGAAAAGCGAACTTGGAGAAGTTGAGTATCAAGTAGAAATCAAAAATTCCAGAATCAAAAAATATGAAACAATACAAAATGAAATTTTGCGTTCTCAGGAAGAGGTTCAGATTGCAAACTTCCTTTATCTGAATAACATTGATTACGAGTATGAGCCTTGCTATAAATACAATATTGAAGGAGCAAAAAAGCCTTACACACCAGATTTTAGAATAACTCAAAATGGAAATGAAGCCTATATTGAACATTTTGGCGTAACTGAAGATGGCTACAGCAACAGATACTCAGCAGAAGAATTAAAAAAGTATAACAAAGCAATGCGGGATAAAGTTGCAATTCACCGTAAGCATGGAACAAATCTCATCTGCACATGTTCACAATATAAAGATGGCAGGGAATTGCTTGAGCATTTAAGAGAAAAACTAGAATCATTTGGTTTTGTATTGAATCCACGTGACAATAAGGAAGTAATGCAAAAGATTTCCAATCAAGATTCCAGTCGTTATATCAGAAAACTGATAAATCTTGTAGATAGATTCATTTCAAATTTCAAGACCAACGGATATTCAGTTGAAAAATTTGATGAGTGGGGAGCGCAGACAAAAAATGTAAGGACAAAACTGTTTTTAGGTATTTGCAAAGAGTGTTATTTAGAATATGAGCGATATCTTCACAAAAATAATGCAATTGATTTTTCAGACATGATAAATAAATCGGCACGGCTATTGAAAGAATCAAAAGCTGTAAGCGACCAGATTGATTTTAAATATATAATTGTTGATGAATATCAGGATATTTCCCGCCAGCGTTTTGATTTAGTGGGAGCATTGCATGATGTGACAAGTGCAAAAATCATTGCCGTCGGGGATGACTGGCAGTCAATTTATGCGTTCAGCGGTTCAGACATAACTCTATTTACAAAATTTTCAGAAATCATGGGATATGCAGAACTTTTGAAAATTACAAAAACCTACCGTAATTCACAGGAAGTTATCGACATCGCAGGAAATTTTATTCAGAAAAATACGGAACAAATCAGAAAAACTTTAAAATCCCCAAAGACAATTACTGACCCTGTAATTATTTACACTTATGATTCCAAACAAAAGAGATTTGGAGGGAATTCAAATTATAATCTGGCAAAGTCTGTTGAAACCGCTATAGAACAAATTCTTGAATTCAATAAAGCTGAAGGAAAAGACTCTAAAAAGCAGGAAATTCTCTTGCTCGGCAGATTTGGTTTTGATGGGAAAAATTTGGAACGCTCAAGTCTTTTTGAATATAAAGATTACGGAAATAAAATCAAGTGCCTGAAGCATCCAGAATTAAAAATTACTTTCATGACAGCTCATGCTTCAAAAGGCTTAGGATATGATAATGTAATTGTCATAAATGGAAAGAATGAAACTTACGGCTTTCCTTCAAAAATTGAAAATGATCCAGTGTTAAATTATGTTGTAAAGAGGGATGATTCTATTGAAGCTGCAGAAGAACGCCGTCTTTTCTATGTTGCCATGACGCGGACAAAAAACAGAGTTTATTTTATTGCCCCAGAAGAGAACCCTTCTGAGTTTTTACTAGAAATAAAGCACGATTATAAAAATGTTGTTTTAAAAGGAGAATGGAGCGAAGAAGTGAAAAATGGCAGTGCATTCAAAAAGTCTTGCCCAATGTGCGGTTATCCTCTTCAGCATAAAGTGAAAACTGCTTATGGATTGAATCTTTGGATTTGTATGAACGATCCAGAGATATGTGACTTTATGACAAATAAAATTGAGGCTGGAAAACTTTCAATTCAAAAATGCGATAAGTGTGATGGCTATTTAATTGCCAGACAGCAAAAAGATGGAAGATATTTTTTGGGATGCACAAATTATAATGCCAATGGAAAAGGATGCAGTAATATTATTTGGAATGAGGACTATTATAGAATGAACAATCTTACTCCAGAACCTGCAATTAAAAAGGGGATACCTAAAGGGTATGATAACAGGATGAAATAGCACGTTTTTAAAAGCAAATTTTGGATCAGTATTATTAAAGTGATAGTTTACCCGCACAGCCATCTGTGCTACAATTGTTAAATATATGAAAAATAAAGAAGCAATAATTGAACGGCAAAAGGAATTTATTCAGGAGATAAAAAACAAAGTTTCTGATTTTATAAATTCAATCGACAAATCGGAAATCGAAACCATACTCCTTTCCGGGAGCCTTTCCCGAGGTGATTTTTTTCCCCGAATTAAAGACGGCGGTGATATTGACGGAATGGTCGATTTAATCGTAATGCGCAAAAAAGGAAGCAGTATAAAAGCGGAGGATGTTTTTGGCCCGGACCAGGAACCGCCAATTCCTTTCCATTGCGTAAAAGTCAATAATTTGTGGTATGAAATTTTATTCACTGATTTTATTGATGCAGATACATTTACAAGCTACGATGAGCCAAAAAAATTTTCCGTATTGGAATCTCAGATTTTATATGATCCGAATGGTTCCTATAAAAATGAACTTGAAAAAATAAAGGAGTATGCAAGAGAAGATTTAAAGAACAGCCTGAACAATTCCTTGGGCTACATTCATTATCTTCTTTCAGATTACAAAAAAGACCGCTGGTACAGGCGTGACGCATTCATCCAGTTGCACGAAAACCTGAACACAGCAATCCGTGCAGGAATCCGCGCTTTATATTATTTGAACGGCTTTTATTCTCCAGCGGAAGACAGGGCAATTTATTATTCCCACAGCCTGCAAAAACTCCCGGAAAAATATGAAGAATTGATTGTGCAAGTCTGCAACCAAAAAACAGATTCAGAGGAAGATTATTTTAGGCGGGAAAAAATCTTCATGGACAATATCGTTGGCTTTATTGAAAAGAAAGCTTCCGCTTCCTAGGGTTCAAAGCCTGTAGGAAGTGCCGCCCTTACAGCCATCACATCTCCCGTAACAGGATGCGGAAACTCAAGGCATGATGCGTGAAGCATTATCCTTCCCCCAAGATCACTAAAACCTTCCCTGCCGCCATAAAGACTGTCTCCAATAATGGGTATGCCCCTCTGCGAAAGATGAACCCTAATCTGGTGCGTCCTGCCTGTCATTGGAAAAGCGTCCACATAAAGCAAAGAATCTTTTTTTGCAGCAAGAAGAAAATGTGTCTTTGCAAACTGCCCGCCCCTTCCTTCTGCAAGCAGGCCTATCTTGCAGGCAGAACTTTTTGCGCTTATGCGGCCAATAAAATTCTCAGAGTCAAAAACGTCATTCGCTTTTAGACCTGCCAAAAATGCAGGAGAAGCAGATGATGCAGGAGAGCACACAGCCCGGTAAGTCTTTTGAGCCGTATGATTTTCAAACATTGCGTGAACAGCCGCATTAACGCTTCGTGTCTTTGTAAAAAGAATGACTCCACTAGTTTCCCTGTCCAAGCGGTGCATTATTCCTGCATAGGGCGGATTCCTAAGAGAAGGATTCTTTTCCCAAAGATATTTTACAACGCAGTCATGAAGATTTCCCCTGCCCTTTACGATTGTCTCTTCCGTGGGCAAAAAGGCGGGCTTGTTCACGCAGATTATGCTCTCGTCCTCAAAAAGAACGTCCTTGTCCGTAAGAAGAAAGTCAACGTCATCCGGCTTCTTCTCGTAAAAAAGCCTTTCCTTACTAACCATGGCGCTCACCCTTGACCCCGGAGCAAGAACAAAGGCCGGAATTCTGCACTCGCGGGAATTCACCCTTACCGCCCCCGCAACAATCAGCCGCCTAACCTTGGAATTAGAAACCTCCGCGCCAAGGGCCACAGGCAGCACCTTCCTAAGAAAAGCATCCAGCCTGCCCCCCTCGTCTGCAACCCAGGCCATGCATTCACCGCCATCTTTTGAATTTTTCCTTGCCAAGTCCAATTACCCCTTCTCCCATTTCGTTCATCTTAATCCGCAACAGGCAAATCTATTCCAAAATATGGAACATCCGCATGAAGCTCCAATACTTCTTGCAATGGCTTGTCCGAATACTTCATGATTCTATCTCGGTATTCAAACCGAATTTTTAAATCATTTATTTCTTCCCTGCGTCTCTTCGAAAGTTGCAAAAAAGATTCTTCCTGATCCAAGCCTAAAAACCTACGATTTAAAAGACTTGCAGCAATTCCTGTCGTACTTGAACCTGTAAACGGATCTAAAATCCAATCATCTTCTTTTGTTGATGCAAGAATAATTCTGGCAAGCAAAGGAAGTGGCTTTTGAGTGGGATGTTTTCCACATGACTTTTCCCATTTTGCAATTGCAGGTAAACTCCACAAATCACGCATTTGTGTTCCGCCATTAATTTCTTTCATTAGTTGATAATTATAATAATGCGTAACTTTTTTATTCTTTCTTGCCCATAATATAAACTCTGTTGAATGTGTAAAAAACTTGCACGAAAGATTCGGTGGCGGATTTGTCTTTGCCCAAGTTATGCAATTTAAAATACGAAATCCTAATTCATTAAGCATTTGCGCAACTGAGAAAATATTATGGTAGGTCCCAGAAATCCAAATAGTACCGTCTTCTGTAAGTTTTTCACGGCAGAGGCTTAGCCATTGGCGGTTGAATTCATTATCCTTTTCAAAGCCCCGTGATTTATCCCAAGCACCTTTGTTTACAGAAACCTGTTTGCCGCTTTGAACAGAAATGCCACCATTTGAAAGAAAATATGGAGGATCTGCAAAAATCATTTTAAACTGGAAATTGATATTTGGAAGAAGTGCAAGACAATTTCCTTTTGCTAGAGTAAAATCTAAGTTCTCCGAACGATAATATGGCTTAATGCTCATTTTTTACGATTCTGTATCTTCCTGACTTTACAAGATGAATACTGTTATAATCTAAATGATTAGTAAATTCATATTGCCAAATGTAAAATATTTGCTCTCCATTAATTATTCTTTTTTCAAAGAAAATAGGGAACACTTTTTTCCCTGTATTCTCATACCATTGTCTGTATGGATAATATAATTGCCGTATAATAGTATTTGTAGTCTTTGAATTTTTAGCTTCGACAAGAACTAAAGAAGTTCTTCCTTCATATCCTGCATCAACTTCAGTTTGAACGCTTTCTACATGCAAATTAAAACCATTTACAATAAAAGAAAAACTAGGAGTAAATTTTCTACCACGAATGGTTAATACCAAAGACGGGTCTTCCATGAATGTTCTTATTAAGGAATTAGCATAAGCAAAATCCAAATATTGCATTTCTGAATCCCCAACAGTTGAACTAATTAAATCAAAATCCAATTTGCTCACATAATCAGTTATTGGAGTATCAATATCAGGAATATCAACATAACCTTCGCCTTTTACTATGTAATATGAACCATTTTTTTTGGGTAAAAGAAACAGATTCTTCTGTACAAATACATTTGGTCTATCTTCTCTAGAATCTTGTTTACAAAGAATGCGGACTTCTTTTTGTGATGTTTCCGTAAAGTTTTGGCAAGCTCTTTTTATATCTTCTGCATGAAGTATATAAGGCCCATTGTCAAAATTATAAGAATTTATATTTTTATAATTAAATATTGCTTTCCATGAATTACTGTCTGCCATCTTTATTTAAAAACCTCTTTCATAATCCCATTCTGCATATCGTTGATGCTATAAACATCATCAAGCACATCGAATGTTTCTTCAAGATTTCTTGCCGCAGACTTCCATCCAGCTCCATCGGTAAACCAAACAAACTTTGCGCCTTTTACGCTTTTCATTTCTGTTGCAATGGTTTTGTAGCTGCGGGCAGTTTCATTTAATTTTGAACCTCCGCTTCCATAGAAGTTTGTTTCAATTAGATAAATACAATTATCTGTTTTTACAACGAAGTCCCAGCGTTTTTCCATTTTGCCCTGATTTGAAACTGCAGATAAATCTATATTCCATTTTCTAGAAACTTCGGAAACATACATTTCTTTGAAATAGTTTACATCACGTTTAAATCCAGCTTTTTGAATATAGCCTTCGACTAAATCTTCCATCTGATGCCCGCCACGATTCTTACGACCATTTGAATCAAGACCTGTTTCTACGCCAGTTACATAATCGTATAAGTTATTGATAATATGATTTGAAAGAAGCTCAAACAAACCTGTCTTCTTCATGAAGATTTTATATTCTTCTACAGTATTTATCTGCTTATCAAAAGTATAAAGCTTCACATCTCCATTTTCACCAGCAAAGATTTCATATTCCCGAACTGCAAGTAAAATAGGAATGCATTTTAAAACTTCTGGATACCTTGAAATTAAATATTCGAAATCATTTTCAATGTTCTTTGAACCTATCAATGAATTCAAAAGATTCAATTCAATCTTTATAGAATCAACATTCTTGAATACTTTTTCAAAATCAATGTAGTAAGAAAAATCAGCAATACTATATCTAAATTTTGAAAGCCAATTTACAAAATCCCTTCCCATTATTTTCTCCTAAAACACACTTGCAATATTTGAAATCAACAGCTCACTAATCGCACCACGCTTTTTGGCATTCGAGTTAACCATTCTTGAAGCAGAAACCCGTTCAATCTCAAAAGACGAATACAAATCATCAAAAAAATTATCATCTGCATCTGTATTCTTTGGGTCAGAGTTACTGGCTACAATTTTAGCCCCCATTGCAGAAATCTCCTTTATAAAGTTTCCCAGTTCAACTTGTTCCTTGTCCGAAAAGCCCTTCTCCGAATACGAAGTAAATGCAGCGGTTTGCGAAAGAGGTCGATATGGCGGGTCTATATAAACAAAAGTTTTTTTGTCAATGAAATACTTGCATTCCTTGTAATCACCTGCTTTTATTTCAACATTTTGCAAAAGCTCTGAACAAGCAAGAAGATTTTCTTTATCACACAACAGGGGATTTTTAGCATTATTGAAAGGTACATTGAATAAACCTCTTGAATTTACCCGGTACAAACCATTAAAACAAGTTTTATTAAGAAAAATAAACAATGCGGCTTTTTCCAAACTATCCTTTTTATTGCCATTTATTTTCAGTTCATTGTATCTATTGCGTTTTTTGTAAAATAGTTCTTTTTTATTTTCCAAAGTACCTTTTCTATAAATATTTTGAATTTCAGAAAGCTGCTCAATCAATGCTGGACAATCATTTTTGATTTGAAGGTAAGTGTTTATAAGTTCCCGGTTTATATCGTTTATCAAAACTTTTTTTGGCTGAAAACGGCTCAAAATGTCAAAGAGAACTGCGCCACCGCCAACAAACGGCTCACAATAGCGTTCGATTTTTGAGGGATATTTTTCTCTGATTTCTTCAAGCAATTGGCTTTTGCCGCCAACCCACTTTATAAAAGGTTTTGCTAAGGGCATAATGCAATTATATTAGATTTTGCCAAGAATTTCTACAGTTTGCAGTTTGCGGCAGACGGAAAGTCTTACGGCAGATTTCCAGGCATAAAAAAAAGGACTGCCAAAACTGACAGTCCTTAAGTGCGGAGAACCTGACTTGAACAGGCACAGCTTGCGCCACTAGCACCTCAAGCTAGCGTGTCTACCAATTCCACCATCCCCGCATTTGTAAAAGTACATTTGCTAAAATGTGATATTACTATAGCTTTTTTCCTTATTTGTGTCAATAGCAAATCCAGAAAAAAAAGATTTTTTTTATTCTTTCTTGGCAAAATTTAAAAGGATTAAAAAATTGAAAAGATTACAAAATTCATTTGACAACAATTTGTTTTCAATATAAAATGAATTGTAATTATTACAATTTTTGTGTAAGGAGCAAAATATGAAGAAGTGGCGTTGCAAAGTTTGCGGATTCGTTTTTACAGGGGACAATGCACCGGATGAGTGCCCCCAGTGCCATGCAAAGAATGCTTTCGTAGAAGTAACGGAAGAAAAAGCGGGATGGGCATGCGAGCATGAAGTTGGTTCAGCAAAGAACCTTGACCCGGAAATTGTTCAGGGCTTAAAGGACAATTTTAACGGTGAATGCAGCGAGGTTGGAATGTACCTTGCCATGTCACGCCAGGCAGACCGCGAAGGCTACCCCGAGATTGCGGAGGCTTTCAAGCGCTATGCTTTTGAAGAGGCAGACCACGCTTCCAGGTTTGCAGAGCTTTTGGGTGACGTGCTTACAAATTCTACAAAGAAGAACCTTGAGCTTAGGGCAGCGGCAGAGGCTGGAGCTTGCGAAGGAAAGCTTGAGCTTGCAAAGAAGGCAAAGGCTCTCAACTACGATGCAGTCCACGACACCGTTCACGAGATGGCAAAGGATGAGGCACGCCACGGAGCAGGATTCAAGGGGCTTTTGAAGCGCTACTTTAACTAGCTAAGGCTGAATGCCCAGGCTAACGTCCTGGCTACTGCCCAGACTACAAGCCTACTATTAACAGGGGAAAATACCGGCTGCAAGTGCAATGAGCTTTTGCTTTTCCAAAGGCCGGTCCCCAAAGGCAAAAAGAAGTGCGGCATGACAAAATGGCGGATGCAGAAAGAGGCTTTAAAAAGGCTGGAGGCTGCATCCCAAGCGCACATCGGGAGTTTAAATTGTCAGATAGTTCAACTTATGCAGAGATACTGAGGGAAAAGGAGATAAGGCCTTCTTCGCTAAGGGTTGCCGTGCTAAAGTACGTAACGGAGCACGAGGTTCACCCCACTGCGGAAACCGTCTACCAGGCCCTAATCGGCAGCTACCCTTCACTTTCCAGAACGACAGTCTACAACACGCTCCATCTTCTTAGCACCAAGCACATACTCAACTCGCTTAACATAGAGGACGAGCAGGTGCGCTACGATGCAAAGCTTACGCCCCACATACACTTTAAGTGCACGGAATGCCTAAAGATTTTTGACATTGTTTCTGATTCAGTTCCGGAATTCTACAAGTCATGCTCGGCAATGCTTCCACAGGATTTTCAGGCTGGGCAGACGCAAATAAGCATCTGGGGAAAATGCCCCGAATGCTCAAAAAAGCAGTAAGGCTTACAAGCGACTGGCGGTACGCCCATCGTTTGCACCAAGCCACCTACGCCCGATTGGAGGGGCCCGCGCAAGCGGGTTGCGTAGCAATGGAGCGGGGTGGGCCCCGCGGAACCCCGGAAAGCGGGGAAGGCCGATGAGTGCCGTCTTTGCAGGAAATTTTTTTGCCCGGCAGATGGCCTTCCGTCCAAATTCAAATTAAAATCAAATTAAAATTTTAATTCAAATTTATTTTTCCAAAGTGGCAAGAATATTAAGAACCTTTCTGAAAGCGGAATCTTCTTTTTTTAGTTCCTTGGAACCGCGGGTTATGTTGCAAAGGGACATGTTGTACTTCTTTGCAATCTCGCGCTGGGTCGTACCGGCTTCAAGTTCCTTTACCAAATGCCACCTGTTGGAAAAATCCTTCAGCTCGGACTTGGTAAAGAGGCAGCCAAAAAACTCCCTGATAAGATTTGCGTCATCTATATGCGAAAGCAGCAGACAGATTTCCGCAATTGCATCAGTTTTTTCTTCATTCAAAAGCGATTCAGTATTCTTTACACGCATTAATTCCGCCCGTCCGTTTTTGAGTTTCTTGGAATAGCCGGCACTTTGCCAACTATTTTTTTATTTGTTTTTATTGATGATTACGGTCTCTTCTTTTCCGCTTGCAATTTCTATGTAGCGCACAAAAAGAGAAACCTTGTTGTCTGCGTTAAGGTTCTGCCACATTTTGTCGGCAAGGGTCTTAGCGTCCTTCATTCCGTCAAGGCTAACCGCAACAGGCTCACCCTCAAAGCTTGGAAGTGGATTTCCGTCTCCGCGGTATGTGTGGATAAAGCGGCCCACTCCCTTCTTTGGGTTTTCGTAGGAGAAGGTGTAGCGGTTGGAAGATTCCGGGTCACCCATGTCGCTTTTTAAAATGGACATCTCGTAGCAGAATTTTCCTGAGTCTATGTGCAGTACAGATGAAATGCGGGGGGTGTAGTTGGGGCCGTCCGGTTCAAAGGTTCTTGAGCGGAGGCTCTGCTCAAATGTAAGCCCCTTGGACATTCCATCGTAGGCAGTGTCAGTCTGGTCTCCGTTTGTTACAACGGTATCTGTTCCGCCGGCTGTCGTGATTACGCGTACAGGTGCGTAAATGATAAGGCTTGGGTCCTTCATTTTTGAGGAGTCAAAGGCCTGGGTGCGGATTCCCCTTCCGTCTTCAACAAAGACACGGTTGCGGCTGTTCTCGCTTCTTCCCATGATAAAATATGCGGAAACTGCAAATTTTCCGTCGCTTGTTACGCCTGTTACGATTCCGCGTCCTGGATAGGAATTGCCTGCCAAGTAGTCAAAAAGAGATTCTATCTTCATAAAAATCCACCTTGTATCTTTTGCTAAAAATTTATTATATTCATATTAGCATAAACTTTATTCTTGTGCAATTAAATGGCTGTGTGCCAATTAAATGGTTTTTGTGGCAAATAAATGTTTTTGTGCGGCAGCTGCATTTGCCAGCGGAGCTTTTTATGCTTACCGCTTAGGTCCTGTATGTGGCGCTTGCGGGGTTGCTTGAAACTTCGTTGCGAAAGCTGGGGGCCCCTACCCCCTCCATTGCGTTGCAACGCCGGGGACAAGCCCCGCCGCCCCTCCAGTGCCTGCCGCGCTTTTTTTTGCTGCAAAAGGAGGCTAACTTGGCAAACATAATAGACTACATCGACTGGAGGGGAGACATAGATTTTACGGCATCCCCATTCAACGAAATAGACGCGGTAATACTCTGCCAAATAACCTACCTTAACTTTGAAGGGCTAATCCCAGCTGAATTTTGCAAAAAAGGAGTTACGCTAAGGCAGATTGCCCAAAGCTTTTCTGCAGCACCGGATGTGGAAGACCGCAGTGACACAGGAGCCCTAATCAACAGGGAAACCTTTGACCTCTTTATAAAAGCGGCAAATTCAAACCGCTTCGGAAGGATAGAGGCTTCTGGCTTTGTAAACAAGATAGACCTGGAAAAGGAGGAGCAGTTTGCAGCTGCAACATTCCGCATAAGAAAGGCCGGAAAAAAGAACCCGTCTGTCTGCATAGTTTACCGGGGAACCGACGACACAATCGTAGGCTGGAAGGAAGACTTTAACCTGGGCTACAAAGAAACCGTCCCCGCCCAAAAGGATGCCCTTGAGTACCTGGAAAAAGCCGCGTCTTTCTTTGCAGGAAGGATAAGCATTGCAGGACATTCCAAAGGGGGAAACCTTGCAATCTACGCAGCCGTAAATGCCGGCAAAAAAATCCAGAACAGGCTTTTCACCGTTTACAACAACGACGGTCCGGGCTTTAGCGAAGGCTTTTTTAGGACGGAGGAATATCTTGGCATAAGAGAAAAAATCCGCTCTTACTTTCCACAGCTTTCTATAATAGGAATGCTCTTCTGCCACGACTCGGTCTACACCACCGTAGAAAGCGACAACGAAGGCCTTTACCAGCACGACCCATTCAGCTGGCACACCCAGGCACTAAACTTCGTAAGAAAAGAAGACACCACGGAGCAAAGCAAATTCATAGCGTCTACCGTAAACCAGTGGATTCAGGAAATTCCTACGGAAGAAAGGGAAGTTTTCATTGAGGCAATATTCAGCGTGCTAAATTCAACCAAGGCAAGAACCAACTCTGAACTTAGCAGCAACATATTTTCGTCCGCAAAGACCATGTTCAAGTCATACAGCAGGTTAAGCCCCCAGACAAGAAACACAGTCGGAAAGGTTTTGCAGCTGCTCTTCAAAGTCTCGGTCTCCAACATAGAAAGTTCGGGGCTTTCCGCAGCACTGGGCTTTAAAGACTAAAACTGGGCTGTACAAGGCTTGACAAATAGCCCCTATGCCCCATAATAAAAAGTAAAGCAGTCCAAGGGGGTAAAAATGCCAGTCATAGCCGCTTTTATGGTGCCGCATCCACCCATGATAGTTCCAGAAGTTGGAAGGGGAAGCGAAAGTCAGGTAGGAAAAACAATCCGTGCCTACGAAAAAGTTGCAGAAGAAATTGCCGCGCTAAAGCCGGAGACCATAATCATCACTAGCCCTCACAGCATATCCTATTCCGACTACTTCCACATTTCTCCCGGAAAGAATGCCCACGGTTCATTTGCCCAGTTCAATGCGCCCCAAGTAGAATTTGACGTGGACTACGACACAGAGCTTGTTGAACTTATAGAAGACAAATGCAGCTCCAAAAATTTTCCTGCAGGATGCCTTGGCCAAAAGAAGGCGGAACTTGACCACGGCACCATGGTTCCCCTCTACTTTATCCAAAAGAAATACAAAAACTTTAAGCTTGTGCGCACAGGTCTTTCTGGAATGGATCTTTTAAAGCACTACGAGTTTGGTACCATAATAAAAAATGCGGTGGAAGAACTTGACCGCAGAACAGTCTATGTTGCAAGCGGAGACTTGTCCCACAAGCTTCAGAGTTACGGCCCCTACGGCTTTGCAGAAGAAGGTCCAGAATACGACAAAAGGATAATGGAAGTCTGCTCAAAGGCCCAGTTTGGAAAGCTCTTTGACTTTGACGAAAGCTTTAGGGACAAGGCAGCCGAATGCGGACACAAGTCTTTTGTTATAATGGCAGGCGCCCTTGACGGAACAAAAGTGGATGCAAGGCAATACTCCCACGAAGACGTAACCGGTGTTGGCTACGGAATATGCTCCTTTCTTCCCGTAAGCAAAGATGAATCAAGGCATTTCCTAAGCCGGCAGCTGGATGCAGAAGCAAAGTCCATTCAAGAAAAAAAAGACAAGTCGGATCCTTTCGTAAAGCTTGCAAGGGCTTCCGCTGAATACTACGTAAAAAACAAAAAGACCATGGAAGTGCCGGAATGGATTCCAAAAGACATGCTCAGCTCAAGTTCAGGAGCCTTTGTTTCCATCCACAAATTTGGGGCGCTCCGTGGCTGCATAGGAACAATACTGCCCACCCGCAAAAATCTTGCAGAAGAAATAATCTGCAATGCAGTAAGCGCTGTTTCTCAGGACCCCCGCTTTGCACCTGTTCAGGAAGATGAACTCAAGTGGCTGGACATAAGCGTGGACGTTCTTGGCCAGCCGGAAAAAATAGAAAGCAAGGACCAGCTTGACGTAAAAAAATACGGCGTAATCGTACAAAGCGGATCTAGGCGTGGACTTCTTCTTCCAGACCTAGACGGAGTGGACACTGTGGAAGACCAAATTTCCATAGCAATGAGAAAGGGAGGCATTCCCCCAAAGAGCAGCCTTGAACTCTTCCGCTTCCAAGTAGTGCGCCATTACTAAAAGCAATTAAAAGCATTTAAAGAGGTTTACCATGCCGGTTTGCGAAGTGTGCTTTAGGAAATGCAAAATAGAGGAAGGGAAAAAAGGCTTCTGCGGGGCAAGGACATGCAGGAAGGGAAAAATAGAAGCTTCCAATTACGGAAGAATAACCGCCGCCGCCCTTGACCCCATAGAAAAAAAGCCGCTAAAAATGTTCAGACCGGGAACAAGGATACTTTCGCTTGGCTCTTACGGATGCAACCTCCGCTGCCCCTTCTGCCAGAACAGCGACATCTCTTGGTCAGAAAAAATCCTTGAGCACGAAAAATATGCAGAACAATTTTCCCCGGAAGAAATTGTAGGCAAAGCACTGGAACTAAAAAGCAGCGGCAACATAGGACTGGCCTTTACCTACAACGAGCCGCTTGTTGGCTATGAATTCGTAAGGGACACCGCAAAGCTCTCCAAGCAGGCAGGACTGGAAAACGTACTTGTTACAAACGGAACTGCATCGCTAAAAGTCCTCAAAGAAATATCCTGCTTTATAGACGCAATGAACATAGACCTAAAATCTTTCTCAAATGAATTCTACACTGACTTTGCAGGCGGCAACCTGGAAATGACAAAGGCCTTCATAGAAAGCGCAGCAGAAACTTGCCACGTTGAACTAACCACGCTAATCATCCCAAACAAAAACGACGGTGAAGAAGAAATGCTAAAGCTAAGCAGCTGGATTCACACCTTGGAAATCCGCAGCAATAAAAAAATCCCCCTCCACATAACGCGCTTTTTCCCACGGTTCAAAATGCAGGACTGCTCCCCAACCCCGGTAAGCAAAATCTACAGCCTCGCAGAACTTGCCAGGCAAAACCTGGACTACGTCTTCCCCGGGAATGTATAGAGCGCACACTCATTTGCAAAAAGTCCCCAGCGTCCCCGCCAATTGCATAAGTCTATCAACCAATGCTTGCTTGCTAGGTCAAAAGGTCAAGTTTTTTCACAAAATGTGCCATTATCTATTATTCCATTCCTTTCACGTGTCAAACACAAAAACAAATTTATCATTTACAGCTTTTATTGCGCCTGCTAATTTTTCCACACTTTCTGAATCAAAATCATCCGGAAGGTACAGCTTTGCCTTTGCCACTTTATTTTTATCCATATACAGAACATACCATTTTAAGCGAAGACTTTTTCCAGACCCTTGCCAAGTCCTACAGATTTGCGTAATTTTATCAAAGTTAATTTTCTTTCTATAAAAGAAAGACCAGACAAGAAGCCTTTCTGAATTATATGCAGTATGAGCCGTAATTAAATTGACGCAGATTACAAGTCCAAGAGCAAAAAGAATCAGCAAGAAAACAGAACCCGCATCAAAAGAAAATCCTGACTTAAAGATAGTAAACCAAAAGAACAATAAGGCGGCTATACCAAGCAAACCTAAAATCATCCTTTCTTTAGGAAAAATTCTTTTCAATTTTGTCTCCAATTTTCAGCAAGCTTGATTTGCTGAAGAAATATACCTTATATTATTTCAATATTCTCAAATTCAATCGTAATGAAAGGATAATAAATTCCTTTTCTTATCTTTTCCCCAAATACAATTATTGAAATATAGTTTTTTCCATTATCTTCATAAAATTCTTCATAACCATATTGTAAAGGTTTATAATCCCTGTTTATTCGAGAAATATGGCCATTTCTTTTTACACAATTTAATGACACAATTTTTGCATTTTTGAAAATTATATTATAACACTTTGTTTCGTTTCTAGGAAAAGCACAAATTGAAATATCATTTTTATCCTTTTTTATTTCTATATTTGCATCATGTAAAAATTCTCTGATTGATAAAAATTGTTTATAAGGAATGCTTTTTTCGTATTCTTCAAGTTTCTTGAAATATAAATCGTCATCTATGTCTTCACAATACATATACTTTAAGATTCTTGATTTTCTTATATTTCCATATGTTAGTAACATTTTCCTACTTAAACCCCGCGCCCTTGTGGGGCGTCCGCATAACAACTGTAAAAACCGCACACAGATTGACTGCATGTCGGCATTGAAACTTTGTTATGCTTTATTTTTAAGAACCAGACATTATCAAACTCTGCTTAAAGCAATAATTGTACAAAAAACAGATAGTACCACTAAGATTACTGTGAGAACTATATTTTTTCCTCCTTTTATAGATAAGTATTCTCTTTGCATTTCTAAATTATCTGGATATTTTTTTTGTGCTTTTTTAAGTTTATCTTCATAACGCTGACACATAAAATAATTACAAAACACTCCCTGCAAAATAGGACAAATCAGCTTCAACGCTTTACTTTTATCTAAAATTGCAAGAACAGTAGCCAAGACAAGCGCTATTATTGTAAGTACATAATTTTTTCTATAAACAAGATAAAAAGGAGAAAGAAAGAAAGCCCACCAGTTCCAGGAAGATACTTTGCCCTTATTAAAATCTAGCATAGAATCTTTCATACTAAGAAATGCTCCCGATTCAAAATCTTTGGATAATGCATCTCCACTAACATAAGCAGCTAAATTCAAATCTTCAGCAGAAGGTATAAACTCAGCTTGATCAACATTTGATTCTGACGTCCATTCGGTATTAGGCTCATTGCAGTCAGGACAGTAGATATCTGTTGACAACAACACCCTTCCACATTTTTTACAAATCATTTTCATCCTCTGCTATTTCGGAAAGCACCCCAGCGCGGGCGTGAGCATAACAATGCTTACCCGGAAAATAAAAAAGGCCTGCGGAAAAACCGTAGGCTTTGCAAAGTCGGGTAACCCGGATTCGAACCGGGGACCTCTACGTCCCGAACGTAGCGCGCTACCAGCTGCGCTATTACCCGAAAAGATGTAGATAAAAAATGATGCCTGCAATTCAGCAGACAAAAAAAATACCCACTTGAATAAGTGGGCATTTATACGGGAGCTACGGGGCTCGAACCCGTGGTCTCCGGCGTGACAGGCCAGCGCGATAACCAGCTTCGCTAAGCCCCCGTGTGATTATGAATATAGCACAACGCATAATTTGTGTCAATAGGCTTTTTAAAATTTTTTATTTTTTTTTCGCAAAAACTTTTTGCACTGTTGACACTCAATATATACAATGATAAAATCGTATTACTTTATGTCCTGCCGCTACAGTCGGCCAGGCATTTCATCAAGAATATTTTTAAAAGAAGGATTCCCTTTATGGAAGAAGAAATCACAACTCCTAAAAAAGCAAAAAAAGACGGCGCAAAAATAGGAGCCGTAATTATCCTGGTAATTTCAGCAATCGTATTTATTCCTGCTGGCGGAAGCATGCTGTTTGAATCGCTTTCACATGCAGGCAGAACACCGGTTTTCGGTTCCTACAAAGGACAGAAAATCGAATACAAGGCCGGAACTGAATTTGCAGACCGCGTTTCCTACATGGCAGAACTTTACAAGGCATACGGCCAGGACTTGAACCAGAACACATACTATTCAATTTTTACAGGCGCATTTGAAGGAACCCTCCGCTCAATGGTATATTCTGCCGCTGTGGAAAAGGCAAACTGGAGCGCATCAAAGGATGCCGTTAACCGCGCAATCCTGCCCCGCTTCTTTGACGAAAACGGCAAGTACTCAGAAAAGCTCTACAACCAGACAGACGATGCCGCAAAAGCTGAACTCCGCAAGACAGCCGCCACAAACCTGGCTTTCATGCGCTACAACGACGACGTTATGGGTTCAGACACAAAAGTTTCCGGCAACCCAATGTACGGCCTTAAAACTTCATCAAAGGAAAAATCATTTATTGCCGCAATGGACAGCACAAAGCGCTCATTCGACCTTGTAGCCTTCAGCACAAATGACTTCCCCGCAGAAGAAGCAGCAAAGTACGGCAAGGCAAACCCAGACAAATTCAAGAAGCTTGACATTTCTGCCGTAACACTTGACGGTGAAGACGAAATAAAGGCCCTTAGCAAGCAGATTAAGAACAACGAAGTTACCTTCGACGACGCAATCAGCGAAAAGTCAACAAAGTATTACACAGGCACAGACGGAAAGCTTTCTGTTCCATATTACTACGGCCTCTTGAACATAATCCAGAATGCAGAAGACGCAGAAAAAACTGTGGCACTCGCAAAGGGTGCAGTTTCTGACCCTGTACAGACAAAAAGCGGATGGACAATCTTCCGCGTAGACTCTGACGCCAAGGCAGCAGACTTTACAGACGACGCAACCGTAAACACAGTCCTTGAATACCTAAAGTCTTCAGAAAAGGGCTACATCGAAAACTTCTATTCTGAACGCGCAAAGGCATTCATCTCCGAAGCAAAGCTTTCTTCTTTTGACGATGCATGCGAAAAGTTCTCCATTACAAAGGCAGACGTTGCAGCCTTCCCTGTTAACTACGGAAACTCTCCATTCTACAACTCAACACCTTCCGATGTCGCAGAACTTGCAGGCCTTTCTACAAACGAAGCCGTACTTGAAAAGATGTTCAAGCTTAAGAAAGACGAAATGAGCGAACCATTCGTTCTTGCTTCAAACGTAATCGTAGCACGCTGCACTGGAGTTCAGAAGGATGCTCCGGCAGACCTTGCAAACTTTGACTCCAACGTTGCACAGACAGACCAGTCTTGCTCACAGACAAACCTTAAAAGATTTGACGGTGTTGTAGACGACTTTATGACAACATACTTCAAGTACTTCATCTCTGGCGACGAACAGAACTAGCAGGTTTTACTTGAACTCACAAAATCAAAAGGGAGTTGGGGCAAACAAACCCCTTCTCCCCCTGGAAAGCAGCCGCGAAGAGGAAATTCTAACAGAGGCTTCTTCCGGCAACGGCTCTCCAGAAACAATCCGCTACAAAGGGCGCTATCTTTATTCAAAATACAATCCCACGCGCTCTGTACTTTCCCTTATCCAAGGCACAAAATTTTTACCCGGCACAATAGTAATAATATGCTCCCCATGTCTTTGCTACGGCACAGAAGAATTGCTAAGTGCATTGGAAGCAGCCTGCAAAGAAGGCGGTGAAGACGCAAAAGCAGAAGTGTGCGCAATAGAGGCAGACAGAAATCTTTACGGCCTTGCAAAAGAAAAGCTGGGGCAAAAAAAAGGCGCGGAAAAGATTCATTTTTATTTTTCAGACCAGCTGGACGAATTTGAAGCATTCCTTAACGAAAAAATTTCCACTGGAAGTTTCCGCCGCGTACTAAGGCTTGACTTTAGCGCAGGAACCCAGTTCAACGCGGAATGGTACACATCCATCTGCAACGCGGCAGAACAGATGGTTGCTTCCTACTGGAAAAACAGAATCACCATCGTAAAAATGGGAAGGCTTTTTTCCCACAACATATTCAAGAACCTGTCCTTGGTTGGCACAGATGAATCTGCATCAGACACTTTTTTGCAGAAAGCAGCGGGAATGGTTTCCAAACCGATAATCGTATTTGGTGCGGGAGAAAGCTTGGACAAAACCTTTGCAAAAGAAAACTTTCCGCTCATAAAAGAAATAAAAGACGGCCGCTACTTTATAATTGCAGTGGATGCCGCAGCCCAGGCAGTTCTTGCGCGGGGAATAAGACCGGATGCAATCGTTGCGGTGGAAAGCCAGTTTGCAATCCAGGAGTCATACGCAAGCTTTACAAAAGAAGATTTTGAACAAATCATATTCTTTGCAGACCTTTGTTCCCGCCCCCAGGTTGCACGCCTATTTAAAAAGAGAATCTGGTTTGCATCAGAATATGCAAAGTGCCAATACCTTGATTCAATAAAAGAAAAGAGTATCATCCAAAACCTTATACCGCCTCTCGGCTCTGTTGGGCTTACGGCTGTTTACCTTGCATTAGTAATAAGGCAGAGCATTGCAACAAGCGTTTTTGTTAGCGGAATGGACTTTTCATATTCAGCGGGAAGGACACATGCAAAAAACGTTGCGGCATCAAAGCGGCTTCTTGCAAACTGCACAAGAAAAAATGGCGCGGCAAACTATTCTGCATCCCTGCTTCCACCGGCATTTCCCGTTCAAAGCAAAGACGAAAGCAAAATGTATTCATCCCCAATAATGGAAAGTTACGCTATAAACTTTGCGGCAGTCTTTGGCGGACAAAAGAACCTCTACGACATTGGGGAATGCGGCATAGACCTGCACCTAAAAAAATGCACGGCAACATCCGTTTGGACAGTGGCATCCCTGCAAAACAAAAATTCTTCGTCGGGGCAAATTCAAATAGACTTTGAAGAAGGAAAAAAATCCAAGCAGCTTATTTCCTGCTACTTAAAAGAAGAAAAAGATGCGCTTACACAGCTTAAAGATTTGCTTGTAAAGGGAGAAAATTCTGAATACAAAAAAGACGGCACTACCCTTAGCGGACAAATACAGGGCATACTTTCGCAAAGGGAATACCTCTTCCTGCACTTTCCGGACGGCAACAGGGCAAGCACTTCTACCCCCTTCTTAAAAAGAGTTAGGGCAGAAATTGATAGCTTCCTAAAAATACTAAAAGACCAGCAATAAACCGTCATTCCGAACGCTACGCCACTTTGCACACACTTGCTACAAAGTGTGATTCGGAATCTGTATATGTTAAGAAGTACAGCCCCTGAAACATGGTTCACCCCTTCGACAAGCTCAGGGACCACCCTTCGACTGGCTCAGGGAGCTCACGCTTACAAACCGTTCAGGGGGGCTGTTATATTTATTCCTAGTCTTCCTTTTCCTTTAGAACTGCAAGGAATGCGCTCTGGGGAAGTTCCACGTTTCCTGCCATGAGCATGCGCTTCTTTCCGGCCTTCTGCTTTTCCAAAAGCTTACGCTTACGGGTAACGTCACCGCCGTAGCACTTTGCAAGAACGTCCTTTCGAACAGGGTTAACGGTTTCGCGGGCAATAATCTGGCTTCCTATTGCACCCTGAATTGCAATCTTAAACTGCTGGCGGGTAATTTCTCCCTTTAGACGCTCGCAGACAACCTTTGCATGTTCAACAGCATTGGGCCTAAAGCAGAGCTGGGCAAGGGCATCAACAGGCTTTCCGTTTATGAGTATGTCTATCTTTATAAGATCCGTTGGGCGGTAGTCTGTAATCTCGTAGTCAAAGCTTGCATAACCGCGGCTGTAAGACTTTAGCTTGTCGTAGAAATCAAAGAGGATTTCCGCAAGAGGCATGTGATAGGTAAGCTCAACGCGCTTTTCGTCTAGGTACTGCATGTTGGTCTGCTCACCACGCTTAAGGCGGCAAAGCTCCATAATACTTCCAAGGAATTCAGAAGGGGTGATTATGGAAGCCTTAATGTAAGGTTCCTGAGAAGCCTCAATCTTTCCCTCTGGATAGTCGGCGGGGTTGTCCACAAAAATCTCGTCGCGGCCGGCAGGCTTTACCCGGTACTTTACGCTTGGAGCCGTAAAAATAACAACCTGATCAAAGTCACGCTCTAGACGTTCCTGCACAATCTCCAGATGAAGCAAGCCCAAGAAACCGCAGCGGAATCCGTTTCCAAGGGCAAGCGAATTGTCCTTTTCGTAAACAAGGGAAGCATCGTTCAGCTTTAGCTTTTCCATGCTTTCCTTAAGCTCTTCGTAGTCATTTGAATCAATAGGATAAATAGAAGAGAATACTACAGGCTTTACTTCCTTAAAACCGGGAAGAGGTTCCTTTGCAGGATTTGTGGCAGAAGTTACCGTATCACCAACACGAACGTCTGCAACAGTCTTCATGCCTGCAATAATATAGCCTACGTCTCCAGCCTCCAGGGCAGAAGTTTCCTCGTACTTGATTTTAAAAAGACCAACCTGCTCTACCTTGTACTCTGCCCCGCTGCTCATAAGGCGGATTGTGTCCCCGGCCTTTACCCTTCCGTCCATTACGCGGATGTGAACAATAACGCCCCTGTATTCGTCATAGTGGCAGTCAAAAATAAGGGCGGTAAGGGGTGCGTTTACGTCTCCCTCTGGCGGCGGGAACTTTGTAACAATGGCTTCCATAAGGTCGTCAATTCCCTGCCCGGTCTTTGCGCTAACAAGCTGGGCGTCCGCGGAATCAAGGCCAAGGTCGTGGTCTATCTGCTTTTTAACGCTTTCTATGTCCGCAGAAGCAAGGTCTATCTTGTTAACAACTGGAACAATAGTAAGGTCCTGTTCCATTGCCATATACATATTGCTTACGGTCTGGCTTTCTACGCCCTGGGTTGCGTCTATTAAAAGAAGTGCACCTTCGCAGGAAGCAATGGCGCGGCTAACCTCGTAGCTAAAGTCAACATGGCCCGGCGTGTCTACAAAATTAAGCTCGTAGTCGTTTCCGTCTTTTGCGCGGTAGGGAATGGTAACGGCCTGGCTCTTTATTGTAATGCCCCTTTCCCTTTCAATGTCCATGTTGTCCAGAATCTGGTTCATCATCTGGCGGTCTTCGATTATCTTTGCCTTTTGAATAAGGCGGTCTGCCAGCGTGGATTTTCCGTGGTCAATGTGCGCGGTAATACAAAAGTTGCGCTTGAATTTTAAATCTCTCATAAGGTTTCCTGTTGATTGGATTATTAACTATAGCATACAAATGAACTTTTGACTATAGGAGCTATTTTTTATTTCTTATTTGGAGCATAGGTCATTTGAATAGTGCCCCTTCGGGAATGCTCGCCTTACGGGCTTTCCGGGGTTCCGGCAAATGAAAAATAAGCAGCGCCATGGAGGGCGCGTCATTTGTTAGCAGAAAAAACCGGTGAGTTTTCGTAGAAAACTCATGGTAAAAAAATTGCACGGATGCAATTTTTTTACCAATTGCCCCTACAATCCCGGCTAGGATTAATGTGTTAAAGGAGCTAAGCTTCCACGGCAGAATAGAGTTCCAGAAGAATTATTTTTTCTGCGTCAGGATCTTTTACGAGGATTGTTGTTGTGCCTTTCTCCAAGATTTTCTTAAGGTCTGAAGAATATTTTACGGGGACTTCCTTTTCAAAATTAGCACCATTCATTTCAAAGGAAAGCTTAAGAAAAAGATCTGCATTCTTTTTCCAGAAAGACTTCTTTTCGAGCAAATCCTTTACTCTTGCAGTAACCTGATTACCGCCAGTAATTTTATTTTTGAGCCAAAAGAAGCGGATGCTTGCCACCAGCAGGGAAATAAGAATTATGGCAACCTCGAAATTGGCAATATAGTAATTGCGCTCGTGATAAACCTTTGTTTTACTTACAGTAATTCCAAAACCCAAATTCAAGACAAGAAAAATAATATCGATTAAAATAAATATCCAGCACCACTCTAGAACAGAATCATTTCTTAGTAACTTTTTTATACTTAATTTCATGAGCCATAATATAGCAAAAATAATGAACCTTTACAAGCAGATAAAAAAAAGCCTATGCCCCACTCCAATCCCGGCTAGGCTAAATATTCAATACCATTAACATAACGCACTGCCATGCTGAATTTATTTTAGCATCTAGTATGGCAAATATCAATTAACTGTAACCCTGAACTGCTGCGAATGTGGATTCAGTGTGTGTTCCACCATCAATCCATGGTTCGACAGATGCTATGATTTAGGTGATTGGCAAAAAGTGGTACTCTGATTTGACGGAATCAGAGAGTCGGCGGAAGGTTCAGCTGAGCAATGAGGAACCGTAATCCGAGAGGACCATGGAAACCTCG
>Ga0256405_10002520_pt1 | contig 41743 bp, 45 predicted proteins | sample RumenRJG_02DNA_FD_189096 | JGI IMG/M metagenome (GOLD analysis project Ga0256405, IMG submission 189096) | Bovine rumen microbial communities from Lethbridge, Alberta, Canada - RJG_02 | ecosystem: Host-associated > Mammals > Digestive system > Stomach > Rumen | place: Canada: Alberta... | reverse complement strand
ACAATGGATGGGGACTGTTTACGAACTATCTCGAGTATAAACTGCGAGATAGAGGCAAACACTATGTAAAGATAGATAAATTCTATCCTTCAAGTCAGATATGTCATTGTTGTGGCTTCAAGAATGACGAAATAAAGGATTTTGCAATAAGAAAATGGACATGTCCAAAGTGTAAAAATGAACATGACCGTGACGTAAATGCTGCAATAAATATACGAAATGAAGGAATCAAATACTTAAGCATTTAAGTATAGATAGAACCGTCGGGCAGACGGGGATAGCTCGTGTATGCTGTGATCGTTAGATCGCTCGAACGAGAAGCCCCCACGTCTTATCGAAGCGAAAGTGGTGGGAGTATGTCACGCTATTGACATTATTAATAAATAAATTTATAATTTTCTTAACTAGATAGTTGGAGGGTGAGTGCACATCACCCGATCTAGAAGTTTAGTTTAAGCTAAGAATAGCCGTTCCCTACTTGCTATGGTCAGGACGGCTTTTCTTATGTTAGATATGAGAAGTTGTGCATCTTACAGTGAAAAAATGCATCTTACATTCTAAAATGTTGAATGAAAGGTAAGGCTTGGATATAGTCGTTTTAATATAAGAAAACGGCTGTTTCCAAGCTTTTTTATTTAGAATAAAGAGGAGGGATGATAAGATGAATAAAATCTATAAGAAAAATGAAGTTAATTTTGCAATCATATGTATAGTTATCTATGTTGTGGGAACGAGTATAGCTGAGTCGATAGCCCAGACAATAGGGATAGTCAAGCTACCATCAATGATCTTCCACATATGTTTTACTGGAGTACTACTAGCATGGCTCAAGAAGAATGATCTGTTTGAAAAGTATGGTCTTGTGAAGCCGGAATATAAGTTATCAAAAGCGTGGTTCTTCATACCACTTATGCTTGTGGGTTTATCAAGTATTTTTTTCGGAGTGAAGCTGAATTACAGTATACCTGAGACAGTGTTTTATATACTGAGTATGTTATGTGTAGGATTTCTTGAAGAGATTATCTTCAGAGGTTTTCTCTTTGTAGGTATGGCAAAGAAAAATGTTAAGAGCGCGATAATCGTTTCATCAATCACCTTTGGAATAGGTCATATAGTGAATCTTCTAAATGGTCAGGATCTGCTGGAGACGCTTCTTCAGATTGTGTTCGCTATAGTGGTAGGCTTTACACTTGTTACACTACTTTATAAAGGTAAGAGTCTGATACCTTGCATTATCTTCCATGGAATAAATAACGCCTGCTCGGCAATAAGTAATGACGAGGCATCTCTCAAGGTTTTCGGCAGCGTGGAGAGAGAGCTTTACATTTCAGTAAGTATTGCGGTAGTACTACTTGTTATATACTGCATAGCGATGTGGAAGACATTCAGGACAAGTGCCATCGATGATGTGAAATAGAGGTTTGATAATAAACAGTCGGCTTGCTATAATTTTTTATTATAAAATGTATAGCGGGAGCGTGACTGAGAGTGGAATTAAGGGTTAGAAAAATCCCTATAAATGAGTCTGAAGTTCTTGAGATTCGCTGTCATAAGATTACAGATGATGTGCAGGAAATCATTTCATTTGTAAAGTCCAGACAAGGACAGCTGAGTACAGAACATGACGGACAGAAAGTGGAGATTCCGATAGTAGATGTATTCTATGCTGAATCGGTGGATAACAGACTTTTTATCTATACTGCCAAAGAAAGCTATGAGATAAAGCTGAAGCTATATGAGTTAGAAGACATGCTGCAGGGGAAAACATTTATAAGGATTCAGAAGGGGATGCTTCTTAATCTGATGAAGGTAAAGTCTATAAAGCCTGCGCTTAGTGGCAGATACACGGCGCTCCTGAAGAATAATGAAGAGGTAGTGATTTCCAGAAAGTATGTTGCTGACATGAAAAAGGCCTTGAAGGGTGGTGATGATAAATGAGAAAAAAATACAGAATAAAGGAAAGACTTGGTGAAGCCTTTAGATTATATTTTATTCTTGTAACTCTGATCACCATACTTCTAATGGTTGTGGGACTTATATTTGATAGCGATAGAACCTTCAGTTACGAGGCTTTTTTTTCACCACTTTTTTATGCATTTATTGGTGTGATTCCGGTATTCTTTTTTCAATCAGATAAAGAGCTTGGTATGAAACAGCTCATAATAAGAAGTATTATTCAAATACTATTAATTGAGGCGGCGATACTTTTGATAGTTTTTAATGCACCGAATATTCCGTCGGACAGAATAGAAGTTGTAATAAGTATTGCGGTAGGAATACTGATTGTTTATATATTATCGCTGGTTGTTGAATATATCTTTGAACTTACCCAGGCAAAGGAAATGAATGCTTATCTGGAAGAGTATCAGAAGAACAGATAATATAAGAGAGTAAAAATAGTCGAGATTTTAAAAGATGATTTTTGTTAATATTCGCTCATAAGGAGATGAGCTAATGAATGAGCAAAGAGATGCAGTAAGAGTGATGCAGGATTATATAAGTGAGCATATCAGTGAGGAAATCGCAATAGAAGATCTGGCGAAAAGTTCTTCATTTTCACCTGGGTATGCAAGGAAACTTTTTGAGAAGCATCTGGGTATGACCCCGGCGGTTTATATCAGGCGCCTAAAACTGTCGAAGTCAGCTCTTAGACTTAGGGATGAAAAAGTATCAGTTCTCGATGTTGCGCTGGACATGGGATTCGGAAGTGTAGATGGATACCAGCGAGCGTTCAGACGAGAATACGGTTGTAATCCCAAAGAGTATGCTCTTTGTCCGATTCCGATATGGCTCTTCACACCTTATCTGATAATGAATGAAGAAAGGAAAATGAGCGAGATGAGTGAAATAAGAAATGTATTTATTCAGGTTATTGAGAAACCAGCTAGGAAAGTTATCATCAAAAGAGGTATTAAGGCTGACGAATATTTCAGCTACTGTGAGGAAGTAGGCTGCGATGTTTGGGGGCTTCTAACAAGTATCAAGTCTATAAGCGGTGAGCCTGTATGTATGTGGCTTCCGGAGAATATGAGAAAACCTGTGACAAATGTATACGTTCAGGGGGTGGAAGTCGAAGATGACTACGACGGACCTGTTCCTGAAGGCTTTGAAGTGATTGAACTTCCAGCTGCGACTTTCCTTCTGTTTAGAGGCGAACCTTTTGCAGATGAAGATTATGTTGCGGCGATTAATGAGATATGGGATGCTGAGAAGAAGTATAATCCTGAATTCATAGGATACAAATGGGATGAATCTAATCCTAGAATTCAGCTTGAGCCACGAGGCGAGAGAGGTTACATCGAACTTGTACCAGTAAAGAAGAATAATTAAGAATCATTTAAAGACATTTTAAAAGATTTAAGGTATATATATACCAAGGGGTCATTTTCCAGAGAAACTGACCTCTTGGTATTTTTTACAAGAAGAGGAAAATAAAAATGAATTTTGGTTTTTCATACATAGGACTTATCTTTATAGCTATGCTGCTTATTCCTAATATAATCTGGACAAAGCATAAGCCGGAAGGATATGACGAGTATAGTAAAAATGAGAATAAAGTATTTCTTATATTCGAAAGAATTGGCGAGGCTCTTGTTATGACACTGCTCCTTATCTTCAAGGACTGTAATATAAGACCACGTTCTCTCTGGATTGGATGGCTGATTCTTACATTTGTCTTTATGATTATGTATGAAATGTATTGGGCAAGATATTTTAAGAGCGAGAAACGAATGGGAGATATGTATTCTTCTTTTGCGGGCTTCCCAGTAGCCGGCGCATCGCTCCCAGTTTTTGCTGCTCTGTCACTTGGTATATATGCAAGTAATATATTTATTATCATTAGTGTGATAATTTTAGGAATAGGACATATTGGAATTCATCTTGCTCATAGAAAAGAAGTGATGGGTAGAGAAGAAAAAACAAATGAAAAAGTAACTGAAAAATCAAATAGAAAATCAAAGAAATCAAAAAGAGTAGTTCGCGTTATTAAAACTATTCTTTTGATTCCTGTATGCTTGGTTGTTCTACTGATAATCGGAATAATCGCTGTAAGAAATTATAACTTCTTCGCATGCTACATCGATACAAGTAAGGGCGTTGATGAAAGCGAGTATGTTGAGATAAATGGACAGGAGCAGTTTATTACAATCAGAGGAAGAGACACTTCGAATCCTGTGATTTTATACCTTCATGGAGGACCGGGCTCTCCAGACAGTTCCATGACTTATACATTTACCAATGAACTTATCGATGATTATACTGTGGTATGCTGGGACCAGCGTGGTTGCGGAAGAACATATGTAAGAAATGAAAGTTTAGATAAAGAAAATGAGACAGTGACATTTGATCAGGCACTTGCTGATGTAGATGCCCTGACGCAGTATCTGAAGGAAAGATTTAACCAAGATAAGATAGTGATTATGGGACATTCCTATGGCTCGGTGCTTGGTAGTACTTATGCTTATGAGCATCCGGAAAATGTTGAAGCATATATTGGAATCGGTCAGTTTGTGAGCTTCGCGTCATCTACAGAATATGAATATATAGATGCTCTTGAAAAGGCAAATGCAGCAGGCGATGACACTACGAAGCTTACAGAAGCATATGAAAAGAACCTTCGAGAGAAGACTGTGGAATCAGCTGGTGAAATGAGTACATTTGCGGCACCTTATCATAAGGCAGCCAGGGAGAAGAGCACAATTCTTGCAGCGTTAGTTTCTCCGACTCTTTCGAGTGAAGATGTATTATGGTATAAAAATGTGACCAGCTACGATGCATTTATAAAATACTGTGGTAACCTCATGGATTATCTTATTACAGTAAATTTGAGAGAGACCCAAACTCATTACGAAGTACCTGTATATTTCATATCTGGTGAATGTGACTGGAACTGCGCCGCACCTGATATGGTGGATTATGCCCAGATGGTTGGTGCAAAGTACGACCTTATAGAGGGTTGCGGTCACTATGTTCATAATGATGCTCCTGAAGAGTTTGCCAATTTAGTAAAGGATTTTGTGAGCAACGTTGATGATGAGTATAATCAGCCAAATATAGAGGACGCAGATGTTGAGAACACTGAAGAACCAAGTACAGAGAAAACGGAAGAATTAACTACGGATACCACAGAAGAACAAACAACAGAGACTACAGAAGAATCGACTACAGATAGTTTGAAGTTTGAAATGGTTAGGGGCGGCTCTTACATCGTACCTGCCGATTTTGAAAATATCACTAAGGAAGACTATGCACTTCATTATGTTCAGGAGTGGGAAAACACAGATCTCGATATGTATATAATGATTACTGATGCCATGCAGGCGGATATTCCGATGAGTCTGGATGAGGAGTATGAGCAGACGGTAAGTAGTTATAGTGATTCTTCGGATCTTCCGCTTAATGTAAAGCAGGAGGATGGTTATCTTATATCTGGTGTTAATGAAGAGGGTATAATAACTTATCAGAAGGTTAAGGTATATAATGAAAGATATGTAAGTATTTACATCACTTATCCATCTTCAAATAGTGATAAATGCAATAAGATTGTCGAAGATTTTGTAGCGAACTTTATATATGAATAAGCAAGTGCCGCCATCAATAGATGGTGGCATTTTATATGAAAAGAAAAGATGCAAAAAATATAAAAAAGTGGTTGACAAATTATATTGCGCACAATATAATTTGGACAAAGGTAAAAAAATATTCGAGGTGACGATATGGGAAAAACATACGAACAACTATTATTAAAGAATCAGCTATGCTTCCCGCTATACGCATGTGGACGCAAGATTGTGGCAAGCTATACACCATATCTAAAACCGCTGGGACTTACCTATACCCAGTACATTGTGCTAATGGTGTTATGGGAGAAGAAGACAACTAGTGTTGGTCAGCTTGGTGAGACACTGCACCTGGACGCAGGAACACTGACGCCGCTTCTTAAGAGACTAGAGCAGGCGGGATATGTTACAAGAGAACGCTCTAAGGAAGACGAGCGAATAACAGTTGTAACTCTTACATCAGATGGAGAGAAGCTGAAAGAGAAGTGTAAGGATATTCCAGGAAAGCTGGCATCTGAGGGTTCACCTCTTAGTGAGAAGGATGCCAAGGAACTATATAGATTACTCTATCTGTTCCTAGACGGAGAGTAACAGATAGACAGGTTGTACAAATGTTGTATTAGGAGGTACACATATGAGTTCAGTTTATGATTTTACAGTTAAGGACAGAGATGGATCAGAGAAGAGTCTTAAGGATTATGAGGGAAAGGTTTTACTTATCGTAAATACAGCAACAGGTTGTGGATTCACACCTCATTATGATCCGATGGAGGCTATGTACAAGGAGCTTAAGGATAAGGGATTTGAGATTCTTGACTTCCCATGCAATCAGTTTGCAGGTCAGGCTCCAGAGTCAGATGATAAGATAAATGAGTTCTGCACCATGAAGTTTGGAACAGAGTTCCCTAGATTTGCAAAGATTGAAGTAAATGGTGATGATGCTCTTCCGCTCTTCGCATACCTTGCTACAGAGAAGCCATTTGCAGGTTTTGGTAAAGGCATTAAGAATGCGGCGCTTGAGAAGTTTGCAAATGCCAACAACAAGAAGTATGGCGATAAGGCTTATATCAAATGGAACTTCACAAAGTTCCTTATAGATAGAAAGGGAAATGTTATAGCACGTTTTGAGCCTACAGAAGATATGGAAGAGGTTAAGAAAGCTGTTATAGCAGCTCTATAAAATGTCTATATAATTAAGGGGTTATAAAAGAAGGCTGTCGATTCGTTCGGCAGTCTTTTTTTGCGTTAAGATAAGGGTTCACATAGTAATTAGATATATATTAACAAAAATAACTATAATTAAAATAAAATATTGACATTTTATCTACATTAGTATAATATAAGTACGGTTAGAGAAATCTAATCAAAGAAAAAGAGAGTTTATTAAGGAGTCTAAATTATGAATCTAAATGATGCAGAACTTGGAAAAGAATACATCATCGCGGACGTTATAACGGATGGCGATGAGGAGATGGAAAGTTTTCTGTTCTCTCTGGGTTGTTACAGCGGAGAGAAGATAACTGTTGTCGACAAGAAGCGTAATCTGGTTGTTTCGATAAAGGATGCTAGATATAACATAGATCCTGAACTCGGTGCTGCAATCCAGATTAACCCATAGATTTCATTTTAAGCATTTCAAAGGAGGAGTAACCATGAGAATCGCGTTAACGGGTAATCCCAACAGTGGTAAAACCACTATGTATAACGCCCTGACTGGACGCAAGGAGAAGATTGGTAACTGGGCTGGTGTTACCGTGGACAAGAAAGAGAGTCCAATCAAGAAGAATTATGTAGATGGAGATGAGAAACTAATTGCAGTTGACCTTCCTGGAGCATATTCGATGTCCCCATTTACATCAGAAGAGAGTATCACTAGTAGCTATGTTAAGCATGAAAATCCTGATGCAATCATCAATATTGTTGATGCTACAAACCTAAGCCGAAGCTTGTTCTTTACTACACAGCTTCTGGAGCTTGGAATCCCTGTTGTTGTCGCGCTGAACAAGAGTGATGTTAATGACAAGAAGGGAAATAAGATAGATACCGAGAAGCTTTCTGCAAAGCTTGGATGTCCAGTTATAAGAACGGTATCCACATCAGATGAGGGTCTGAAGGAAGCCGTTAAGGTTGCTTCTTCACTTAAGGGTAAGGGTCAAAAAGCTCCTTACACAGAAGGTAAGATTGATCTTACAAGTAAAGAAGAAGTTGAAAAAGCAGATAGAGCTAGATTCGATTATGTTAATTCTATAGTAAAAGAAGTTGAGGTTAGAAAGACATTTACAAAGGATAGAAATGTAGGCGATGTTATAGATAAGATCGTAACAAATCCTTTCCTTGGTCTCCTCATATTCGCAGGTATTATGTGGGTTGTGTTCTATGTATCTCAGACTACTGTTGGTACATGGGTCGCAGATATATTAGTTGGTTGGATAGAGTCTTTCCAGGGTTGGGTTGGAGATAAGATGGCCGACGCAAACCCACTTGCTTACGCACTGTTGGTTGATGGTGTGATTGGTGGTGTTGGTGCCGTTGTTGGTTTCCTCCCACTCGTTATGGTAATGTACTTCCTTATCGCACTCCTTGAGGATTGTGGATATATGTCAAGAGCAACAGTTGTTCTTGATCCTATCTTCAAGAGAGTTGGTCTATCAGGTAAGTCTGTTATCCCTATGATCATTGGTACAGGTTGTGGTATTCCAGCTATCATGGCATGCCGTACAATCCGTAACCAGAGAGAGAAGAGAGCAACCGCAATGCTTGCAACTTTCATGCCTTGTGGTGCTAAGCTTCCAGTTATTGCACTCTTTGCAGGTGCATTTTTCCCAGAATCCAAATGGGTAAGTTGGGTTGCATACATGGGTGGTATCGCACTGGTACTTCTTGGTGCACTTCTCATAAAGGCAATCACAGCAGCTAGGTTTAGAAAGTCATTCTTTATTATAGAACTTCCAGAATACAAGGTTCCAAGTCTTAAGTATGCATTTTTCTCAATGCTTGAGCGTGGTAAGGCATACATCATCAAGGCTGGTACAATCATCCTTGTATGTAACACTGTAGTTCAGATAATGCAGAGCTTCAACTGGAGCTTCCAGGCTGTTGAAGAAGGAGCAGAAGATACATCTATACTTGCTTCTATAGCAGGACCTTTCGCAGTTCTTCTTATTCCTATCGTTGGTGTCGCAGCTTGGCAGCTCGCAGCAGCTGCTATAACAGGATTTATAGCTAAGGAAAATGTTGTTGGTACTATCGCAACGGTATACGCAATCACTAACCTTGTTGATCCTGATGAGCTTGAGCTTATTGGCGAAGGAAATGCAGTAGCAGTAGCTATGGGCATCACAAAGGTAGCTGCTCTTGCATACCTTATGTTCAACCTTTATACACCACCTTGCTTCGCAGCACTTGGTGCTATGAATTCTGAGATGCAGAGCAAGAAATGGTTATGGGGTGCTATCGGTTTGCAGCTTGGAACAGGCTACACAGTTGGTTTCCTCATTTACCAGATAGGAACACTTATCACAACTGGTGCTGTTGGCGCTGGATTTGTTGGAGGACTTATATTCGAGATTGTATTTGCAGCAATCCTTATCGGAATTATATATCATAACAACAAGGCTGTCGCTGTAGAATACAAGCTAGCATAATTTAATTAATTAATTAATTTGGTATATCTCCTGCTTGCAGGATTTATATGTGATAAACTCCTTTGATTGAGAATCGTCATGCTGAATAGGCATGGCGATTCTTTCATTTTGGAGAAAATTACTTTTTTAATCTTGATCGATTTTTAATCTTGATCGATTTATGATCTTGGTAGATTTGGCGAGCGTCTGAAGTTTTCGGCCCAATTCAGATGATTGCCGCTAACTTCTGATGGCTTCGGCCCAATTCAGATGAATGTCACTAATTTGTTATAGTTTCCGCGAATTTCAGATGATTGCCGTTAATTTCTGATAGTTTCAGTCCTATTCAGATGTTTACCGCTAATTTCTGATAGTTTCGGCTATATGCCAAGATATAAGAGAGGAGTCACCCGTTAGAAACGTTTAACAGGTGAAAATTGATACTGGAAGCCGGTTCTGTAGGATCATTTCGGCTATATCAAACATTTTAAGAAAGGAGTCACCCGTAGAATCGGGTTGAACGGGTGACTGCAGATTGAAAAATGATATATATGACGAATCTGCAAGTTCTAGTTTGAAAAAATAAGCCCGGATTTAAGACAAACGGGTGACTGCATTCTCGTAATTTGTATATATGCCGAAATACTTGGCGTAGTGAATAAAATTACTTGGCGTAGTGAACAAAATTACTTTGTGTAGTGAACATATTTATCCAGCGAGCATTATATATAAAGGATTTTCAAAGAATATACAAAGAATATATAAAGAATATATAAAGAATATATAAAGAATATATAAAGGACTTACAAAGGATTTATCAAGGATATATGTAGGCAAATTAGATCAAGGATTTTTTTGGCGAATAAGATCAAGGATTTATGTTGGCGAAATAAACCACATTTATTATAATAAACATGACATACAGTTGTCATGTTAGCTTTGCTATGATACCAACATAGGATTTCAATATAACTACGAAATGCTATATGGCTAGAGGCGCGAAGCATAAGAAGGGAAGTTATATGAAATGAAAATAGATAGGCTTATCGGAATTCTTTCTGTACTTTTGCAGGAAGAAAAAACAACTGCACCTGAACTTGCTGAACGTTTTGAAGTGTCGCGAAGAACTATTAATCGTGATATAGAAGATCTGTGCAAAGCAGGAATCCCTATACAGACGGCGCAAGGAATAGGTGGCGGCATCAGCATTATGGAAGGCTACCGCATGGACAGAACTATCCTTACTTCTAAGGATATGCAGGTGATTCTCGCGGGACTTAGGAGTCTGGATAGTGTAAGTGGAAGTAGCTACTACGGACAGTTGATGGAGAAGATTCAGTCAGGCTCTTCGGATTTTGTAAGCGGCAGAGATTCCATTTTAATTGATCTATCATCCTGGTATAAAGGGACTCTTGCGCCGAAGATTGAAATGATACAGGATGCCATCGAAAATCGCAAACTAATTAGATTTCATTACTTTGCTCCATCAGGCGAGAGCACGAGGACGATAGAACCGTACTATATCATTTATAAATGGACTAGCTGGTATGTGTATGGGTGGTGCCTTAAGAGAAAAGATTTCAGACTCTTTAAGCTGAATCGAATGGATAAAGCGGTGGTGCTTAACGATACATTTGAATGCAGAAATGTTCCTGTCCCCGAATTATCTTCTGATTCAAAAGCTCCCCATAATATAGTGCTTAAAGCATTGTTTGATGCGGATATGAATTGGCGTTTGGTTGAAGAGTTTGGACCGGACTGCTATAAAGTGGCGAAGGACGGAAGACTAATTCTGTCTGAGGCATATTATGACCTAGATAATCTTGTGATGTGGCTACTTACTTTCGGTGACAAAGTTGAAGTTCTGGAACCACCGGAAGTGCGGGATAAACTTCGTGCCATCGCAGAATCTATCAGCGACTTGTACAAGTAGTGTTAATCGGTCTTGGAGTAAGACAAGTAGACAAGAGGACAAGTAGATAAGAGGATAAGTAGATAAGTGGAAAAGGAGATATAAAATGAGTGAGATTGAAAGATATGATGTAAATGAACAGTGGGCACATTCAGGAATTATAAGAGCCGGAGATTTCTGCTTTTTGGGATACTGCGCAGGAAATCCTGGTGGAACTATAGAAGAGCAGATTAACGCGGCTTTTGATCAGATGGAAGAGAGGCTTGCCATGGTGGGACTTACACTTGAAAATGTAGTTCAGATGGACTGCCTCTTCAGAGATGTCTGGAACATTCCGGTAATGGAAAAAATCATAAAAGAAAGATTCAATGGAAAGTATCCAGTAAGAAAATCCATACAGACAGAGTTCGCTCATGTTGGAGGCCCGGAGGGACTGCAGTTCCAGGTAGATGCAGTAGCGTATTGCTGAAATAAGGAGAAATGATAGATGCATTTTGTTGATGCGAAGGGAATTCTAACAAGTAATAACGGCATGCATGGGATGAATATATACCGTGGGTGCAGTCATGGATGTATATACTGCGACAGCCGGAGCAAATGCTATCAGTTCACTCATGCTTTTGAGGATATTGAGGTAAAGCAGAATGCACCGGAGCTTCTTGAGAAAGCTCTAAAGTCTAAGAGAAAGAAATGCATGATTGGAACCGGCGCTATGTCGGATCCATACATGCACTGCGAGGAAGCGCTCGGGCTGACAAGACAGTGCCTTGAGATTATAAAGAAGTATGAGTTTGGACTAGCTATTCAGACTAAATCCGACAGGATCCTCCGAGATATAGATCTTCTGGATGAGATAAACAGGTCTGCAAAATGTGTTGTCCAGATAACACTCACAACCTATGATGATGACCTTTGCCAGATTCTGGAACCTAATGTCTGTAACACAAAGCGGCGTATAGAAGTTCTGGAAGAAATGCAGAAAAGAGGTATTCCTACGATTGTGTGGCTTACGCCAATTCTGCCCTTCATAAATGATACTGAAGAAAATGTTACTTCTATTCTGGAGGAATGTGCGCGTGTGGGTGTAAAGGGAATCATTGATTTTGGAATGGGACTTACACTTCGTGAAGGCGATAGAGAGTATTACTATGCAGCACTGGATAAACATTTTCCGGGCATGAAGCAGAGATACATTAAGAGATACGGAAATGCGTATGAACTTCCAAGCCCGAATGCGAAAGTGTTGCAGGGGATTCTACGCAGAATATGTAAAGAGCATGGAATGCTTTCAAATCCGTATGAATGCTTTAAATATTTGAATGAGCTTCCGGATAAGTATCAGCAGATGAGTTTGTTTGACATATAGATATAGTAAATCGAAGGGAACAGTTATGTCAGAAAAGAGGAAATTCACATTATGAAATACGAATGGATTGAAGAATATCTGATGAAGAAAGCAGGTGTGACAAAGGATATTCAGGAGCAGTGGAACTGGGTCCGTTTTCACGTTGGAGAGAAACTATTTGCAGCGATTTGCAGGGATGATGAGAGCGACGAACCGATTTATATAACACTAAAACTTGAGCCGGTTGAAGGAGAGTTTTACAGAAAGGAATATGAGGATATTATTCCTGGATACTACATGAATAAGGTTCATTGGAATTCGGTGAAGGCAGATGGAAATGTACCTGATGATGTTGTGAAGGATTTGCTTGACAGGGCATATACAGTAGTTTTTGAAAGTCTCAGTAAGAAGCGTCAAAGAGAGATTCTTGAAGAGGCAAATTAGTTTAGTTTTCTAAGAATCGGTATGTTAGATTTTGGATGAATTATTCGATGATGAAAATAAGTGAAAGCTAGAGGTAGGTTAATTATGGAATACATCAGAGTTACAAAAGAAAATCTTGAGAAAGAACACATTTGCTGTGCCATAACAAATAATAAGGATGTGCAGGTTTCATCGAAGAAGGCGTGGCTTAGTGATAGATTCGATGAGGGGCTCGTGTTCTTAAAAAGTGCGGAGCGGGGTAAATGTTTTATAGAATATATTCCTGCGGAATATGCTTGGGTTCCGATAGAGGCAGAAGGGTATATGTATATAGATTGCCTGTGGGTATCCGGTTCCTTAAAAGGACATGGATATTCTACGGAACTTCTCTCGGCCTGTATCGAGGATAGTAAGAAAAAAGGAAAGAAAGGGCTTTGCATATTATCGGCAGCAAAGAAGAGACCATTTCTCTCTGATCCGAAGTTCCTTACATATAAAGGCTTTAAAGTTGCTGACGAGGCAGATAATGGCGTGCGGCTGATGTATCTGGATTTTGATGAGACTAGTTCTAATGATTCTGATAATGAAGAGACACATTTACCACACTTCAAGGAATGTGCGAAGCACCCTCATATAGACGAACAGGGATATGTACTGTATTATACTAATCAGTGTCCTTTCAATGCGAAGTATGTGCCGATACTTGAAGAAACGGCTAAGTCGAATGGCATCGCATTTAAGGCGGTAAAGCTAGATAGTAGAGAGGCGGCACAAAATGCACCGACACCGATAACGAACTACGCTCTGTTCCATGATGGGGAATATGTTACAAACGAACAGATGAATGATAAGAAATTCATGAAGCTGGTAAACAGTTAATGTTCATAAGCAAGGCAGATATCAAATGAGATTTGCATAAGGGATATTGATTTGCTAAGTGAAGAATAAATCACGGAGGACTATATAGTGGTAAGAGAAGTAAGAAAAGAGGATTTGAATGAATTACTGGAATTATATACATTCTTGCATGAGGATAGAATTCCGGAACCGAGTGAGCATCTTTCTGATGTGTGGAATATGATCATAGAAGACATGAATCATCATTTAATTGTAAATGAAATAGGCGGAAAGATTATATCCTCCTGTGTGTGCGTGATTATTCCGAATCTGACGCGAAATGTAAGACCTTATGCATTTGTTGAAAATGTGGTAACTCATGGGGACTATAGAGGAAAAGGATATGCCACGGAGTGTTTGGACTACGCAAAAAAGATCGCCGAGAAGGAAAACTGTTATAAGATGATGCTGCTAACCGGATCAAAGAAGCCAGAGACACTTAGGTTTTATGAAAATGCAGGATATAACAGTGGCGACAAGACGGCATTTATACAATGGATAGACATGGAGAAATAAAGGGGGATTTACGGATGAAGAAATGGTATGACGAAGAATATGAATTTACTGTAGAAGTGATAGGATTTCTGCATGGAGATAAGACGGAAAGATATTGCCGTAATGGAGAAGAGATAGGTGATATCTATAAATGTACCTATGGATGTCCCGTAAACCAGGATGGATACGGAATCTGTTCGAAAGTGATGATGATGTTATATCCGATAATGGAAGCTGTGAGGAGCGGCGGTGATCTGGAAAACATCGGAGGCGACGGAAAGTATACAAAAACAGTTGTATGTCCAGACGGTTGTGTTATGTTCAGACTGACAGCTAAACCACTTGGAAATGAGAACTTCCACAAGGGTGGATTCTGGGACTATCCGGACGAAACTGTTTAACGAGTGGGGGTATAAGGAATGCTTCGTGATGATATATTAAATGAACTATATAAAAAGCAGGATATAAAATATAGGGACTTTCAAGGAAAGCTCATTCCACCTAAAACAGTGGATGATATGATAGGAGTTAGAACCCCGGAGCTTAGAAAATATGCAAAGGAGCTTCTGAAAAGAGAAGATATCGGAGAGTTTCTTGAGATTCTTCCCCATGAATATTTCGATGAGAATCAGCTGCATGCATTTATCATTTCCGGAATTAAAGACTATGATAAATGTATGGAAGAAGTTGATAAGTTCTTACCATTTGTGGATAACTGGGCGACTTGTGACCAACTTTCTCCAAAAGTATTTAAGAAGCACCACGCTGAACTTTTAAAGCAGATAAAGAAATGGATTAAATCAAAGGAAACCTATACAGTTCGATTCGCTATCGGAATGTTGATGGAACATTTTCTTGATGAAGATTTTGATATAAAGTATCCGGAAATGGTAGCGAAGATCCGTTCGGATGAGTACTACATAAATATGATGATAGCCTGGTACTTTGCCACAGCTCTTGCTAAACAGTATGATGCGTGTCTGCCGTTTATTGAAGAAAAGAGACTTGATAAATGGACTCATAATAAAGCTATCCAGAAATCTGTGGAGAGTAATCGTATAACGCCGGAGCAGAAGGAATATCTAAAAACTCTCAAAATAAAGTAGATTAAAGTATAGATTTTGGGATTGTTATAGATTGCTATAATAAGTTTAAAAAAGAGTTATAGATACGGGGCTTATAGTTTTCATGAGGAGTGCTTGGAATGGAAAGGCCAGAGTTTGATAGCATCAAGGATTTTGAAGAATTTAATAAGTATTATTGGTATCGTGAGGAACTGATCAAGATATGTAAGGCGCATGGGCTTAAGGCTGATGGCAGTAAGATTGAATTATATAAAGTGATAGAAGCTTATTTTGCTGGAGAGAAGATACTGCCACAGAGTAAGAATTCTAAGAAAACGAGAACCAGTCGGAAGAAGGTTGTGACGGAGCTTACACTGGATACTGGACTTATAGAATGCGGATTTACATTTGGCCCGAGATTCAGGGATTTTTTCTCTAAGCAGACAGGGGAAGAAAGATTCAAGTTCAATGTGGATATGGTGGCAACTGTAAAGGCAGTTAAAGAAACGAGTGATGAGTCATTTACATTAGGTGATCTGCTGGATATTTATTACGGAAAGAAAACCTATGCAAAGTATGATAAATCGATGCTTCAGTGGAATAAGTTTGTACATGATTTCTGTGCAGATGAAGCGACTTTAATTTTTGACGAACGACTTAAGGCTGCTGCGGCTCTATGGAAAATAGTGAGAGAGTCTGATAAGCCCAAAGAGTATTCGCATGAATTGTTTGAGAAATATAAAGAAGATATAATTTAGGAGACTGAAATATGATAGCTATAAATTCAACAGAATTTGCAAGAAATTGCACGAGCAATACGGTCTATCCTCTTTCGATAGAGGAAGGTTTTCAGGATGGAAATGTAATCTTTTCTGATGACTCCAAGGCTGCTTTGTTCTGGCATTACTGTGGCTTTGCGTATTTATCAGGTAGGGTAGAGGAATCATTTCTTGAGAAGATATCTCAGGGGAAGAAACCGGTTTGGGCGCATGCTATAGCAAATGAAGGTTCAAAATATACTGCACTTGGTGTTGGCTTCCTTGAAGACAGAGTAAATACAGTAATTAGAAAAAAATGAAAGCTGGAGAAAAAACTTGAAGGGAATACTTAACAGAAATCAGATAAAATATATAGCAATCATAGCGATGATAATTGATCATATAGCGTGGACCTTTGTGCCAATCACATCTGTCTTGGGACAGGTGATGCATGTGATTGGAAGACTAACAGGTCCTACTATGGCATTTATGATTGCCGAAGGTTATGTTCATACAAGGGATGTTAAGAAGTATGCAGTACGTCTTGGTATCTTTGCACTTATATCATGGCCACCTTTTAGTCTCTTTGAAAATGGTGTGTGGCCTTCATTAAGTCTTAGTGTAATATATCCCTTGTTCTTAGGCCTTATTGCAGTATGGATGTGGGATAAGTCTGAGGCTAGCAAAGGTTCTAAGATTGCTGCGTTAGTAGGACTTTGTATTTTATCGATAGTAGGAGACTGGGCATTCATGGATGTGCTGTGGGTATTCTTCTTCTATATTTATCGAGATAGACCTAAGGCTAAGTGGATTGCATTTTCTATAGTTGCACTCTTTGAAGTTGGATTTAGTCAGCTGATGTCGATTACAACGGGACATCCTTTTAGGCAGGCTTTCCAGTGGGGAGTCTTTCTGGTTATTCCGATTCTTTCGTACTGTTACAATGGAGAACCTGGCAGTAAGAAGCCATTCCATAAATGGTTTTTCTATATATTCTATCCAGGACATTTATTGATTCTATATATTCTAAAATGCATTTTTCTAAAATGATAATAAGCTATGTTATGGCATTATTCTGAGAGATAGAACAACAGCAAAATTTGGGCAAAACAGAATAAACTGCCTTGACCTTTCCCTTACGGCAAAGTTTATACTAAGCAAAACTAAGTCTTTTTGGAGGTCAAAATGAAGCAGGAACAGATTAAGAGAATGGAAGAAGCCATTGCAGCAGACTATAAAAATATGGTTGGAATGGTGATAGTTAAAGATGGCGAAACAGACTATGAGAATTACTATAACGGCTGTACTGCCGATTCTCGTATACATGTTTTTTCAGTGACGAAAAGTATTGTATCTATACTAATTGGAATAGCCCTTGATAAAGGGTTGATTAAAAGTATAGAGGATAAAGTCCTGGATTATTATCCTGATTATACTGTTAAAAGAGGAGAGAAAACTCTTCCAGATATCAGAATCAAGGATATACTCACAATGACTGTGCCATATAAGTATAAGTTTAATCCTTATACAAAGTATTTTACTAGCATGGACTGGGTAAAGTTTTCTCTTGATAAAATGGGCGGTAAAGGAAAGATAGGAGAGTTTAGATATGCTCCAATCATTGGACCGGATGTTCTGTCGGGAATCCTAGTGAAGGCTACTGGACAGTCGGTGCTGGAGTTCGCAAAGGAGAATCTTTTCGAACCTTTAGATATAAACATAGAGAAGAATATTACATTTGATAGCAAAGAAGAACAGATGGAGTTCTACAAGTCTACTGATATGAACGGCTGGGTTGCTGATCCGCAGGGCGTAAATACGGCAGGCTGGGGACTGACCATATCACCGGTTGATATGGCGAAGATAGGACAGCTTTTCTTGAATAAAGGAAAGTATAACGGCAGACAGATCGTATCAGAAAAATGGGTTGAAGAGAGTACTACAGAACATAGCAGATGGAAAAAGTTGAATCTTCCATATGGATATTTATGGTGGGTTGGAGAAAAGGGCGGCTATGCAGCTATGGGAGATGGTGGTAATATTATCTATGTAAATCCTGATAAGAATCTGGTGGTTGCAATCACATCACTTTTCTATCCTAGAGCAAAAGATAGAATAGACTTTATAGAGACATTCATTTTATAATGCAAAGTGTGAATAGTGACGAAGGAGTTTTGTATGTTATCGATTGGAGAATTTTCGAATATATGCAAGGTCTCTACAAAGACTCTTAGGTATTATGCGGAAATAGGGCTTTTGGAACCAAGTGAAGTGAATCCGGAAAATGGATATCGCTATTACTCCATAGATCAGCTGGAGAAAATGCTTTTCATCAGCAGACTGAAGTCATATTCATTTTCATTGGATGAAATTAAAGAAATAGTGGAAGCTGATGCTGAGAAGAGCGATAAGCTATATACCGCATTTCTTAGGAAAAAACAGGAAATTGAAAAGCATCTTGAGTGTTATAATCAGATTCTTAATCAGCTGGATACGGATTTAAATGCGATAGAACAAGGTGAATCCATAATGTCATATATGGATGATATAGATGTACATCTGGTGGATGTTCCAAAGATGTGTATACTTTTTGTGAGAAAATCGGTTCAGCAGGAAGACTTTCCTATGGAGTATGCAAAGTGTTACGAGAAGCTGTTTAAGAGGATAGCCACAACGCGTCTCACTATGTGCGGCGCCCCTATGGTTCTGTTCCATAGTGCAGAATTTACACCAGCCGGTATGGATACTGAGTTTGCAATTCCGGTAAAGGAATATGTGACGGGCACGAGAGATTTTACTCCGGGTCTCTGCCTTAAGACAGTTGTGAATGGACCGTATACGGATCTTACTTCGGTTTATGCGAAGCAGACGGAGTGGGCTGAAAAAGAAGGGTATAAATCAAATGGTCCACTATTCGAAGTATACGTGACAGATCCATCTCAGGTTGCAAATGAAATGGAGAATATTACCGAGGTTTACTATCCAGTCAAGAAGAGCTAGATAGTTTTGGTTGTATAAAAGAGATTATAAAAGCAAGTTGAAAAGTAAGTATGAAAGCTTAAGGGAGTAGTAATATGCTGGATATTCTGATAGTGGAAGACAATAAGGAAATAGGTGGCCTTCTGGAAACCTTTCTTAGAAAAGAAAACTATGTTGTTTCTGTAGCAGATAGTGGAGAAAAGGCAATAAAGCTTTTCGAAACATATGGAGCTAAACTTGTAATACTTGATCTTATGCTTCCAGGGATAGATGGCTTTGCGGTTTGTTCGAAGATTCGTGAGACATCGAATGCTCACATCCTGATTGCCAGTGCTAAGACTGAGAAGGATGATAAATTAAAGGGACTTAATCTTGGAGCAGACGACTATATAGAAAAACCTTATGATATAGACATTTTGATAGCAAAGATAAATGGAATATTTAAGCGTAAATATGCACAGGAAGTAATAGTGGAAGATAATCTGACACTTAATACGGTAACTGAAAGTCTTCAGGTGGATGGCAAAGATGTTGTTGTAACAACAAAAGAGTTTGAACTTTTGAAACTTCTTATAGAGAATAAAGGTGTTACTTTAAAGAAAGAATATCTTTTTAGCACCATTTGGGGAAGTGACAGCGAATCAGAGATTCAGACACTGACAGTCCATATTAAATGGCTGCGTGAAAAGATAGAAGAAGATCCAAAGAAACCAAAGCATATCCTTACTGTATGGGGAGTAGGTTATAGATTTGAGTAGGGCTTAAGTGATTTTTGTTAACCGGACGCTTATATATGAGGTATTAAATGGACACTACAAAAAACTTTGATGGATATGCTAAGGACTATACAGTTGGAAGACCAAGCTATGCTGCTGAATTAATAGATTATTTGTTCAATAATTGTAATTTGAATGCTGAATCCGTTATAGCTGATATTGGTTCCGGAACAGGAAAACTATCAAGACAATTTCTTGAAAGAGGATGCCAGGTTTATGCCGTAGAACCCAATAATGATATGAGACATACATCAGAAATAGAATTAGCTGATTATGAAAGATTTTATTCGGTTTTGGGTGATGCAGAGAATACAACCCTTATATTTTGATAGAGAAAAATTTATTGCAAGGAGTCTTTCCGGATCCTATTCATTAAAAGAAGGAGATAGGGATTTTAATGAATACATGGATGCAATAAATGAGTCGTTTGATAAATATTCTAAAGACGGAATAGTTGTGATGGCAAACAGTTCAGATGCATACATTGGAGATTTATAATTAAGAGGTTTTCTAGATTATGAAAGATTATATTTAGGGAGAGAAATGGTAATAACAAATTCTAACGAAGATAGAGTAACAAAGATTGATACATATTTGAATGCGGCTGAAGTATTTGCTTACCGAAGCACTTGTTTAAAAAGAAAATACGGGGCTGTCATAGTAAAGGATGATGCTGTAATATCTACCGGATATAATGGCGCTCCCAGAGGAAAGAAGAATTGCTGTGATATTGGATATTGTCCAAGGAAAGAAAAAGATTATCATCAAGGTCAGGGATATGATATTTGCAGAGCTGTTCATGCAGAGGCTAATGCATTACTTAATTGTTCCAGAGAACAGACTATAGGTGCTGATCTATATCTTACAGGTGTCAATCCGGAAGATAGTTCGATTCATGAAGCTAATCCATGTCCTTTATGTGCAAGGATGATCATTCAGGCAGGTATAAATAATGTTTATCTTCGTGTAGGTAAAGGTGTTGGTGAATACAAAGTGGTTCCGGCTGAAGAACTTCGTTGGGTTGTGGGAGGAGATGTTGATTAATCGTAGATTCTTTTGAAGGAGGAATACTAGATGACACAGGAAGAAATTAATGCAACAAACTGGAGTCAGTCTGTTGGTGGTGTCTGTATAAAAGATGGGAAGGTTTTACTTGCACGTCATACATATGGTTCCGGAAAAGGAAAGCTTATTATTCCGGGTGGTTATGTCAAAATAGGTGAACTTGCGCAGGATGCATTAATAAGAGAGTTTAAAGAAGAAACCTCGGTTACAATTGAGCCGGAAAAATTAATAGGTATAAGATTCAGTGAGAAGGACTGGTATGCGGTTTTTAAAGTTAACTATGTAGAAGGCATGGCTAAATCAGATAATGATGAAAATAGCGAGGTAGTATGGTTAGATGCTGAAGATGCCCTTAAGGATGAAACGGTGCCTGATCTGACAAAGAAAATGATTGAGTGTGCTGTGTCAGGAAATGGGTTTGAGGAGACAGAATATCAATCAATGCATAAAGGATATTTGTTTTCTGATTTAAAATAAATAATGAATAATTAGGAGAGATGACAATGAGTTTACATATAGACCCCTTTACAGTTAAAGAGACTAAAATAGATGGACTTAAGATAATTAATGCAAAAATGGTAACTGATGATAGAGGTACTGTTCGAGAGCTGTTCCGTGATAGTGTATATTCGGATGTGCTGCCGGAATCAGTAACTGGGTGGAAACAAATAAATCTTACTCGTACAGAAAAAGGCGCTGTTCGTGGACTTCATGGAGAAGCAATGTCAAAGCTTATAACAGTAGCTTATGGTTCTGTATTTGGCGCATATGTTGATACAAGACCGGATAGTAAAACATTTGGTGCTGTAGAAACTGTTCATGTAACGCCGGGTATTCAGGTTTTTGTTCCGCAAGGTGTATGTAACGGCTTTCAGGCATTAGAAGATACAGAATATCTCTATTTTTTTGATAATGAATGGGCTCCTGGAATGCCGGGTACAGCATTGTGTCCATTAGATCCGGAATTGGGGATTGAGTGGCCGATTGCTATAGATATTAATAATTTAAATCAGATTTCAGAAAAAGATTCTAAGGCTCCAACTCTTAAGGAACTAAAAGCTCAGAAAGGGAATCGATTACAAGGTTGTAGATATAAATAGAAAGAGTGCTATTGAGTAGTATTAAATGAATAGATTTAGAAAAGCGGCAACAATAATCATAATCACAGAGATTCTGATAATTATAGTTTTAAATGTCATTTATTTATCTTTCATACGAGATTCTGGGAAGTACTATCGCGTGGAAACAGAACGAGTGGTACGAATGTTGGAGGGTGATTCCTCACTTAGAGAGAATCCGGAAGGTGTAGATATAAGTGGATTTAGCACTATTATAAGAGTCAGTCATTTTAACTCGTCGGAAATATGTAATAATGATTATGTTGTGGAAGAAGTAGATGGAACTCCATATAGAATAGAATATAAAGCTGATAAAAATAGTACAGCATTTCTTCTAATGAATATAGGAATGGCGGCCGGACTGCTTCTGACTGTAGGAGTTTTTATCTATATAGGAATGAAGGTTATAAAGCCATTTGATAAAATGTCATCTCTTACTCAGGAGCTTGCAAAGGGCAATCTTTCGGCTCCAATCAAAGAAGAAAAAAGCCGATTCTTTGGTAAGTTCCTTTGGGGAATGGATATGCTCCGTGAAAATCTGGAAGACAGTAAGACTAAGAATCTGGAGTATCAAAAAGAAAAGAAGACCATGCTTCTTTCACTATCTCACGATATTAAAACTCCGCTATCAGCTATTCAGCTTTATTCTAAGGCACTTTCAGAAGGGCTTTATGATACAGAAGAGAAGAAGCAGGAAGCCCTAGCTGGAATACTTTCAAAGACTGAAGAAATCCGAGGATATGTTGATGAGATATATAATCTCTCACGTGAGGATTTCATGGAACTATCTGTAAATGTAGGCGAAGTTTATCTGAAGGAAGTTATGGAGGGTATCACTGCATATTATAAAGATAAGCTTAGTGTAATCCATACAGAGTTTGAAATAGGTGAATATGATAATGCGCTCCTGTCAGCCGATAAGGATAGACTTGTTGAGTCTCTTCAGAATCTTATGGAAAATGCTATCAAATATGGCGATGGTCGTAAGATCAGCATTTCCTTCAGCGAAGAAGAAGATTGTAAGCTGATTACTGTGGAGAATACGGGATGCACCTTAGAAGAAGGAGAGATTAATAATATCTTTGATTCTTTCTACAGAGGGAGCAACACTACAAATATTCAGGGAAATGGCCTGGGGTTATATATAGTAAAACAATTAATGACCAAGATGGATGGAGATGTCTTTGCGGAAAAAGAAGAAGATATCTTCAAGGTGACATTAGTTGTGAGAAAGGTGTGAGTTCATGCGATTGCATGAACTCTTTTTTTCTGTTTAATGATTGTTTAATAATTTAAGTTGTATTATTCACCCATAAGATGAAAAAATGTATTTACCATATGGCCGATGGTATATAAATGCATATGTAAATTACGAATATCTGGAAAGGATGAAAATAATGTTTCTAAAGATTTTAAAGAAGGATCTGAAGAGAAGTAAGACAATGAATATCATACTTTTTCTCTTTATTATTCTGGCAAGCGTTTTTGTGGCAAGCGGTCTTAACAATGTAATATCAGTTATAAATGGCATGAATTACTTTCTTGAACAGGCTGTGGGTGAATATAATGATTTCTTTATACTTGCTAATGCCGGAAAAGATGATTCCCAGATGCGAAAGGTTTTGGATGAAGCGAAGGCAATTGATGGTTATGAGGTAGATTCATTTTTTGCATATGATGAATATGTAAAATCTGAAACCGGTAAGAAGTTTGACTGGAACGGAATAATCATGATTGAATCTCCAGAAAGTACATACATAAAGCTCTTTGATAAAGAGAATAATGCTATAACCAAGATTCCTGAAGGACATATTTATCTATCAAAGAAGTTTATGAATAAGTTTAATGTAGAGGATGGAGATAAGATATACCTTAAACTTGGTAAAGAAGATAAGGAATATATAGTTGACGGACCGCTTAAAGATGCATTCCTTGGATCAGAGATAACAGGCGGTTACAGATTCTTCATGAATGATGCTGATGCAAAGCAGTATTTTGATTCTGCAGAAGCAGAGAAAAAGATGAGTCAGTGTGTTTATATTAAGTCTTCCGATATAGAGGCGATTAATAGTGAAATCGGAGATTTGGAAGGTAACGAGGGTACTTATCCTGCAAGTATGGTGACGCTTACAAGGATAGTTGAACTCATGGTGGCATTTATAATAGTAATACTCAGCATTTGTCTCATTATAGTATCATTTGTTGTCCTTAAGTTTTCTATAGGATTTACAATTCAGGATGACTTTAGGGAAATCGGAGTTATGAAGGCTATCGGAATAAGGAACTTTAAAATCAGAACTCTGTATCTTGTAAAATATGTTGCTATGGCTCTTATGGGTGCCCTTATCGGATTCTTTATCAGTTTTCCTTTCGGAGGACTTCTTCTTAAAAGTGTTTCTGAAAATATGGTTCTTGGTAATTCATATGGAAATGCAGTTAATATCATAGGCGCTGCTTTAGTATTTACTATCATTTTATGGATGGCATTTGTTTCTACAGGTAAGGTAAAGAAGATGACTCCTGTGGATGCAATAAGGAGTGGAGAGACCGGAGAGCGATTCGAAAAGAAGAGAGGACTCAGGATCAGCAAGAGCCATTCGAGGAACTTTTCATATCTTTCCTGGAATGACATTATCAGCAGTCCAAGGAGATATATAAATATCATTATTTCATTTGGAATATGTACATTGTTCCTGCTGGTGTTATCCAACTTTACGGCAACACTGGACAGTCCTTCGTTTGCCCCTATTATGAGTCATCCTTCAGACTTATATCTTGATAAGGAAGATTTGGGGGTTTTGGACATGGAATCTCTTATCGATAAGTATCCGGATGAACTTGAGGGTTCTGACATAAGAGATAGGAATGTACTTCCGGTAGATTACTTCTCACAGTTTGAACATGGCAAGGAAATATATGAGGATTATCTAAAACTGGTTGAAGAGAGGCTACGTGAAGAAGGGATGCCAGCGAAGGTATTTAACGATACGATATTCACATATCCTTTTACATTTAATGGAAAAGATTATAGTTATTCATTTATTCAGGTTGTAGGTGACAGATACGGTGATTATAAAATGATAGAGGGAAGTGCTCCCGAAAATAAGAATGAGATAGCGATTACAAAGTCAGTGGAAGAAAGCTTTGGACTCAAAATAGGTGATACGATAGAGATAGACTTTGACGGGACTAAAGAGAAATGCACTGTTACAGGAATGTTTCAATGTATGAATAAAATGGGAAATCTTATCAGATTATATGATGATGCGCCAACATCTCTCACTCATTATTCAGGAAGTATAAATATACAGATAGCATTTACAGATAATCCATCCTGGGAAGAAATACAAAGCAGAAAGGCAAAAGTAAAGGATATATTTAACAGTAATAAGGTTGAGGATAGACGTGAGTTTGCCATAAATAACATGGGGGCTTTAGATGCTATGAAGGCAGTAGAACTGCTGTTAATGGCAGTAACTGTTATAGTAGTTGTCTTAGTTACAATAATGATGGAAAGAAGCTTTATATCAAAGGAAACTAAGCAGATAGCTATACTTAAGGCTATGGGCTTCAGGGATATGGAAGTGATCAAATGGCATGTGATGAGATTTGGAATACTAACCGTGATTGCAGCAGTAATTGCAATGGCACTTTCCATTCCGATAACTAATCTTGCAGGAGGCGCAATCTTCAAAATGATGGGAGCATCCTCAGTAGATTGGGTTCATAACATTTCCAGTCTCGCAAAATATCCGGCAATACTACTAGCAGTAACTGTTGTAATTGCCTGGATTACAGCCCTATACACAGGAAGCGTAAAAGCAAGAGACACAGCATCGATTGAATAGTAGAAAGTCAGACCAAGTAATAATAAGGAGAATAAAGATATGTCAACAGTATTAGAAGTTAAGGATTTATGCAAAACATATGTAACAGATAAAAGACAGAATAATGTACTTAAGAATGTGAGTTTTAAAGTTGAGGAGGGCGAGATGGTTGCAATCATGGGACCATCTGCTTCAGGAAAGTCAACGCTCCTCTATAGTGTATCAGGCATGGATAATGCCACCAGCGGAACAGTTCTTTTCAAAGGAAAGGATATCACTAAGCTTAAGAAGAATGAGCTTTCGGATGTAAGACTTGATGAGATGGGCTTCATCTTCCAGCAGATGTTTATGATGAAGAATCTGACAATTCTCGACAACATTCTTCTTCCGGGACTTCAGAGCAAGAAGCTTAAGAGATCTCGTAAAGAGGTTACTCAGTTTGGTGAGGACCTAATGAGAAAGCTGGGTATCATCGAAGCTGCTGATAATGACATCAACGAAGTATCAGGTGGACAGCTTCAGCGTGCATGCATTTGCAGAAGTCTTATCAATAAGCCATCAGTAGTTTTCGCAGATGAACCAACGGGAGCCCTCAACCGCGCTAACTCAAATGAAGTTATGAATGAGCTTGCGAAGATTAACAAGGAAGGAACAACCATCATGATGGTAACTCACGACTCTAAAGTAGCAGCAAAATGTTCACGTGTCCTTTATATTGTAGATGGAAATATCAAGGGTGAATATTATAACGATACTTCTAAGAATGATAAGGAAAGAGAAAGGGCTCTCAATAACTGGCTTATGGACCTGGGCTGGTAAAAGATTATTACCGTTCACAACAAATAATATACATTTAATGACAGTAATCTAACAAAATCATTTATTAGCTGTATTATTTATATGCTATATGAAAGGCAGATAAATAAATGGAAAAAGAGAGGACTAAGAAAGAAGATTATGGCAGATAATACAGTTAAAAATGATGAGAAGAAAACGGAGGAAAAGAAAAAACAATCTACCGTTAAAAAAGTATTTTTGATTATACTTGGCGCAATATTAGTTCTTATCGCAGTCGATATATGCATAACTGAAATAGATGCCCGTAGGATTCCGCATCATTATGCATCTGCAGAAGAGGGTAAGAATCTTTTGTTGGCACAAACAGACTATTATGATGGCTTCACACAGAATGATATTGATTATAGAATGAAAAAAAGTGGCGCAACAAAAGAGGAATTACTTAAAGCAAGTACAGACGAGATTAGAGATTTTAATATAATTGAAAAATACTTAATGGATCGCGTCATTGCCAAAATGGCTAGAAAACTAAGCAGGAATGGTTATGAGCTTCCTCATTTGGAAGAGATAACATATATTAAGACTGATATGAGCGTAGAAGGCGGTCACAGCGGATATACCCATGGAAATGAGATTTATTTGAATACTGTGAATATGGATATTGGTATTATACCTTTGATGGGTGAGTATTTTGAGCATTTAATGTGGCATGAGCTTAGTCACTGTCTTACAAGGAATAACCCTGAATATAGAGCCCAAACTTACTCATTAATTAATTTTTCTATCGCTGATTCTGATTTTGATATGCCTCCTTGTGTGAGCGATAAGTATTTTCATAATCCAGATGTAGAACATCATGATGCTTATGCTACGTTTATGATTGATGGTAAGGAAACTGATTGCTACCTACTGTGGATTTGTCCCGAGGACTATGCTAAAGCTAATGATGTAGCTGGGTTTAATACGGAGACGGTTCTTGTTCCAATTGACGGAACTGATACATATTACACGATGGATCAGGCAACAAACATTGATGAGGTATTTGGAACCAATACGAATTATCTTACAGATCCGGAAGAATGCATGGCAGATAATTTTGCAGATGCTATGCAATATGGCCTAAAGGGCCCAAATGGTCAGGGATATCCTAATCCTAAGATTATCGAAGGCATTATCGATATTCTTAGTAAATGATTCTTTCCCAAATCTTGAAGTTTAACATTTGAAAAAAGTTTAGGTTGAAATGATTGTAGGAACGCCGTCGATAGTATATGTCACGGCGTTCTTTCCATTTTTATGATTATGCATAAGTTTAAGCAAGATACCAAGGCGCTTTAATACTTCGTCATCCCATTTATATACTGTTTGAGTTTTATTATTTTTTCCGGAAATGTAAAATTCAAATAAAAAAAATGATTGGAGATATTACAATTATTCTATGTTATCATTATCCTCAAAAGTGGTTATTAACTTTTGAATCGAAAAGAAATATATAATGTGAAGGAGAAGAATAATGAATATTGATCAGGAGCAGTTGATTATTAGGAATGCAATAAGTGATGATGCCAGACAAATTGCAGAAATAATAGTTGAAGATTGGAAAATCGCATATAAGGGTATTATAGACAATGATTATCTGGATTCCTTGAGCGTGGAAGAACGATATCAAAGAGAATTACAACGATATCAGTTATATAGGGTAGCAGAGATAAATGGGGAGATACTTGGACTCGCATGGAATGAGATTGCTGATAATGAAGATTCAGATTGTGAAATCATTGCCTTGTATATAAAATCCGGGAAAAGAAAAAGTGGAATAGGTAGGGCTATTTTTCATGATTCGGTTGAGCATTTTAAGGCAGCAGGTAAGTCTAAAATGATAATATGGTGCCTTAAGGAGAATTATGAAGCTAGGAAGTTTTATGAGAAAATGGGAGGAGTGGAATACAAATCCGGAACTCATAAATGGGGAAATCGGGATTATGATATGATTTCTTATATATATAATTTGTAAAGGTTATTCCGAGCGTAACTGCCGAAAGTTCTAGAAGTCGCAGATAATTATACTATTGGTCCAATGACAACAAATAGAAAAGTGATGTATGATTTCAATATTATAAAGCTTAGGGGGATATGCTGATGAAAAGTGAAATAGTACTGTTTGAGACAAAAGATAAAGAAATAAGCCTATCTGTTCCTGTGGATGGAGAAACGGTATGGTTGAATCAATCACAGATGACAGATCTTTTTAATGTAGATAGATCTGTTATAACAAGACATGTTAACAATATTTTTAAGGAAGAGGAATTAATTAAAAAAAGCAATGTGCAAAAAATGCACATTGCAAATTCAGATCGTCCGGTTCAGTTTTACAGTCTAGATGTAATTATTTCTGTTGGATATAGAGTGAAATCTAAACGTGGAACAGAATTTAGACAGTGGGCTAATAGCGTATTGAAACAGTATATTATTGAGGGATATGCTATAAATGAAAAACGTTTGAAAGCTCTTGAGAGAACGGTTGATATACAAACCAAGATGCTTGCAGATGCTTTGGATGTTGAAGAGGCAGATATCCTGAAAGCAGTAAATCAATATACAGATGCATTATTATTACTCGATCAATATGATCATCAAGTAGTTCCAAAACCGGATGGTTCAGAACCAATTTACAGAATAACATATGAAGAGTGCTGCCAGATGGTTGATGCTATGAGAGATTCATTCCAGACTGATGTTTTTGGTTTGGAGAAAGAAAAAGGTAAAGTTGAAGGTATCATTGCTGCAGTTTATCAAAGTGCATTTGGAGAGGATGCTTATCCTACGTTAGAGGAGAAAGCTGCAAATCTTCTATATTTCATGATAAAGGATCATCCATATGCAGATGGATGTAAAAGAATAGCCGCATCACTGTTCCTTGAATTTTTGGGAAAAAACAATGCACTTATTAGAAATGGAAGAAAGGTAATCAGTGATGGTGCACTTGTAGCAATAACGCTTATGATAGCAGAATCAAGGCCGGAAGAAAAAGATATAATGGTTGCGTTGGTTATGAATTTTCTGACTTTGTAGCAAAGGGAAAGCTAATATGAATGCAAGAGAATTTTTGGAAATATTACATGTGGCTGAGAGGCTTAAAGATACACCACGGCACTGTACTACGAGCAAAAGAAGGGTAGAAAGTGTTGCCGAGCATAGTTGGAGAGTATCACTTATGGCATTTCTTCTTAAGGATGAATTTCCTGAGGTCGATACTGACAAAGTAGTTTGTATGTGTTTAATTCATGATCTTGGAGAATGCTTTACGGGAGATATTCCAGCATTCGTTAAAACAGATAGCGACAGAAAAACTGAAGATGAGCTGCTTGGCGAGTGGGTGAAGAGCCTTCCTGAAGAAGTGTCAAAGTCTATGGCGGAACTATATGATGAAATGGAGAAACAGGAAACTCTTGAGGCGAAGCTGTATAAAGCTCTGGATAAACTCGAGGCTCTTATTCAACATAATGAATCACCTATAGACACCTGGTCTGAGAATGAATATGAATTAAATAAGACTTATGCATTTAATGTGGTTGATCATTCTGAATGGTTGCAGGAACTTAGGCAGGAAATTCTCAAAGATACACTTGAAAAAATAGAGATGGAAAAGCCGGATAGTAAGGAACTGCTTGATAATATAGAAAAGATTCATTCGACTGAAATGGGTATAGAGAGAATAAAGAAAAATCTAAGGCTCGATGAAGTGGATGTTATTGAATGGTGCAAGGAAAAGTTAAATGATCCAAATGCTGTTATAGAAAGACAAGGGAAAAACTGGTATGTGAGAATCGATGGCTGCGAGATTACTGTAAATGCGAAGAGTTATACGATAATCACGGCTCATAGAGGTAAGTAATTATGATAAAAGTACTGTTCGTCTTCTGGGGCAGTACAGATTAGGAGACATCTAAACAGGAGGGCTTATGAACAGATTTGTTTTTGGAAAACCAATGAATTTGAAAAAAGAGGATGCTTACTAGATGACTGATAGATATAAAAAAATCAAAATTATTCGACTACTTTATGTCTTAATTATATTTGTGTTTTCGCCGGTATTTAGCCTAATTGTAGAATTAATAGGTTTAGGGAAAAAGTATATTATTTTTCTTATTGATTTAAGAATATATTATATTCCGGATATAGTTTTTTTAGTACTAACAGTTCAATATATTATCTTTTTGAAAATGGATAAGCCTCCTAAAAGAGAATATATTATATTCTGGGTTCTCTTAGTTATTAATATTCTTGGGTTAATTCTACTAGATATACTATTTAGTGCGGCGATGGGAATATAAAAAAGGAAGATACAATTAAAAAGATACAGCAGAAGGTTATCGCAGTAAGATCCTTTCTTATTTCATGTGGCATATCTTCAGAATCGAAGATATTGTGGCACATACTCTAATCTGTGGAAATGTGAAGGACTTATAAGTAAGGATGAAATGTTTGAGAAAGTAAAAAAGCTATTTGGTTTATAATAGATTGAAGCTATTTAAAATGGGTAAGAAAAAGGTTGAACATGTGGTGTTTGATGGAATGAGAAAGATAAAAAAGAAAGTCAATATCAACCAATATAACACGCAAACAAAAATGAAAATAATGGGACAGACGGATAAGCAAAGTGTCCAGCAACATCCGTTTCCCCCACTTTATGATAAGGATTCCAAGGTGTTGATACTAGGGAGTTTTCCATCTGTTAAATCCAGAGAAATGAAGTTTTTCTATGGCCATCCGCAAAACAGATTCTGGAAGGTAATCGCAAGTATTTTTGATCAGGAGAATCCGACTTCAATTGAAGAAAAGAAGAAATTGATTCTCGATAATAATCTTGCGCTTTGGGATGTGATTGCTGAATGTGAAATATCGGGTTCATCTGATGCAAGCATTAAAAATGCAAAAGCTAATGATTTAAGTGAGATCATAAAAAATTCAAAGATTCAGAAGATAATCGTAAATGGGAAAACAGCTGAACGACTGTATATCAAGTATATTGAACCGGTGACGGGGATAAAAGCAGTGGTGCTTCCATCCACTAGTCCGGCAAATGCAGCGTGGAGTTTGGAAAGACTTGTGGATGTATGGGAGTTTGGGATTAAAAATTGAGGAGTGGGATAGTCTGATAAAATGCTATTACGAACACTAAGAAAAGAAGAAACTGAATTATTAAAAGATTTTTTGTATGAGGCTATTTTTATTCCGGAAGGAGTTGAACCACCGGATAGATCTATAATAGAACAGCCCGAACTTTCCATTTATTATGATGATTTTGGAAGTGGCAATGCCGACAATTGTATAGTGGCTGAAGATAATGGGAAAGTTATCGGAGCTGTATGGACTCGTATCATGAATGATTATGGTCATGTTGATAATGAAACTCCATCTTTTGCTATATCGCTATATAAGGAATATCGTGGGGAGGGAATAGGTACTGAACTTATGAGAAAAATGATCTCACTTCTGAAAGAGCAGGGATATAAGAAAGCTTCACTCGCAGTACAGAAAGCGAATTATGCTGTGAAAATGTATAAGAAAGTCGGATTTAAAATTATAGATGAAAATAGTGAAGAATATATCATGGTATGTGATTTAACGTGATGGATTATTTCAGAATTATTTACTAGAGGTGACACATATTATGATAAAATTTCTTGTTTTTGGTGATTTACACTATGATGAAGTGGCCGATGGAGACAGGCGAATAGAAGAAATACTAGAAAATGCTCAAAAGCGAGATTTGGACTTTATTGTATCGTTAGGAGATTTATGTAGTCCTAAAATTGAAAACCATAAAGTGTTGGAGCGATTTAGGTCGTTAGGTATACCATTTTATAGTGTTATAGGAAATCATGAAACAGACAATTGTAAGTTAAATGAAATATTAGATTTTTATTCCTTAGAAAATCCTTACTATTTTGTAGTTTGTAATGGATATAAATTGATATTTTTGAACACGTGCTATTTGCGTAGTGATGGGAAAGAGGAAATATTTTATAAAAAGAGTTTTAAGAGTGAACATGCTCTGTATCCTGTTGTTCCCACAGAAGAAATACGCTGGTTACATGAAGAATTAAATGATGATATGAAGTGTATTATCTTTTCACATCATAGTTTTATAAATGATTTCCCTAAGAGGGGAATATATAACCGTGAGGAGATTCGAAAGAACTTTGCAGCAAAGCAGGTTTTACTTTGCTTGAATGGTCATGATCATGGGGATGATTATTCTATTGTAGATGGAATACCATATATGACAGTTAATTCAGCGAATTATGCGTGGCTAGGCAGTCAGATCGCAAGCTCAAAAGAATTGCAGGAAAAATATTCTTATTTGCAGGGTATGCTTCAATATAAACAAGCAATGAGTGCATACATTGAAATTGATGATAGCGAGATAAGAATAAGTGGCATGGACGGTGAATATTTATCAGTTACACCAGACGATATAGGACTATATGACTACAGGTGGAATGGAGTGTCAATCAAACCACGAATTAGTTCTCATTTAATTAAGTAGTAAAACGTTGGGGTGATAAAAATGAGCAAGGAAAAAAGATTTAAGCATAAACTAAATATGCTGGACCCCGGGACAAAGATGCTTAAATGGATTGGAATTAGAGCTGAAGCAGAGCAGATTTAGAAAGGCTTAAGAAGCTAGATACAGAGATATGAGGTATGAGTTATGATAAAAGTACTATTCGTCTGCCACGGCAGGATAGAAAGCTATTATCATTAAGCCTCATGAATACTTTATTTGTGGGATGGGGAGACAATGATTTGCACCTCGTTTGCACCTTTTGAAAAAGTAGAATAATAAATAATAAATTATGAGTCCAGACCTAAGTAAGTAACATATATCTGCAAAAAGAAATGCTGGTGTATGTTACTTTTTTATTTGAATAATATTCAAATTCATTTGTTGACAATGCACTAGGTTATGTATATTATGAAAGAGGATATATTGGCAGTAAATGAGGTTTACTGCCGTAATATCATAATGAGGAGAATGTTATATGGATGTAGAAGTATATTTGAATAGAATACCTGAAGCGGAAGTATTTGATCGATCGTATATTAATGGAATTATTGAAGAAAGTGGTAAAACTACATCTGCAAATATACTAAATCATACTATAGAAAAACTAATAAAAGAAGGGCTTATTATCAGGATAGGAAGAAATAAGTATAAGAAAGCTGATGGAAAGAAATGTTATACATATGATTATTCTGAATTATCTATGAAGATAGCAGAGTGTTTAGCTAAAGAGCATCCATATATGGATTTCCGGATATTTGAGATGATACAGCTTAATAAATTCATTAATCATCAGATAGCACATAATACAGTGTTTGTTTCTGTAGAAGATGGTCTTGAAGAATATGTCTTTTCAACATTGAGAGCTAAATATTCTGGAAATCTGATGGTGAATCCAAACATAGATGATTTTTACAGGTATAGAATTGAGGATATGATAGTTATAAATAAGCTGCCAACAGAAAGTCTTAAAGGGAAGAATTGTTTTTGGAATACAAGACTAGAAAAAATACTTGTAGATATAGTGACTGACAAACTTATGATATCAATGATACCAGAAAGCGAATATGCAAATATTTATGAAGATGCATTTGGAAAATATGTTATTGAATATAGTGCATTGAAGAGATATGCAAATAGACGTGGGGCATTGGAAAAGCTTAGAAATGCGATTAAAGAATATACGGATATAAAACCAGAGGATATAGGTATATGATAAAAAGAGAAACGTTCGAAGAAGCCCATATAAAAGAATTACAACAAATGAGTAGAAGAGATCCTCAGCTTATAGAGCGTTCGCTCTATGCATTAGGATTATTGGAGGCGTTATCAGTTGTAGGACTTGAATTTATTTTTAAAGGCGGTTCCAGCATGCTTCTTCTGTTAGACCATCCTATGAGATTATCCACAGATATAGATATTGTTGTTGCACCGGATACAGATATAAGCAGATATATTGCAGAGGCAGCGAAAATATTTCCGTTTTTAAAGCAGGAAGAAGATATTAGAAAGGGTAAGAACAGCATAGTAAAGAGACACTATAAGTTTACCTATTGGTCCCCAGTTATGAAAGACGAATTTTATATTCTTCTTGATGTGCTTTTTGAAAAAGATAATTATGAAGAAGTTGTTACTCGAGATATATCAAATGAATTGTTACTAACAGAAGGAGAGAATAAGCAGGTTAAGATGCCTTCAATAGATTGTCTATTGGGAGATAAGTTTACAGCGTTTGCACCATATACTACTGGAATACAGCTTCGTACAGGCAAAGATATGGAAGTTATGAAGCAGTTTTATGACATATGCACTCTTTTAGAAAAGATGAGTAGTTTTGAAAATACATTAAATACATATAAAAGAATTGCAGAATCTGAGATTAATTACCGTGGACTTGATATTTCATATAAGGAATCATTATTAGATACAATGAAAGCTGCTATAGTCTTAGCTGCGAATGGAAAAATTAATAAGGACGATTATGAAGTATATAAGAATGGAACTCGGGCAGTTTCTGGACATATCTTTGCGGAAGAATATTCTATGCCTATAGTTTCATATAGAGCGGCGTATGTAATATATTTGGCGGTATGTTTACTTACAGAAACACCATATGAAATGATTGAAAGATATGATGAGTTTATAGATAAAAAGGTTACTCAGGACGAATTCAGAGGGTTGGGTATAATGAGAAAAATACATCCGATTGAATATGCGTACATAGTGAAAGCTGATCAGATGTTGAAAGAATACAGAAACGCTGAATAAGTTGATTATTGTAGGTTAATGTTCGAGTTGGTAGAAGTAAAAAAGGGATATGATAAAAGTACTGTTTGTATGCCACGGCAGGTCAGTTGGATAGGTAAGCGACCCTTTACAAAGTTGGGCAATATAGGGCATAATAAGGCAGATGAATTGAACGATACTACCGACCTTGTGAGGTTTAATGGAGAAGATAAAGCTGCTATATCAGAGTGGAATGACTATGGATATGGGGGCATATTGTCAGTTTATGAAAAGAAAAAAACGATGTTATCTGCGAATAATATATGTATTTCTGATACTACGACGAGATCTCGTAAGGACAGATATCTGTTTGATTATGACGCAGTTAATGAAGCAGGTCTTAATGCGTTAGGGCATAATGATTGGACGATTACAGAACCGCAGATATCAGTATTTGGCAACCGTATGAAGATAATTTCGCTTGGTGGATTGTCTAGAGGAATGACGATAGATGACTTTTATGAGGGAATCAGTCATCCGAGAAATTCTACGCTAATGAGTGTCTTCTTCATACTGGTCATGGTGTGCCGACTATTACTAATAAATATGGAAAGGAAGCATTTGATATTACAGAGAGATATATCAAATGTAAAATTCCGTTTAATAAAAAAAGTTTAAGTATTGCGAAAAAAATGTCGGTTTGAATAAAACTGAAAAAAGCATTTCTTGGACTATTGATTGAAACTCCAGATATAACTGCAGAAGAAATGGAATGTATTGTCGGCGTGACAAAACGAACTATAGAGTGGGCATTTGTTAGTTTGCAGAAAAAGGTAAGAGCGAGCGTGTTGGATCTAAAAGAGATGGTATGTGGGTGGTAATAAAATAGATGATGAAAGGTTTAGGAGAACTGAGTTTTATCATCGTGGTAAAGTTTGACGAGGGTTAGTTAAAATCTTTGGCGTAGTGCTTTCTATTGGCCGATATAAAGATACCTCCTTTTGGTGTCTAGATAAATGATAAATCTATTTATAAAAGGTGTCTACATTTTATGAGTATAATGCATGTCTGTTTAGTAAAAAAGAATTCATTAATTATTTTAAGTTGTTATTGACGGAAAGAGGAAGCAGAAATGGTAATTGAACCAAAAGGAAAACAAGTTGAAGTTTTAGCAATGCCAAATCGTGGTCACTTTGTTGTGCTAGGAACTGCAGGAAGTGGAAAAACAACTATAGCATTATTGAGAGCAATCAATTTGGCTAATTTACCTGGAAATGACAGAGTGTTGTTAGTGACATTTAATGGTGCTTTGGTTGAATATATGAAGGGAATAGAGGATATTAGTGGGAGATTAACCGTTGAAAATTATCATAAATTTGCCAGGGGATATCTTGCGTCAAGAGGTAAAATGCCTTCTTTTGGAGGAATTGCAGAAAATGAACAAAGAGAGTCTCTGATTGATTCGGCGGTGGAGTATTATAAGGAAAAGTACCCAGGAGAATCTACATATAAAAGAAAGAATAGTTTTTTTTATGATGAAATAAAGTTTATTCAAGAGTTCGGATGTGATTCTATGGATAAGTATACAGAAATTGAGCGAACAGGTCGGTCCGAAGCATTCTTGAAAAGAGAAAAACGTCCATATGTTTATTATGTTTACGAACGGTATTTAGAACTTAGAACTCAAAAACATAAAAAGTATGATTGGTATGATTTGGCAATGCATGTGGTTAATGAGTTTACGTGTGATGAGAGTGAAAGACGATATAAACATATTATTATTGATGAGGGACAAGATTTTTCTCCGATGATGATTAAATCACTTGTAGAAGCAATTCCGGAAGATGGATCTTTTACATTTTTTGGCGATGTAGCACAACAAATTTATGGCAATAGAATGTCGTGGAAAGAAACAGGACTTACTATTTCTGGAACTTGGAGATTTGCAATAAATTATAGAAATCCGGAAACAATAGTTGCCTTTGCAAAAGAATTGGCAAATAGTAGATATTGGAAACATAGTGATGATATGGTGGATTGCGAGGAAGCAAACGCTGTTGGACCTAAGCCAGTGCTGATAAAATTTAAAGACGAAGAACAAGAAAGACAATGGATTGTCAATAGAGCGATACAGGAAAGTAAAAAATCGTCTGCTGTTATTGTTTGCAGAAATCGAAATGATATAGATGTGTATTTAGCTGAATTGAAAGATATGGGCTGTGTTGCAATAGAGATAGATAGGAAAACAGCAGGGTTTGGAGATAGAAAGCAAGTATACTTGTCTACATATCATGCTGTAAAAGGACTGGAGTTTTATAATGTGTTTATTCCTGCATTAAGTGATAAAAAAATGCCTGATTATGAAGCACTTGAAAGGAATGAAGATTCTTTGGAAGTGTACGCAGATGAACTGAAACTGTTGTATGTTGCAGTAACAAGATCCAAATATGGTTTATATATGTCATATAGTGGAAAATTAACAGAATTGTTTCCTAGTCCAACCAATACAGTTGATATCAAGGAGGTGTAAATTTGGATATGTTTGAGACGTTATGCCAACATGGAGTGACAAGATTATGTCATTTTACAAAACTTCAAAGTTTGGCACATATTTTATTTGAACCTGATGGAATTCTTGCAACGTCAAAAATCAAAAAAGATAAATTGAATCAAATTGATAGTGTGAGGGCGGATGGAAAACTGGACTATGTCTGTTGTTCCATTGAATACCCTAATTCTTGGTATTTAACTAATGCAAAATCACGTGATGAAGATGAAATATTTAGGGATTGGGTAATTATGTATATTAATCCTGAAATAGTGAAAATCAGGGATGTTTGTGTTTGCGAATGTAATGCGGCTCGCAATAATGGGGCTTATATACGAAAAGGCAATAGTAATAGTATTAATAATTTATTTGCTGACCGTGTAAATTCTTTTTCATATCCTAGAACACATGATATGTTATCTTCATGCCCAACAAACGCTCAGTCAGAAATTTTGATAAAAGATGGAATACCGAGAGATTATATTACTGGTATTGTGGTTGGAAATGAAGAGGCTGCGAAACTGGTATATGCAATGAGAAAAACTTTAGATATTGAAACCATTGATATTTATATTTCTCCACGCGTAGTGACTAAGTATTGGAGAACTGATATTCAAAGTGGAATTAGGCCACAAGAGATAAAATATAATGGCTAGAAAGGAGAATATATGGGCAATATTAGTAGAGTACAAAGAGCTCAAGGTTCGTTAATTGCATCTGCTATAGGAGATGCATTAGGTTGGCCATATGAATTTAATTCAGGTAATCAAAACCACGATAGTACTATGGATAGTAAATTTGTATCATGGAAAAGGAAAAATAAATATCCTTTTTGGCATGTAGAAACAATAAAAAAGGGAAATTATAGTGATGATACTCAATTGACGCTCGCAATTGCAAGGAGTTTATTGTGTAAAGACTGGTTTAATTATTTTACAAAAGTAGAATATCCATATTGGTTAACATATGAAAGAGGAGCAGGAAGAGCTGTAAAAAAAGCAGCTTTAATATGGAAAAAGGGTAATAGTCCATGGATTTCTGCGGAATGCAGAGACTATTTTTGGGCAGGTGGAAATGGGGGTGCAATGCGCATTTTACCTCATGTTATTCGTGGGATGGATAATAAGGTCGAGAATGTAATAGATGAGGTGATTCAGGATGTTACTATTTCGCATGGTCATCCTCGCGCAATTTTAGGTGCTACCTGTTATGCATTTGCTTTATACTATTTGTTTAATAAACATGGGGTGTTGGGTTTTGCTGAGCTTATTGATGTGTTAATTGATGGAAGAAAGATATGGGGGGCAGCTCCTAATCTTGATAAATTTAATGAATGGCTTGAAATAGCAAAAACAAGAGCTGGGTATAATTTTCCATCAGAATGGAATTATTGTTATTCAAATATAGTGAAATGTCTTGAATATATTAAACAGTCTCTTAGTGATGGCTTATTGTCAGATGACAGGATGGTTCTTGAAAATATTGGAGCATATTCCAAGGTAAGTGGCGCAGGTGATGTGGCTATTTTAGTTGCAATCTATTTTTTTTCTAAGTATATAAATACACCAGAATTGGCAATTAGCATACCTGCGTGTTCTGTAGGAATTGATACCGATACTATTGCCTCTATGACAGGGGGGTTAATTGGAGCGTTTTGCGGATGTGATTGGATTCCATTGGAATGGAAAGAGGTACAAGATTATTCATATATATGTTCATTAGCGAATGAATTGTATGGGACTTATGAATTAGTTGAAACGTTAAAATTTGATATAAGAGATAATGATATATTGGAAACTATTGATATTGAAAGTAAGTATTCAATTGTATCGATTAATGAATGTAAAACTCCATTTGGTCAAACTATTTTCTTGAAAAAAATAAAAAAGAAGATTGAAAATAAGAGTGATGAAGAGAAGGAAGTACCCGAAATACAAATTAGTATAAATCTTTTACAGATTGAGCATATTCTTGAGGATGAAAAATTGTGTCGAATTACTTTAAGAAAAGCAATGAACATAGTTTACTTAAAATATAAAGGAATGAAAGAGGATGAAATAGCAAAAACCTTGAAAATAGATAATGCGCTAGTGTCTAGTGTTCTGTCGTATTTTAAATAAAAGTATATATGTCAAATTGTTTTTCCTATAAAGGAGTAGTATCATAATAAGAACATAATATTTGCACCTTTTTATGCACCTTTTTATGCACCTTTTGCTGGCAAAAATATAACAAAATATGCCAAAATAAGTGTTGTAAATCTGGTGTAAAAAAACCTTATAAATCACGTAAATATGAGGAAAATAGCTAATGATAAAAGTGTTATTTGTCTGCCACGGCAGGATAGAAAACTATTATCATTAAGCCGCATAAATACTTGGTTTGATGGATGCTACAGCGTTGATTTGCACCCTGCTTGCACCTTTTGAAATGAAGTGAAGATGCACATTTTACAGGAGAGAAAGATAATATGATAAAAGTACTATTCGTCTGCTGGGGCATTACACTTACCGAAGCCTGAAACCTTGATAATTCCGATGCTTTCAGCGAGAACAGCAACTATTCACAACTGATTTACAACATTTGAAATTGCCACGATATGATGAAAATTGAATATGGCGGCTGCTTATCCTTAAGCAGCATTGATTACAAAAATACAAACCCACTCGGGAGTGTCAAGAAGATATATGTTACGGTGTATGACTTGACGATCCTGGGTGGGTTTGTTATTTACGACGTAAGTGGTAAACCACTCGTGTACCTCTAAATTAAAGCCACCCCCGAAGGGATGGCTGTGAAAGTTACTTGTTGATTTGTTTTCGACAGCTGTCAGGTAAGGCTGTTGACCATGGCAGTAAATCTTCTATGTATGTTTCAAGAGCATCATCCTGATGTTTCAGGATTTCTTCAAGTACATATTTGAAATACTCATATGGCTTTAATCCGTTTGCCTTTGCTGTCTCAGCAATACTGTAGAGTATTGCACTTGCTTCAGCACCATTTTTAGAATCAATGATGTGCCAGCTATGTTTTCCAACACAGAATGCTTTGATGCTCTGTTCCGCATCATTGTTATCTAGAGGAATGATAGCATTTTCAAGGAACTTCCTTAGATATGATTCCTGATTAACTGCATATTGAACAGCTTTATAGGTTTCACTTGATTTATCAAGTGCTCCTGATTCATATATGGGTTTGATCCATGCAAAGAAAGAGTCAACAAGAGGTTTTACGGACGCCTTACGGTTATTTAAAATCTCTTCTTCTGACTTACCCTTCGTCATGTTGTCCACATGATAGATTGCAGCTATACGTTCATTAGCTTCAGCTGCTATAGTTCCGGTCTTGCTCTTTGTGCCTATAGATTTGATAAGATTGGCAAATCTACGTTTACAGTGCGACCAGCACCCGGCAACATTCAGAGTATCCGGACATTCTTTTTCAAGAGTGTGATATACCTGGTATCCATCCGTCATCAGAATACCTTTATAATCCTTGAGAAATTCTCTCGGATGATCAGCCTTCCTGGTGAGTTGGTATTCATAGATGAATATCGGCGGTGCATTGTACTTTGGTAATGAATGATATACCCACATATAACTCTTTGAGTTTGGTGATCTACCATCATTAACAAGTTTAAATGGTGTTTCATCACAATGGATAAGCTTACTTGTCAGGATATGTTTCTTCATCTCATTGTAGATGAATCTTATATATCTGTCGGCGAGCTTTATCATCCATCCGGCCATAACCTGTC
>Ga0256405_10002518_pt1 | contig 41764 bp, 44 predicted proteins | sample RumenRJG_02DNA_FD_189096 | JGI IMG/M metagenome (GOLD analysis project Ga0256405, IMG submission 189096) | Bovine rumen microbial communities from Lethbridge, Alberta, Canada - RJG_02 | ecosystem: Host-associated > Mammals > Digestive system > Stomach > Rumen | place: Canada: Alberta... | reverse complement strand
GTTCCCCCCCCCCCCCACGGGGTGCGGTGAGTTTTTGTTTTCCCCTGCCTCGGGCCGTTCAGGGCCGAGGGTGCCTCTTTTTTTGCTTTCCGACGCCGCAATGCGGCTTTTCCGGCCTATGGCGCCCCCCCCATGCAGACGGGGGCGCTGGATGCGCATGGAATAAATAACATAATGATGATCCGCAATCGCCACAACCATGCCTCGGAGAGGCATAATCTTAATAACCCCGCACAAGGAACGCAGTGTGGGGCGGTTGGAAGGCATGTCTGTATGCGTCTCGGAGAGACGCGATTTCAACGAGGTGCAAATTGCGGTCAATCATAAAAACGGACAATCATAAAATCTATAGTTCATTAATATTAAATACAGAAACAAAATGGAACATCCAAAGAAAAAACAGTATGAGGCTCCGCGCCATACGGTGGTGGAGTTCAAGACCGAGCTGGGCTTCGCCATCAGCAACGGCGTTACGGCCACGCGCGGCAGCTATGGCAACAACGACGGCCAAGGCAACGGCAACAATAATCAAGAATGGTTCTAAAAACAGGGAGGAAAGCACAATGAAACGTACGAATACCTTTTTCGCCATGACCGCCCTGCTGCTGGCGGGCGTCAGCACCATAGTCTCCTGCGGCAAGGACGACGAGCAGCCCGCCGAGGGAAAGACCTACCACATGACCGTCACCGCCTCGAAGGGCGGCGAAAGCGCCAAGGCCCTCACCGTCGACGGCACCACCATCAGCGCCACCTGGGCCGCGGGCGAGGAGGTCACCGTCTACAACGTGACGAAGGGCGCCGCCCTTACCGGCACCCTCGCCGCCCAGAGCAACGGCGCCAGCACCACGCTGGAGGGCACCCTCACAGGCACCATCGAGGTGGGCGACGAGCTGACGCTCAAGTTCTGCAGCCCCGACTACTCCATGCAGGACGGCACGCTGGCATACATCGCCACCCACTGCGACTATGCCGAGGCCACCGTCACCGTGGCCAGCGTCGAGGGCGGAGTGATCGCCGCCAGCGGCGAGGCCGCCTTCGAAAACAAGCAGGCCATCGTGAAGTTCTCGCTGATGGATGCCGGCGGCACTGCCATCAATGCCTCCGTGCTCTCCGTCACTGTGGGCGACGTCATCTATGCCACCATCCCTGCCTCGGCCACCAACGAGCTCTATGCGGCCCTGCCGGGCATCAGCGGAAAGCAGGTCACCCTCAGCGCCAAGGTGGGCAGCCAGTGGTACAACAAGACGCAGGCGAACGTCACCTTTGTCAACGGCCAATATTACACCGTCACTGCCAAGCTGGAGCAGAAGGGCATGCTCCCCGGCACCTTCAGCGTCAGCGGCAGCAAGAAAGTCCACTTCTCGCAGGGCAATCTCCTGTACGAAAACGGCACATGGAAGTTCCATGCCAACCAGTACGACTACCTGGGTGGCACCTCGCACGACGTATCTGAATCTGGCTCCACCGACCTCTTCGGCTGGGTGGGTGCCTCGTCGACCTGGGAGGGCGTGAAACAGTATGGTGTCACAACTTCCGACCAAACCAGCAATGTCAATGGCTACGGCAATGTTGCCGACGAGCCTCTGAAGGCCGACTGGGGTACCCTGGCCATCAGCAACGGCGGCAATACGGCGAACAGCGGCTGGCGCACACTGACTGGCAGTATCGGTGCCGAGTGGCAGTATCTCTTCGATACCCGCACAGCCTCCACCGTCGGCGCTACTGCCAACGCCCGCTACGCCAAAGCTTATCTCTTTGGCACCACCCATGGCGTCATCCTGTTCCCCGACAATTACATCCACCCCACAGATGTCGCCGCCCCCACTGGCATCAACACAACTGGCAACACCAGTTGGGATGCCAATACCTACACTGCTGAGGACTGGGCCAAAATGGAGGCTGCGGGGGCTGTGTTCCTGCCCGCTGCGGGCATGCGGTTCTATTCGTCGCTCTTGGATGTCGGCACAATCGGCTACTATTGGTCGTCGTCGCCCGACCCGTCGACTGTGTACTACGCCTACGACGTGGACTTCGATTCGGGCGGTGTCCTTCCCGCGAACCGCAGCACACGCTCCTTCGGGTTCTCGGTGCGCCTGGTCTGCGAGTAGCGAGAGGTTTACCCTTGCCCCAAAACGGGCAAGGTATGGAATATAACGGATGCCACAGGCATCGAAGAAGAGGGTGTCCCCAAAAAGTCCGCAGGGCTTTGGGGGCACCCCCTTTTTTCGCGCTCCCCGCCCATCCTGCTACAGAGGAAAAAGAGGGTAAGAAGGGGAGAAGAAGAGGATGCCTTTAAAGTACTGCCCATCAGCTATTTGTGATCGGGCGATTTTTGCCCTTTTTTCGGTTTTTTTTCAAAAAAAATGCAGTTTTTTTCACCCCGTTTGCAAGAAAGTGGAAGAGAGAAATACCAATAATATCATTGTACAATAATATAAAATACTCCTATGAAATCTCCCATTTTGATAAAGGCCCTCGCCCTGGCGGCGATGGTATTGCTTATGGGCTCGGTCTGCGAGGCCCAGCCCGGCGGCTTCCCCGGCGGCCAGCCCCCCATGGGCGAAGGCGGTCGCCCCGGCAAGCGCCCCGACCGCCAGCAGCGCGACTGGAACCAGATGGGCGACAGCCAGCAGGCCGCCTCCATCCGCCAGAAGAAGAAAGTCAAGGAGGGCGACACCTTCAAGGTAGTCGGCTCGCTGCGCGACTCGGTCAGCGGCGAGTTCCTGGCCTTTGTCAATGTGGCCGTGCTCGAGGCTGCGGACTCCTCCTTCGTCAAGGGTGCCGCCACCAACCTCGACGGACTCTTCGAGGTGAGCGGCGTTCCGGCCGGCAGCTACCTGCTCCGCATCTCCGCCATCGGCTACCGCAACCGCCTCGTACCCTTCGCCGTAGAGAACAACACCGCCCTCGGCACCCTCCGCCTGCAGCCCGGTGCCACCACCCTCGACGCTGTCGAAATCTCGGCCGAGAAGCCCCTCTACCTGATGGATGGCGAGAAGCTGGTCTACAACGTCGAGGACGACCCCTCCATCCAGACCGGCACCACCGAGGACGCCCTCCAGAACGCCCCCGGCGTCGAGGTCGACGTGGAGGGCAATATCTCGCTCCGCGGTGTGAGCAGCGTGGAGATCTGGATCAACGACAAGCCCTCCAAACTCACCGAGGAGAACCTCAAGACCTACCTGCAGACCCTGCCCGCCAACGCCCTGGCACGCATCGAGACCATCACCAACCCCTCCGCCAAGTATGCCACCGACGCCGAGGCGGTCATCAACATCATCACCTCGGCCCACATCAAGAGCAACCAGTTCTTCTCCTTCGGTGTCAACGGCTCCAACCAGCCCTTCGTTTCGCCTTGGGTGAGCTATATGTGGGCCAAGGAGCGCCTCAGCGTCAACCTCTTCGCCTCGTTCCGCGACTCGTTCCGCGACAACGAGTCGAGTGCCTGGTCGCTCACCCGTCAGGACGGTACGGGCGGCAACGAATACGACACCGTCATGCGCCAGACCGACACCGCCACCAGCGGCAACCGCTCCTACGGCGCCAACCTCTTCGCCTCGGTGAACTATGAAATCGACTCCACCTCCGACATCGAGTTCAGCGGCGGCCTCAACTACAACTTCAACCGCTCGCTCTCCACCCGCAGCACCGAGCAGCTCTTCTGGCCCCTGGAGCTCGACAGTCTCTTCGCCTACTCGCTCTCCGACACCAATGCCTCCACCCGGGGCTTCGGCGACCTCGGCGTCGAATACTCCAAGAAGTTCGACAAGCGTGGCCACAACCTGCGCCTCAGTGCCCGCATGCGTCTCTCCCAAAACAGTTCCGATGAGTACTACCACCGCCTCTACACCACCTACAGCGACCTCGACGAGAACCGCTATATGCTCTCCGAAGGCCACGACATGGGGCTCGACTTCAGCGCCCGCTACAACCGCCCCTACTCCAAGGACGGCGAGCTCTCCTACGGCCTGCGCCTCGACTACGAGGACGAACGCAACGCCTTCAACCGTTTCTACCTCGGCACCTCGGGCAGTTACGACAGCGTCGACCTCCTGCGCACCTACGAGCTGGCCCTGCGCGAGTTGGATGCCTCGGCCGATGTCAACTGGACCCACCGCTGGGGCAACCTCACCCTCTCCGCCGGCCTCGGTGTCGAGGTGGAAAACACCGCCTACAGCTACCAGACCGACATGACACAGTTCGCCGACGACAGCACCCTCCTCCACTTCAAGCTCCGCCCCTCGTTCCACCTCACCTACCGCACCGACGACATGCACAACTTCAAGTTCAACTACTCACTCCGCATGAAAGCCCCCTCCCACAAGAACCTCACTCGCTTCCGCACCTACGGCGAGGATTCCTACTCCACCGGCAACCCCGACGGCTTGCGCAACAGCCTCACCCACAATGCCGAAGCCGGTTGGGCCAAATACTTCGAACGCTTCGGCAACATCAGCGTCGACCTCTACGGCCGCCTCTCCACCAATGAAATCAGCTCGCTCACCGAATCCAAGTTCGACGAGTTCCTCGACCGCTGGATCAACTACTCCATGCCCTACAACATGGGCACCTCGTGGCGCTACGGCGGCAGCCTGAATATGACCTACCGACCCACCGGCTTCTTCAACGTGCGCCTCTATGCCAACCTCTACGACTACGGCTACCGCATGGAGAACTACCGCGGCCGCACGGTGCAGGACGACATGTGGTCGTGGAGCGTCCGCGTCAACGCCTGGGCCAAGGTGCTGGACCAGTACCAGATCACCGCCTCGTTCAACTACACCTCGCCCACGCTCGGCCTGATGTCGGTCCGCAAAGAGCGCTTCTTCTTCAACATCGGTGCCCGCAGCGACTTCTTCAAGCGCAAGCTCTCCGTCTTCGTCAATATCCAGGACCTCTTCAACTGGGGCGCCAGCCGCGGCTCGGGCTCCGAGAACACCAACCCCTACTACCTCAGCGAGAGCACCCAGAAGATGCTCAACAGCCGCTACATCTCCGCCGGCATCACGCTCCGCTTCGGCAAAATGGAACTCGAAAAAGGCGCCAAAGACGGCTCTTCCGAGGAGGGAGACACACTTTAAGTGGAACTCGGAAAGTGGACAGTGGAAAGTTTTTTGAATGCCTAAATGACTGTTTTACAACTTTCCACCTTCCGCTTTTCTCGTTCCTTCAAAAAAAAGTTTTGCCAGTTGCAAAAAAGTTTGTACTTTTGCACCCGTTTTCGACCGATTGTCCTATGGTGTAACGGTAGCACATCTGACTCTGGATCAGCTTGTCTTGGTTCGAATCCAGGTAGGACAACTCAAAGAGCCCTGTAATTCACTGATTACAGGGCTTTTAGTTTGCCGGAATTTACGTTTACTGAAACATTACTGAAACAAATCTGTATTTTTCTCCTGATGCGCTTAGATTCCATAGTATATTTGTAATTTATGTAATTATAGAGCATTAGACGGCATTGGAAAGAATAAAAAAAGCCCCACAAATCCCTTAACATGTGGGGCTTCGAATATCAACGGCCTTGTATCTGGTGGCGCTTGAGGAAGTCAAGTAGATCCGACTTTCTGTACCAAATCATTCTATCGTGTTGGCTATAGGTCAGTAGATGCCGCTCTCTGTACTTTTGAAGTGTTCTTGTAGAGACCTTGAGGAATTTAGCAGCCTCTTCATTGTCGAAGACCACTTCTTCTGGTCGACTCAATCTGGCCACAAGTCCCGTTAATTCGGAAATCTTGTTTTCAAATAACCCAAGCATTTCCTCCGGCACAAGCACAATCCGTGGCGAATTGACATTCTTACTAAAATCTTCTAAACCATTATTACTGTTTCTATTATCTTGACTATTGTTAAACATTTATTTAATTACGCCCTTCAAAGCTGGCGACGCTTATCATTGTTGCTATTACTAATAAACTAACAACAATAGGGATTTTACGCTCTTCCTTGAGAAGGTACCTCGGCAGAATCCCTAGAACCGGACTAAATCATGTGTTGTTGATGTTTTATAGGCAATCCTCCTTTCTATTTGTTTTTATAAGCAGATTGTACTGTCTTCGTAATTTCGCTTGCCGGGAAACCGTTTGAAGGGTCGGCATAATAGGCTACAAGATAGTCTATGGCCACTTGTTCAGGAATGCCGTCAAGCCTAAAGAAACGAGCAAGGATATAAAGGTGGCTGTTCCTAACGCCGGGAGTCATGCTGTAATGGCCTTCAAAAAGAGAGTGGGTTTTCTGTATCTGAAGCCTGAGTTTGGTGGGGTCATTGATAGGCGGTGTAGTGAAAGTGATGTCGGTATGGGTCGGCTTGATTACAGGAGCAACGTAGTTTGGATCCGGAGTGAAGTGGTAAGGTGTGGCCTTGGGGTTGTAATAAGCCTTACGATCCACAGAAAAGAAACAGGCCCTAGACACATTGGAGCATGATAGGTCAAAAACCAAATCGCTTCGGCCAGTAAAGCCCATCTCAGAACCGAGTTTATGATAGAGTTCCTTGTGATAGGAAGGGTTAGTGTTGTCATGTAATACGACCACCTTGATACCACAGTCAGAGGGAGAGATAAAGGCGGCGACGACATAGGGGAAATTCTTGATGTGATGTAGTTCGTTTGGTATGTCCTGAACATCATCGAGGTCTATACATACGAGCGGTGAATATTCCTGTAAGGCAGCATCCTCTCGTCTGGTAAAAACGCCACTGAAACATATTACGGGGAGGGTGGCGACTTTCAACTTATTCTTTGTGTCGTGATCAGGTGCTTTACGAATGTCAGCGATAGCCTTGGGGAGATAGGCTGTCGAGGGTTTCTTAATCTCATCCATTACATCGCCAAAAGGAAATATGGCAGGGGTGAGAGAGTTAGTAATATTTCTGAAAACTGTAATTCTTATTTGATTCATTGTTTGGGCTTTTTAGGTGTTAATTTTACGGGGGCAATATGTAGTGACATATTTTTTTATTAGTTAGGGCATAAGAGTATTATTTTATCTAATTATATTATAAGAAGTTAGTCTGGTATGCCCATATTAATGCCTATGATGGACTATGTAATAGTTCATCATGTAATTGTTAGTGTGACTTGTCGTAGCTTAAGATAGTTGACTAGGTTATTGTATGCTCTTTTCCTCTTACTGTCTTTGGGTATGATGCTGTAGATGTCATCAAGTGGGATTGAGAGGGTGTAAGGTTTCTGGTTGATAATGGCGGTTCTTAGGTTGGGGTCGTAAGAATAAAGGGCTACCATATCAAAAATAAAACCCTTCTGGTAGATAGTATAGGTGGGACATGGCGTATTAAGACCAGAAATCTTACAGGTACTCGGAGAATTGGCCTTGAAATACTCCTGAACACGATAGAATAGCTCGTAGTTGCAGTCGTCAGAGAAGAAAACCTCTATCGGCAAACCTTGATGCTGCCTTATCCTCAGTCTGCATATCGTCTGGACTATGAGCGACAATTTATAATCCGGAAAATCCACCATCTCACCAAACATCCTGCTTATATCTTTGGTTACGTTATCAGGCACCCTCCACTCACCCAAGAAATATACTGTCGAGAAATCTCTATACTCATTACTGCCCCTGTCTAAACCAGAGCCTCGATATATTACGGCCAGATTATTCTCGACAGCCCCATTCTTGACCAACAGAGACTTTAAGAGGTCGGGAAAGTTGTCAGTGGTTATTTTCTCATACATATCTGCCTCACCTGTGTTCTTGAAGTTCTCCATCGTCTTCCACGTTACCACAAGTACTTTATCGGTCTGGGTCTTATCCACCACCATTTTCACAAAGTCGGGAGCATATTTATCTATCTCCCCTACAACAAACCCTTCCTTGTTCTTACGTTTCAGACGCATGGGAAAGGTAGAGAAGGTGATGTCAGAATTGTATCTATCGCCATTCAGAGGGAGGAGGTGTTTTGATTTGGGGAATACGATGTCAGCCGTTCCATCAAAGAGAATCACTATCGAGGTCCTGGAGGCTTCGGCAATGATGTTCTGGTTGATGGGAGCAAAGCCATTATGCCTGACGTGTTCTAGTATCATCCTCACCTTTTCCTTCACCAGTTCCGAGTTGCCAGTGAAGATTTTGTCCTTGCTTAACCTATACGCCGCTTCCATTTCCTCTGGTTTGCTGTAGGTGTGCTTATAGAAATGTTTTTTGCCTATTACAGTATCACCAACAAGAATACTCCCCTTATGAACCTTAGTCATATCCACATAAGTCAAAGCATCTTTAACCTTCTCCGGCACTTCAAAGGAATCAGGGTAAAAGGTTATCAGCTCATCTATCAGCACCCATCGTCTTTTACCATTCAATCCATAGCTCAGAAACAGCTCACAAGGGTCTATGATTGCTCTGGGCGATGTGATGATTAGAACACGATGGGAGCCAAGAGAGGTCGGGTTGTTTCGATATTGTTCAAGGTTTGCAAGGTTGTCGGTATGAAGAATAAAACTCCCCGGTATCTTCGCTCCTATCTCGTCTGCCGCCTTTCTGGTTGGCACGATGATTAGCACTCCCTCATTACTATATTGTTGGGCTATTTGAACGATTATAGTTGTCTTTCCGGCACCACAAGCAGAACCGGAGATATAGAAGCCGGGATTGACTGGCAGGGGAGAGGAAGAACCGTTGGCAAATTTTAGCTGCTGTTGTCCTGTTATCGAGTATGTCGTAATTCCTATCATAGCATTGGGTGTTATAGAGAGGGCAGCAACAAAGCCACCCTCCCATGATTAATACTATTGCTTCTTGAACACACGCTGAATCCATTCGCTATTTGATGCGGTTGTGTCGTATTCATCATCAAACTCCTTGGCAAAAGCATCTTCGTCCATTCCGGGCTTGAAATACTTATCCTTGACGTATTGGTAGGCATCATTCTTCGAGATACCAGCCTTGGCGAACATATAACCAAGGTAATTGATTTGGGTCCGAGGAGGTTTGCCTTTGGGATTAAGGTACTTTTTAACCTGGTCTGTTTTCTTTTGAAGCCACGAGTTGATAATGTCCATCCGCTCCTTTTCAGTAGCCAGCTTTGGTTGATGTGATTCTTCGGTTTGTTTTGTAAGCATATCCATAAAGTGTTCATGGAATGGCTTCTGTTGTTCTTTATTCTCTTCTGACATAATTATTAATGGTTTTATTATTCATATTCAAAGATAGAGCCAATGTAGAGTGTTGTTATTCCCTCGTTGAACTTGGTGATGGTGTAGAGTTTAAACTCATTCAGTGTCATCAGTTCCTCTCCGTAGAGAATCAGTATGCCGCCGTAACCACACACATCGTTCTTCCACCAACTGAGAGGATAGTCCGAGGTCAGGCAGGATGTAGAGGCCGATTGAAGGTGTAGCATAACGTTCTGGAGGTGCTGTTGTGGGTTGCCGACAGTAATAGTATCTCCCGTGATAGAGTAGCCAATACCGAGTTCATTTCGTAGAATGTCGATGGCTTCCGTCCGGGTGATATTTTGAAGGTCTAACGGCTCTCCCTCCTGTGTCCAGAAGGGATTTCCAGCGTAGAAGTGATGCCCCATTTGCTCTGCTTCGAGGAGGGGTTGGTTGGGTGTGTCTGATACTTGGAAAATCAGCTTTTCCATAAGATTATTACAGTGTCCTTGGCACCGGGCGTTAAGTGAAAGGGCTTGGCTTGCCACACCAAGCCCTTGTGTAATCAATTATGCGGCTGTCTCACTGGGTTTGGATTCCGTGGACGGGGTGGCCTCCTGTGGTGAACTCTTGGCGGACTTCTTGGCCTCCTTCTCCTGCTGCTGTCTGGCGAGATTTCGACGGTTGGCAATAATATCCCAAGGTGTACCCGATGAGAGCTTCTTGACGGTGGTAGAAGAGGACGCTGCTCCCATGTCTCGCTTCAACTTCTCGATGGACGTAGAAAATTCTTCTTCTAGGTCAGCCCAATCCTTGGCTTTGTCATGGTCTTTCAGGAATTTTGTGAAAACCTTATTAAGGTATGATTGAAGCTCGTCTGTGCCTATTTTGGCTGCCAAAGTTCCTCTTTGCGTCGGATCCATCTTGGCTAAGAGGATTGCCAAACGATGTGGTGCTTGCGGCTGGTCTTCGTCTTGCAGTCCTTCAATAACACGGTGGCAGGCTAAAGGCAGTTCAACCTTACGAACCTTCTTCCAAGTATCATTATCTTGGCTAAATGCAAGCTTTAGAGCGTACATCCACTCCCAACCCTGAGCGATTTTTTCGGGGTCTCCTTTGTATTTAGCATCCGGCTCCTTCTCACCCATTTGAATCTTGGTGAGTTCATCACGCTTGAACTGATCCACCTTCCCGGTTTCAGCAGCCTCTGCGTACTTCTCGGTAACACCGAAAGTCTTGGACATTTCTGCTATCTCGTCAAGAAGGGGAACCTCACCCGTAAAATGCTTGGAGATACTCTGTTTCTGATCCTTCCCTGTGTGGTCCTTGCGTTTGTTGTTGAAGACTGCAATACGTTTAATCGTTGAACCCTCATAATCGTCAATCTCCACCAACATGTCAATCTCTGGGTGTTCGATGCAGACAACATTACGATGCTGACCATCTATCAGTACTAAGCATCGGTCAAGATCTTCGGACTCCAACGTAATCTCTTTACCATCAATGTCTTTCACGCACAAGCCCTCTTCTAGGACACGACGGGCTGAGACAACCTTGGCAATCTCACTGAAACACTTGTCCTTGGAGTTCTTAACGTCATCATAAAGCTTGTCGATTTGGGAGGCACTCACCTCACGATTCTCGCCGATGTAGCAGAGCTTGAATCCAGCCTTAACGAGTTGCGAAAGGTAGAACTGGACTCTGATTCGAGCGTTTAAGCCTCCGGCGGCATGACTTGCCATTCCGGAAATCATTCTTGCCAGTTTCTCGGTGATATGGCCGTCCTTGTCAAGGTAGCCTGATTTCTGGAGCACGCTGGTCGCAACCGCAGAGTCTTCCGAAGAGGGAGGAAGCTGCTCTACTTGGGGGTTAATCACGTTGGAGTTCTGACCGTTGACTCCGTTAACTTCCGTCGAAACGGGCTCCTGTGATACGCTGGCGACACCCACCGTACCATTGGCATCCCTAGAAGGTGGTGTTTCTACGGCCACTACATTGTTAGGGTTGTTGCTTTCGACAGTACCCTGAACTGCCGCCTCCTCAGAAGCTATCGCATCCAAGTTGGTGTTCTGTTTGATTTCAGACATGATTCTGTTTTTTTAAGAATGTCATATTATTTATTATTGTTGTTTTTCTTTTCGATTACGCTGCAAAGATACGACCATTTCTTATACCTGCAATCCTTATAAATCACTCTATTTCAGCAAAATGAAACAATATGAACTCAAATGAAAGAATATGAAGGAAAATGAAAACAAGATATACTATTGCACAGAAAAACAGTGGTTTATATTTTTGATATGTAAACATAAAAAAAAACACCTCTTTTGGAGGTGGTATAATTATTTGTGCAATAATTATTCTACTGACCCTGAAAATGCCCTAAAAAATCATTCTTTTTTGGGGGCGATGTTCAAATTTTGCTCTTCTTTTGGCACCTTCAAGCCAGAAAAGTCATTAAATGTTTCAATTACAGTAATTTTAAAATCATTATCAGCATCACGGGCATATCCGCTCATCCAACTGTTATCGTCTGGCTTTTCTCTATAACGTTCTGGTCTATCGACATCAAAGTAAGTAAAAATATCACAGTAATCTCCAGAACAAATAATTTTGCATTTTTTTAGATACAGCATGGCACGAGTTGCATCATCGCGACCATTGTTTAGGAGTCTCACTTTTTCATCACAATTAGGAACATCACGCCCTGTTATTGTACGAATAAAAGCGTTGACTTGCTTCTGCTCATTTGGAATATAGCCCTTATCTTTGGCAACATATCTTACAAAATCTTCGAACTTGCCAGTATGTTCCTCATACCACTTCTTTAGGCTGTCAGACCATTGGAAATTGTTTCCTCCGGATGCAGCACCTTTAGTACTTAACCCTTTTGCGCTATAATGAATGCGTTTAGTATTCGCTGCAACATCGCTGGCGTTGTCATTGTATTTCTCTTTTTTGTTTATATGATTGTCTTGGGGTGCCTGTTTTTGAACTTCTTCGACTACAGGCTCCGTATCGACATCCACAATATCACCCCCGTTAGATTCTTCTTCTCTTAGCCTCTCATCCTCTTCAAACTCGGCACGACATTTTGATACGAAATCCTTGAAACAGGGCTTATTGATGTATGCGTCGATAATAGTGCGAGTTTTCTCTCGGAACGAGTGATAAATATACCAATAATATTTTAGGTATAATCCCCACACATCAGTTATGCTAATACCTTCAAATTCTTCATTTGAAGTGATTCGAAAATAATCATTGATATAAGGTACTTCATCATCCACCAAACTCTTTATAAAATCACCATACAAATTATATCCATCTTCTTCCGAAATTGTTTTATTGACAACGCCATCAACTAAATCAATACCATATCTCATAACACCAAGAGTTCTTTGCAGCCACAAAAGATCTATTGCATTGCTTTCCAACAGTTCACACATTATTTCAACATTAGGCTCCATTATGGCCTGTCTTAACTTTTCCGAGTACCGATAATCTATGTCATAATAGTAATTGAATATACGCTCTCTGCCTAGCCTCTTTAGTTTACTCAATTCTTCACAAATGGATTCTGCATCAAATAGAGCATATTTAGGTGGCAAAAATTGTTCTGCTGCAATAGTCATGCAGTTCGAAATAGCATATCTGATAACTCGTTCTAAAGGATAAAGAAAGAAGCATAATAAGAATAGACCATATTCATCGGTTTTAATTGCCTGTATCAATCTCTTGTCGGAAGGATTTTGATCAATAAGTTGCTGATAAAGAATGTAATCCTCTTTGCCATAACCATCATCACCCATCAACCTATGTATTTCAGTATAGTCTGGGTAAAGGGCTTTATTGAGACCATCGTAATACTCTTTTTCGTTTTTTATATCTTCAAGTACTTTATTCATTTTCTTCACTTTTTATAGTTGCAAAAGTACAAAATATTCTCGACATACAACATCCAAATTGTCGAAATGCAGTCCAAATGCCGTCAAAATCTTAATAGTGAATAGAATAACCTTTAACACTATTATTATGCAACGTACTTACACTAAACCCGCCGACAGTAAAGAGAGCCGTCCGAAAACTGCCGGGGAGATGATTATTGAGGATTTGAAGAAGGACTATTTCCTAAACAATCAAAACAAAAGAAATGAAGAAAATGCTAACGACGATTTTGACGCGGTTATTTGGAAATGAAACGAATGGCCGCAAAACAGAAGAAATGAAACAGGGGATGCAGGGTGTCGAAGTGATTATCCAGCCTGTAGAACCGAAGAAGAAACGTTATGATGACCCCGACCTGAATATCCTCGCCGCAAGATATGGGGAGTTGCAGCCGGGAATGGAAATCACACTTGAACTTGGTGAGGCGGCGAGAATGTTAGGTCGGAAAAGGGTTCGACTCGATGCTTTCAGTGGCCTTATCAAGAAATTGCACAATGATTATGGCGTGGAGTTGAAGATATACTCACGCAGAACAAAATTAGAAAAGAAAGGAGAAAAAGACCTATGAAAAAGATGAAGAAAGTGTTCATCTGTGGAGAAGTTGTAAATACTAACAACATGTCTCATTATGGTTTTGAGTCGTATTTACAGAACAGATACGATAAATGGCTGGGTAAGGATAAAGTGACGGTAAAAGTCAATGAATTTTCAGCGGAACGTATCGCTATCACCATCTACAGAAAATACGGGGATTGGTATCAAGGTCCATCCTATTATTCTCATACTCCTAGTGATGTTTATATGTTGGACTGGGATCGACAAATTCTCTTTGGTGACGGTTACTTTGAGGGAGGAGAAGCAGATTTTGAGAAACATGAATGTCGATACATCGTTGCTTGCAGCCTTGAAAATATCATTGATGGGTATAAAGTTCTGGCAAAAGAGAAACATTGCAATCGTATCAAGAACTTAGAGTACAAAGAAGCACTTGACCATTTTAATTTTACTTTTGTTTTTTAGGGTAGAATCCTTAACAGTGCATCGATGCTTTTCTTCAATGACACAAAAAAAAGTACATAAACAGTTATTGTTCATTTCGATAACAAAAAAGGCAGTATCAGATAATTGGTACTGCCTTTCTGCATTTCCATATATGAAACTCCAAATTATGTGAATCTCTTTGCAGATGCAATCATCTTCAATTTGTAAGCTTTCCACTTTATGGTTCTGCTGAAAGTGTCACATAAATCGTCCATGTCTACTCAATAGAATAAACCGATACCGAAGAATATGAATTGGTGATAATTTCAGATTCCTCAAAAATGATCTCGTTGAATTCTTTTTCGCCAACAGTATACACAGAGAAGATTAGATTGTATTCATCATAATTGATTATTATTCCATATTTATGTTTGTTACTATAGCCGCAAAGACTTTCATTTATGGTCTTTATGTCTGATAAATATTGTTTGCCTTTAAGCTGATTGGCTATGGCAGAGGCCAGAGCGGAACCTTTGCCACTGGATTTGCCTCGCAGGTAAAAAACGCAATTAATGCAATTCAATGGAGCGTCCCACTTGTATGTCTTATTGCTTTCATAATAATAATAGTCGTAGTAGGTTTCGTATACCACATCAGAAAATCCAAATATGATTGACCCGAATTCGACATCGCCCATGAAACCCCAGGGTTCACCTTCACCGTCCCTGTATTCAAGTGTTGTCCGATTGCTGACACTTGCCGAGCTGAAGTACTTGCTTCCTGCAATTGTCTTTAGGGTAGAGCCTTGTTTGAATGAGGACATAATCACACTACCCAGCGACTTGTCTGATCCAAGCAGTTTGTTCACAAAATCACTAACGTCGTAATATGTTGAAAAGATATTACCTGCGGCCTCCGTATAGAATGAGGCTCGGTTAAACTGGGGATTGATGACATACTTTCCTTTCTTGTCAATAAAACCAACCATGTCGTTGGATTTGACCATTGCCAGGTTTCCATAGAATGAACTTGCTTCGTCAAATTGTGGGTTAATCACAGTTTTCCCTTCCTTGTCGATATACCCATACATATCTCCCATTCTTATGGCCGCAAGTCCGTTGAAGAAAGACTCTCCATCTTCAAACTGAGGGTTGATAACGTATTTTCCATCTTTATTAATATAACCTGTAAGTTTCCCATTCGAAAAAAGTGCCAGACCCTCGGAAAAATCCTCCACGGATTCGAATTGTGGATTGATTACATATTCTCCCTTTAAATTGATAAAACCATAAGACTTACCATTGCTGATGGCGGCAAGACCTTCATGGAAATCACGTGCGTAAGAGAATTGGCATGGGATGACGATATTCCCTTCTTTGTTGACAAAGCCCCACTTCTCTCCCATTTGAACAGAAGCAAGTCCTTCACTGAAATCGGAAGCACGGTCAAATCGAGGTGAAATTGCGGAATTCCCCTTTGTGTCGACGTATCCGATTTTTCCTGACTCATTCTTATACATGGCAAGACCCTCTCTGAAATTAGAAACAAATTCCGCCCCTTTCAGAGTAAACACATCCTTCCCTTTGGTATTGATGCAAACAGGATAGCTGTTGTCAGTCACCACGAAAGCGTACCCTTCGCTGAAGTCGGAGCCTGCTTGATATTGAGGTTGCACTACATACTTCCCATTGGAGGCAATATACCCCACCTTCCCATCACTCTCCACCCGGGCGAGACCGTTAAAGAAAGGATATGCATTTTCGAACTGGGGATTAATGACAAAAGTTCCGCTGTTGTCGACATAGCCCCAAAGGTCGTTCGATTTCACGGCTAGTAATTTTGTGTCGTTTCCATTTGTTGAGCAGGAACTAGCCAAAACTGCACAAATAACCATTGTAAAAAATAATGTTCTTTTCATAAGAATTATGTTTAAAATATTATTTCAATGAGAAAGATACTGGTATGGTGAATTGTGTCCTTGTTTTTTCCCCGTTTATCTCTCCGGAAATCCATTTCGGCATCGACTCCACCACCCGCAGTGCTTCCCTGCCGCATCCTCCACCAATATCCCTCAAAACGGTAGCATTTGATATAGTACCATCTTTTTCTACGATAAAGGAGACCAGTACCACTCCTGAGATATCGGATGTCCGAGCCAATTCAGGATAAACAATAATGTCATTAAGATACTTCCGTAGGGCTGTTTCACCTCCAGGAAAATGGGCGTTGGTTTTGGACTTGTATAGAGCTATGGCACGGTTTGGCATGTTTTGGGGCCAAAGTACAGCCTGATCAATCACTGATGGTTGAAAACTCGGTTTTTCCTGCATATGGAAAGTCAACCAGTTGTCCGAGTAATTTGTATACCAATTGATGTTGATAGAAGATAGACTATCCATGTCGGGTATACCACGAAATATGTAGTTACGTTCTTTTTTTTGAATCGGGAAATAGTCACAATCGAAAGGCTCGCGATAACGCTTCCCTGAAACCATATCATACATCTTTTGTTTCTTAACAATACCTTTCTTAATCTTTTTAACATCCTTGATACCCGAAGTGTAATCTATCAATTCGAAGACCCCAGAATAGAATTCACCTAAGAGGGTAAAAAACTTTTCTTCACCAGTACTGTAGTTGATCTCGGCCAGCACACCTTGCTCAGGATACTTGAATGTCCATACACCAGATTTTGCGCCATTCTCAAATGTTCCTCTGACAGTTACAACACCTTGGGCATTGGCATGTTCCACAGTCGTCGGAAATAAAGTGTTTTTTGTCCAAATCGAATCTACAATAAATGCCATTTCTAGCGTAGAACAGCCATTGAAACTTATTGGTTTGACGGGGTGCTGGTATGTAACAGAGGTATTCTCTCCATCCTTTTCAAAACAGATTGTCAAGTAGTCTTCTTGAAGATTGGAATAGCTGACAACAGCCACATCCTTATTACGGTAGTCAACAATAGATTGTATTGTTCCATCAACCAAGAAAGCCCTGAAACAAAGGTTGCCCTTGGTGTCATACAAATGGGTATTACCATGTTGAACACCGCCATAATATTCAGCACTGCATACCAGCGTCCCATTTCTATTATACATATTAAGCATTCCACTCCTTTCATTATCTTTGAAAGATAAGGTGGCTCGCTCCGATGATTCCGAAGTCGACCATGTCCAGTCTCCATTCTTCATGTCGTTGATGTAATTGCCAGTAATATTCATACCGTACCTATCTTGATATGAATAGTATCCATCTTTCTTCCCTTCAGAGAAATGATAAGTTTCAATCCGACCTTCTCTGAAATAATGGGCTTCTCCATTTCTTTCGGCATTCTGGTAGAATTCATCCATACTTAGATTCCCTGTCAAAGGATTGTACGTTTTCCATTGACCTGTTGCTGTACCGTTTGAGAACATCCCTTGGCAATATAACTGCAATTGAGAAGTGTCGGCAGAGGATAGTGTAACCTGCGACATATCAGTGATGGTTCCATCAATATAAATCTGGCGATGTATGTTCGTATCGACGTAGCATCTAAAAGGACCGTTTGGTTCACCGTCCTTCAGCGTTATGATACAGATGCTTGCAGCAGGAATCCCGTATATCTCGGACCGGATTCGCTCATCGGTTCTTCCGTCTTCTGCAAAAATTGACTGCGGAAGCACTTCTCCACTTTCAGTGACCGCCCATAAGTATTGTTCATTGAAACGAATCCTGTTTCTTCCGGCAATTAAACATTGACCGTCTTTTACAAAGCTCTCTACCAACATTTCAGTGTCATTTTGAAGCAAATATTTTTTGTATATGGGTTGTTCTCCTGTAAAGTCAGTAATTTCTTTGATATACGGACTTCCCTTTGCATCATCTTCCCTCGCGTATCGGTATTCCCATCGAGTCATTTTTTTTATATTCCCTTGCAAATCATATATCTCTTCGCTTGCTAAATTATGGTTACCTTCATATTGCCTTGAAAGGGTACGAATTCCATTTTCGAATGTAATCTCTGTCCATATGTTGCCTAGTTCCGTGTAGCCCAAAAAAGTTCCTTGCTCCTTTCCATTTTTGTAGTTTCCAACAACTGCCACAGTTTTCCCGTCACTATGATACTCCTTGTATTGCCCATTTCTTTCGCCGTTAAGAAAAAAACTTTCTTCCTTTAGCACATTTTCCTCATTGTAGAGCTGTACAAGTCCCGATATTTCACCATCGACGAGAGTGTAGATAACATAGCCTCCTTCTTCCAAAGCCTCTTTCTTCTTCCCATTTAACTTGTCGTACCGCCCACGTTTCCGAATGCACTTAACATTGTGGCTTCTTCCATCGCGTTCCAAGAAAAGAAGACAATCTGGAGATTGATAGCCAGCAATAATATCGTCTCCATATTTACTGTAATCGAAAGGACGAAAACCAGCTTTCGTGATAGTTTGTTCAAACGTCCTTATGAATTTGTCTGACGCAAAACGATAAGATACCATCTCCACGCCATTTAAATCTGAGGTTACATAGAGCCATGCCATGGCTTTGTCTTCATCGTAGTAGTCAAGATCCAAAGCCCAAGTGGTTGTTGAGAAGTCCTCCGATGTGGATGTTTTTTGATAGCTCCATCCCATTTTTTCTAAATAGCCGTAGACTGTAGATGTTGTCTTCATGACACATAGTTTCTTTAAGTCTAACGCGGTAATGCTATGTTGCGACACTGAAGTGTTTTGACTTCCGTTCGACAGAACCCCTCCTATCGACTGCCCCAACATTTCTATTGTTGTAACCAACAAACAAAAAACAACTATTATTCTTTTCATATCTTTTTTTTTATAATCATATTTTCAGTAATAAAAGGTTTTTTTATTCCTCATTTCCAAGCGGTACCAACAACTAATGAAAAAAAACCATTTGTCTGATTCCCTGTTCCATCAACAATTGTCACGCTGAAAGGTATTACTGTTCCATTTGGAGCATTGTCGGAAATGTGTACTAAAAAGCCACTAGTTGAACTAGGATAGGTGGGAGGATGATGACTATAAGCTCCATTCCCAGACAAATGTGCAGTTCCAGACTCACAAACAACATATGAACTTGTACTACTAATTGAAAAAGTGGCAGATAAAGGATAGCCACCATTGAAGCTATAGTTAATGCCAATACGGAGATTTTCACCAGGTGTTATTAGGTAATCGTTAATACTTTCAAAATTGATGCTATATGAATCAAATTTAAAGGCGTTTCCGTTTGTATCCTGTGATGTTGTATTGTCATGCTCTGATTCGTGGTTTCCGTCTAGTGGATTGTCACGCTCAAGTTTTTCACATGAAAGAGCAAAAAGCAAGAGGAAAACAGAAAGAAAACTGTACTTAATATATTTCATAATCAAAAATTTAATGTATAACCGATTCCGAATCCATTATTTTGCGGGAAATATGATACAAATGCTCGACCATTACTATACTTGTCCGTGTTTTTTTTACCTTGAAGGTAAACATCAACCACATCATAAATCCACCATATTGCAGCACCGACCCAAAACAGATATGACATTACTTGGTAATCTTGTGCATTCTTAAAATGTTCATCCATATTGTCTTGGCTTGTTGCTTGGTGATATTTATCATACTCACTCTGAGAATATAAATGGAAACCAACGCCAGCAGCAATAGTACCATACACACCTAATGTTGTTCCTATGCCAGTTTTTTCACCATAAGTTACTTTATGTTGTCCAAGTCCTGGAACTGCAACCGATAATAATGCGTTAGTTGCTCCTCCCGTATTCCTATAAGATAACATCTTTTGATAACTATAATACATGCCATCTATACATACCGTTGTATATCCAATGGTATATCTGCCTGGCTTATCCATTTGTGACCTTATTTCAGAACGTAAGGGTTCTGATTCTGAGGTTTTAATTTCTTTATGGCTTCTTTTTGCTTTATGTGTTGTTGTCTTGACAGATTGTACGGGTATTTGAAAAGTGGCTTCTGTGGCAAGTATCAATCCAAATGTTTTATGTACAGGAAGTGATGGGGCTTTTCTTTCAAGATATGATTTTAAAGAATAATTGTTTGGCGATACTGAAATCTCTTTTGTTTCATATCCTCCAAGAGAATGATGATAAATAACAGTTATCGTACATGGCTGAATGTCGTTTTTCTTGGCGTATTCTAATACTAAATCAGACAGTTTTTTCTTCGTATTCTGGTAATTTGTTGTGCTAACTAATCGATAATTGTATACTGTATATTTTCTCTCATTGTCGAATCTTTCAACCCTATCAACATAATCTAGTTTTTGCTTTATTTCTTGTGTCTTAGTTGTTGTCAGTTCCAGTGCATCGTTATAGTTCCTACGAGCAGTAGCATATTGGTGATTATCTAGAGCAATGTCGCCATACCTACATAAATTACTGCTTTTACACTCGTTTATTTCTGAAAGGTAGTCTTTCTCTCTATTGGGATAAATATCTATTGCTGCATTATATTTTGTTATGGCTGACGTATAGTCTCCAGCATCTCTTTTTTCTCTAGCACTACAGATTAAAGACGTAAAATTGTTTTGTTTTTTTCTTTCTATTGCTAACGCCTGATCCTGTCTGCATTTTTCTATTTCTTCATTATATTCGCTTGATTTTTCGGGCCAGAAAGCCAACGCCTCTTGGTATTTCTTTAATGCTTCTTCATACTCACCATTATTAGCGTATTCCCTTGCTCGATTTATAATGGTATTAAACTCATTGGTTCTCTGTTGTTCTGCTCGTTCTTTCTCTTTTTGCTTGATTTTATTTATTGCCTGTCGTACTTTTGTGGTGGAGCAGAATCGGATTGACACCACACTTCCACCATCTGTATCAGAAAAGGCAAGCATGAATAGAGACAGCAGCGATGAATTGGATCTTGCATCACAATATTGCAAAATGGCACCATAATTCTCGTCTTTGTAATACGCATAATATCTTGAATAATCTCTGTAAGAATACATTAAGCCAGAACCATTTTCCTCAATATGATCAGGCTTGCCGTATGTCTCCTCCAAATATGTCTTAATTGCATTATATTCGGATAAGGCATTGTCCGAACTATATGAGTATTGATACCCCCACTCAACTTCCCGAACATAACCACTTTCTATGGAAAGATATAGCACGTGTTTTTCCAACCAGGTATCCCGGTACTCAATAATCTTTACCCCATTTTCATTCTTTGAAGACCTCATTGAAATATCGTGGTGCTTTGAAATGATAGATTTGGCATTTGCTTCCGAAGTTCCAATTGGTATATCAAACGGAACCATCCTCCTAAGTTCCGACTGACAGAACGAGGTTGATACAATTGTCATTGTTAAAAGGAAAAGAATTACTCTCTTCATCTTTTATTGTTTTGTCGCCGTTCTGTCTCCCGGATTGGCGGTTGTTAACTCAAAAAAAAGCATGGAGACAATGTCGTTGGTTTCAAATCACAGAGGTTTTGCCCGACCTTAGATAGCTTGAAACTTTATAACTTTATCCCATGCTGTGGATATGTTGACACCCGAAGGCATAACATACCAAACAAGCAAAGGCATCAGTATCGAAGTCTGCTATCTAATTAGAAATGGGCAATTTCTGCGATAGACCTATACGAATGCTTTTATTGCTTCGTTTAGACAACTCGCGTCTAAATCAAATGCAAAAATACACATTTTTTCTGATACTGTGCCTTTGTGGGATAAAGTTCTTATTCAATTATAAGAAAGTCAATGTCTTGTGAGACGGCATTTTTATCATAACGTCTGTTTAAGTGAGTGATTTACTTCAATTTCTAACGCAAAATTGTTATTCTCGGTCAGAGAACAAATAAAAAAGGAGACCACATCGGATCTCCTTGGGTTGTCAAAGGCGGCTAATGAAGTACTTGACCTTCTCTTTCGCCACAATCCAAAGGACATGAAGAAAGAAACATTGGTTGTCATTGAGAATCATGGCTCATCCTCCTCCAAAATCTTAAACTTATTGAAGCTATAGAAAGCATTGTCATCGTTCTCCACTTCTTTCTCTTCCTGTTCGTTTAGGGCTGCTTCTATCTCATCTTCCGTTGCCACATTCTTCCCTGTCTTTTCGCTCACATATTCAGCAGCCTCTTCCAGACTGTTGAAGTAAGCAGAGCCATCGAGAGAATCCAAGATATAACGTTCCGGAAAATAGCTTTTGCCGTCCACATCGTTGGTCTCATAGATAATCTCGCCGGGTTCCTCAGAGCGATAGTAGATTTGGATGTTGGGGTACTTGGTTTTCAGGAATTTTCGCCACTGTTCCAGTTGAGACCACGCTGACATTACACTCATATTAAGGGTGCAGCCGAAGAAACCGTAATCCACAATCTCACCACGACAGAATATCTCATTCCAGTCGCCTCCGAGAAGAGAGACAAGGCATCCGCACCATAGTTTACCAAAGCCGTTCTCTACAAGGGGGTCGGGAAGGGAGTTGAGGTGGTCGATTTTTTCCTTCAAGTCCACCAGCTCGCCTTTGTTCCCACAGCAGCGATACTCTGTGAAACACCAGTTAGGCATACGCACCTCCTTCCATCATATTGCAGGTTCGTTCACGGTAGCTATCGAGGGTCATCCAGCAGCAGTCAGAAAGATTGAATTGGTACTTGTCCTCCAGTTCCTTCCTCATAAAGTCCTCGAAGTCCTCATATTCTTCGCTTTTTCGTTTTTCGTCTTCTGTGAGCTTAATTTTTACAACCTCGCCAACACAGAAGTTTAGCAGGATTAAATAATTGGGTTCCATAATTTTGTTAATTGATTCTATAACTGCGTATTAAATTGATTTTTGTCGCCGAGGGATATAGACGGGAAACCTTGTGGCGGGCTGCAAGTTGGTTTATTACCTCCAGATCCACCGCCACCTTAATACCGTCTGAGCATTCCGGCGTAGTGATTAGAAATTCATATCTTATTGTCATCGTGTTAAGGTGTTTGGGCATAATAGATTGAAAAAATGAGTGGGCAATACACAGTGACATATTTTTATAATAACTTGGGCATTTTATAGTACTCTCCTATAATATATATAGTGAAAATCAAGTAAATATGCCCGCTAATGAAATATGTAGTGTGTAATGTCCGTAGGAGAGTATTATATGCTCTCCGAGGTGATAGGGCTAAGGTGTGAGATTGTAGCGTTTGATGAGTCGTTGAACTGTTGTAGGCTGGAATTTATAGCCTTTCGAGGTCTGGAATCCTTCATCATTCAGTGTGTCGGCCATCTGTTGAAGCGATAGTCCTTGACCTACCAGAGAGCGGAGCAATGCCACTGCCCTTTTATTATTGGGGTTCTCATGGGCTTTCTTTCTGTTGGTCTCGTTACTGGCTTTTATGGCTGCTTGGTGTTTATTCATTAGGTGTTCAGGATTACCAAGTCTGCATCCTCGGCTCTTTTTGGCTTGGAGTGCTTGCCTGGTTCTTGTTGCTGTCAGCTCTGCCTCATATTGGGCTATGGCAGAGACGATGTGAATCATCATCTTATTGGCTTGGGGGAAATCGCAAAAGACTATCTCAACATCAGATTCCAGCAGTTGGGAAGTAAAGGCTACGTTTCTTGAAAGCCTATCCATCTTCGCCACAATAAGATTCGCTCCAGTCTTTCGGCATAATTCCAGAGCCTCTTTCAGTTTGGGTCGATCGTTATGTCTTCCGCTTTCAACCTCGACAAACTCAGCGATTGTTTTCTTGTCCTTTAGGTGTTTTTCTATGATTTCCCTTTGTGCTTCAAGTCCTAGTCCTGAATATCCTTGTTTCTGTGTGCTGACCCGAAGGTAAGCGATGTATTGATGTTTCATAAGCGTGTAGGTGTTAAGAGAAAAGAGGCCGTGATACTTTCTTTCGATTTCTCACAGCCCCTTTCGTTAGTGGGTTAAACTAGTTTGTCGGCATACTTACGATAGATGTACTCCAGCAGGATAGACTTGATACACTTGGCCTTGTCGCTCTCATAGTAGGTAAAGTAATAGGTTCTCGGATTGCCCATTCTGTCTGAGCCTCCATATTGCCCTTTGTACTCTCCTGGCTGAAGGAAGCGATACCAATACTCAAAAATACTGGTGTCTGTGTTCTCGTATTGCAGATAGAGTTCCACAAAGATTCTGCCCCTGCTATAGTCAATGCCGTCAAAAGTGCTGTTCCAGTCGTTGCCCTTTCTACGTTCATGGCTAATGTTGAGGTGCTTGTTTCTTTTGGATCCGTAATTGAATGTGCCAGTTTCCTTGACAATTCTGATTACGGTAGATTCTTTCAGATTCAGCAGTTCTTTTTCAGTCAGCGATTCAATTATCTCCAACTTCCTTTTAGGCTGATACCGTTTGAAAATTTCGATGTTAATGTCTGTCATGGCGGTAGTAGTTTAGATGGTTATGACAAGGCTGGGCGAAACCCTGTTTGTTCTAGTATAGTCCTCATAGTTAAGGTCGGGATAAGCCATCTTGAATGTGTTTAGGTCAAAAGAACTACGAGTAGAGGCGAGTTTCCGGGTAATCTTCATTGTGTCCGTTTGCCAGGATCGGATGTCAAGTAGTTCCATACGTTTCATGATACCAGCCTTGATTTGGTTCAGCTGTTCCTCCGCGTTAGCCTTTGTTTCCATCAGGCTTCGGATTAACGACTCTTGGGTACGGATGTCAGTAGGTACATCATAAGGATTGTTGAACGGCTTACCTTCAAGATAGGTCTGCAACAGTTCCTCACAGATGTCAGAGGGAATTCTTTGGATGGGAATAATCTCTGCAATGTGGTCTTTCTCAGTTTCTCGAATATGAATGACGGCAAGATTTCTGACCTTTGCATCGGGATTGACAAGTGTAAAGTAGTAGGCGTAGATAGAGAGCTGATACCGGGCTTTCTTCATGTTGTCGTTGGTCGCCTTAGCCCAAGTCTTAAAGTCGTAGAGGTCGAAAGTGTCCTCATCCACTCTGCTCACAAGGTCGATACTTGAAGCGTAATGTTTGAGGTCTGATACAAGATACTCATTCGCCTCTGCCACGATGTTGTTTTCTTTGCAAAGACGAATATAGGATTTTACCTGTGGGGAGTTGTCGTTGATCCATTCGCTGTTGAAACGCTCTATGGATTTGTGGATTTCCGTTCCTCGTCTGGTTGCATTTTCGAGGATGGCAGCAGGGATTTTGTCAAAGACGTTAGCCAATCCAAGCTGGGTGGAAATTGCTGTGGTGATTCCTGAGAGCTCGGTTTTACCTAAAAAATAACGGTGTTCTTCTTCATTAAAGACAACGCCGCAAGGTTTGAGTTCGATTCTTTTCTTCATGGTTATTTCTGATTTTGGAGTGTCTGTCTACGAGCTGTAAACATAGCCTTGATTTCGGGATTTGATTCTACTTCTTGCTGATGATCCATGTAGAGCGACAGCAAGCCATTCACGTCCTTGGAAGCATTTATGGCGTTCTTGATGGCCGTGTTCTTGTCAATGGGCGGCTGTGGTTTGGGAGAGGCAGTCTTGGTTGTTGTGGTTCTGCGGCTCCCTTTGTTTTGACTGTATTCCTCGCTATCAATCTCCGGGGAATCGTCAATACAGAAAAGGGCGTTCATTGCATACTTTCGGGCATAGGATGATGCTGCTCCGCTGATTTGAGCTGCATCCATACCTGTTTTCTCGCTGGCGTGTTCTGCCTCACTTGTTGTTGAAATGGATTCTCCCTTGTCGTTAAAGAGGGTGAGCGTGGTTTTAAGGAATGTCCGGCCACAATGTTCTACCACCTCATCGTCGAAGCGGATGCCACAGTTTCTCTCGGCAAGGAGGGGTTTGAGGGCGGCCTGAATGTCCTCCAGACTGCGATACTTGAAATTGCCGAATTTGTTGTAATTGTTCTTCGGCACATTGAGGTTTTGCTGAATGTGAATCAGCGATTTTAAGATTTCTTCCATGATTATTACTGTTTTTGAAATGTTTTAACGTTAATTAGAGGTTCGTCTTGTTGGTGTAAAATTTGATAAAGGGCACAAAAACAAGGGTCTGCAAGATTTCAACTTCTAATATGGTTTACTATCTTACAGACCCTCGTTTCTCTGAGAGTGTCGGTTTTGTGATAATCAAGCGTATATTACAACGCCATATTCCTCACATATCCGTTTTTCGTAGTCTTCGGTTTTCTCAACATCTTCGTCTATACAGGAAACGAGTTGGTCAAGATAAACCTCTTCATGTGTGATTGGTGGTGTGTCGTTATCGGGTTGAATGTCGATACGGAAAAGGTCTTGCCCATAGTCGTAGGTGATTTTGACTATTCCAGTAATCTTGAACCCTTGGACGTGGAATTGGAGGCCGTCGGTGATTGTCTTTACTGTCTTCGGATCTATGCCCCATGACATCATAATCTCGGCTCTGTTCTGTAGGATGGCCATAATATACCTGGCTATCTCTATGTCTTCGTCTGTTGCCATATCAATCAACCTCCTCTCCGTAGTATTCCTTCATGTAGCAGCTCTCACACAGGCTGCCGTAGTCATTCACATCGCTCCTGGACATCGGTTTGCCACAGTATTCGCAATGCCTGACGGTCTCTTCATGTACATATCTGGCCACCTCAAAGATAGAAGGGCCACGGTGAATGATGGTGATTCCTGTTTTCTTCGGTTTGCTCATAATCGTAGGTATTAAAAGAAACTGAAATTTAGATAGTTGTTGCTAGGATCGGCGGCACGGAGGTATTCATCCATTATCTCCAACATTCTTTCCGGTGTCAGTTCCACCCTTTTCAGGGATTCTTCGATTTCACGTCTCACTTCCGGTTTCTGGACGTTGAGGGTGGCGATTTTTCCCATGCCAGCCCGCCAGTCTTCCCTGGACACTTCAAATGAGTAGTCATATAGCTCTCCGTTGTAGCATATATCCAGAGCGTCAAGGATATGGTAAAACTCCTCGATGAGCCAGTTGAAGTATTCCACCTGGGCATAACGTACATCGTATTTTGATGCCACATGCAACCTACATCCCATCACACACCTCCTTTCTTTCTGCTGCGACGGGCATACCTTCGGCACCGCAGTTGGCAAATTGAATCTCGTTGACAATGCCGTAGAAGTCATCTTTGGTTAAATGGGGATAGCAGTCTTTGTAGGAATCATAAAAGAGGTCGGCGGGGAGTCCGGGCTGATAGGTGAGGTAGTCGCTGATAATCTCGTACATTTCCCAGTACTCATCCTCTTTCTGATAATTGGGGTCGTAGCTTCTCCAGTTCATACCGAAGCAGCCGTTGGAGTTATCGATGTGGGGATATTTCTTTTGGCACTTCTCAATGATATGGCAGACGAATTTGAGGCAGTTCTTCAGCTCGCTTTTGATGGTGAACTCCTGGTCGGTATGGGGTTCATAGTAGCCGCAGGAAATATTGAGGGCACAGACGGCAAGTCCACGCTCTTTTAAAGTAGCCACATCGGTCATAGCCCCATGCGTCTCCTTATAGCCAAACTTCTCAAAATCGATGTCGGCAAGGAAGTCTTTGCTACACAGCTCACCCCAGATAGAAGTGATTAGGTCGCCGCCGTTCCGTCGGTCGCATTGCAATACGAAACGGCAGTCATCAAAGAAGGAAAGGTCAACAGCGGAGGAGCCCATACATCCTATCTCCTCGCCAACAAAAAAGGCACATTTGATAGCATCATACTTTTGCAGACATTTCAAGGATACCCATATACCATTTTTATCATCGGCTCCTAATCCCTCCTGTCTCTTGTTCTTTAGGGAGAAGCCAACAATATAGTCCTTTGTCTCGATGGCTCTGAAATCTTTGCTGTGGATGTCCTGCACTTGGTCAATGTGGGCAACAATACAAGGATATTCGGTCGCAGTTCCTTTCACGACAAGAAGGTTTCCGGTAGGGTCTGTGGTCACGGTGGCTCCCTGTATGTTGTTCAGGATCCACCAGCGTATGAATTTCCGCATCCGTTTCTCCCTCTTGGAAGGGGAGTGGATTTCGTAGAGTTGTTTAAGTAATTGCATATTTTTCTTTGTGTTGTGAGAATTGGGAGAACAACATTTCTGTCATCCTCCCTATCTCGTTTAATAATTTATGCGGCCATCTTCTTGCGGTAATAGAAGAAGGGCTTGCCTGTACGCTTGTTGATGGTGTCGTAGAACTCACCTTCATAAACAAATGCTTCCTTACGTTCAACCAAGGTGTCGAGCGTCTTTTTGCTTATGGCAAAGGCTTCATAGACCTTGGTACCTTTGTTCCAACGGTAGATTTCTGTTATTTCGTTCTCATTCTCGAAGTACTGATGGTCATACTCGCTCCAAAACCAGTTTTCTTCCTTGTACTCCTGCTCGGCGGTTTCCTTACAGTTGACACAGCAATAGTATTCTTCGGTAATCTCTGAATACACGCCGTTCTCCTTGATGTAGTTGTAGCCGCAGGTATTACAATGAGATGTTTCAGGAGTATACACATACATATCCTCTCCCTCGCACCAGGTGAAGTCATCGAGGCGGTTTTCATCACAGCTTATTTCGCTTCCATGAAACAATACGGTTACGGTGTCGTTATTAGTGTAGCAGTCATGGTAATCGTCATAGTTGCCATCCTCTTCATCGCCGTCGATACTCCCTTCTGTAGTGTCGAGTGAGTATTGGGCAGAATCGGTAGGATGGTTGTAGGCTCTCCTGTTTCGGATGTCATAGAATTTGAAGCTGTCTTGATACGATAGTGTGTCATAGGTTTCCAAGTTGCAGTCGATGTAGAAATTCTTGTCAGCCAAGGAATTCCCTTTTATATCTACAAATTCAGTAGAGTCTCCACATCCTGCCCCCACTTTCTTGTAGCCGTCGATCTTGTCTTCCCGGATTAAGGCATCGATAAGGGCTCGTTTAAGGACATCGTTGCAGTCGGTAGCGTATTGGCGTTCCGCTAATCTCCATACAATACCATCCTCGTCATAGCATTTGTTGTAAATGATGCAGCGGGCGATAATCTTCCCATCCTCGTTGGTAAGGTAGGCGGCAGAGGCATCCACGGCATCATCGTAGAAGGAATCCAAGTCCCTGTTCACCATGCAGCTATGGAAATCTCCTACACAGGCATCGGAGGAGTAGATTTTGAAGAATTCGTCGCTGACGGTGAGTTGGTTCTTGGGCATCGTTCCCATGGTATAGGTCTGCCATTCTTGGGTGAATTCTTCGCAGAGGAATCCTAGGACTTGTTCGGGGAGCGTCCGGCCAAAGTCTGTTTCAAGGATAAGGGCACGAAGCAGTTTTCCGGCCTTCATCTTGTAGACGTTTCCATTGTTATGGTTGACGTAACGGACGGACTTGCTGTCTCCGTCTTCGCATAGCCCTTCCTTGTTGTCGGTCTCGTAGGTGTCGGAATGGTAGGTGGTGTTGATGAGCTGGACGGGGTATCCCTTGTCCTTCCCGCTTTCGACGATACGCTCCGTCATGACCCCCTTGAGCTGGGACATGGAGCTGATATGAAGAAGGGAGTAGTCGTTGGTGATTCGTGCCTGGTGCAGCAGGTCCTTGTTCTTCAGGTAGGCGAGGAGTATCTTGTTCTTCCTGGATTTTTCCCCATTGCCGTGTTCCACTAGGCCGAAGTAGGCCTGGAACTCTTCGTAATTGTCAAACTGATAGTACAGCATGTCGTTCTTGAATTTTAAAGGTTTGAAAATCTGATAAAACAAAAAAGAGGGGAACCCGTACCACGTTGGATTGTGATAAAGATTCCCCTCGATGGGTCGGGAGCGAAAAAAGCCCCCTATGACAAGAACCACGAGTAGCCCTCTTCGTCTGTTCCGTTAAGGGCGTTCTGTAGGCCAATTGTCATGTCTACTGCATTCTGATTTCTTTCTGCGAATTTGTCAATATAGCTTGATTTCACAGATTCTGTCAGTAGCTGTAAGAAGTTCCAGCATGATATTCCATCCTCTCCTTCTCTTTTGCAGAAGTTGGGGTTGTTGAAATATCCACGTGTGGCTTCGTTTACTGCCTGGTCCCCGATAAGAAGGGGCGGCAGCTGGTGTTGTTCTGCTGTAGGGAGTGCTTGATACAATCTCATCCTCCCGATGATGTTGCAGAATTGCTGCTCGGTCATCCTTGTTGATTGAAGGTCGCCGAGTTGTGTCAAGATGTTCTCACGCTCAGGGTTGAATGTGGTGAAGAGTTCCATCGTCTTCTGAAACACGTCGGCTTCAGTTAGACACTGGATTACACCACTGTTTCCGCTACAAGATAACATCATATTGCTACAAACTCTAACTTGCCAGCCCACGAAAACTTTGAATTTCTGTGGTGTGGCGGTGCGATAGAGTTGATCGTCGGCATAGTTGCGCACTCCACCTATAGTGAGGTTTACAACTTGCCCGTTGACTTCGCGGCTCAGACCTATAACGTGGCTTACAAATGCCATACGTTGATAGTAAAGTGTCCGGTCGCTGTCGGTCAGTTCGTTCTGTTTCTTGTGGATAGCTTCCGGCCGTCTCCCTTGTATCGGGTGGCTTGTTCGTATCTCCACAGGTGTCAAGCTTCCAAATACCTGTTCGGCGGCAGCTCTCACCGTCTTGATAAAATTCGTGTGTGAGATAGTGAGAGAATTGTCAGCCCATGTCGGTATGAGGTTGTTTGAAAGTTCCTCCAGCGTCACGGCTTGGGTATTACTTTCAATGAAGTTCGGGTGATTGTCAGGGTCGAGGCCGTTGATGGTCCCGGCTGTTGCTGGTTCACCCAAGTCGAATTGTTTGTTTAAAGACAATCGCCCCTCGAAAGGAGCGACTGCGGTTGTTGTTTGTTTTGAATCCATTACTCGGTTAAAGTGTTGGTTTCTAATTCGGTTGTTTGTTTTTTAATCGGCTTCGCCTTTTTGTCGAGCTGCTTGCGTATCTTGCGGCTGTTACGAGCCACGACAAGCAGGATTTCGAGAACGGCGATGACGATCTGCTCGGTTTTGTCGATAGAGGACATTATTCATTGGGAATCTCCTCCTGTGTGGCATGAGCAGCGGCCACGGTTGCAGCTTTGCGCTGGCGAATTTTGTTAATCTGGTCTTTCAGCTCCAGAGAAAGCACGGTGAGGCAGACAATGTCAGTCAGCACTCGAACCGTTTTAAGAAATGCGTTCATGATTGTTGTTGTTTTGTTATTTTGTTATTATTCTGTTTAATTTACTGTATTTGTGTTTTATATCATATATAAGGCTTTCAGACCATAGTTTTTCGGGTCCATCGAAAAAAAACGTGAAAAGATTTGTTATTTTTTAAAACAGCAGCATATTTATATATATAATAATAAATAAACTATAGTGATATGAGACATTTTCTTACAATTATCCTTTCTGTGTTATTGAGTGGGGCAATCCTCCTTATTCTACCTAATGTTTTACCGGTATCTCATCAATTGATTACTGTCATAGAAATAATTATCTCTCCTGTTGAACATTATTTAGTCAATTATTTATGTAAAAGGTTAACTAATAGAAAGACAGGGTAATAAAAACCTTAATACAGAGTCCAGTAGAAACAAAAATACCACCCCGAAGGGTGGTGTTGTTATTAATCACAAGCTGACGATAGAGTGCTTTCGACCAATATACTTTAGGGTCTTATACATAGTCAAAGTCGCCAATCAGTATAGTTCGGTCTGCTCTTCGCAGTGAACCCTGATGTGGTTTGCTTGTGAGTTTTTTTCTGTTCGTATATAAGGGTTTTGATGGCTTTTGAGACGGCGGAAATAATGGCTGAGAAAGGCAATAAAAACAGTCTTTTCTCGTTGTTTATCTTATATTTTAGACTACATGAAAAGTATCACCATATTAGACAGCACATTTGAGAAGGAATTGAAGCTGCAGATTGCACCTGAACTTAGAGCCGGATTCCCTAGTCCGGCAGAAGAGTACTTACATGATAGCCTGGACTTCAACCGTGACCTTATCAAACACCCCGAGTCGACTTTCTACGGTCGAGTGTGTGGCGACAGCATGATTGAGGCGGGAATCAATGATGGTGATATTGCTGTTATCGACAAAAGTCGGGAGCCTCACAATGGTTCTATCGTGGTGGCATTCATCAACAAGGAGTTTACAATAAAGTACCTCGACACCACTCACAAGGATGAAGGGTATATAGAACTGAGACCCGCAAATCCCAAGTACAAGCCAATCAGAATAGACCAGACTGACGATTTTGAGGTGTGGGGAGTTGTGGTATATACAATTAAGCCCTGGAACTAAACAACAATACTATGGACAATATAGAACAGCTTGTAAAGGCATACGTCAAATACTGGGAAGAGTATATTGAACAGGAAGAATACAAGTGGGAAGCGTTGGCACATTTCCAGCTCAATTGGAAAAACAAAATCCCCATATACGACCGAATATCCAATTCTTTAATCAAGGCTAAGAATCTGCTCAATTCCCAGAACTACACACCTCGAAGTATGCTCAAAAAAGTATGCCTGAAAAAGCCGAAAGAGGTGAGTGGTCTTATTACAGCTCTGTTTGATGAGAAAAATGGTTTAGAGAGTAGAGTCCGGGATTTCATTACAGGTTTTGAGGATTTGGTATATATCATAGCGCATGAGCAAGATAACGATTGGGATTGGTTGGATAAGCTGGAAAACAATAAACTTAGCTCATATCAAGACCCTCATGCCATTTCGGTTTACCTCTTTATGCGCCATCCAGAGAGTCACTACATTTACAAAAGTAGGCTGTTTGACACTTTTGCGGAAATGTCGGGTTATCCCATTCAAGAGAAAGACCGGATTAAGAAATATGTGGAATACGAAAGGTTTTGTGACTCAATCAAAAAAGTATTGCTGACCGAAACGGATTTCATTAACAACACCTATGAAAAGTGGTTGAATAGTCACAAGTATATAGACCCCAATTATAATCTTTTGACTCAGGATTTTATATATACCGTTTGCATACATTTGAATGGAGATTATTACGCCAAATCGGGAAATACTACACCAAAGGTGGTTAATGTGGACGTTATTCCTTCTGCAAGTGTGAGCAAAACGACAATTAATAGAACTCCTGCTGCTCGTGTGACAAAAAACACCAATTATCTTGGCATCTACGAGAACAATAAGCGTAAAGGTTTGAATGGGGAGTTGTGGGCGTTGAACTATGAGAAGGAACGATTAAAACAACTGGGAATCTGCCATAATGTTGAACACTCCTCTATTGTTCGAGGTGATGGTTTGGGCTATGATATATTATCTGTGGAAGACGATGGTGAGACGGAACGTTATATTGAGGTCAAAACTACTACTGGAAGCGAGAACCAACCATTTTTCTTTTCTGACAATGAGTTAAGGGTTAGCCAACAATACAAGGAACATTACTACCTCTATCGGGTCTATGATTATGACGATGATTCCAAGTCTGCGAGTGTAACAATCAAATCAGGCAGTCTTGATGATTTGAATGCTCGACCAATCTCTTTTTCAGCAAGCCTATAAACATGAATTACTTTGCCGTAGTTGATTGCGATAACTGCTATGTTTCCTGTGAGCGTGTTTTTCGACCTAACCTCAACGGAAAGCCTGTTGTCGTACTCTCTAATAACGACGGCTGTGTAGTGGCTCGTTCCAATGAGGCAAAGAAACTGGGCATCAAAGCAGGAACACCATACTTTAAACTTGCTCAACAATTCCCTGACCAGAAGATTGCCGTTTTCTCCAGCAACTATGAACTTTACGGCGATTTGACGGGCAGGGTAATGGCAATAATACAACAAGAAGCACCAGACTATTTCCGCTACTCCATTGACGAGGCCTTTGTGATATTGAAGGGGATGGAAAACGTGAATCTCAAAGCTTGGGGTGAACAACTGCATAAGACCATAAAACAACGTGTGGGCATTCCTGTCAGCATTGGTATAGCACCCACAAAGACTCTCGCAAAGATGGCTTCACATTATGCCAAACACTATGCCGGGTACAATCATTGCTGCCTGATTGATGATGACGAGAAACGAAAGAAAGCCTTGAAACTCTATCCAATCGATGAGGTTTGGGGTATAGGACGGAGGTATGCTGCCAAACTTGAAAACCTTGGAATACATACGGCTTTTGATTTCGCCGAGAGAAGCAGGGAATGGATAAATGCAACATTCAATAAGGTGGTGGTTTTAAGAACATGGAGAGAACTGAACGGCGAGGATTGTGTGCCGAATGATGAGCCAGCCAAAAAGAAAAGTATCTGTGTCAGCCGTTCCTTCCCTGGCATGATTAGCGACATTGACCAACTGAAAACTTACATTGCCAACTATGCCGCCCGATGTTCCGAGAAATTGAGAAAGCAGAATACCGTGGCTTCTGTGGCAGGTGTATTTCTAAGCACAAACCCTTTTCGAGAAGACCTGGAACAATATCACAACTTTAGCGAGGTGGATCTGCTAACACCGTCCAACTCCAGCATTGTGATATTGAAGAAAGCTATGGAGGCACTTGAAAAAATATATCGTCCGGGACTGCAATATAAACGTGCCGGAGTGATAGTTTTGAGCATGGAGAGTGGAGGTGGAATACAGACTAATTTTCTCGATTTTGATGCGGAACGGTTTGAGAAGATGAAGCAGCTCGACAAGGTACTGGACAGATTAAACAAAGTGAACGGTACAGAAACGGTCATCTTGGGGGCACAGCAGTTCAAAGGCAAAGACAGCAGGGGGAAAGCCACACAGTTCGCAGATGCAATAAAACATGATTTTAAAAGTCCGAATTACACTACCCGGTGGAGTGATATCATCCAACTGAAGTAAGTCGATTATATTAACATGGATAGTATCTTTTCAGTAAGTCGGTCTGTCAACTTCTTATCATCACACTTGCGAATTGCCTGCAACAGCTTATCCTTATTACTATCACCAAATACTTTGTCTGTAAGGTTGTCCATTACATTTAAACCAAGATCTCCAATGTAATGTTGCGTTACCCGTGGATCACTGTGGTTCAATGCTACCTGCAGTTCGTCGGTAGATGCTCCTCTGAGGTGTGCCGTCCTACTAAAAGAGTGCCTGCTGACATGAAATGTAAGAATCTTGTCTATCTCAGCTATCGACGCAATCTTTTTCAAGCCGATGTTGACAATAGTTTCCTGGCTTTCTATTTTATCGTCAACCTGCTTTTGTTGCTCAAGGGGAAGTAGCGTGAGTTGCTCCACTCCTTCAAATTTTGGCAGGCTGCTATATTGAGTCAAGAAAGGAAACAGAAAATCTTCTTTGGGTTTATCCTCATCCCAATAATTCTCCAGTATTTTTGCTGCCTTTAGTGCTTGTTTGCTGTTGTATGGTTTCTGTACTTTTCGCATAAGGTATTGCAGACGGTACTCTCCATCTGAATATGTCACATTTCCCATCCTCAATAGAAAGATGTCCTCTATCCGAATTCCAGCGTTATAGTACGAGAATAGGAATATGTTGCGTATATGCCATAGTTTTGATGTTTTGGGGATTGTCGCTTCTTCTATTGCCTTGATTTCAGATGGGGTTAGTTGTTCTTTGTGTGTTTTTATAACCGATGGCATCTCGTAGCGCATAAATGGGTTGTCATTCACCTCAATTAGACCTTCTCGCATCATGTCGTTAACAATGGCACGAAAAATCTTCAGATGACGATGTATGGTGTTGGGATGTAGCCTCTTTGATGCATTACGTTGATTTGGTAAGACCCTTAGATAAGCTTCATATTCTTTGACCATTTCTAACGTCAAATCAGGAATCATTATAGTTCCCTTGTGGCGATTCTTTGCAAAGTCCTGAAACTTAACGAGAAAATCACTGTATGGCTTACTTGTATTTATGCTGCCACGCATTTTCAGTATCTCAATGTGTTGTTTTAAGTACTCCTCAAATGTATATTCAACGTGGTTCTGTTCATAGGCAGTCCTCAACAAATTCATAGTGACAACCGCGTGTCTTTTCTCCAATTCGTGGTATAAATCCTCGATCTCTTTTCTGCGTAGTTGTAACTTGGCGTTCAGTTGTGCATAGTCAGGGTTTGTACGCCGTATCTCTTGTTTTGCATTATTCCATTCAGACTCCTTTACTTCTACTCCAGTAGAAAAACGCCATGGTCTACGTTCAATAGTAGTGCGTAGCATCACAGACCTGAGACCACGCTTATTATCTCTGCTATTTAGCTCAAAATTAATAGAAAACGTCATAATTATAGGTTTTGTACATGATGCAAAAATACGAAATAATAATGAAATAACGGCAATTTTACTGAAACATTTTCGTTAAAATTTTTGTAAATAATTGTTGGATATCCTGTAGGACAACTAAATTTACTGAAACAATACTGAAACATATCTGGGTTTTTAACACTTTTTAATACCTGTTAATGCAATTTTTAAAAACCATAGATAGCTGATATAAAGTAATTTGAGCGAAATATAGAGAATTAAGAAGAACAATTTAGTTTCCAGGTAGGACAACGAAAAGGCACCGATTCCGGTGCCTTTTTCGTATATAGTACCATAAGCTTCCATATCCTTCCAGTGCCCTTCTATTCCCCTACCGTTCCCCTACCATTCCCCTAGCGGGTGGCCACCCTCCGATTGTTAAAAACTTTTTCCCGCCATGCCGCTTTTTGTTCGTATTTTTGCAGTCGCGCAACGCGTGTTGTGCAGCCGTATAATATACTGATACCATATATAATAGACCCCGATGGCAAAAAAGAGCGACTCCGAATCGCCCCTGATGCGGCAGTATGCCGAGTTGAAGAAGAAGTTCCCCGACGCCCTGCTGCTGTTCCGCGTGGGCGACTTCTATGAGACCTTCGGCGACGACGCCCGCAAGACCGCCGGCATCCTCGGCATCACCCTGACGCGCAAGATGGCCGGCGGCGGCGAATACACCGAGCTGGCCGGAGTGCCCTACCACGCGCTGGAGCAGTACCTGCCGCGCCTGGTGCGGGCCGGCCTGCGGGTGGCCATCTGCGAGCAGCTGGAGGACCCCAAGACCGCCAAGGGACTGGTCAAGCGCGGCATCACCGAGCTCGTTACCCCCGGCGTGGCCTACAACGACATGGTGCTCGAGGTCAAGGAGAACAACTTCCTCTGCGGCCTGCACCTCACCGACAAGGTGCATGGCATCAGCTTCCTCGATGTCTCCACCGGCGAATTCTACGCCGCACAGGGCGACCTGGCCTATATCGACAAGCTGCTGGCCAACTTCCGCCCGTCGGAAATCATCCTGCAGCGCAAGCGGCTGCACTGGTTCCACGACCACTTCGCCGAGAAGTACTACACCAACACCTTCGACGACTGGGTCTTCCAGCCCGACTTCGCGCAGGAGCTGCTCCTGAAGCAGTTCGGCACCACCTCGCTGAAAGGTTTCGGCGTGGACGACCTCGACATGGGCATCATCGCCGCCGGCGCGGTGCTGCACTACCTGCAGGACACACAGCACACACAGAACACCAACATTTGCAGCCTCACCCGCGTGGAGCGCGACCGCTACGTGTGGCTCGACAAGTTCACCATCCGCAACCTGGAGCTCGTGGCTTCGCCCAACGACGGGGCGCGGACACTGCTCGACGTCATCGACCAGACACTCACCCCCATGGGTTCGCGCCTGCTGCGCCGCTGGATGCTGATGCCGCTGAAGGAGGTCGCCGCCATCGAGGAGCGCCTCGGCGTGGTCGACGCCCTGCTGCGCAATGCCGACCTGCGGCAGGCGCTGCAACAGCAGGTGAAGCTCATCGGCGACCTGGAGCGCCTGATAACCAAGGCCGCCGTGTCGCGCATCAATCCCCGCGAGGTGCTGCAGCTGAAGCGCTCGCTCGACGCTGTGGCCGAGGTGAAGCGCCTCTGCGCCCCGCAGTCCGGCGCCCTGGCCTCGCTGGCCGAGCGGCTCAATCCCTGCACCTCGCTGGCCGAGCGCATCGGTCGCGAACTGCGGGACGACCCGCCCGCCAAGGTAGAGAAAGGGGGCGTCATCGCATCTGGCGTCAACGCCGAACTGGACGAGCTGCGCTCGATGTCCACCTCCGGCAAGGACTACCTCGCCTCGCTGCAGCAGCGCGAGAGCGACGCCACCGGCATCCCCTCGCTCAAGATTGGCTTCAACAACGTCTTCGGCTACTACTTCGAAGTCTCCAACGTGCACCGCTACAAGGTGCCCCACCACTGGACCCGCCGCCAGACGCTGACCAATGCCGAGCGCTACATCACGCCCGAACTAAAAGAATACGAAGACAAAATCCTCGGTGCCGAGGAGCGCATCCTGGCCCTCGAGGCGCAGCTCTTCGCCCAGCTGACCGCCGCGGTGGCCGAGCTGGTGCAACCCATACAGTACGATGCGCAGGTGGTGGCCCATGTCGACTGCCTGCAGAGCTTCGCCGAGGTGGCGCTGGTGGGCAACTACTGCCGCCCCGAACTCAACGAGGGCAGCACCATCGCCATCCAGGAAGGCCGACACCCCGTCATCGAAACCCAGATGGCGCCCGGCGAGCAGTACGTCAGCAACGATGTGCTCCTCGACCGCGACGGCTGCCAGATCATGATTATCACCGGCCCCAACATGAGCGGTAAGTCGGCCCTGCTGCGGCAGACCGCCCTCATCGTGCTCATGGCGCAGATGGGCTCCTACTGCCCAGCCAAGCGCGCCTCCATCGGCATTGTCGACAAAGTCTTCACGCGCGTGGGCGCGAGCGATAATATAAGTAGCGGCGAAAGCACCTTCATGGTGGAGATGAACGAGACGGCCTCCATCCTCAACAACGTCAGCGACCGCTCGCTGGTGCTGCTGGACGAGATAGGGCGCGGCACCTCCACCTACGACGGCATCTCCATCGCCTGGGCCATCACCGAGTACCTCCACAGCAACAAGAAAGCCCGCCCCAAGGTGATGTTCGCCACCCACTACCACGAACTCATCGAAATGGAGCAGCAGTTCGAGCGCATACGCAACTACCACGTGAGCGTCAAGGAGATAGACGGACGCGTCATCTTCCTGCGCAAACTGGTGCCCGGCGGCAGCGAACACAGCTTCGGCATCCATGTGGCACGCCTGGCCGGCATGCCGCCCCAGGTGCTCAACCGCGCCGATGCCATGCTCAGCATGCTCGAAGAGAAAAACGCCAAGATTACAGCCACCGACTCAGGGGCGAAAAATACAAAAAAAGCATCCTCGGGAGCCGATTTGCAGGGCATGCAGCTCAGTTTTATCCAGCTGGACGACCCCACATTGCTCGAAATCAAAGACAAGATATTAGACATTGATATAGACACACTTACACCCATCGAAGCACTGCTCAAACTGAACGAAATTAAAAAAATTGTGTCCAAAAAGTGAAAAATATTTTGTCAGTTTTAAAAATGTTCGTACTTTTGCACCCGCTTTCACGGCAAAAGAGTAGCTTGAAATAGTGAACGCAAGCGATGCGGAAATAGCTCAGTTGGTAGAGCACGACCTTGCCAAGGTCGGGGTCGCGAGTTCGAGTCTCGTTTTCCGCTCCACTGGTCTCCTAAATCAGAGAGAAAGGCTCTGGTGGTGGAATGGTAGACACGAGGGACTTAAAATCCCTTGCCCGCAAGGGCGTGTGGGTTCAAGTCCCACCCGGAGTACCAAACATGCGGAAATAGCTCAGTTGGTAGAGCACGACCTTGCCAAGGTCGGGGTCGCGAGTTCGAGTCTCGTTTTCCGCTCCAAAAAGAAGAGTGATTTGAAATGCTGCAGCAGCGGCAAAGCCCATGTCCAAAAACAACGCCAACGCCCACACGGGTCGCGGCCGATGCACGTTGCTGAAACACAGATGCGAGAGTAATTGTCTTGGTAGCTCAGTTGGTAGAGCAATTGACTCTTAATCAATGGGTCCAGGGTTCGAGCCCCTGCCAGGACACAACATCGCGGGGTGTAGCGCAGTTGGCTAGCGCGCCACGTTCGGGACGTGGAGGCCGGAAGTTCGAGTCTTCTCACCCCGACACAACCGCCGTTCCACCGCAAGCCACTTTAGCTCAGTTGGTAGAGCAACGCATTCGTAATGCGTAGGTCTGCGGTTCGAGCCCGCAAAGTGGCTCAAACAAAAACACGAAAAGACAGGACATGCGCCTGTCTTTTTCTTTTTATGAACAATACATATTAACAAATAACAACACAAACAACAAACAAAATGGTAAAACAGTACGAAACCGTTTTCATTGCCACTCCCGTTTTGTCTGAAGAACAGATGAAGGAAACGGTCAAGAAGTACACCGACCTGCTCACCTCCAAAGGTGCCGAAATCGTGTACGAGAACAACTGGGGCATGCGCAAGCTCGCCTATCCTATCCGCAAGAAGACCACCGGCTTCTACTACCTCATCGAGTTCAAGGCCGAGGGTAACGTCATCAACGACCTCGAAATCGCCTACAAGCGCGACGAGCGTCTGCTCCGCTTCCTCACCGTCAGCCTCGACAAGCACGCCGTGGCCTACAACGAGAAGAAGCGCAACGCCAAGAAAGAGGCTCCCGCCGCCGAAGCTCCCGCCGAAGCGTAAATTAAATTAAGTAGTAAAGTAGTAAAGTAGTAAAGTAGTATGGCTAACGAAAGCGAAATCAAATACCTGACCCCCATCGCTGTGGAAACCCAGCGTAAGAAATACTGCCGCTTCAAAAAGCTCGGCATCAAGTATATCGACTATAAAGACGCCGACTTCCTGCTGAAGTTCGTCAACGAGCAGGGCAAAATCCTGCCCCGCCGCATCACCGGCACCTCGAACAAGTACCAGAAGAAAGTCTCCCAGGCCATCAAGCGCGCCCGCCATATCGCCCTGATGCCCTACGTCGCCGATTGTCTCAAATAAACATTAGGAGGAAGAACAGATGGAAATCATACTCAAGCAAGATGTGGCCAACCTCGGCTACAAGGACGAAATCGTCAACGTGAAGAACGGCTACGCCAACAACTACCTTCTTCCCCAAGGCATGGCCATCATCGCCACCGCCGTCAACAAGAAGATCCACGCCGAGAACCTGCGCCAGCGCGCCCACAAGGAGGAAGCCCTCCGCAAGAACGCCGAGACCCAGCAGGCCGCCCTCAATGGCAAGACCGTCAAAATCATCGCCAAGGTCGGCGAAAACGGCCAGCTCTTCGGCGGCATCAACAACATCATGGTTGCCGAGGCCCTCAAGGAGCAGCACAACTACGATGTGGACCGCAAGAACATCGTCGTCGAGGCCATCAAGACCGTCGGCACCTACACCGCCAAGGTCAACGTCTACAAAGACATCAAGGCCGAACTCAACATCGAGGTCGTCGCCGAATAAATTCCGCCCTGACCCACACCGTGAGCGCCGCCCCCAGCCGGGGGCGGCGCTCTTCTTTCGCCCCCTCCCCTGCCCTTCCCGAAGAGAGGAAGAAGAGAGGAAGAAGAGGGGAAGAAGAGGATACCCACAAAACGCTGTCTCACTGCATGTTGCAGATTGGCCATTTAGGGCCGTTTTTGGACTTTTTGCAGAAAAAATGCAGCACTTTTTTCCACCCCGCCGGAGCAAGAAACGGGTGCCTTCGGATACCAAATTACAGCGGTGCAAACTTTTTTTTGGCCACATCGCGGAAAAGTTGTAATTTTGCACCGCCAAAAAAAACGAATAAATAGTAATAACAAACATAATGAAAAAAGTAATCATCTCATTCCTAGTGGCTTCCGCAGCCCTCATGCCCGGCAGCGCCAAGGCCGACAACCTCACCGCCGACCAGGCAAAAGCAGCGGCTGCCTACTACCTGCGGAACAATTCCGACCATGAAAACCTCACG
>Ga0256405_10002517_pt1 | contig 41769 bp, 39 predicted proteins | sample RumenRJG_02DNA_FD_189096 | JGI IMG/M metagenome (GOLD analysis project Ga0256405, IMG submission 189096) | Bovine rumen microbial communities from Lethbridge, Alberta, Canada - RJG_02 | ecosystem: Host-associated > Mammals > Digestive system > Stomach > Rumen | place: Canada: Alberta... | reverse complement strand
CCTTTTGGTGCATGATTACATTCTAAGGGATTTATGATAAAGGTTTCCACCACCGGAATGGCGGTTTCCTTAAAAACGGATTTGCGGTTTCCTATCTCCGGACAATGGGGACATGGAGACCGGATTATTCATTTTAAGAAAAAATACGAAAAATTGCACAAACGCGCAACCGTTTATTCCTGTTTTTTGCACATGTGTTTCCTGTGGGTTATTTTCATACCCAATTTGCATCCTTTCCCGAATGTGGTCGTACACGATGCACTTTATAAAATAAAAAAGACAGCTTCGAACGCTGCCTTTTTAGGAGAAGGTATTTTTACTATGGGGTATAGCAAAAACTATATAATGTATTGGGGGGTTTTTACGGCTATTATAATACCATGGACGGCCGGATAAGTGTGCACAAAGTCGAAAAAAGTTCCTGCGTTTTTCTGGTCAGTTCTACGGTACTTTAGTCCCGGTTTTGAGAAAAAATACGAAAAATTGCACAAACGCGCAACCGTTTATTCTCATTTTTTGCACACCTACTTCTTTGTAATTACTTTTATATGTATAAAAGAAAAGTCCCATAAACGTATCGTTTACAGGACTTTTCCTTTTTATTTGGAAATATACAATTAGCAAACACCCTGAGCAAGCATAGCAGCTTCTAAGGTGTCCGCAGATTTACCGGGGTTTTGAGGTCGGTTGTATATCACGTGTATAGAGTGATTGTCGAACAATTTCGATTAACATGGGAAATATTTATTCTACAGGTTTAATAATCACGCTTCTATTGTATATAAACCAGTTTGTTCTTAGACCGATTATATGTTTTTGAAATGCTGCCATGTCAATATAATCATTTCATCAATAACTTATACGCCATCTCCATTTGTTTCTTAGTTATTCTATATTTTTTCCACTTCTCTTTATAATAATCAATAAATTCTTTAGATAAAGATTCTCTTTGTTCTATTAATTTCATCAGTGATGTTACTATTTCAACAAAATCACAAGTAGAACGTACATTACTGAATATAGTTCCTAATTCTATAATCACTGCCTTGTTTATCCTTAAGTCAAATGACGGTTCTGATATTTGATCAGCACTTTTTTGTCGGTCCTCTTGGCTATTGCGTCCTACTTTTGTTGCAAAAATCGTTTGTCCATATCCAGTTCTACACACAAAAGTTACAGCATACATATTTCTCGAAAATGTCTTTTCATTTCGAATTTCTATTAATTCTAATTTGCCAAACGGTAATACCTCAATCATTTCGCCAATAGTCAATTTACTTACTTGCTCACAACTAAAAAGACGATATTGCTGTTTCTCGTCAAAAATTTCTTTTCCTTCTAACAACCAAACAATAAGTTGCTCAAAAACTTTATAGTCTTGTACTCCTCGAAGTTCAATAGGAATCCAACTATCCCCATGCAAAGCACCAAATAATGCTCCTACCATAGATCCCAACGTGTCTGTATCTGTATTTTTTAAATTTATCGTTTCCATTAAACCTTTATATGGATCTGCCGCATATTTGGAAAACAAATATATCGCAATAACTGCCGAAACGTTTCCAGCCCCATTTACCTTTTTATCAAAACAGCATAATTTCTCCAAAATTCCATTCCCAATATCCAGCACTCCTTGTACTATACCCTCTCTTGCAATTTTGAGATACTCAACTGTTTCATTTACACAATCTTTCCATAAAATGTCATAGTCTATGCTTAGATACCTCTGTGCCTCTTCTTTCCATGCCTCTATATTATTAACTTTTGGTAAATTTCCCCAAACCTCCTTTTTATTTATTAATTCTTCAATTAGTTCTCCATACTCTAATGTAGTTTCTAAAGAAAATATATACGCTAAACTATATGCATATAGCATAGCACCAACTAAAGCCCGGGGATGTCCGTGAGTATACATTCCATTAAGCAAAACCTGCTTCATGATATATTCAATATCTTCTTCATTTTTTATGACATGCGGCATAATCCTCATTACAACACCATTACCACCAGCCATGTAATAAGATCGTATTAATTTCTCATCATTCCTCTCATCCCATGGTGAAATACCTTTCGCCCATACTTTTGCCGCACGTTTTGTAGCACCTCCACCTCCTCTTTGATACTCCAACCATGCTGGCAATTCAACTTGTCTAAAATAAGTCCCCCACTGATTTCCTCTTAAAAGACTTCTAAGAGTGGCAATCAGTAATTGGGTGTCATCACTATACTCTCCTGCACATATCCTCTCTTCATATGGCCAATACCTACCTCCGCATTTTCTACTCCACTCAACAAATGCGTTTAATTCATTGTAATGTTTATTCAAATTATTGCTATTTTGTTCATTAGGCCAACCAAGCGCATCACCTATAGCTGCTGCCAGCATTGCCCCCTTATATTTTTCAGAAAATATTCTTTTCATATTCATATCTCCTCATAACGTTTTTCAGAAGGTACCATTCCTCGATGAATTTTTTCGCTCATTACTCGCTCAAATAATTCTGGAGCTACATAGACATCAATATTTGGAATTTCTAATGTTTTCCATTCCGCAATTTTTTGCTTCGCTATACTTTCATCCTTAAAAGCAACTCCTGTAATAAACTTTCTCGGAATATTAGAATAAACTAGCACTTCTGCCTGATCATTCGTCGGTATATTACTGAACATATTTTCATTTCGTGAAAATCCATCTACATTATGGGCAAATATTCCTAAAAAACCTTCATATCCTTTTTTTATATATGCACCATACCTTTTTGCAGCATTAACAGGGCAAAACTGAGTTGTTTCCAATGTGGCAACTATAGGATCAATAAAAATAATCGCCCAATCCGGAAAAATATGATTATTATCTTTAACTCTCTTATAATACCAATAATTAGGATACTGAATCGAGCAATTCACATAATCTGTTTTTCCATCATACCTATCTGTATCATTTTGAACCAATATGTCCTCATCAATAAAGTCAACAGCCTTTATCCCTTCCTCTGAACTTAAAATGTGTAGCAATTTATTCGTATGTACAAAATGGCATAACCTGGTTATATTTCGTTTTTTTATCTCGCTTTGGATTTCAATGATCATTTTATTTCCCTTTCAATATAAAGGTTATCTACGTTATCTGGTAATAATTCTGTCTTTTCTCCACTATATGATATAATTAATCCACTTTTAGCTCTAGTAACCGCAACATAAATTAATTTAATATCTTCCTTCAGTGCTTCATCACGACTCTCTAATGCCTTGACTTTATCTTCTCCTGGGAGATATTCTTGTGAACAAAACGGTAACATAACCAATTCAAATTCTAATCCTTTTGCCGAGTGATAGGTTCCTATTGATATCCTGGCATTTATTATCATTGTTCCCATTTTGTTTTTTAAAATCTGTGGTTTTATGCCTTTCTCCCTTACTTTCTCCTCAACTATATTGACTAACTCTCGGTTTCTCACAAGTATTGCAACACTCTGTCTTGCAGAAGCACTTATTGCATTCTCTACAACCCATTTCAATTCATTCTCTTCATTTTCAAACTTAACCAGTGCCGGAAGTGGCGATGATGCTGTCGGCATAATTGGTTCAACTAAATCGGAAATACTTTCAAAATATTTTGATTTTGAAACAGCAATAGCAAATCGTGCTATTTCTCTGCTATTTCTATAATTCCTGTCAAATCTCCATATCTTTCTTTTCTCAATATTTAAGCCAGCATCCCTCCATGATAATCTCGAACCATAAATCTGTTGTGCGACGTCTCCAAAAAAAGTTAGTGATCCATCTTGAGGGATTGCATTCACTAATGATTTAAGCATAATCGGAGATAAATCTTGCCCTTCATCTATCACTATATGCTTGTACATTCTCTCATTTTGATCTGATAACAACTCACTATAAACTGTTTGAGCAATATCCTCCCAATCATACCAATATCCCTCTTCTTTTCTAGTTTTTTTGTATTCTTCATAAACTGCATAAAAATACTTTCTATTTTCTCGCTTAATCCTAGTATCAGACCGTCCAATTCTTTCCGTTGTCTCATACTCCGATAAAGTCGTTATACCCATTTTCTCAATCCAACTAATTTCTTCTAAAAATACTGTATCATCTCTCTTGTATGTATTATTCGCTGGATTTTGTGACCGCAAATTTTCCAATGCCCGCCTAATTAAAAGTAATTTTTTTGTATCACCATCTTCTATTCCCGACACAATACCATTCCAACGTGGCATCTTTCCTCTACTTGCCAAATACCCCCTCGCGAACTTATGATAATTTCTCACATGAATATTTGGTGGGAGTTCACTTCCAACAATTGCTTCTAAGTATTTAACTAATGTTGTATTAAATGTGATTAAAAGTATATTATCTTTAGGACTATAATTTGCCAGCCCTATTGCTCTGTAAATTGCCAATGTGGTTTTTCCGCTTCCAGCGGTTCCTAAAACAACATTATGCCCTATTGGCTTTAAATCTAAAACTTCTAATTGTATTCCTTTTGGTTTTGGTAATGCCATTTTATCCCTCCATTTGTAACACAATAATACTCTATTTTACTATTTCTTCTCACCCATAAATTGTATATCAGTCCAAGAAATATTGTAAATAATAGGAGCTCTTTTCATTTATAAAACTTCAATAATTGTTAAAAAGCCGCAAAAAATCCTGCCACCGGTTCACCACCCGGTAAATCTCCACATACTCTTTTCCAGTCTTATACAGCACAACATAATTCCCACAAATCACATATTTGTAATCCGTCCGGAAGCTGACCCTCTTAGCAAGATCAGCTCCCATATAGGGAAATTGCTGTATATTCTCAATTCGAGCGTATATCTCCTGAATGGTCTTTACTGCCATTTCTTCATTGTCTTCTGCAATATACTCTTTAATGTTCTTCAAGTCTTCTGCCACAATAGGGTTAATCCGTAATTTCATCATATGCTATACCCCGACAGATTTCTTCAATTCATCCAAACTCATCCAGGAGCTTTCATCCTTAACCGCTTCTTCTGCTTCCTGCAGCTTCATGAGTAGCTTCTTTTCGGCTTTCTCACGTTCATAGTCCTCAATATCCATAACCACAAACTTGCCTCTACCATTTTTGGTCAAAAACACAGGCTCTCCAACCTGACAATTTTTCAGTACTTCATTATAATTTCTTAAATCTGATACAGGTAATATATTCGGCATAAAATCAACTTCCTTTCCTTGATATAGTTTCTTCTTTTATATATATTATACGCAAGAAAGCTGTAAAATTCAACGTGAAATTTTACAGCTTTAAATTATGAATATTATTCCATTCTCAAATTACTATTATTTGACCATTTTTTGATTAAAACGATAGCCGACTCCCCAAACCGTTTGAATGTAAACTGGCTTGCTTGGGTTATCTTCTATCTTTTCCCTTATTTTCCGAATATGACTCATAACAATATTATAATCGCCGGAATATGGTTCTTTCCAGACAATATCATATATCTGCTCTTTGCTGAATACTGTTCCCGCATTCTGAGCAAGTAGTAACAAGATTTCAAATTCGATAAAGGTCAATTCAATTTCCGAGTCATTTTTAATTACAATATGCCTACTCTCATCAATTTCTAATTTTTCAAAACTCAAAACATCTTTTGGAATATCCATAAGTGTAAAAAATTTCGCCCCTGCTTTAACATAACACATAATGTGATGAAACACATCTTCCTCGTTATCATTAAACATCAATACCATTATTTTCCCAAGATTATCATCTCCTATCATATTACACAACCATAGCCACTATATTGTAAATCACTTCTATACCCTGTATATATTTATATTATTGTAAAAAGTATGCCTTATGCCACTTGATGTTTGCAGTAAGAACGAATTGCCAAAAAAAGAAAAATTGGAACTTCAATAGCTGCTAAAATTAATATCACACAAGGTGTCCACAAGCTCATTCCTCCAATGTGCAGGAAATTGAAATTGCCAAGCTGATAAAGAAAATTATTCTGCATACCAATACCCGATGACGGCAAAAGCGTTGAAAGCCATGAAGCTCCTCCAATCGCACTATAAGTAAATATAGGCAGGAACAATATCACTATGGAAATCAACAGTGCTGTCAAGGAATCTTTGCACTTAGCAGATAAAAAAAGCGTACAACTAATGGTTGCTAATACCGAAAGCAGTCCCGCTAACACCAAAATAATCTGAAGCTGCCCTAAATTTATATTTGGCAGACTTATAATTGAAAACAAAATTTGGAAAGAAGTTTTTAAACATTCTGTACCAAATGCAAGATTAAGAATTGTTAAGTGGAGTGCCATTCCCAAAATGAACATCACTATAAAAATACTGCAAGCCGCCATAATCCTTGTAACAGCTAATTTTACACGCCCATATTTGGTGCATCGTAAAATACTGTCACTGCCGGTTTGATATTCATTTGCAAAAACAGGAGCCGCAATAGCAATGCAAAGAATTGATAAAACCAAGATATACAATTCTATATAGTCAAAAGCATCCCTGCTCATACCAGAATATATACAGAGTGGCTGATTCAGCTTAGCGTACTTATCTGTCGCAAACTGTCTAGCTGTTGGATAATCTTTCTGCTCAAGATTCATAATATCATCCAAATGAGAAGCACATTTTTCATAAAAATACTGTTCCACCTCATCTGGCTCAATATCCATCAAGTCTGCGCCAATACCTGTTTTAGGATCAGCAAAAGCTTCGGTTAATCCTTTTAGCATAGGACGAATTGCCATAATATTTTCAATGTAAACTTCCAGTGGTACATCATCCAACGTACCATATTCCCGTACACAGGATTGATATATCCGCAAAGATTCCGCTAACTTTTGTGGAGTAATGTCCCCTGCTGTTTTCTCAAAGTAATCTTTCTTAAATTTGATTGCTGACAAGCCATCCAACTCTATAACTTTTCCATTTTCTCCTGGACGGTTAATAGATTCAAAACTAATTGGTAAGTATGCCATTACAACAGACATCAAAATCGCAATAGCAAGCAATACCAGTGTACGGTGTGACTTCATAATTCGTTTCACTTCTAATCTAAATAAACGCATATCAATTTTCCTCCTCTCCCAAATTTCCCTGCGGAAAATACCAAAGATACAAATCCTCAAGCCGAGGCGGTTCATTAACTGACCCTTTGATTTTAGGCGTTTCAGATAAATACCTGATAGATACCTGACCGTTATCCTCACTACGCTGATTAATAATTCTTAACTGCATTTCACAACTGACCAAATCTCCGACTGGTATAGTACAAGTCCATACTTTTCCTTCAATCTCTTTCACAAGTTCATCTGTTGTTCCCATGTCTATTATCTTTCCTGCTTTCATAATGGCATTTCTTGTTGCAATATACTCAATATCAGAAACAATATGGGTAGAAATCAGCACAATCCTGTCATGTGAAAACTCTGAAATAAAGTTACGGAAACGTACTCTTTCTCCGGGATCAAGTCCTGCTGTCGGTTCGTCCATTACAAGTATTTTCGGATCATTTAGCATTGCCTGTGCAATTCCCACACGGCGCTTCATACCACCTGATAACTTTGCAATCTTCTTTCCTTTTACATCGGAAAGCGTTAATATATCCAAAAGATGATTGATTTTCTTCGTTGTTTCTCTTGCCGGAACATCTTTCAAAGCTGCCATATATTCAAGATAATCCTTTACGGTAAAGTCTTTTGAATATCCAAAATCCTGTGGTAAAAATCCAAATAAATCACGATAGGCTTTTCCCATTTTGAAAATATCCGTACCATCATAACAGATAACTCCGCCGGTAGGTGTCATAATACCTGCAATCATACGCATAAGGGTAGTTTTCCCTGCACCATTAGCTCCAAGCAGTCCCCATACGCCTGGTGTCAAAGTAAGACAAACATCATCAACAGCATTTTTGTCTTTAAATTGTTTTCTTAAATGTTTAATTTTCAGTTCCATTATCTTCGCTCCTTTTCAGTATACAAAAGCAAATGCCCTTGTTCAGTATTCATTGTACCGAACAAGGGCATTTCATTCTCTAAAATTTCGTTGGAATAATCCTAAGAAAATCCTAATTTCAAGTGTTTTATTTCCTAAGAAGAACACGGTAGCGTGATTATAAAAACAATTGTTTCATTGCTGCTTTTTGCTATTATTTTACCACCATGCAGATTGATGATTTCTTTTGCAATAGATAGTCCTAAACCGGCTCCGCCAGTATTGGATGCTCTAGCACTATCCAAACGATTAAACTTTTCAAAGATAGTCGATAGCTGTTCTGCGGGAATAGTGACTCCATAGTTTTTGAAAACCACAATAATATCACTATCTTTTTTCTCTGCAGAGATACTAATTTCCGTGTTTGGATAACTGTAAGCCACCGCATTTTTCAAAAGGTTATTAAAAACCCTTGCTAATTTTTCTGGATCACCCATTACAAACAGATTATCATCGACAGATACTTGAGTAGTATTTCCATTTGCAGACAGGACGGGGTAAAAATCATCAATAACTTGCGATAAAAGAGCATATAAATCAACCTGTCGTTTTTCTAATTGCACCGTATTTGTGTGGTAACGTGTGATTTCAAACAGTTCATTAATTAAAGTTTCTAAGCGTTCTGCCTTTTCTAAGGCTATCCCTATATATTTTGCTTTTTGCTCCATTGGCATATCTGGGGCTTCATCCAATAAACTAAGATAGCCGATTACTGTGGTAAGTGGAGTCCGAATATCATGTGCCAGATACATGACAAGCTCATTTTTCTTGTTTTCAGCTTTCTTTGCAGCCTGTTGATTAAGCAGTACCGACATTTTGATTTCGTTCATCTGATGTTCCACTTCCCGAAGCGGCTCTGATAAGGAAATGGAATGATTGTTCTGCTCATAAACAGTCTGAGTAGCTGTAATGACCTCTTTTAAATATATCCATGGTTTTCTCCAAAAGGAATAAAAAATACATATGAAACCAATAAGCAAATAAAGAATAAAAATAATATCTATTCTCAACTGTAAATATTCCGTGACCGGATTATGAAAAAGCACAAATAGGTATTGTAGAAACATAATGGCAATAAAGCCGATTACGACATAGAAAAGCAATATAATAAATAAACGAAATCGTAACTGTTTTTCTATGTCTAACTTTTTATTTTCCATGACATCTACCTCCCTTAGTTTGCAACCAAAAGAATAATCAGCATACTGCCTACAGCTATTGTAACAATCGCCGCTAAAGTGGTTATAATACAATCAACACGACGTTTACTTCGGAATATTTTTGTAGCCAATTCATAAATGAATATTCCAAACATGCCACCGCATGTATTTGCAATTAAATCCGTTATATCCGTCCTACCTATTGCCAAAATGTATTGTGCGACTTCCAATGTCAAACTAGCAGCAAAAATTAGTAAACTCTTTGCTTTAAAACTACGCACATTATTTATCATAGACAGGTAAATGCCAAACGGGATGAAAACAACAATATTTTCCATAACCTCTTTTAGGTGGAATTCAATACCAATTCCGTTATCATAATGAAATGGTATTAAATTGATTTTTCTAATTGTGTCTAATTCACTGATTGAAAATTGTAATTTTAATAGAATAATCCATACCAAAAGTGCAATATAGATAGCAAATAAAAATGGCACAAGGTAGTTTATTCTTTTATTCGGTTCTTTCTTCATAATAATCCTTTCCCAGCTTATATCTTATAACCTACACCCCATATTGTTTTTATATATTGCGGTTTCTCTGCGGTGTCCTTCAACTTTTCCCGTAAATGACGGATATGAACTGTAATCGTACTGCTGTTTTTACTGTAATATTCATCTTTCCATACTGTATGAAACAAATCTTCCAAACTAATGACCATACCTTGCTTTTCTAACAGAATACGCAAAATAGCAAACTCTGTCGGAGTCAACGACAAGAGCTCTCCGTCTAATGAACATTCATAGTTTTTTGTATTGAGAGCTAACTTCTTATAAGTCAAGATTTCAGAATAATCCTGTTCAGACGGTATTGTTGAATATTTTTTGTACCGTCTTAATTGTGCTTTTACTCTCGCAATCAGTTCGAGGGGACGAAACGGCTTTGTTACATAATCGTCTGCACCTAAAGTCAGCCCTGTAATTTTATCCATTTCTTCATCTTTTGCAGTAAGCATGATAATCGGATATGTGTGCTCTTTTCGAATTTTCTGACAGAGAGAAAAACCGTTAATATCGGGTAACATTATATCAAGAATAGCAAGATCTATTTCTTCTTTTTCAATACAATCCAACGCTTCTACAGCAGAATAAAATTTATATACAATATAATCTTCATTTTGCAGATACACTTCTAGCAAATCAGCAATATCATGTTCATCATCAACAACCAAAACTTTACAGCGCATAATTTCACTTTCCTTTCAGCATAATTCATTATACATTATAACAAAATAGTTTGATTTTTGTATGATTTTCCTCCTAAGAAATCATTAAGGAATTCCTAAGATGTCTCTTAGCAAGCACTACCTTTTCCTCCGCTTAGAGTAATACTTCCCACACCACACAATCCTGCACCGGAAATTCTGGTTACCCCTTATGTACCAACGGCTGCTTCTTCAGCATCGCCTTCTGCGTCTTCCACACCTCATCCATAATCGCCTTCACTTCTGCCATATCCTCTTCATAAACATTCCCGGTACTGCTAATTCTCTTCGCAATCTGATTCAGATTGCCGCTGATTTTTCCAAGCGTTTCATTGTATTGCCTTAGATAAGAATAATCCACATCATAAACAAATCCAAAGAGTATCAGTGTCCTAATATAATCCGATGCACTCTTCCTCTTTGACAACTCCACCTTCCTGTCCAGTATATATTTTTCATTATCGCTCAAATAAATTTTCAGTTCATTTTTCCTCGTTCTATTGGCTCTATCCTTTGCCATATTACTCCATCCTTTCATATGATTTTAAGGGTTAGGGAATTCTCCCTAAATGATAAATTTGAGCATTTCTTCTGTAGGAGAAATCACTCATTTTATCGTCTGTGAGGGAACACAGGCAGTGCTTGCTAAGTTAGTTTTTATCCTTTTCCTGCTCTATTGCCTTTTGCTCTTTCTGTGCCAGTTCAGTCAATCGCCTCTGCACCATTTCACATAAGTTTGGCAATGCACTTCCTATGTTCACTTCTGTTCTTTTACGCCTTTGAATGGCTTGGTAGATTTCTGCAAATCTTGCCCGGTCAGCAACGATATTTTCTGACAGACAGATATTCTGAAACCCCAGACGCTTTACGACTTCCTTGGTAACTTCATCAAAGCTTTCCATTGCCGCTTTCTCCTGATACATTCCGTAATGCCCGATTGCTTTACTGACTTTCTCCCAGCCTTCACTCCAATCAGAAATCACCGGGCTAACCAACTCTGCATAAATCTCCCGCAATTCCGCGACGGTCGGCTTGAATTTATTTGTCAGCATATATTGTTGGAGTGCCTTTGATAAAATCTGATAGTCCAGATCATTGTAATAGGGCGTACCACACATCCAACGCTTGTTCCGTCCCAATAAAATCTTCTCCATACATTGTCTGCATGGCTACAACCAATGTTGTAAATTCCTGTTTAGTTACCGAAAACGCCTCCCCTACTTTGTATCTTTTCACGCTCCAACCATGAGCTTACATTGCTTCCTCTTTCCTTTTCCTTTTTTCCTTTCAATGGAAAGAAATCTGTCCATCCATTCTGAATTGTCTGCTTAATAATTGCCACTTGTTCTGCTGGAGAATTCGATAAACTTTCCAGCTTATCAATGCAATAACCGATTGCTTTCCCCTTCACTTCCTTGCCATTTTCTTTTCGGTATTCCAGGTAAGAAAGAAACATACTATTCAGCACTGTATCAGCAAAGTAAGAAGGAACTTCTTCTATCTCTGGTTCTCCCTCTTTCTTTGGCTTCTTCTCTTCCCTTTTACTATTCTCTATCTCTGTGCTACCGGAAATTTCTGTGGTGTTACCTTCCGTTACAGTTACATTACATTGTAACGCTGCCTGCTCTTTTTCCTTTATGAGCTTTTGATTCGCCCTGTGATTTCTGACTCTGGATGCTGAAGCACTCTCACTTCCAACCATGTCCTCCAAGTACAATAACTGTAACGATTGATTGTCCAAAAACACAGCCGCATGATATTGGCACAATGCAGAAATCGTCAGCTTCACAAGTGCCGGTTTCTCTCCCGTATCCAATGCTATTTCTTCATCTAAGGATGGCAAAATATTCTGATAGTAAATAATCCCTTCCGTATTAATTGCCTTTAATAACAGTTTCAAGTAAAGCAAGACGATACTATCTCCCTCCGGCAAAGTTCGCAGTTGTTTGATAATCAGTTCCTGAAAGAAACCGACCTGCAATTTCAACCAGTAATATCGTTTTCCTACCATTTAGCCTTTCCCTCCACCCTGAATAAACGCATCCAGCATACTTCTGTAAATGATGTAATGATAGCGGCTCTTTCCATCCTTCTTGATGGCATAGCCGATCGGCAGTCTCTCCTGTCTCATCAAAAACTGCAAGGTCACAACATCCATGTTAAGCAGCTTTGCAGCCTCTTTTGTCGTAACTCGTTCCATTAGCGCTCCTCCTTTCCATGCGTCTCCTCTTTGCCGCTTCTGACCTTCTTAATTGCCGAATTCAACCGTTCAATCTGTTTCCCCTTCAAGTCCTTCCTGAGCCATCTGCAAAGCGTAAATTCGGAAATTCCCATTGCTTCCGCCACTTCCCACTGCTTTACCTGATTTTGCTTCATCAGCAGTTTTACTTCTTCTTTTTTCACTTGTTTCTCCTCCATTTTTTTGTTGACATTGTTGCTGTTGTTGTCTATACTAATTATGTACTATATAGTACATATAAACAATTCTGTTTCTTATATGGTACGAGCAAATAAAATGTGTACATGAAAGGAGTACATGAAAAATGCTGACGAATCAAGATGAAATCCGGGAACGGATCATTCAAATCCGAAAAGAAAGGGGGTTATCACAGAACCAATTAGCAAAAGACTTTGGAATTTCCAGAACACATTACTGCAACGTAGAAAACGGTAAGAAACCTGTAACTGAGAGTTTTCTCAAAGTACTAGCCAGCGGTTACAAGATACCTATGGAAGCATTTATTCCTAATGAAAATGGAGATTTAATGCAATATTGCGAATGCACCAATGATTTTGTGAATGCGATCATCGATGACTATTTCAATTCCTATGAAATACGCAAATACTATATTGATGAATATGAACAGCCTTATTACGGTGTTCTCTCCTACCTGCATGATATCGGCTATACGGTTGAATATGAACTTCTTCAGGAAGCCCATTTACAGGATTCCTTCGATACTGCAACCGGATCTGTTGATGTAAAAGAAATTGCTGAAGATGGCTTGATCCATGTCTATTCAAATGAGACTGGAAAAGACGTTGCCCAGATACCATTAACCAAGTTGGCAGAGCTGGAAAAAGAAGTGAAAGATTTTGTAGAGTATAAACTCTCTTCGTACAAGGTGGCTAATCCTACCAAACGTTCTGACCTGCTTCCGAAGTCCATTTATGCTTTTGATATTCCGAATGAAATTGCAAGAGTAAAACGCTACAAGGAATATGCAGAGTATTGCCTTAAACAATTAGAACAAATGCAGAAAGAAGGTTAAATATGAAGTTACCAAACTCTTACGGCAGCGTAATCAGGCTTGGTGGCAAACGACGAAAGCCCTACGCTGTCCGTATCTCAAAACTTGTGGAAGACGATACCGGGAAGGTCAAGCGAAAATACACCTACCTGGCTTACTTTGCCAAACCGGAAATGGCTTACACCTATCTTGCTGAATACAATAGCGGTGCGGTTGTTCCGGAGCATATGAAGTACTCGGACTCTCCTACCTTTGCAGAGATGTACGAGAAATGGAAGAAATACCGAAAATCGCTTAAGAACCAGATTAGTGATTCCACATGGCGAAATTATGAGATTGTTTTTAATCATTTCGGTGAACTGCATGACCGCAAATTTATTTCCATCAGGACAAATGATCTGCAGCAATGCTTAAATGCCTATAATCACAAGTCGCAGACTACGATTTCTTCTATGCGAGCCGTCCTGAAGGCTATGTATCAATACGCTAAATTGAATGAATACATAGACAGGGATTTAACAGAAGGTCTGGTTTATGAATGGACAAACTCTACGGAGCAGATACATGACAGATATTCCGATGAAGAAATCAAAACACTCTGGTCGAAGCTGTATGAAATCAACAATGTAGATATTATCCTGATAATGATTTATACCGGACTGCGACCAACCGAGCTGTTGGAAATTCTAACAGAAAATGTCCATTTAGATGAAAAGTACATGGTAGGCGGCATGAAAACCGAAGCCGGGAAAGACAGAATTATTCCTCTGAACGATAAGATTATTCCTCTCGTCAAGAACCGCTATGATCCGAACAAGAAATACCTGATCAATAACAAGTTTGGAAATCATTACACCTACGGAACCTATATGAACGGCAATTTTAATACGTGCATGGGAAAGCTCAAAATGAAACACCTGCCCCATGATGGCAGACACACCTTCGCTTCACTTATGGACAGTGCCGGAGCAAATGATGTATGTATCAAATTGATTATGGGACACAGTATGAAAAACGACACCACCAAGGGAACGTACACCCATAAGACTTTAGAAGAACTTCTTACAGAAGTGAACAAGATTTAGGAGCAAAAACTGAATACACTTATAATGTTGTTCTGGTATCAACATTACACTCATATTCAGCCTAAATCATCTTGAAAAGCAAAGGATGAAATGCTTCAAAAAACATCTAAAATCAGTAAAAATGAGTGTATACCACCTGTATATCACTTGTGTACCACGTGTATATAACGACCTCAAAATAACGTAAATTATCTTCTATTTATGAATATTCTGACAATTCTTTTGTCATTTCAACACATAAAGAAAAGTCCCATAAACACTGGGTTTACAGGACTTATCAATATCTTATATTATCTTAGAAATTCGCGATTAGCAAACACCCTGAGCTAACATAGCATCTACTACCTTCTCAAATCCGGCAATATTAGCACCTGCTACATAGTCTGTCTTTCCACCAACAGTTGCATTGTATCTCTTAGCAGCATCGCTGATGTTAGCATAAATAGTCTCCATGATTCCTTTAAGCTTTCCGTCAACTTCTTCGAATGTCCAGGAAAGTCTCTCAGAGTTCTGGCTCATCTCAAGTGCAGACGTAGCAACACCACCGGCATTGGCAGCCTTACCACCTACGAAGAGAACACCATTTTCCTGGAAGTACTTTGTAGCTTCAAGAGTTGTAGGCATGTTAGCACCCTCTGTTACAGATGTAACACCATTAGCAACGAGCATCTTGGCATCCTCAATGTCTAACTCATTCTGAGTCGCACATGGAAGAGCAAGATCTACTTTGTACTGCCATACACCGTGCTCACCGTTCTGCTTTGCATGATACTCAGCAGTTGACTTAGCAGCTGCATACTCAGTAAGACGGGCACGCTTAACTTCCTTAACTTCCTTAAGAAGAGCAACATCAATTCCGTTTGGATCATAAATCCATCCGGTAGAATCAGAACATGTTACAACCTTAACACCTAACTCCTGTGCCTTCTCGATTGCGTAGATAGCAACGTTACCAGATCCGGAAACTGCTGCTGTCTTTCCCTCAAGGCTCATACCATGATCTTTCCATAATGCGTTAGTAAGATATAACAGACCATATCCGGTAGCCTGTGTACGTGCAAGAGATCCACCATAGGTAAGACCCTTACCAGTCAGCACACCTTCGTATGATCCACGAATTCTCTTATACTGTCCAAATAAGAAGCCGATCTCTCTTGCACCTGTTCCGATATCTCCGGCCGGTACGTCAACGTCTGCTCCGATATATTTGCAAAGTTCTGTCATGAAGCTCTGGCAGAATGCCATGATCTCTCTGTCAGATTTACCCTTAGGATCGAAATCAGAACCACCTTTACCACCACCGATTGGAAGTGTTGTAAGAGAATTCTTAAATACCTGCTCGAAACCTAAGAACTTGATAATACCCAGGTTTACAGAAGGATGAAGTCTTAAACCTCCCTTGTATGGTCCAATGGAATTATTGAACTGTACACGGAAACCTCTGTTTACCTGAACCTGTCCGTTGTCATCTACCCAAGGAACACGGAACATGATCTGACGATCCGGCTCTGTGATTCTCTCAAGAATCGCATTCTTTCTGTATAATTCCTCATTTGCATCGATCACAGGTCTTAAAGAATCAAGGACCTCTGTTACTGCCTGTAAGAACTCAGGCTGATCTGCGTTTTTCTTCTTTACTACTTCGAGTACTTCATCAACATAACCCATTTCTCTATCTCCTTAATATTAATTTTTAACGTCCGGAACCAGTAAAATCCCGAATCGTCATGTTCTGTTCATAATCTGTTGCCTGTTTCTACAACAACCTTTTTTATTGTAACGAAAAATGCAGGATTTTGCAATAGAAAATTCTTTATTATTGTAATTTTCTACCACTACGGCGTAATAAAGCGGCTTTTTGAGTACAAAATGAAACAGGGCGATTCAAAACTTGCATTCTGAACCGCCCGGTTATAGCACTAAATAAGTATATATTTTATTTATCCCTGCTTATTTTCGACCAGTCAACGAATTCGGATTCCTCGTCCGTATCATAGTAGGTCAGTTTAAAGTAATCCACCAGTTTTGCCAGGGCAAAGACAAGTATCTCTTTTTCAGAATCGTTCATCTCATCCGCAACATTTTTAATCATCTGGCGGTGAAACTGTTCGTGATGATAATAGGCAGCTTTCCCTTTATCTGTCAGGCGCAGCTTGATGACTCTTTTATCCCGCGTACTCCGTTCCCGGACAACATATCCTTTCTCACATAAGGCATCCATTGCTTTCGTGAGTGTGCCTGTCGTAACGGACATCAGTTTTGCAACGGTTTTCATATTTCGCGGCTCATCAATTCCCACTGCCTCGATAATATGCATATCATTATAACTGATGTCTTTAAACTCTTCTGTGATCAGGCTTTTCGCCTCAATCTCCAGAATATCCTTGAATAATTTTACAAGAAGATCATTTAAGGTCTCTTCCAGCGTCATGTTAAACTCCTTCATGATCTGGTGTGACCTACCACTTGACTGCACATGCCCCCCAGGTAAGTCCGGCACCAAATCCAGCTAATACGATTTTATCGCCCCCGCTTATCATACCATGTTTGTGGACATTATCAAGTAAAATAGGTACGCTTGCGGCCGAAACATTTCCACACTTCTGTAAATTACATGGAAATTTTTCCATTGGCTGATGCAGACGCTTTGCCACCGACTCAATAATCCGGATATTTGCCTGGTGAAGCAGAAAATATTTTACATCTTCAATTGGAAGTTCTGCCTGTTCAAGTGCTTCACTGACCGCCTTTGGAACCGTGCGCACGGCAAACTTATAAACCTCTCTCCCATCCATCTGGGTGAACGCATAATGCTGTGCACCTAGCTGACGGTAAAGATTATTCACCGGACGGTTCTCACAATGCAGTGCCATGCCACCGGCGCCGTCTGATCCCTGCACCATGGAAAGCAGCTGGCTTCCTTCTGCACTAACTACAGCAGCTCCGGCTCCATCCCCGAAAAGCACACAGGTACTGCGGTCTGCCCAGTTCATCATTTTTGACAGGGTTTCCGCCCCGATAACCAGTGCATGTTTGTAACGTCCGGTACGGAAATAGGCATCCGCAGTAGCCAGTGCAAATAAAAATCCGGAACATCCCGCACTCAGATCAAATGCCGTTGCACTTTTTGCTCCAATTGCAGCCTGTACTTCACATGCCAGCGATGGAAATATGTAATCCGGGGAAATGGTTCCCACGATAATCAGATCAATTTCACATCCGGATATTTTTGCATCTGCAAGTGCTTTCTCTGCCGCCTCTACCGCCATGGAAGTTGTTGTCTCTTCCACTGCAATATGGCGCATGCCAATTCCGGTACGGGAACGAATCCACTCATCTGAAGTGTCCATAACCTGGGCCAGGTCATCATTGCTTACAACTTTTTTCGGAAGCGCACTTCCGGTTCCTAAAAATTTCATTTTATGATTCTCCTCTATGGAACAATTAGAACTTTCTGAAGCGATCATACCGCTCCTGTGCAAGCTGCTTACCACTCTTGTCATTCTGTGCACGTAAAAATTCTTTCATATTTCCTTTCATCCATGCCGCAATCGAAGTCAGCGCATCGTCATCCGCTCCGCCATACTCCGGAATCACCTTATCCACAACAGACAGTTCTTTCAGATCCTGCGCCGTGATCTTCATGACAGTTGCCGCTTCTTTTGCACGTTTTCCATCCTTCCAGAGAATGGAAGCAAATCCTTCCGGAGAAAGAATCGAATACGTGGCATTTTCCATCATCCATACTTCATTACCAACCGCAAGGGCAAGAGCTCCGCCACTACCGCCTTCGCCAATCATCAGGCAAAGAATCGGCACCTGGATTCCGGACATTTCATAAAGGTTTCTTGCAATTGCCTCACCCTGTCCGTTCTCCTCGGCTTCTTTTCCCGGATATGCGCCGGATGTATTTACAAAAGTAATGATTGGCCGATTGAATTTTTCTGCCTGCTTCATCAGACGGATTGCTTTGCGGTATCCTTCCGGCGAAGGCATACCAAAGTTGCGTTCCTTGCAGTCCTTTAAATCTTTTCCCTTATGCACCCCGATCACGGTTACCGGCTGTCCATCCAGATAGGCAATACCACCGACAATTGCCGGATCATCACGGAAATAACGGTCTCCGTGCAATTCCATGAATTCGTCAAAAATCTGCCCCATATAATCGACAGATGCCAGACGTTTCATCTGACGTGCTGCCATCACTTTATCCCACGGTTCTAACGGTCTGGAAAAAGTATTTCTCTCGCGCATCAGTTCGGTCGGCTCATAACGGTCATCGTCATGTGCCGGATCAAAGTTTGCATATCCTTCGGTCGGACGATGCAGACGAAGAATTTTCCCCAGCGTATCTTTTAACTCGTCACGCTCTACAATTGCATCCACAAATCCGTGTTTCAGCTGAAACTCAGCTCTCTGGAATCCATCCGGAAGCTTCTCCCCGATGGTCTGCTCAATCACACGCGGACCTGCAAAACCGATCAGTGCTCCCGGCTCTGCAAGAATAATGTCTCCAAGCATTGCAAAACTTGCGGTCACACCACCGGTTGTCGGATCGGTCAGAACCGGAATATAAAGAAGACCTGCATCCGAATGACGTTTTACAGCTGCAGAAGTCTTTGCCATCTGCATCAGGGAAATAATTCCCTCCTGCATACGTGCACCACCGGAACAGCAGAATAAGATCACCGGAAGTTTCTGTTCCGTTGCCTTTTCCATTGCACGTGTAATTCGCTCACCGACAACGTGCCCCATACTTCCCATCATGAAACGGGCATCAATCACACCGAGAACTGTCTTCTCTCCGTTGATTGTACAACTTCCCATGGTTACGCCTTCGTTTAATCCGGTTTTTTCCTGTGTTGCGGCAACTTTTTCTTCGTATTCCGGGAAATTCAGCGGATTTCCGGTCTTCAGATCGTTGTCCCAGGTTTCAAAAGTTCCTGCATCCGCCACCATACGAATACGGTTTTTGGTGCGGACACGGAAATAATATCCGCACTCGTAGCAGACATATTTATTTTTAATGACACGCTGTTTATCCAGTTCTTTTTTGCAGATTTTACAGGTAACGGTCTCTACAACAGGTGCTGTTTCCTTTACCTCTTCCTGCTTTGGCTCTTCTGCCTGTGTTTTTTCTGGTTCTTCGTTGTGATTTACTTTGATATATTTTTTATTAAAAAACATTGCCTTTCCCCTATCCGATTGCAAATGTCAGTTCTGCGGAACATGCCAGTTTTCCATTTACTTTTGCTGTTGCCTGCCCCACACCGATCGGTCCCTTCACCTTGATAATTTCGGTTTCAAGCACCAGAGTATCCCCCGGAACAACTTTCTGCTTGAATTTTGCTTTATTGATTCCTGCAAAATATGCCGTCTTTCCTTTCCATTCCGGCTGCGAAAGAATCGCAACCGCACCGGTCTGTGCCAGTGCTTCCACGATCAGCACGCCCGGCATAACCGGATTTCCCGGAAAATGACCTGCAAAAAACGGTTCATTGAAAGTTACATTTTTCTTTGCTACCGCGCGCACGCCCGGCTCCACTTCTTCCACCGTATCAATCAGCAGAAACGGATGTCTGTGTGGCAGAATTTCCATAATTTCCTGTGTTGTCATACTCATAGCTTCTACTCCTCGTATTTGCGAACCAGAAGACTTGCGTTATGTCCGCCAAATCCAAGAGAGTTTGACAGTGCATAGGTAAATGACTCGTGGTATTCTTCTTTACAGTAGTTCAGATCCATCTCGTCATCCGGTGTCTCATAACCAACCGTACGGTGAATGTATCCTTCTTCCAGCTCTTTGACACAGGTGATAAATTCAACCGCGCCTGCGGCACCAAGAAGATGACCGATCATGGACTTTGTAGAATTAATCTTAATGTCCTTTGCATGATCCCCAAACAGTAACTTAATGGCACGGGTCTCAAAAAGATCGTTGTGATGCGTAGCAGTACCATGCGCATTGATGTACGTGATCTCGTTTTTGTCTACCCCCGCATCCTCGATGGCATTCTGCATGGCGCGTGCTGCACCTGCACCGTCTTCGAGTGGGGAAGTAATATGGTAAGCATCTGCGGAACATCCATATCCCACAACTTCTGCATAGATTTTTGCGCCTCTTGCCTTCGCATGCTCAAGTTCCTCAAGGACAACAATGCCGGCACCTTCGCCCAATACAAAACCGCTGCGGTTTTTATCGAAAGGAAGGGAACATTTTTCCGGATCATCGGATGGAGAAAGCGCGGTCAGTGCACCGAATCCGGCAATCGCACATGGACATACGGCTGCCTCTGTTCCTCCGGCTACCATGACATCTGCCTCTCCGTACTGAATGCTGCGGAACGCATCACCGATATTATTCGTACCGGTCGCACAGGCAGTTACATCATTGGTACATTTTCCCTGCAATCCCAGCTGAATGGAGACATTTCCTGCTGCCATGTTTGAGATCATCAATGGAACGAAAATCGGATTGACTCTGCCCGGTCCTTTTTCCACAATCTTCGTATACTCGCGCTCGATTGCCTGAAGACTTCCAACACCGCATCCAACGGCTGTACCGCAACGGTAAGCGTCCTCTTTTTCCATATCAAGCCCTGCATCCGCAACGGCTTCTTTGGCTGCTGCTACTGCGTACTGTGCAAACAGTTCCATACGCTTTGCTGCCTTAAAATCCATATGCTCTTTTCCGACAAAACCTTTGACTTCTGCCGCAAGATGTGCTTTATATTCACTTGCATCAAACTTCGTGATAGGACCAAATCCAATCTGTCCGGCATGGATTCCTTTCCAGAATTCTTCCACATTCAGGCCGATCGGCGTGATTGCTCCCATTCCCGTCACAACGACTCTTCTCATTTTCCTTTTCCTTTCTTTCTATCAGGTTCCTTAAATGGCCATACCACCGTCTACGGAAAGTATCTGTCCGGTAATATAATCCGACTCCGGTGATGCAAGAAATGCGACTGCATTCGCAATATCCTGTACCTGTCCGGCTCTGCCAAGCGGGATCTGCTTTTTTAATTCTTCCTGGGTCTTTTCCGGCAATACTGCGGTCATCTCTGTCTCTACAAATCCGGGAGCTACCGCGTTGACGCAGATTCCCCTGGATGCAAGCTCCCTTGCAACAGATTTTGTCAGACCGATCACGCCCGCCTTGCTTGCTGCATAGTTTGACTGTCCCGCATTTCCAAGGATTCCGGACACCGAAGAAATATTGATAATTTTTCCGGCACGCTGTTTTAACAGATAGCGTGACAGATGACGAATGGTATTGAAAGTTCCCTTCAGGTTGGTATTGATCACAGCATCAAAATCGCTTTCCTTCATGCGCATCAGCAGATCATCCCTTGTAATTCCGGCATTGTTCACCAGAATATCCATATGCTTATATTCTTTGATAAGGGATTCAATCATCTCCTGACATGCTGTAAAATCAGAGACATTGCAGCGAACACTCACGGCATCTCCTCCGGCCGCTTTGATCGCTGCAACCGTTTCATTTGCAGCATCTTCAGAACCATTGTAGTTCACCACAACAAATGCTCCGCGTTTTGCCAGCTCCAGCGCAATGGCTCTTCCGATTCCCCTGGAAGCACCTGTAACAAGTGCATTTTTACCGGTTAACATATTTATTGAAATCCTCCATTTTGTCGATGTTGCATGTGGTAACCTCGCGATTGATCTTTCTCATAAATCCGGAAAGGCTGCGTCCCGGTCCGATCTCCACAAATTCCTCTGCCCCGTCTGCAATCAGGCGCTCAATTGTCTGCTGCCAGCGCACGGAAGAAGAAACCTGACGTACCAGATAATCCTTGACGTCTGCCGGATCTTTGACATAATCTGCAGTCACATTGGTCAGATACGGAATGGTGATCGGCTGAATCGTTACATCTTCGAGTGCCTCCCCGAGTTTCTTTCCTGCTTCTGCTAAAAGTGCAGAATGGAACGGGCCACTGACTTTAAGCGGAACCACGCGCTTTGCTCCGGCTTCCTTGCAGGCATCTCCTGCCTCACCTACAGCATCTGCTGCTCCGGTGATAACGATCTGTCCCGGACAGTTGTAATTTGCAATGGAAACAACTTTGTTTGTTTTTGCAGCGGTTTCCTCACAGATTGCTGCGATCTTTTCCGCATCCAGTCCAAGAATTGCAGACATACCGCCGCCTACCGGATATGCCTGTTCCATATAAATACCGCGCTTGCGGACAACCGCAAATGCATCCCGCATTGTCATCGCTCCGGATGCAATCAGCGCACCATATTCGCCAAGGCTTAAGCCTGCCGTAACGTCGCAGCCAATTCCCGCTGCTTTTAATGCTGTATAAATAGCCGCCTCGGTTGTGAGCATACAAATCTGTGTGTACTCTGTAATGTTCAGCTTATCATTTTCTTCAAAGCAAAGAGCTGCCACATCCAGACCTGTCACTTCATTTGCCAGATCATAAACTGCTTTTGCTTCCGGCATGGCGTCGTAAAACTCTTTTCCCATACCAATATACTGAGATCCCTGTCCAGGGAACATAAATACTCTCTTCACTGTCTTCTCCTATTTCTGTCCCAATAACTTTTCGGCACCACTCATAACATCCCGGATAATTTCCGCACAGGTCTCTTCTTTTTTTACCAGACCCGCAGACTGGCCTGCCATAACGCTGCCGTACATGACATCGCCCTCGACAACTGCTTTGCGCAGTGCTCCGAGTGTCATCTGCTCAAGTTCTTCGAACGGTGCACCTTCTTTTTCTTTCTTTAAGTACTCGCGGGTCATTTTGTTACGAATAACGCGAATCGGATGGCCTGTGGACATGCCGGTCACTTCACTGTCAATATCTTTTGCTTTGACCACGCGCTGCTTGTAATTTTCATGAACCGTGGATTCTTTTGCAACAACAAAACGGGTTCCCATCTGTACTGCCTCTGCGCCAAGCATCATAGCTGCCGCAAATCCACGTCCATCTGCAATTCCACCGGCTGCAATGACCGGAATGGATACCGCATCTACTACCTGTGGTACGAGTGTCATCGTCGTCTGGGCACCGATGTGTCCACCGGACTCCATTCCCTCAGCGACCAGTGCATCCGCACCGCCACGCTCCATCAGCTTTGCCAATGCCACGCTTGCCACAACCGGGATCACTTTGATTTTGGCTTCTTTCCACATGCTCATATATTTGGCCGGATTGCCGGCGCCGGTTGTTACTACCTTAACGCCTTCCTCCACAATTACTTTTGCAATCTCATCCGCTTCCGGATTCATCAACATGAGATTTACTCCAAACGGCTTGTCGGTTTCTTTTTTTGCTGCCTGAATCTGCTCACGCACCCAGGAAGCCGGTGCTCCACCTGCTCCGATGATGCCAAGTCCGCCGGCATTGGATACCGCACTGGCCAGTTCATGTGTTGCGACCCATGCCATACCGCCCTGAATGATCGGATATTCGATTCCCAGAAGCTCTGTCACTCTTGTTTTCATAGCTTATGCCTCAACACCCTTATTTTTCATATAATCAATGACATCCTGAACGGTAAGGATCTTCTCTAAATCCTCAGAAGGAATCTCTACACCGTACTCTTCTTCCAAAGCCATAACCAGCTCAAACAGATCTAAGGAATCTGCCTCAAGATCCTCTTTGAAACGGGACTCTGCGGTGATAGAATCTGCGTCTACGTTTAACTGGTCTGCAATGATTTCTTTTAACTTTTCTAACATAATGGGTTCTCCTTTTACTGTCTTCAATTTTGTTTGATTGTGAAATAGTTTGATTATCAAACAGTTTCTTAGTCAAAGTATATGCAAAGATAGTTTGGTTGTCAAGATATTTTTTCAACAGGGTAATGATAAAAGAGTACAAAAAAGCACAGCAAACACTTTCTTCCTACACGAAAATGTCTGCTGTGCATATGGTTCTGTTTTTTGAACTTATCCGATAATGAGCTGCATTGCCCCGTATATTCCGGCATCATTGCCAAGCTGTGCCAGTTCAAAGCGGGTATCACGACATGCATGGAAGCAGCTTTCCTTAAAGTGCTTCTGGATCGTATCGATTAAAATCTGTCCGGCTTTGGACACACCACCACCGATCACGATAACTTCCGGATTGGTCACGCAGGCAATATTCGAAAGGGTTGACCCTAAAATTTCTCCCACTTCATCTACCAGTCCAAGAGCTACTTCATCGCCTTCTTTTGCCACATCAAAAATGTCTTTTGCAGTAATATCTTTATAATCACGAAGCTTTGTCGCATCCTGTGTTTTGGCAAGTTTACGTTTTGCCATGCGTACAATACCGGTCGCAGAAGTATACTGTTCCAGACATCCATACTGCCCACAGTTACAAGGCTCGATCTCATCATGGTTTACGGTAATATGTCCGATTTCTCCGCCTGCACCGTTATATCCGGCAACCACATGACCGTCTACAATGATTCCACCGCCGACACCGGTACCAAGCGTTACCATGATGACATCTTTGCTTCCTTTTCCACCGCCCTGCCACATTTCGCCAAGACCTGCAACATTCGCATCATTTCCAACTTTTACTTTCAGACCTGTCTGTGCACCGAGTTCCTCCGCAACATTGATCACTCCCCAGCCGAGATTGACACATCCGTTAACAACGCCATCACTCCGCACAGGACCCGGAACACCGATTCCCACACCCTCTACATCACTCTTACTGATGCCTTCCTGCGCCAGTTTGTTATCAATCGCCTGTGCAATATCCGGCAGTACTGCCTTTCCGTTATCGCTGGTATCGGTCTTGATTTCCCATTTGTCAAGAAGCTCTCCGCTTGTCTCAAAAAATCCCATTTTTACAGTGGTTCCTCCCACGTCTACGCCAAATCCATATTTCTTCAATTCCTGATTCCTCCTTGATCTATGTGATATGTATTTTTCTTCTACCCCATGTATCTATATTCTACCATATTCCGGAATTTCTGCCTAGTATCGTTAAAAAAAATCAACCGATGTATCCATAAATACACCGGTTGCACTGTTTTATATATGTTTATTGTACGTTTCCACCACCGGCATCTCCGTTCTCTCCGGTATCACCGCTATTATCCGTGGTTTCGCTATTGTCCGGTTTATTGGTATTTTCTCCATTTTCCGGCTTATCGGTGTTTCCTCCGCTTTCTCCGGAATCGTTGTCCCCACTATGTTCCGGTTTGGAATTATTATTCTGATCACCGGCATTGCTGTCGTTATTGTCCGGCTGGTTATCATTTTCGGAGCTTCCGTCCGTTGTATTATCTTTCTGCTGGCTCTCGGAAGTCTGCTGGTCATCCGTCTGGTTTTCTTCGCGCATCTTGTCGTGTTCTTCCTCTTCCTGCTTCTGCTGATTTTTAAAATCATCCGAAAGCTGGGCATAAGGAAGGAAATCAAGTGAAGATAATCCCTCATGGGCCGCGGACATATATGCTTTCCAGATCTGTGCCGGATACGTGCTTCCACTCAGATTGGAAATGGCTTTTGGATAATCACATCCCACCCAGACTGCAGTTGTATAATATCTGGTAAATCCGCAAAACCATCCATCTTTGTGATCGTTTGTTGTACCCGTCTTTCCGGCACACGGCATATCGGCAAGCTTTGCAGAACGTCCGGTTCCACTGTCCATAACGGATGTCATGATATCCGTCATCATCCGCGCCGCATCCTGCTTATAAACTGTTTTTTCCGTCAGGCTGGACGTATAGACTACATTTTCATCAGAATCCACAATTGATTTTACACAGGTCGGTTCCCGGTAAAGTCCGTCATTTTCAACCGCTGCATACCCGGATGCCATCTCAAGCGGAGAAACACCTTTGGTAAATCCACCAAGAGATGTGGCAAGGGTATAATCTCCGTCCTTAATCTGTGCAAAATTCATATTTTTTAAATACTGCAGACCTGTTTTTGGTGTCAGTTCATCATACAGCTGCCAGGCAATCGTATTAATGGAATGTGCAACCGCATATCTGAGCGGAATCTTTCCGGCATATGTATTATTTGCATTGGATGGTCCGTCTTTTAGTTTATGGTCATCCACAACGGTATCCGGAGTATACCCGCGCTCCAGCTGCGGAGTATATACCAGCAATGGCTTAATCGAACTTCCCGGCTGACGATAACTCTGGTATGCACGGTTTAACGTATAGTTATCCGAATCCTGCTTACGGCCGCCCACGATTGCCACTACATATCCGCTGTTGTTATCAATCGATACTGCTGCCGCCTGCATCTTGTAAGTTCCGTCTTTGGATTTGTCTTTAAATCCTTTGAGGGTATCATCGATAGCAGACTGCAGTTCCTTTTGTTTTTCCATATCAATCGTCGTATAGATTTTGTATCCTCCGGAAAACAGTTTCTTCTGACACGCACTGTAAAGTTCGTCATATGCTTCCCCATAAGACTTCTTTTCCTTATCCGAATCAAAATAATATTTAAACTGGAAACCTTCCTGTTCCATCAGTGCACGGGTTGCGCAGTCATACGTGTAAGTGTCAATCGAACTGTTAATTTTCTCCGTGTCACTCTTTTTCGGCCGGTTCAGCGCAATCTCTTCTTTGGTGGCCTCATAATACTCTTCCTGGGAGATTTTCCCGTCATCCCGCATATTCTTTAAGATCAGATTCCGCCGGGTAATGGTATTGTCCGGGTGTGTCACCGGATCATAATTGGACGGGCGGTTCGGGATCGCACACAGATACGCGGTCTGCGATACATCAAGATCTTTCAGTTCACAGTTAAAATATCCATGACAGGCAGCGTCAATTCCGTAATAGCCGTTTGCAAAAAACACGTTATTCAGATAAAATTCCATAATTTTATCCTTACTGTAACGTTTTTCGAGTTCCCACGCAAGAAACATCTGCTTCACCTTGTACTGCCACGTCTGTTTCGGCTGCATATAAATCAGTTTGGCAAGCTGCATGGTAATCGTACTTCCACCCTGCGTGCCTCCCTGCGATTTTTTCAGTTTCGACATGACTGTGGCTTTGACCGCGCGCACAAGTGCTTTCAAATCCACACCGTTATGCTGGTAAAACTTCTTGTCCTCAATACTGATAATCGCTGCGACAAAATTCTTTGGAATATCCTCGTATTTGACATACTGCGCATTCTTGTCTCCCCTTCGTTCAGAGATCAGGTTTCCGTCTTTATCAAAAACGGAGCAGGTCTGTGACGGGATAAACGTGGAATCATCGGAAGCAGATACCTCCTGCACTGCCTCACGGCGCATCTGCTGTATCTGATCCGCATATCCGCCAAAATAGTAGTATCCAAAACCTGCCAGCACAACAAGCATCAGCACGATCTGCAGCTTTATGACAAACCAGAAAAAGCGATGCTGCTTTTTCTTTCTTTTCTTTTTCTTCTTGGTTGACATATACTCTCCTCCATATTTATTTTGGAAACATACATCATACATTTTATCTCTTTTGGACAGTATATGCAAATTATCTTTTTATTAAGATTTTATTATTTTCACTGTTCCATATTTTTCCCCAGAAAATTTGCAGCTGTAGCAGACAATGCTTTCAACAGTCCGAGTGTTTCCTTTTGTCCGCTGTTATCTGCCAGAATCACAGCACCCTGACAGTCTCCATTGCACAGAATACTTGAAAGCACAATTCCCTTCGGAAGTGTTGACATTGTTTTTTTTATAATGGAGCAGGCCTGTTCTTCTCCTGTTTTCACAACTGTGCTGCGCTTTTCAATCATTTCTTCCATTTCTTCGCTCAGCTGTTCCCCCTCAACTTCCTTTTTCCCGGTTCCCGCTGCTGCGATCACATATTCCCGGTCCGTAATGCAGACCAGACCCTCTGTGGTCTGTGCCAGTGCCTGTGCATAACTTCGTGCAAACTCGCCCAGTTCCCCAACCGGTGAGTATTTTTTGAGCATAATTTCGCCCTCCCGGCTTGTAAAAATCTCCAGGGGATCTCCCTCCCGGATGCGCAGTGTCCTGCGAATTTCTTTTGGAACCACAATTCTTCCCAGATCATCGATTCTGCGCACAATTCCCGTTGCTTTCATATGATAAATTTCCTCCTGCTTTCCAGATTACTTTCCATATTTATGTTGTATGGGTAGTATGCCGGAATCCCGAAAAAATTATGCACCAAAAACAAAGCATTTTACTTGAAAAAACGTTCATCCCGTCATACAATAGAACTAGCATTTACATAGGAGAAACGTATTATGGATTATAATGAAAATGAATTTAAGGCCAAGGCCAATATCAAAACCAGACGCATCTGGCTTGTATTTGCCCTTCTGCTTAGCGCAAACTACGGCTCAGATGTATCCCAGGGTGGGTATTCTCCCACAAATTTCATCATTTTTTTAATACTGTGCTGGGTTCCCTTTTTTTCAGGTGACCTTCTTTTGCGCATCAGGGGAAAGGCCGATGACCGCTATCGGTATGCACTTGTCATCGGTTACGGTATTTTTTACACGTTCCTGATCTTTACCACCGATTCACCGATTGCCTTTACCTATATTCTTCCGGTTGTCAGTCTTCTGGTTCTTTACAAAGACCGGAAATTTATGGTGGGATGTGCAATCGCCAATATCACCAGTGTCCTTGTCAGTGTCATTTATCATCTGGTCGTTCTCGGTCAGAATACTGCAACGGATCAGAAAAATTATCAGCTGCAGATTGCCTGTCTCCTGCTCTGTTATATCGGCTATATCATGTCTATCCGCCATCTCATTGAATCCGACGGTGCCCTGACAGACAGTATCAAAGCAGATTTAAAACGGGTTGTTACAACCGTTGAACAGGTTAAAACCGCCAGCAATACCATCATGGATGGAATCACCGTTGTCCGCGAACTTGCCACGGAAAACAAACATGGTTCAGACATCGTCGTAGACGGAATGAACAAACTGACCGACAATAACGGTCAGCTGCAGTCCCGGACAGCCTCCTCACAGGAAATGACGGGAGATATCAATTCCCAGGTACAGAATGTTGCTTCCATGATCAATGATATGGTATCCTTGACTGCGGAATCCGGCAAACACGCAAAGACAAGTTCCGTTGATCTGGAGAGTCTGGTACAGACTGCCGGAACGATGGCAGATCTGTCCAATGAGGTAGAACGTATTCTGGGTGCTTTCAAGGCAGAATTTGAAACCGTAAAACAGGAAACCGGAACCATTGACAGTATTTCCAGCCAGACCAATCTGCTGGCACTTAATGCTTCCATTGAAGCTGCCCGCGCAGGGGAAGCCGGAAAAGGATTCTCCGTCGTTGCAGAACAGATCCGCAAGCTGAGTACCGAAACCAAAGACTCTTCCGGACAGATCAGTGAAGCACTCTCGCGGCTGGATGAAATTTCAGGAAAAATGACTTCTTCCATTGAAGAAACCTTAAAACTCATCCAGATCACTCTGGAAAAAGTAACACAGACCGGTGAAAATGTAAATAAAATTACACAGGATTCTTCTCTTCTTGGTGAACACATCCAGACAATTGATTCTGCCATGAAAGAAGTGGAATCTTCCAATGGTCAGCTGGTAGAAAATATGGAACAGGTATCTTCCATCGTGGAAACCATGACCACATGCATCAGTGATTCCGATGAAATAAGCAAACGCATGCTCAGCAAATATGAGGAAAGTGCTTCCAACATCAATAACATAGAAAATGTAATTCAGGAGCTGATGTGTGAACTGGGCATCGGTGGTTTCATGGGTCTGGATGATATTCATGCCGGTATGAAAGCAAAAGTTATTCTTCCAAAACATCTGGAACGCATGGAGTATCACGGAGAAGTCAGATCTGTTGCGGAAAATAGTATTTCCCTGATTTTGTCTGACAATCCACAGTTAAACGGATCCGAAACCTGTAAGGTTCAGGTCACGGTTGACAATGTTCTCTACTGTTGGGATCAGGCGCAGATACAGGCTGACACGGCGTCCGGTTCCCACGCCTATGCATTGCAGCTTTCCGCACGTCCGGAGATCAAAAACCGCCGGAAATACCCACGGGCAGATGTGTCCAATCCATGTACCATCACGCTGAAAGATTCCGACACAACGTTCTCCGGTCAGCTTGACAATATCAGTGCCAATGGATTTGCATTTCTGATCCGGGATCCGTTTTTCATGGATCACAAACATGCAGATGTTGCTATCGATATCCAAAATTTTGCCCTTTCGGATCAGTCCCATCTGGAAGGACATGTCATCCGGTGCTCGGATGATGAAGGTGTATATATTGTGGGATGTCAGATGCCGGAAGACAATTATGCAATACGCAATTATGTAGATTCCCTTCTCGGTCAATAAATAAAACAGGGAAAACTTCTATGATTCCATAAAAGTTTTCCCTGTTTTCTTATCATTTAAGCTGTCAGCAAAAGTTTTTCAAACTCTTCTTTGGGAAGCGGTCTCGAATAGTAATATCCCTGAATACTGTCACACTTCATCTGTTTGAGGAAATCCACCTGTTCTTCTCTCTCAACGCCTTCTGCCGTAACGCACAATCCAAGTTCCTTTGCAAGTAAAATCGTATGTTCCAGCAATCGTTCCCCACTGAAATCCCCGATGTAATCAATCAGACTTTTGTCAATTTTTAACGTATCGAAACATTTCATGTTCAGTGTTGCAAGGGAAGAATACCCTGATCCAAAATCATCTACAAGCAATGGAAAGCCATTGTCATGAAACTTATCTGCCAGTCCCTTGATATTGTCATTGTCAATCGCCGCGCTCTCTGTAATCTCAATCGGAACCAGATGGGTTTTTACTCCGATTTCATCAGCAATCTGCTGATACTGGCTGACCACTGTATCAAAATACAGACTCGCCCTGGACAGATTGATGGATACCGGAATAATCTCCTTTCCCTGTTTCTGCCACTCTAACTGCTGCATACACACTTTTCGGAAAACATATTCATCCAGAACTTTTATCAGACCGTCTCTCTCAAACAACGGGATGAATTTGCCGGGTGGAATAATGGTTCCCTTTTCGTCTCTCCAGCGGACTAGTCCTTCCGCCCCTACCATCCGCTCCGTTTCCGGATCATATTTCGGCTGGTACCACACCTCAAAGCGGTTATTTTCCAGAGAATGTTTAAATTCATCCTCCATGGCTTTATCTTCAAGCATACGGACCGTATCTTCATGGCTGTAAAACTGATAACTGATATCTTTGCGATCCTTGATCTGATTCTTGGCAAAATTTGCTTCGCTGTATGCTTCTTCCACTTTGGAATCCGTTTTCCACTTCGTCACTCCAAAATACGGAATCAGCTTCGGAACCTTTAGCTTTTCCGACAGCTCCGCCAGCATGACCTCCAGCTGTTGTAACTGCCGGATCGTCTTTCCCTGATCATTTCCACTACTGTAAATCACAAAACGGTCTGCATTGATATGTCCTGCCAGATCGTTGTTTTCCAGTATCTCCTGAATACACTTCCAGATTCCTTTGAGTGTTTCATCCCCTTTTATAATTCCACAGATCGAATTGATAATTTTAAAGGAGTGGATATCCATGGATACCAGATATCCCGGTTGCCGGAAATCCCGGATTTTCTTTTTAAAACTTTCGTAATTGTTTCCGCCCGTTACGCTGTCCACATACGCCATGCGCTCAAGTTCCCTCTGTTTTTCGGAACTGATATCGGAAAATCCTGCTACCATCCGATGCAGCTGTCCTCCATCCGATGTATTTACAAATTTTGCACGGCAGTATTCTACTTTCCCATCCCGCACAATCCGGTAATCATACTGATATGCTTTTTTCAGGCTCAGCTGCTTACGGAGATTTTCAATGGAGGTCTCATACAGCATTGTCTCACGATCTTCGGTAAGGACAACCTTCCCCACATATTCTGCCATGATAGCTTCATATCCCGGAATTGCCTTAAGCGTATCATTGAGCACAGAGCGCACTGCGGAGTTCACCTTATATGCATATACCTTATCATGATCCACATCTACATAATATACACTGTTAAAATTGCTTCCCAGTGCCTGAATAATCTCATTCTGGCGTGTGTCTGCCCTGATCTGTTCGATCAGACCCAATACATATTCCGTTTGTTTCTGTGAACCGCCCTGAATCCTACCCATAGAGATCTGATATACCATGTCTTTTCCCGAAGACTGAATCTTTGCACTTACCGTCTTTGCGCCATGGTCAATATCCTGAAACAGTTTTAACAGTTTTTCTTTTTCCATAATTCTGTCCATGAGGATACTATGCTCCAGATCCGCAGCATTCTCCACGATTCCCATGTGACGGGCTGCAAACTCTGATGGTCTGATCCTGCGTTCTTTGGGATAATAGTAAAAAAAATACTTTCCCCATTTTGCCAGAGTCTCCTGAATCTCTATTGATATATCCCTGCACTTCTTCTGATCGATTTTTTCTACCATAGGCCTGCCTTTCCCTGGTAAACTGTAAATATTGTCTGATTATTTCTGTACAAATATACTATAGCACAAACTATTTCCCTCGTAAAGGTAGTAGATTTTCACAAAAACACACGAAAAGCGCATGCAACAGAGATGTCACTTGCGCTTTCCAACTACACAGCATTCGCTTATGTTCTATTTTATTTTACGGTTTCTACCTTGATTACATTCGTATTTCCTACTTTGCCATTGATCAGACCACCAGTCAGAACAACAGCATCTCCGCTCTGTAATGAAAATACTTCTTTTGCCTTTTTCATTGCATGGTAGAACATAACTTCCATGGAACTGAATTCCTCGCAGAGAACCGGAGTTACGCCCCAGCTTAAGTTCAGTTTCCGCCATACCTTCTCGGAAGTCGTCATTCCGATGATATCTACCGGACAACGGAAACGGCTGACCATACGTGCGGTAGTTCCGCTGAGTGTACTTGCGACAATACATTTTGCTTGGACATCAACTGCCATCGCACAGGTTGCATGCGAAATAGCATCCTGAATGCTTCTTGTCTCAAAATCAGAAGTGCGGAAACGCTTGGTATATTTGATCTGGGATTCTGTATACTCAGCAATCTCTGCCATGTTCCGCACGGCATCTACCGGATATTTACCGGCAGCCGATTCTCCGGACAGCATGATCGCGGATGATCCATCGTATACCGCATTTGCCACATCGGAAAGCTCTGCACGTGTCGGACGCGGATTGTGAATCATGGACTCGAGCATCTCGGTCGCGGTTATGACACGTTTTCCGAGCATACGGCACTTACTGATCAGATACTTCTGAACCGCAGGCACTTCCATGCCCGGGATTTCGACTCCGAGATCTCCACGGGCAATCATGACACCATTGGCAATCTCACAGATTTCTTCAATGTGCTCCACACCCGAACGGTTCTCAATCTTTGCAATAATATCAATATCTTCGCCGCCGTTCTCGTCAAGGAATTTACGCATATCCTCGACATCTTTCTTTACGGAGACGAAAGATGCTGCAACGAAATCCACGTCGTTTTTGATACCAAACAGCAGGTCTTTCTTATCCTGCTCACTCAAAAATGCATGATCCATGACCTTGTTCGGAAAATTCATGCTCTTTTTATCCGACACCTCGCCTCCGACAAGAACCTTACAGATGGCATCCGGTGCTTTCAGCTTTTCTACTTCCAGAATAATCAGACCATTGTTGATCAGGACATGATCTCCCACCTTCAGATTGTTGATCAGATTCTTGTAGGTTACGGAAACTCTCTCCTGATTTCCCACAATATCATCCGTTGTCAGTGTAAATGTATCTCCATCTTTTAATGTGATCTTTCCGTTTTCGAATGTTTTGATCCGGTACTCCGGTCCTTTGGTATCCAGCATGATCGCAATTGGAAGACCTAACGCCTTACGCACTTTTTTGATCGTATCAATCTTCTTCTGATGTTCCTCATGGCTTCCATGGGAAAAGTTTAATCTGGCTACATTCATGCCAGCTTTGCACATCTGTGTCAGTACAGATTCGCTTTCACTTGCAGGTCCGATGGTACAAATAATCTTTGTTTTTCTCATAATGCTTGTTCTCCTGTCTCTATCCAAATTTTTTGTATCCCCTGAGTTTCATTCTGTCACACACAGACGGGATTTGCGCGGATATACCGCCCGACGATCAGCCGACGCGCCGGTGGAACAAGAAATTTGGGTTTCGAGGTCAGAATTCGCTGTACCAGCAGCCACTGCTGTGTCATATGGCTTACCGGAAGGAAACGAAGCCCGATACGCCTGACTTGCGGAACAACGGACGGTTTTCCTTCCCTGAGCACTGTCTGGGAAATGCGAAACTCCCCTGCATCATTCAGGTAATCCTCCGCCTGCCGGTTATGCATACTGCTGCTAAGCACATTGGTCTTCTGCTGTATTCCATGGGCATCTGCCGCCTTCATCTCCACAGGCATCCGAAGCACAAATGCCGCAATGACCACAGCGGAACAGATCAGCACGATATGATGTTTCTTTTTTTTCTGTTTTCTGAAATGCTTATGCATTTGCAATCACATCTGCCAGAGCTTCCATTGCCGGCAGGTCAGATTCTTTCATTGTGGAGCGGATCGTTACCATCGGATCCACAATGGTAATATCTTTCATGGTTTCCAGAATTCCCTTCATCGTTCTTCCAGCCGTCGGTCCCCAGGTACCATTTTCAATAATACCTACGGTACGTTTCTGGTATGCCTTGGACTGCAAATGATGCAGGAAGTCCTGCATGCATGGGAATACACCGCCATCGTAACTTGCTGCTGCAAGAACCATGCGGTCATAACGGAACGCATCTTCCACAACTTCAGCCATATCATCACGGGAGAGATCCATGACAGAAACTTTCTCTACTCCTTTTGCACGCAACATTTCTGCAAATTTCTGTGCTGCTTTTGCAGTGTTTCCATGGATTGATGCATATGCGACAAGAACGCCCTGATTCTCCGGCTTATAGCTGCTCCATGTATCATATAACCCAATGTAATAGCCAAGATTTTCATTTAATACCGGACCATGCAGCGGGCAGATCGTCTGGATATCCAGTCCTGCCGCTTTCTTTAACAGTGCCTGTACCGGTGCGCCGTATTTTCCAACAATATTAAAGTAATATCTTCTCGCTTCACAGGCCCATCCTTCCGGATCTTCATAATCCAGTGCGCCGAATTTTCCGAATCCGTCTGCCGAGAATAAAATCTTTTCACTGCTCTCATAAGTTACCATAACTTCCGGCCAGTGTACCATCGGTGCCATATAAAAATTCAGCGTATGGGTACCGAGAGACAAAGACTCTCCTTCTGCCACTGTAATTTTATGGTTCTCATCTACCGGAAGCTCGTCAAAAAACTGTGGAAGCATGTGAAATGTCTTGGCATTTCCCACCAGGGTCACTTCCGGAAAAAGCTCTACCAGACGTCCGATACTTCCGGCATGATCCGGTTCCAGATGGGAAACTATCAGATAATCCACGTTCCGTCCGTCTAATGCAGCCAGCAGATTTTTCTCCCACTGCTCCACACCTCTGGCGTCTACCGTATCCATCAAAGCTACCTTTTCATCAAAAATCAGATAAGAATTATAAGATACGCCATGCGGAACCACATACTGGCTCTCGAACAGGTCAATCGTCTTATCATCTACTCCGATATACTTTACTGCTTCAGAAATTGTTACACTCATTTGTTTCTCCCTCTCTCTCTTTTATTTATGTATTATTATGATGCATACATATCATTTTCTTTTTCGCGCTCTAAATCCTCCGGAGTCATATAGCGGCGGAACAGACGCTCTAAAATAAAATCAAATACAATCGACGCAACTGCCGGAATCACCACAAGCAGTACCGGTATAATATAAATCGACAAAGCCGATGCAATTAAAACCACCAGCAGCAACAGTGACCATGGCAGATGTCTTACCATCAGCAGAAATGCATTTTTCAACGTCTGTTTTACGGTATTTTCAAATCTTGCAATATATGGAAATAAAAATGCACTCCACATAATCGCAACAGCAATCATAATCAGGAAGAAATAGAAAAATGCACCCGTCATACTGCCGGTTTTTAATACCTGATAGGTGATATAGGCATCACAGCCCAGAACAATCATAACTGCCAGCCATACAAGATATGGCAGTGTTGCGGCTTTAAAGTTGTCCTTGAACGCTCCGAAAAAAGTTCTTGTGGTATATCCGCGGTTCCCGCGGATAGATTTATGTACCGTGTAATACAGCGCGGTGGTCGATGCCCCGATCGTAAAAACCGGAATGCAGCAGACCACCCATAAAATGCTGACCCACACGCAGTCCACAAGTTTTCCCAGCATCTGAAATACAATATTATCCCAGTTAAATTTCACGCTTATTCCTCCAGTCGCCCAATAATTTCTTCTGCGATTTCTTCTTTTGTTTTTCCATCCGTAGCTACCAGAATATCTGCAGCCGCCTCATACTTTGGCCGGCGTGCTTCCATCAGTTCAGAAATGTATGCAACATTCATATGACCGTTTAAAAGTGGACGGTCCGTACTGTTTTTTACACGTTCGTATATGGTCTGCGGTGTTGCCGTAAGAAATACGATTCTTCCCCCATCCCGCATGCAGTCTACATTTTCCTGTCGCATTGCCACACCGCCTCCACAGGATACGATTGTCGGCTCCTGCTGATTTAGTGACTGGATCAGTTTTGTCTCAAGATCCCGGAAATACGGTTCTCCGTATGTTTCAAAAATTTTGCTGATCGGCATTCCCTGTTCTTTTACGATACGCTCATCCATCTCCACAACCGGATAACCCAGCTTTTGCTTTATCGCACGTGCAATCGTACTTTTACCGGCTCCCATAAAACCGATCAGGAAAATATTTTTCTTTTTTTTATTCATGAAAAAATTTCTCCTTTACTTCTTCTACGGGCATATCCATACCTGTATATAACCGGAATGCAGCAACTCCCTGCCACAGAAGCATTCCCTTACCTCCAATACAGGTACATCCTGCTTCTTTTGCTTCCCGCAACAGTTTTGTCTCTGCCGGATTATAAACCGCATCACATACCACCAGCCCCGGACGGAATGCAGATAAATCTTTTACCACACTCTGGTCATCCATCGGTTTCATACCAACGATCGTCGCATTTGCAAAAATGTCACTGGATGTGATCTCCTCTGTCATCTTTGCCGTATCCGCAATGTCATATACATTGACAACAATTCCTGGCACTGCTTTTCGGATCTTTTCTGCGGTCTGAAGAGTACGCTCAAAAAATGCATCCTTAATATTGAAAATCGTGATCTCTCTGGCTCCATCTAATGCACATTGTACCTGAATGGCTGTCGCAGCACCTCCACCGCCTGCAACCGTGATCTTTTTTCCTTTGATATCTACACCATGGTCTTTGAGGTTGTGAACAAATCCCTCTCCATCCGTAATATATCCGGTTAATTTTCCATCGTCATTGACGATTGTGTTTACAGCTCCGATAATCTGTGCTGCCGGAGACAGCTCATCCACATACTTTGCCGCCTCGGTCTTATCCGGCATCGTCACATTGATTCCACGCATATGAAACAGTTTCACCGCGTCAAGTGCTTCTTTTACCTGATCTTCTTTTACATCAAATGCAACATATGCATAATCCAGCCCCAGCTTTGCAAAGCTGTAATTGTACATTGCCGGGGAACCGGAATGTCCTACCGGCGAACCGATCAGTGCAAGTAACCCCGTATGTCCTGAAATTCTTTCTTCCATCTTTTTTCTCCTGTCCTTGTATGTTGGTTATATGATACCATAACTTTTAAATTAAGTACAACAATTCCAGTGGTCTTTGAATAAGTACCTGTGCTCTGTTTTTACGAAGGAACTCCGCATCGCGGAATCCCCACATGACCGAAACACACGGAAGTCCCGTGTTTTCCGCCGTCTGAATATCCACCTCGGAATCTCCTACATAAATGGCCTTCTTCGTGTCCGTTTTTAAAATTTTCATGGCTTTTTGTACCATATCGGGTGCCGGTTTTTTTGCCACACCTTCCATCTCACCGATTGCCGTAGTCATATAACCCCGGAAAAAACGTTCATCCAATTCTTTTACTGCCGAGTCCAGCTTATTGGATACAATTGCTGTCTTCACTCCGCGCGCCTTTAATTCAGTCAAAAGATGCATGATATCCGGATATGGCTTTGTATGATCCAGACAATGCTCCCCGTAATATTTTTTAAATTCCGCAAATGTCTCTTCAAACTTCGGGTTTTTCTCCCCACCCGGCACGGCACGCACCATCAGCATGCGCACCCCGTTTCCTACATATCTGCGCACCTGATCCAGCGTACAAGTCGGCATATTCTGTGACGCCAATGCCGCGTTGGTAGCGTTTTTTAAATCTTCCAACGAATATAACAAGGTTCCGTCCAGATCAAAGATCACACTTTTTTGCTCTTCCTGCTCACCGGAATCCCGATAGATTTCTTCAAACAGATCTTTACGCATAATCCGGATATTGTTGATCGTATCACTGCTGTCAACCATGTAATCTCCAACCCGGCCAAGTGTATACTGTTCGTTTTCATCTTTATCCCGGAACAGTTTTACCTTGCGCTCCAGCCTGCGTGCACGAACAATTGTAGTTCCCTTTGGCACGCAGACCTTTGCACATTTCATCGGTTCTACGATGATTCCTTTCTCTACATCTTTGATGGTAGGTTCATACTCTGCATTTCTCAGATCAAACTTCCAATCCGTGTAAATCCGGAATTCTTCCATAAAAGCCTCTTCATTACGAAAGAAACATTCCCCTTTCGGTCCAATGATAAAAACAATTCCTGCTTCCACTGTAGCTTTCATATCTCCCTGCAGAGTCCGCACAGTCACCTGCGTTCCCTCCGCAAAGAGATCCGTTGCCCGGACATATCCCCACGGAACGGAGCGTCTGCAGTACGTCTTTGCATCCTCTGCCTCTATTCTGCAATCCTGTGCATACACAATATCGGTATTTCCCATATAGTCCCGCATACGCTGCTCGATAACAGATTTAATACCCGAAGCTGCCGGCTGTTCATGTCTTCCCTGTGCATCATACTCCATGCGCGGTGCAAAATGATGTTCTTTGCAAAACTTTAAATATTCCTGTGTCATCAATTCCATCGGAATCAGGCCACCCGCTTTTTCCAGATGTCCTCCGCCGGAACCAATTCCTTTGCACAACTCTGCCGCAAGTTCACTCGCCTTGACTTCTTTCACACAGCTTCTCACTGAAAACTTCACACCTTCTGGTTGCAGATTAAATGCCACACAGATATCAATCGCATCCACTTCCAGTACCAGATCGGAAATCAGTCCGAGAATATTCGGATCACACTGCCCCACTTTTACAATCGCGGCACGAAATTCCTCTACATAATCCGTATGAAGAAGTGCTGCTCCAGCAACTTCCAGTTCTTCCAGCGAAAGATTGGCATTGCGGAGTTTCCTCATGATTGCCGGGTCAAAGTTTGCCTCGTCACGCAGATCCCGGTCTAGCGGATGTACAATTTCCGTCAAACTTCCGGTATCCGTATATAATCCATAATACAGTGCTGTTGACAACTCACGATTACCTCGTACATCAAATCCTTCTGTTTTGAGCATATTCCAGACCAGTGTCGAGCACGCGCCCAGATTAGAACGCACCTCGGAAAGCTCTGGTAATTCCGTGCAGATCCGGTGATGATCAATTACAGCAATATGTTCTGCTTCAAACACTGCAGAATTTCCGGAATGGTACTGGCAGTCCACCATCACCAATAACTCTGGTTTGTGCAGATAATCCACATGCTCGATTGGTATTTTCAGATCCCGGATCAGCATCACCAGATTCGTTTTCCGGATCACATTCTGCCCTCCGTAAATCAGACGTGGTTCTTTTCCTTTGGATTTCAAATACAGATAGACCCCAAATCCACATGCAATGGTATCTGCATCCGGATTGTCATGGCACTGTATTACAATATTGTCATACGCTAATAACTCACTCAGTTTCATCTTAATTCCCCTTGCCTGATTGTTCTACTTGCTTTTTAGATTATATGGGAAGAAAAAGCTGCTGCGGTTCTTTTTGTCAAACATCGAATTATATTGCAGCATATGATACTTTTCAATCCATTCTTTTTCTTCTCCCTCGGCCTCATCGATATGCAGATAGCAGCCTTTACTCTTGGAATAATAGCCTCTGGAATTGATGGCTGGAACAACCTCCTGCATATCTGCCAGAAACTTATTGTATGCCGGAAGCTCAATTCCAGCCCGTTCCAGTGCCATGGTAGACAGATAATCAAGACTGGTAATGTCTACCGTTTCTTCCGGTGTATCATAATTGGTCCAGATAAAAAACGGAACTGTGTACAGTTTTTCCAGCTCATCTTCCGTCAGCCCTGTGAGTCCTTTTCCATTCAGAATCGGATAAAAATTACTGTTTAAGCTTGGCTGATGATCTCCAAAGAAAATGATTTCTACCGGATCATCTACCTTTGAAAAATAACTGATCAGGTTTTTTACTGCCTCATCACTCTCGTGTACCAGGGACAGATACTGGTTGGCATCCGTATAAGAACGTCCAACTTTATAATAATTCTCCGGAAAATTGTCATAGGTTTCCGTATAACCACCGTGGTTCTGCATGGTAATTCCCATAAAGAACAGTTTTTCATTATTTTTACGGTTTTCATAACGCTTGATAATCTTATCATACAGTTCCTGGTCGGTAATATATTCCCGCAGCATCTTTGTCTGGTCAAAATAATCAATAAAGTGCATTTCGTCAAACCCGATATGCGGATACACCAGATTCCGGCTCCATCCGGTTTCATAATATGGATGCATGGCAATGCACGTATACCCGTCATCTTTCAGATTTGACACAATCGTTGTCGGAGTATCACTGATATACTGCTGATAAACAACGGATCCCATCGGAAGAAATGCCATGGAATTTCCGGACATAAATTCCCACTCCGAATTAGGAGTCTTCGCGCCAAATACCGACGAAAGTGCATATCCCTTCGTTGTATTCTCTTTCAAAGAATC
>Ga0256405_10002516_pt1 | contig 41791 bp, 38 predicted proteins | sample RumenRJG_02DNA_FD_189096 | JGI IMG/M metagenome (GOLD analysis project Ga0256405, IMG submission 189096) | Bovine rumen microbial communities from Lethbridge, Alberta, Canada - RJG_02 | ecosystem: Host-associated > Mammals > Digestive system > Stomach > Rumen | place: Canada: Alberta... | reverse complement strand
AGTTTTATTGCCGGATGCTGTGATCCAAAAAACCCCTCGCCAGACCAACTGTATCCCTTATTATATAAAACAAGTGCAGCCGCAGAGATGTCTCTCTGTCAACTACACTTTTATGGTACTAAAAAACTCCGGAGATCCGGAGTTTTTCATTTTCAAATGATTATCAGGATTTCATTTTGGATATGGCGGCACTCATTCCCGAGATATCTCCTATCAGGATAGCTCCGACAAGCTTGCCATGATCATAGTAGTACTTCGAATAGGTTTTCTTTACATCATCCTTGATCTGTTCAGATCTGAACTTTCTGTCCGGATCCTTACCGTTGGTACCGAGCGCAAATACAGAAGTCCCACAGACTTCCATTACCAGTGAACTGCCGATAGGTTTGTATTCAAGTTTATCGCCTGCCGCATTCGCACCGGCTATCCTTCCGGTTTCAACAGCCTGCGCCCAGAAGGCCTGTGGCTGTCCATTAACGCTGCAGCAATCGCCCGCCGTATAGACATCAGGGATATTGGTCTTCATATCGCTGCCTGCCGTTACCCACTTGTCCACTGCGATCCCGCTGTCCTCAGCGACTTTGGTATAAGGTCTCATGCCCGTAGACATTATTACAAGCTGAGCTTCATATTCCGTTCCGTCATCGAGCACGACAGCATTTTCAGTGATCTCAGCGATCTTCGCGCCGGTCACGATATCGACGCCCTCTTCGATGCAGAGTTCCTTCAGCATTTCTGAGGCTGTATCATCCAGCTGCCTTGGCAGAAGACCAGGAGCTGTTTCAAGCACAGTCACATCGAGCCCGCCTTCTTTAAGACCCCATGCGCCTTCGAGTCCCATGACTCCTCCTCCGATACATACCGCTTTAGCTGCACCGCGGTCTGAGATGATCTGCTTTACCCTGTCAGTGTCTGCGATGCTTCTGACGGAAACCACATGGTCAAGGTCAGCGCCTTTGATCGGAGGGACAAAGCAGTAAGCTCCGAGTGCATAAATGAGTTTGTCATATTTGATCTGCCCTTCACTGCCATCCGCACAACGTATGCTGACTGTCTTTGCAACAGTATCCGCCTTAAGAACTACAGTATCAGGTACGAAGTTTATATTATTGTTCTCATACCACTCAGGCCCTTCCATTACGAGCCCGTTATAGCCGAAGTCCCTTACTATTCCCTTCGTGAGCATAGGCCTGTTGTACGGAAGATGCGACTCCTGTGTCACTATAGTTATGACCGCAGTCTGATTGCGTGTCCTTATCGCTTCCGCAGCGCTTTTAGCCGCCAGACCTCCTCCCAGGATCACAAATGTCTCGTCCGTATCCTTACTGAATGAGGTCTCTTTCTTTTCAGCCGCAATAAAGTTTTCGGGGCCGACTCCGCAGACCGGGCATGCCGCAGCGCCTTCTTCGAATTCCGCTCCGCAGACGAGGCATTTGACCATTTTGCCGTCTCCCGATGAAACCGGCTGAAGCCTTGAAGCCACGTCCTCTTCTGTAGCTGGCTCAAAATATTCCTGGCCAACGCAGCAAATCGGGCAGGTGTCGACGCCTTCTTCAAATACAGCCCCGCAGAAGGTGCATTTTACCATTCCCACAGGCTCAAACATTTCAGAACTAACTCCGCATACAGGGCACTCCTCTGTGCCTTCCGGGAGATACGCTCCGCAAATAGTGCATTTTACCTTAGCCATATTCGCCTCCTTTTTTCATCCGTCTGTAAGTTCCATTTTTACTGCTCAAGAGCTCTGTCAAAAGCCAGTTTTACGCCGTCTTTGACGGTCTCATAAGGCATGAAGAGTGCAGCCTCAAAGATCTTCTCTTTATCTATGAACAGGCTAGGTACTGACCAGTAGTCATAGTTTTCGATGATCTCCGGATGCTCATTCTCGTTTATCATCTCGATCTCGACCTCTTTGTACGCAGGGTTCTCTGCTCTGAGTTCTTCGATCGCCTTCTTGGCAAAGTCGCAGTATCTGCAATCTTCAATATGAAACATTGTGATCTTCTTCATAATTGATTCTCCTGTAACAAGTTGTTCATATGCTCTGCAAATACGGAATGCCCTTCGGGCGAAAAATGCACTCCGTCAAATGCCATCTCTATCCCCCATTTGCCTGCGTCGGCGAACAGGCAGCCTTTTCGCTCCGCGAGCTCACGGTATATATCGCCAAGCCGCCCGGACTCTTCTATGATGTCATCATCCATTACCCACTCGCCATACTGCAGTACCGGCGGCGCGATCAGAAGCACCGTCCGTCCCAGACTGCTGATCGAGTCAAGGAACGCCTCCATCCTCTCTGCTATCTGCTCAGCACTGAGACCGCCTGTCAGATCATTGGTCCCCAACATAACAACGACCAGATCCGGCTCATTGCTTCTGATGAGGCCGATCGCCCTGGCGTGATTGCGGGGTACCGTCATACCGTTAAGGCCGCAGTTTATGACTTCGTGGCCTTCAAGCCGGGAAGTCCAGCGCACCCCCTCAGGGTATCTTGACCCGATGTATGAGCGGGGATCATATCCGTATGTATTGGAATCTCCGAGACAAAGTATCTTCATATAGGAAGTATACCATCATCCGCATGGCCGTCATACAAGATAAAATCCCGGCAGGGAGCGTTTGCTCATCCTGCCGGGATCTCCGGTTTTTTCATGTTATTGCATCAAACAGCAGAATTGCCGTGCACAGCCCCCATGCGCTCCGGCACTATTTTCCCTTAGCAGCCTGCTTTGCCCTATATCAATATTCCTGCAAGGTGGTCGCATTCATGCTGTATGATCTGCGCGAGATAGCCTGTGAAGGCCTGTGTATGTTTTGCAAATTTCTTATCCTGATAACTGACAGTTATGTTTTTATATCTGGTTGTCTTTCTTGTTCCCGGCAGTGACAGACAGCCCTCTTCTGCCTCATAAGGTTCGGACCTGTCAGTGATCACCGGATTGATCATAACTATATCGGCAAATCCGGTCGCAACTATTATTATGTTCTTCCTGTATCCGATCATGTTTGCGGCCATACCGACACAGCGGTCCCGGTTGGCCCTGAGGGTATCCTCAAGGTCCTGCGCAACAGGCAGGTCTGCCTTTGTCGCTTCCGCAGACTTCTGATTCAGAAAGAATGCATCTCTCACTATTGGCTTTTCCATTCTAGAGTTTTCTCCTTTTCGGCTCTGTTCAGCTGCTTCATTTTATTGCCTTTGAAATCACAGACCACGCTTCTGTAAGTCTGTCCAGTGACCACTGCGCATTCGCCGGACTTGTTGAAGGAAGGCAAAGCGCTTCCCGCTGTACTGCCGGTTCAATGTATTTTCTGAACAACTCATGCGACTTGCGGCCATTGCAATAGATCTGTTCTATGCTGCAGCTGCTGAGGATCATTCCGATGTCATTGGGCCTGGCGTTCCTGATGCTGGCATCTGATGAGCCTGTGATCTCGCAGCTTGCTATCGAGTCCCAAAGCGCAAGATCATGGCTGATTATCAGATCTTTCTTTTCCTCTATCGTCACCGGTACCGGTTCATCAAACACAGAGGCTATCACCTTCCAGAACCGGTTTTGCGGGTGTCCATAGAAAAAGTTCTGTTCCCTCGACTTTACAGAAGGGAAGGAGCCCAATATCAGTATTTTGCTGTGATCGCTGTAAAGCGGTCCAAAAGGATGCTCTATCCTATTCCTCATTGATGTTTCTGTACAGATCATTTATGCTCCTGTTTGCATGCTCAGTGATATGTTTGCTGATCAACCGGTCTCTCAGATCTTTGATCGCAAGCATCTCATCCGCTACGTCCTCCAGCCGGTGCTTCTCTCCGGAAATGTAGTGAAGCATCTTTTCTGCCGTAAACTCTGTGTTCATTTCAAGACAGATCAGCCTGGAGAACTCTTCAGGATAACCCTTCTTCAGCATCAGATCATATAGTTCCTTGCTTTTCTCATTCATGTCAGCTCTGCTCACTTTTTCCTTCCCTTGCTTTATATGATGATACCATAGCCGCGGCACTTACCGCCTCCGGATCAGCACGCATTTCCCGCAGAGATTGAAATCACTGCTATTTTTGTGATATGTTGAATAGTGCTTCATCTACTTTGATCCAGAGAGGTACGAACTATCAACAGCGAAGCAATAAACATAAGACCTAAACATATCAAGGCTGACATCTCAGACCCTAAGCACGCCAGGGCAGAGCTACCTAAGCGCGGACACAGGATATTGAAGATCATTATCTCGTCCGAGCTTGTGCTTGTGATGCTTGCCTCGTTTTTTGTATACAGGGTCTGGCATCGCAATGTTGAAACGCGCGCCTGTGAAGAGGTCGGCACGATCGCTCTCACAAATGCGTCCGCATGCATGGGTGAGCAGACAAAGCAGGGTCTCACAGAGCTTGCCGGAGACATCGCCGAAGAGATCTATGAATTCGCCTGGACGACCGAAAAGGTGGAATACAGAACGGGCGCAGGCACCTCGCATGAAGTCGCAGGCACGCTCAATAAAGATAAGATGATAAAGCGCACCGGCATCACCAACAACGGCTGGAACCGAATTTCTCTGGAAGATAAGGATTATTATATCCCGGCGGACACGACCTCGACGGATATCCCGGACAGCCTGCCAATAGCCGCCGGCGTCAAGGGAGAATATCAGAAGTATGCTCTCTCGCTTTTCCCGGATTTCGGCTGGGACGAGACGCAGCTCGAGCCGCTCATCAATCTCTGGAACCGCGAATCAAAATGGAACCCGCGGGCTCATAACAAGAGCAGCGGAGCCCACGGTATCCCGCAGGCCCTTCCGGGTTCTAAGATGGCTTCCGAAGGAAGTGATTATTATACAAATGCCGAGCCTCAGATCCGCTGGGGCCTCAAATACATAGCGCGCAGATACGGTTCTCCGGCTGCCGCATGGAGACATTCCCAGTCCAGCGGCTGGTATTAGTCCGCATGCCCTGCCTGCTTTATGGAGAGCGCTATCTTGCCGCGCTTTTCGTCTATGGACAGCACCTTAACGTTTACTATTTCCCCTACTTTGACGACATCGAGCGGATGCTTCACGTATCTGTCCGCAAGTTCAGATATGTGAACTAGTCCGTCCTGGTGCACTCCTATGTCTACGAACGCCCCAAAGTCCACTATGTTGCGCACGGTGCCCTTGAGCTCCATGCCCGGCTTTAGGTCTGACATCTCAAGAACATCGCTTCTGAGTACAGGTGCAGGCACTTCATCACGCGGGTCCCTGCCCGGTTTTTCTAGTTCGGCCGCGATATCCGCGAATGTGTACTTGCCTATGCCGAGCCTGTCCGCTATATCCGGCCTCGACGCCAGTCCTTTCACCTTTCCGGCGAGTATATCCTTGACATCAAATCCGCAGTCCTTCAGTATCGCCCTTGCTGCATTATAGCTTTCAGGATGCACGGCAGTGGCGTCAAGCGGCTCCTTTCCGTCAGTGATCCTGAGAAATCCTGCGCACTGTTCAAATGCCTTCGGTCCGAGCTTCGGCACCTTCAGAAGTTCTTTGCGCGTTCTGAAGCTTCCGTTCTCATCTCTGTACGCGACAATGTTTGCAGCGATCTGCTTGCTGATGCCCGAGACATATCCGAGCAGAGACGGCGATGCTGTGTTCACATCGACCCCCACCATGTTTACGCACTTTTCAACTACGGCCGTCAGCGCCTCGCCGAGGTGCTTCTGGTTCATGTCATGCTGGTACTGGCCTACGCCTATCGCCTTAGGGTCTATCTTTACGAGCTCGGACAGCGGGTCCTGCAGCCTGCGCGCGATCGAAGCCGAACTTCTCTCACCTACGTTGAGATCAGGATACTCTTCGGTCGCCAGTTTGCTCGCGGAATACACCGATGCTCCCGCCTCATTGACTATCACATAGTGGAGCCTGCGGCCGCGGCGCTTCTTCTCGTATCCGCGTATGAAATCAGCGATTATCTTTTCGGATTCTCTTGACGCCGTGCCGTTACCGCACGAGATCACATCCACATTATATTTGTCGCAAAGCTCTTCAAGAGTCTTTACGGCTTCTGCGACTTTGTTCTGAGGAGCCGTCGGATAGATGACTGCCGTCTTCAGTATCTTTCCAGTCGGATCACATACTGCCAGCTTGCAGCCCGTGCGGAATGCCGGATCCCAGCCAAGCACAGTTTTGCCCTTGATCGGCGGCTGCATCAGGAGCTGCTCGAGGTTTGAACCGAAGACCTTTATGGCACCTTCTTCTGCCGCTTCGGTCAGCCCGCCGCGGACCTCAGTTGCTATCGAAGGCGCGATGAGCCTCTTGTAGCCGTCTTCGACCGCTGCCTCGGCGTAAGGTCTGCACACATCCGTGACCTTGCGGAGCACCTTTCTCTCAAGGTATCCGATTATCTCATCCTCAGGCGCATCGACTGACACCGAGAGGACCTTTTCCTTTTCGCCTCTGTTTACTGCCAGCACTCTGTGGCCCGGTATCTTTGATACGGCTTCGCTGTAGTCATAATAGTTTTCATAAACGGAGCGCTCTCCGGCTGCCGCGAGTTTTTTGCCCTCAGTGCCGAGGCTGCACGTGATAAAGCCTCCGCCCAGAGTCTTCTTCCTTATCCACTCCCTGAAGTCCGCATCGTCCGAGATGTCTCCGGCGATTATGTCCTGAGCCAGCTGTATGGCTGTCTTTGCATCAGGGACTTCTTTTTCTTCGGATATGTATTTTTCTGCCTCTTCGAGAGGGTCGCGTACGGCATCCTTCGAGAGCAGATAGTCCGCAAGTCCCTGGAGGCCCTTTTCCCTCGCGATATCTGCGCGGGTCTTTCTCTTTGGCTTGTACGGTCTGTAGAGGTCCTCGAGCACTGCGGCGGTCTCGGCCGCCTCGATCTTTGCCCTGAGCTCTTCAGTCAGCTTGCCTTGTTCTTCTATGGTATTCAGGATGGTCTCCCTGCGCTCGTCGAGGTTGCGCAGGTATCTGAGCCGTTCATCGAAATTGCGGAGCGCCTCGTCGTCCATGGCTCCGGTCGCTTCCTTGCGGTAGCGTGCAATGAAAGGTATAGTGCTGCCGCCGTCGATGAGTTCTGCGGCCGCCTCGGCCTGCCATAGTTTTATTCCCAGTTCTTCAGATATTTTCTTCAGATTCTTGTTATCCAATTTGATTATCTCCTTAAGCTGTTTTGTATTTGTCAGCGTCTCCGCCGCTTCTGCCCCACAAGCTTCCAGACCGCTGCGTATGCGGCCCGCCTTATACGGGTATCTCCTCCGTCGTCGAGATCGATGATGTTTGCGTGCTCTCTGAGCCGCGGCAGGTATTTCGCTTTTTCGCAGAAGTAAAAAGCGGCCGCGTGAAAGTAGATCTCGCTCGCAAGCTGCTTTACGCTCATGCCCTTCACGGCTCCTTCGCGCAGAAGTCTGCGCGCCATGGCAAGGCATTCTTCCTTATTCAGGTATTCTCTTTTTACGTCTATTTTCAGTTTTCCCAAATCTGCTCCCGTATGTCGCGTCCTCATCGCTGAAAAGAATATGTCCGTCGAAGAAATAGAATACCGGGAAAGGAGGTTCTCTGTATCCTTATACCTGTTTGTTTATCATTTGCAGGACCTGATCCCTGTCACGCAGGGCAGTTCCCGTGCCTACCGCAGTCGCGCATATGGCGCCGCAGCCGTTCGCGAATCTGAGCGCGTCTTCCACGCTGCTCCCCCTGAGAAGTTCCGATACAAGTCCGGCCATGAAATTGTCGCCTGCTCCCGTTGCATCGACAGTGTTTATGCTGTGAGCCGGTATCATTATCGATCTTTCGCTGTTTTTGAAGAAGCAGCCTCGTGCTCCGAGTTTTATGACCACGTTCCTGACCCCTTTTGACAGGAACACATCGGCCATTTTCTCAGGATCCTCTTCGCCCGTGTAATATCTGGCCTCGTCTTCATTAGGCGTTATGTAATCTATCAGCGGAAGGGAATCCGCTATGTCATCAAGGCTCAGTCTGACGAAATTCGGAAGCTTTGTGTCGGCAAAGACCAGAACGCCCTTTTCGCGGGCCGCCGTGATCACCGCCTTTATGACTGCCGGATCATTGAACGGAGCTCTGAAGAGAGATCCGATAACCAGCGCCTCAGTATCGGTAAATGCATCCGCGTACTGCTCGGGATGGAAGTTGTATCTGTGCGCACTGTTGGTTATTGACCTGCGGTTACCGTCAGGAGCAACGAAGATAGTCGTGACCGGGGTCGGATGTCCCTCAGGGCGCACTATAAGCCCGGTGTCGACTCCGCGCCTTGCGAGTTCTCCCGCAATCAGGTCTCCTGCCTGATCTTTTCCGAGGAAGCACAGGATGGCGCTCTTCATGCCAAGTTTGGCGGCCGCGATCGAACCGTTGACAGCCTCACCGCCTGCATTTATCGATCCGCTTTCCGCGGTAAATCCGGCCGCAGAGACCGGCTCAGGGTCAAATCCCTTGATGACCGAATCCAGTATTGCCGTTCCTATGAAAACGATGTCATGTCTGCTCATGCTTTTAACCTTTCAGTCCCCTTTTTTCGGCCAGCGCACGCGGGACGTATGCCTTCAAATGGATGCCGTCTTCTTCATATTCTTCCGAGATGAGCTGCCCCGCCTTGCGGATCTCCGCTGCTATGGCCGTGTCCTTGTACGGTATGACTGTATCTATGCTCACGCGGGTCTCCCTCAGCATGCGGGCAAGTTCTTCATAGAAGTCGCCCAGCCCTTCTCCTGTCTTTGCTGACAGTTTTACGGAAGCATCTGCCTGAAAGTCGCGGAAGATGGCGCCCCCGTCTGTAAGATCTGCCTTGTTCCAAACCGTTATGACCGGCTTGTCGTTTATCCCGAGATCCGTCAGCGTATCATACACGACCTTGCGGTGCAGCTCTGCCTGAGCGTCTGACGCGTCTATCACATGCACTATGATATCGGCGTAGCCGGCCTCCTCCAGCGTGCTCCTGAAAGCGTCCACGAGATTGTGCGGCAGCTTGTTGATAAAGCCGACCGTGTCCGTAAAAAGGACCTGCTGGCCGTCAGGAAGTATCGCCGATCGAGTCGTCGGATCCAGTGTCGCAAAGAGTTTGTCTTCAGACAGAACATCTGCCCCTGTCAGCCTGTTCAGAAGTGTCGACTTGCCGGCGTTGGTATATCCTACTATTGCCGCCGTCGGGACCGCGTTGGCTGAGCGCTTTTTGCGTGCGGTGTCGCGCGCCCTCTTCATGGCCTCGATATTGTCAGAGAGTATCTTGATGCGGCGCTGTATTACGCGCCGGTCGGTCTCGAGCTTAGTCTCGCCGGGACCTCTGGTGCCTATCCCGCCGCCTAGCCTCGACAGGGCCTCGCCCATTCCGCGGAGCCTCGCGTATCTGTACTTCTGCTGTGCGATCTCGACCTGCAGTTTTCCTTCGCGGGTCTTCGCGTGCGCCGCAAAGATGTCGAGTATGAGGGTCGTCCTGTCGATGACCTTGGCTCCTGTTATCTCGGAGAGATTGCGCATCTGCGATGCTGTGAGTTCGTCGTCGCAGATGATGCCGTCGGCCTCATGTATCTCTATCGACTCGCGCAGTTCTTCTGCCTTGCCCTTGCCTATGTATGTCGCTTTGTCGGGGCGGACCAGGTTCTGCACAGTCTGAAAAATCGTGGTGCCGCCCGCGGTGTCGAGGAGTTCGGAGAGCTCGTCAAGCGAGTCCCACGCCGCCTCTTCATCGCCGGTCGCTACAGCAACGAGTATGTATTTTTCTTCTTTAATGGTGTTTTCTGTCATTCATTTTATGTCATAGAGGACCAGGCCGCCTTTGCTTTCATAGCCTGTGTCCCAGAGAGTTCTGAAGTCGAGCCACTGGTGGCCGCTGTATGAATTTCCTATATATAAATGTTCTAGTTCTTTTCTCATTTAAGTCCCGGAAAGCCCAGTTGTCTGAGTGCTTCGAAGAGCACTATATTGGCCGCATTAGAGAGGTTGAAGGAGCGGAGGCGGGTCGACTCGCTCATCGGGATGCGGATCGCCCACTCTTTGTTGGCTTCGATGAAGTCGCGAGGAAGGCCGGCGGTCTCCCTGCCGAAAAGTATCATATCCTCGTCCCTGAACTCAGCCTCGGTGTGCAGCTTCCCGCCCTTCGTCGTCGAGAGCCACATCCGCCGGCCTTCGTATTTCCTTAAGAAGTCGTCAAGGCTGTCGTGGACCTCCAGCCTGACATAAGGCCAGTAGTCCAGACCCGCGCGGCGTAAGCTCTTTTCATCGAGACTGAACCCGAGCGGCTTCACGAGGTGAAGCACGCTATCGGTCGCCGCGGCGGTCCTGGCTATATTTCCTGTATTGGGTGGTATCTCAGGTTCTACAAGTACTATGTGTAACGCCATTTTTATATTCGTCTGCTTCTTTGTCTATTTTTTCTGCCCGTATCCCAGATATCCTAGAAATGCCTTAAGCCCCTCTTCAATGTCGCTGTAGGTGATATCGAACACGCCTGTGTACCACGGGTCTGCGATGTCCCTCGGATCATCGGAAAAGTCCAGAAGTCTGCGGATCTTGCCGTCCGGATCGCCTCCGGTGATGCGCAGCGTGTTCCTTATATTCCGTTCTTCGGCGCAAAGGATCCAGTCGTACCTGGCATAGTCCGCCTTTGTGACCTGCACCGCCCTCTTGCCGCTGAAGTCGGTATAGGCGGTCGCGCCGATCCCGTGCCTTCTGAGCTCGCTCTTCGCGGGCGGATACACCGGGTTGCCCACGCCGCCCCAGATCTCTTCCGTCGAAGTCGCGGCAGAGTTGATCAGGAAGTCGTCTTTGACTCCCATTTTCTCGACCATATCCTTCATCATGAATTCCGCCATCGGACTCCTACATATGTTTCCGTGGCAGATAAACAGCACTTTTATCATTTCTTTTTATTGCGTCCCCAGAACACATTATAGAGGTCAGGCTTCCATCCCGGCTCTATGTCTTTTACGGCAACGCCGTTGTGATCAATGAGGCGATTCTATCGGAGGAGCTTGCCTCCGGAGATCAATCGTCTCATCCTTACGGCAACGCCGTTGTGATCAATGAGGCGATTCTATCGGAGGAGCTTGCCTCCGGAGATCAATCGTCTCATCCTTACGGCAACGCCGTTGTGATCAATGAGACGATTATAACATATACTATCCCTAATCGCGCTTGCATAACATTCACTTGCGGTCCGATACATTATTATCCTAAAATTTAATAGACGATCAGACTATTCAATGCAATTACAAAAGCAACCGAGTTTCAAAGGAGAATCACATGAACGCTTTGACCGAACTCATAAGAAATGACATGAAACCGGCACTGGGCGTTACTGAACCCGGAGCCATCGCCTTCGCGGTCTCGACCGCCAGGAGCCACACTTCAGGCAATATCAAAAAGATAGAACTTTCGCTCAACAGCGGAATGTACAAAAACGCTTTCACCTGCGGGATCCCGGGAAGTCCGGAGGTCGGAAACTACCACGCGGCAGCGCTCGGAGCTGCCGGCGCAGATCCGTCAAAGGGTCTTGAGTGCCTGGAGGGGATCACCCCTGAGCAGGCTGATGCAGCGCTTAAGATGGTCGAGGCAGGCATCATAAAAGTCACCATGAAGGAGATCACCAGCCGCATCTTCATAGAGGCTAAAGTGATCACCGATGAAGGCGACGCAGCTGTTACCATAACAGATTCGCATACTAATATCGTGAGGATAACGGAAAACGGAAAGACCGTCTTCGGAAGCGATGCGGCAGACAGCGCAGATGAAGGCAAGGAGGCTGCAGCAGTGGCCGCTGAAGATGACATGCCTCTGATCCACAGGTATACACTTCAGCAGCTCTACGATTACGCTGCGACGGTACCGGTATCCGAGATAGAATTCATAAGAAAGGCATTCGAGCTCAATATGGCTCTTCTCGAGGAAGGTCTTGAGAGCGGCCGCACCACATTCGGTCCTTATCTGATGGCCGCAAACGGCGGCAAGATAGTCGGCACGGACGAGCAGAAGACGGCGTCTCTCATGTGTAACGGAGCTATCGAGGCAAGAGTCCTCGGACTCTCCCGCCCTGCGATGAGCATCACCGGTTCGGGAGCTCACGGCATAATCGCTACTATGCCTCTTTACGCTGCGTACAAGGTAAGCGGCTATACGGAGGAGCAGCTCCTCAGAGCGACAGCTCTCAGCTACCTCATCTGCATGTATATAAAGGAATATTCCGGCAAGCTGTCGGCTTTCTGCGGCTGCGCGATCGCGGCCGGCACGGGAATGGCCTGCGGACTGGCCATGATGAGAGGAGAGGGGCCTGATGTTATGACTCATGTCATAAACAACATGGCAAGCTCGATCACCGGCATGATATGCGACGGCGGAAACCAGGGCTGCACCATGAAGGGCGTCGTTGCTGTCGATGCGGCATGGCAGTCGGTCGGCATGGCACAGCAGGGCGTATACATCTATGATGTTCACGGCATCAACGGCCACACTCCTGAAGACACCATGCGCAACATGGGACTCATCGCTTCGCCGGGCATGGTCGGTACGGAAAAAACGATAGTGGATATCCTCCAGACAAAATAAAAAAGTCCGGCACTGAGCCGGAACAACAAAAAAATACTACTGCCGCAGCCGGAAGGCCGCGGCAGTGTTCTTTTTATTTCTGTCTGTACAGCGTATCGCAGTATATGCATCTGTAGCTGCGGCTGTCTTTGTCCACAAGCTTGAATCTCTGCGGGATACCCCTTTCAACAGATGTGATGCATCTCGGATTGCTGCATTCGATAACGTTGCGGAGCTCTGCCGGAGGAGCCGGCTTGAATTTCTTCACAAGCTCGCGGTCCTTTACGATGTTGACCGTGATGTCCGGGCTGATGTATCCGATCAGGTCATAGTCGATTGGAATGTCCGCGTCGATCTTGATTATGTCTTTTGCTCCGTACTTTGCACTGGATGCCCTCTGGATTATAGCCACCGTGCAGTCCACCTTGTCGAGTCCGAGGAGGTTATACAGTTCAAAGCCCTTGCCGGCCTTGATATGGTCGAGTACATATCCTGTGTTGATTCCGTCTATGTTCATGTTGTCCTCCCCTCTTATTTGATACCCAGCAGATACAGTATGAGCGCCATGCGGATGTATTTGCCCATAAGTGCCTGATAGAAATAGCAGGCTCTCGGATCGTCATCAACATCCACGTCTATTTCATTTACGCGAGGCAGCGGATGCATGATTATCATGTCATCCTTGGCAGGATCGAGCATCTTTCTTGTGAGGATGAAGCTGTCCTTCAGCTTTTCATATTCCTCCCAGCTCGGGAACCTCTCCTGCTGTATCCTCGTCATGTACAGTATGTCGAGTTCAGGTATCGCATCATCAAGGCTTGTCACCTCGCGGTACTCCGCGCCTGCATCATCAAGCTTGTCCCTGATATATCCCGGCAGCTGCAGCTCTTCAGGAGCGATGAGCACATACTTTACGCCTTCGTATCTCAAGAGCGCTTCGATCAGCGAGTGTACTGTCCTGCCATACTTGAGGTCTCCGCAGAGGCCTACTGTAAAGTTACCGATCTCGCCCTTCTTGCGGTGGATCGTCATAAGGTCGGTGAGTGTCTGTGTCGGGTGGAAGTGTCCGCCGTCACCCGCGTTGATGATAGGCACTCTGGATTTTGCGGCTCCGACTACAGGAGCTCCCTCCTTCGGGTGTCTCATCGCAATGATATCGGCATAACAGCCTGCCATGATTATGGTATCTGCTACTGTTTCGCCCTTTGCCGACGAACTCGACTGGGCCTGGTCAAATCCGAGCACGTTTCCGCCGAGTTCCATCATGGCCGCCGTGAACGAAAGTCTCGTCCTGGTGCTCGGCTCAAAGAACAGCGTTGCCAGTTTTTTGTGAGCGCAGATGTCGTGATAAGCTTCCGGATGCGCGATGATGTCATCGGCAGTCTCCATCAGATGTTCAAGTTCTTCTACGCTGAGGTCGGTGATGTTTATCAGATGTCTGATCTCCCCCATGTGATTCCCTTTCTGCTTAATAATACAGCCTGCTTATATTATTATCCTTTTTTAATATCTCTTCCAGTCAAGCTTGAGTCCGTTTGCGACTATCGTGATGAAGTCCTGAACATTAGTCACGATGGTGGTCGCGGCAAGGCTTCCTCTGTCGAGCAGCTTGTTGACTACGAATTCGTCGGCATCTACCGTATAGAGGAATACCGGTCTTACGGTACCGTCTTCAAGGACTCTGAATGACGGAGTCATGTTTCCGGTCGCGATAGTGTGCAGCATGGTGGCCAGGCAGATCACTGTAGTGGACTTTTTCACTATCTGTCTCATGGCATTCTGCGCTTCGTACACATCGCCTATTACTTCCGGTATCGGTCCGTCATCACGGATCGATCCGGTGAGGATTATTGGCACATTGTTTTTGACACAGCTGTAGATGATACCGTTGTCGATCCCGTAGTCTTCGATAAACTGCGGGATAGAACCGCTGCGTCTTACCTTGTTGTCTACATCGAGGTGGTTGTAGTGGCCGTTAGGCATGGACTTCTGGGTATAGATGTCCTGTCCGAGCGCGGTATTGAGGAGTGCTCCTTCGAGGTCATGTGTCGCAAGGGCGTTTCCGGCAAGGAGAGCATCCACATATCCGTTCTCAACAAGCGACTGCATGCATGCCCTGGCGTCATGGTCAAACGCGAACGCAGGACCCATTACCCATACAACATAACCTTTTTTCTTCTCGTGCTCAAGCAGTTCGAAGAGCCTGTCATAGTCGCGTGCATATGACGTCTCTCTGCTGCGGCCCTGACGGAAAACGAACTGATCGTCGAGCTCGGCTTCATCCTCTTCGAAGCCCTTTGTATGTACATAAATGCCCTCATGACCGTCCTCGCTCCGTCCGAGAACTACGAGGTCTCCCTTCTTGATATTGCGGTTCTCCACAACATCGAGTCTTCCGTCCGGTCTCAGCACGACGCTTGAATCCATACGGCTTTCTTCTGCGAGTTTCCATTCTCCGTTTATCTTGAAGTACTCCGGAAACATCGATGTGCTGTGAAAGTATTCAGGTGCGACGCCGTCTCTGTCTGCTGCCTCGAGCACGCAGTCAGGCGCGTTTGCGAGCTCCGGTCTTGTGAAGTCCGGTGCTTTGTATTCTGGCATTGTGAATTTCATTATTTCTTGTATGATGCTTGCAGAAGCTAAAACACCACTTTTCCTTTCTTTTATCTCCGTGGTTCAATACAACTCAGATACTGTGGACAATTAATTTGTTTCCTGTAGCTTGACTACTCGAAGGAGTGTATTGCCGCTACCTTTATCTGAATTGTTTATAGCTGGATGTTTCCGGTGGCTGCTATGAGCCTCTGAGTACTTATATCCGTCAAGTCTACGATGATAATCGCTGGTGGACATCACGGTATCTAATACTTGAAAGGGAGGTACGACCTCATGATCTATGTTGGCATCGATATCGCCAAACTCGATCACTACGCATCTGCAATTGACTCAGATGGCGTAGTACTCATCGAGCCGTTCAAATTCAGAAACGACGCTGATGGCTTCCACACTCTGTCATCCAAGCTGGATTCTCTTCCTGCCGGTGACAAAGTCATCATCGGTCTTGAGTCGACGGCTCACTACGGCAACAACCTTGTACGTTATCTCGTTTGTCGTAGCTATGATGTGTGTATCCTGAACCCGATTCAGACCGCCACTCTGCGGAAGAACAATATCCGCAAGACCAAGACGGACAAAGTGGACACATTCATCATCTGTAAGGCACTTGCTATGCAGCAGTCTTATCGCTTCGTAAGCTTCGATGATCTGGATCTCATGGATCTCAAATCTCTTGGTCGCTTTCGTCAGAAAGCCATCAAGCAGAGGACCAGACTCAAGATCCAGCTCAAGGCTTCTCTCGATCAGACTTTCCCTGAACTTCAGTATTTCTTCAAGTCAGGGCTGCACCAGAAAGGTGTCTATGCACTGCTCAAGGAAGCTCCTACAGCTAAAGACGTTGCTTCCATGCATCTGACCCATTTGGCTCATCTCCTTGATGTTGCTTCCCACGGCCATTTCAAGAAGGATCAGGCCAAAGAGTTAAGGGTTCTGGCACGGAACTCTGTCGGTTACCCTGACAGCGCTATCGCTATTCAGATAGTTCATGCTGTTGAGCAGATAGAACTTCTGGATAGTCAGATCGCCCACGTTGAGGCGGAGATGACGGACATTATGAAAGTTCGCGATTCCGTCATCATGACCATTCCCGGCATCGGCTACATCAATGGCGGAATGATCCTGGGTGAGATCGGTGACATCCACCGTTTCTCAAGCCCTAAGCAGCTTCTTGCTTTCGCCGGCCTTGATCCGACTGTTTACCAGTCCGGTCAGTTTCAGGCGAAGAAGACCAAGATGTCCAAGAGAGGATCCAAGGTCCTCAGATACGCTCTTGTAAATGCTGCCCATAACGTGGTCAAGAACAATGCGACATTCGCGGCATACTATGATGCCAAGATGGCGCAAGGCCGGACTCATTACAATGCTCTAGGGCATTGTGCCGGCAAACTCGTCAGAGTCATCTTCAAGATGCTCACTGACAACGTAGACTTCAGTCTCGACTGATAGTCGGGATATCCACTAAATCGGTAGATTTTGAAAGCACCACTATTAGGGAGCTCGGTTAAAGTTAACCTTTTTTACCACCGATAGCAGATCGGAATTCTTGGTAATTTCTGCCTAAATTATGCTTGACTATTCATAGCTGGTCTCCTTGGTTTTCATATATAGATAGCACTTGCGGGTTTCACGGCCGTTCTCAGTGACCTATCGTAGCCACCACGACAGCCTTTATCGTATGAAGTCTGTTCTCGGCTTCGTCGAATACGACGGAATTCTTTCCCGAGAACACCTCCTCGGTCACTTCACGTATGTCATATCCGAGCTTCATTTGTTCTGCAGCCATCGTTGTATCAAAATTATGGAACGAAGGCAGGCAGTGCATGAATATGCATTCAGGGTTTTCTGTCTTTGCCATGAGGTCTTCCGTGACCTTGAAAGGCGTCAGCAGTCTGACTCTTTCAGGGATCTGATCCTCTTCACCCATCGATGCCCATATATCGGTATAGATTACGTCGGCGCCTTTAAGGCTTTCAGCATCACTGGTGACAGTGATCTTTGCTCCAGTCTCCGCAGCAACGGCATTTGCACGCTCAAGCACTCCGGCATCCACTCCGCTGCAGAGTTCGTCAGGTCCGTAAGCCACGAATTCCATTCCCATCTTTGCGCAGCCGTACATCCATGCGTATGCCATGTTGTTTCTGACATCGCCTACAAACACGACCTTGACCTTGTTCAGCGGCTTTGCCACATGCTCCTCGATGGTGAGAAGATCGGCAAGTATCTGCGTCGGATGATCGATGTCCGTCAGGCCGTTCCATACAGGCACTCCGGCATTTGCGGCGAGCTCTTCGACCACCGCCTGCTCAAAACCTCTGTACTCTATTCCGTCATAGATCCTTCCGAGCACCTTTGCAGTATCTGCTATGGACTCTTTCTTGCCCATCTGCGAACTCTTGCTGTCGAGGAAGGTGACTCCCGCTCCCTCGTCCATTGCCGCCACCTCGAACGAACATCTTGTTCTGGTCGATGTTTTCTCGAAGAGCAGGACTATGTTCTTGCCCTCGAGTGATCTCCCCTTGATCCCAAGTCTTTTTTTGGCCTTCAGGTCGTGCGCAAGATCGAGAAGATATCTGATCTCTGCCGGCGTGAAGTCCATAAGTGTGAGAAAACTTCTCCCCTTAAGGTTTACAGCCATATTTTTATATACCTCCGGTTTATTGATGACTTATCAGTTTGCCCGCTGTTTAGAGATCTTCCCTGTATACAGGGCAGGACATGCAGCGCGGGCCGCCTCTTCCTCTTGAAAGTTCCGAGCTCGGCATGGTCAGCACTTCTATGCCGTTTTTATCGAGCAGATCGTTTGTCACATAGTTTCTCTCATAAGTTATGACCTTGCCCGGAGCTATGCACAGAGTATTTGAACCGTCGTTCCACTGCTCTCTCTGCGCGGCCATCGGATCATCTCCTCCGCAGCGGATAAGTTTAACCGCCGGCAGACCGAGTTCGGAAGCCAGTATGGAAGCGAGGTCATCCGTGATAGAGTTCAAGCGGATCTCTCCGTCAGCTCCAAGGCTTAGCTCGAAGAGCTGCAGCGGACCTTCTATCTCCGGGTGTATGGAGAACTTGTCGTAGTCCACCATGGTGAACACCGTGTCGAGATGCATAAAGGCTCTCTTTTTCGGGATATTGAATACGAGTACCTTTTTGAAGTCCGATTCACCCAGCAGCCTCTTCGCGAATGTCTCTATACCGGCAGCACTCGTCCTCTCCGACAGTCCGACAGCTACTATATCCTTGCTGAGCAGAAGGATATCGCCGCCCTCAAGGCTCAGCGGGTCGCGGTAATCATACCATTTTTCGGTGCCGGCAGGAGCGAACTCAGGATTGAATTCATACATATACTGCAGCAGCAGGCTTTCACGGCGTCTGGTAGCGGTGCTCATGTGGTGTATCGTCACTCCGTTTCCGACGCATGCGCCCTGGTCACGTGTGAAGTACATGTTAGGCATCGGATCCATATAGAACGGATATGCCTCATCGATCTTCTCCGCAAGAGTCCTCGGCTTATAGTCTGTGATATCGCTTTTCCTGACTCCCGCGATCACCTTGTCGACAAGCTGCCTGGGCGTCATTCCTATAAGATACGCATAGACGGCTTCCTTTACACCGCGGGACGAGAAATGCACTTCATCAAGCATCTCTCTCAAAAAACGGTCCTTGATCTCAGGTTTTTCAAGGGCCTTGGCTGTTTCGTCAGCATAGTAAACTACTTCGATGCCATTCTTTCTGAGAATGTCCGCGAAGCAGTCGTGTTCCTGCTGAGCTACTTTCAGATACGGAATATCGTCAAACAAAAGCCTGGCAAAATTGTCAGGCACGAGTCCGTCCACCTCACTGCCTATGCGGTGGAGCAGCACCTTTTTCAGTTTTCCGATCTCCGAGTAATTATGTATTCCTGTTACCATCCGTATTCCTTTCCTGCTCGCGCTCATGTTCCTCTTCGGCCTGCCTCAGCCTTTCTGACAGACCTGTCAGCGCGTCAAACGGAGCAAACTGTTTGGCTCGCTGTGAGCGGGGCATCTTTGGCCTGTTTGAAGCCGGACGGTCCCATATCCTTTTCTCCCCCATTATACTGATTTTGTCGTCTTCTTTCATCATTCTGAGCTATTCTTTGTGGCCGCCTACCTGATGATTTCTTTCTCTGGCAGTAGCAGCCTCCTCAAGATCCATGCCCCTGAACATGGCATCCTTGCCGTATTTGTTCCTTATTGAGTTGACAGCCTCCTGCAGGGCTGAGTCCCTCTTCATCTTAGCCTGCATCTCCGAGACCGGATCCGACATGTTCTTCTTTTTGATCTGTCCGGCGGTGCGGCCGTCCGCCTCGTCACCGGCATCGGCCAGATCGAATATCGATATCTGCCCGTCGGCCGCCTTAGGCTTTATATCATTGAAGTTTACAAAAATCCTCCTGACAGGGTACTCATGCGCGCTGATGCTGTTGTAAAGGTCTGCGACTGCCGGCATTATCAGCGAGGCCGCATCCGTAGGTACCGTGAATGATACCGAGCCTCCCGACATCGGCATCTTCAGCGCGTTGCTGTATCCCACAGCGATCGAGACGTTCTGCGTTACCATGCCGGCCGCAGTCATCTCATGGCACAGCCCCTCAGTCATCTCCTTGACTATGAGAAGCCCTTCGGCATTGCTGTAGTCACGCATCAGCACCTGACCGTGCGAAAGCGAATGGCTCTTGTTTTTGTATCCCTTGATATCCGATATCAGTGTCGGCTCAAGTCCGTACGCGTGATCTATAAGGAGCTCGGCATCTATGCCGAACATCCTGTATAGGAGGTCCTCATCTTTCGCCGCGAGCTCGGCTATGCCGCCCATGGTCGTTATGCCTATGCGCTCAAACTTCTTCTGGGTCTGACGCCCGATGCGCCAGAAGTCGCTCAGCGGCCTGTGGTCCCACAGCTGCTCCTTGTATGCCGTCTCATCGAGCACGCCTATGAAGTCGGGAGCATGCTTGGCAATGATATCCATGGCGATCTTTGCAAGGTACATATTTGGCCCGACTCCGGCAGTCGCCCTGACACCTATCCTCTCATATACTTCACGCATCAGAAGTTCTGCCATCTGCTTCGGATCCATTCCGTATCTTTTCAGATAGGCCGTCACATCTATGAAGACCTCATCTATCGAATATACGTGCATGTCCTCAGGCGCTATGTAGTCGAGGTATACCTTGTATATCTCGGCGGCGTATTCCATATACAGCCTCATCCGAGGCGGTGCCATTATGTATTCATAGCTCTTCGGGATCTCAAAAACCCTTGCTCTTCCGCTTACACCCTTCGCCTTGAGAGACGGTGATACCGCGAGGCAGATCGTCCGGTCGGAACGTGTTGGATCGGCCACTACAAGATCGGTCGTCATCGGATCGAGTCCGCGCTCGACGCATTCGACCGAGGCATAGAAAGACTTGAGGTCTATGCATACATAAGACCTCTCCCATCCGTAATTCCCGTCATAGTGATATCTGCTGTAGTTTACGCTCATACGTCTGAGTCTTTCCGCATAATGATTATCCGAACTGTCTGCGGTACTCAACAGGTGTCATACCCTCTGTTCCGGTAAAGTTCTTGGTAAAGTAGCTCTGGGAGCAGAACCCGAGCCTGTCCGCGATGTTTGCCACCGTCAGATCGGTATCTCTGAGCATGCGCTTGGCTTCGAGCATGCGCTCACGGAGAATGAACTCGCTTATGGTCATGCCGAGCTCTTCCTTAAAGACCGCCGACGCGTAGGTGCGGCTTATCCCGACATGATCCGCGATGTCGGCTAGTTCTATCTTTTCGCCGAGGTGCTCCTCAATGTATGTCATCATCCTGGCGAGCCTCGGAGACTTCTTCTTTTCCTTCAGCACATACTTCATCTTGACCGCATAGCTGTGCGCCATGCCGTGAACAAGGTCGTAAAGATCCGGGAGAGCGACGGCATTGTCGAACTCCTTTATGAATTCATCCCGTATGTCGTAGGCAACCATGTCAAGGAGGCCGGACTGTATGGCGATCAGGCACATCTCATTTGCGGCGCCGACCGCTTCATAGTACATCTTTTCCATCGCCTCGCTGTACGTGCCGCAGCGGTTGAAGAGCGCTGTCGGATACTCGTAGTTCTTCTGTGAGAGCTCGGATATCTTTTCTGTGTCGCCTGCTGCTATCGCTTCAAAGTACGGCTTCTTCCGGGCATACGGAAGGTATATCTGATTTCGCCTCGTGCGGCTGAGTATTAGATTTGCTGTCTTTTTTTCAGTCATTTTTCCACCGGTTCGTAATTTTCTTATATTATTCGCAATAATATTATAACATTCCTGCCTTCCATTCAATAAAATCTAAGTGTAACAGAGGCGTTTTTGCAGGCTGTCAGTTCGACCCGCAAGGGTAGTTTGCAAACCATGTTACCAGAGACTCTCCGGTCTACGGGGAGAGTCCCATTGGAAACTCTAAATGAGATAGTGCTTTTGAAAAACGGCTATGCACAGCGTGATGGGGTTCATGCTGTACAGAGTCGTTTTTCTTTTGCTTTTATACCGGGCTGAAAAAAAGGGAGGCTTCCGCCTCCCTTTGATTCTGTCTGATCTTATTTGACCTTTACTCTCTTGGTCGCGCTCCAGGACGAGTAGTACCTGATACCGCCCGAATCCTTATACGTTCTTACCTGTACGTAGTAGTATCTCTTGCGAGCGTTGGTCTTGATATTCTTGCTGACCTTGTTGTACTTAGTTCCGATGGTCTTTGTGACGCTGTCGGACATATCGCTGTTGCGGCTGTATCTTACCTGATATCCGCTCGCATTGGACTTGGACTTCTTGGCTATCTTGACGTAGAATTTCTTCTTCTTGCCCTTGAGCTTCTTGATCTTTGTTGCCTTAACAACGACGTTCGGCACACTGATGTAGCTGGACCACGCGCCCGATGCAGGTGTCAGATAGTTTGCGCAGTTTATCTCGTCCTCTGCGTTTCCTTCAGTCGCTGCTGCGATCTTTATAGGCACGAGAGCATATCCGCCGTAAGCACCTATTCCCTTTATGTACGCATAGCCGCTGCCGGCAGCGTTGTTTCTGATACCGCCTACGGAGTAGTCGACGCCTTCCCTGAGTACAGTCTCTCCGTTGTACAGAGTAAACTTAGGCGATCTCGCGTCCGCCGCGCTGAGCACGGTCCTTCCGCAGATCTTTGTGACGGTCGGGCTCTTTGCCTCTCTCCTGTTGAGGTACCAGAAGTCCGCGTCGATCTTTCCCTGCGATCCGGTATATGAAAGCATGCCGTTGATCTTTGCGCTGCTGGAGTACTGCCACTTGGTGTAGTTGACTCCGGACTGGTTGCGCTTGTAGTACTGAGCGCACCAGAGGTCGACGTCAGCTGCCAGCTGGCCGGTCGCTATGTATGAAGCAAAGAACGATGTGTTTGCGTAAATACCCGGCTGATAGCCTGCTGCCTTTATAGTGTTGCAGAAAGCGACAGCCGCGTTGGTCGCCGCGGTCCTGCTTATGCCGTGCATCCTTCCGAAGATACCGCCCGCGAACTCATAGTCCATATATACAGGCAGGTTGAGGTCCTTAGGTCCGATACCGAGAGCACGCAGTCTCTTTATAGCGAATTCGGCTTCTCTCGCGCCTTCCGATGCGTTTTTAGCCTGCGAGAAAACGTACACGCCTGTCATGACGCCGTTGGCCTTCGCATTGACGTACTGGCTCTGGAAGTTGTCGTCGTTGTGCAGCGTAAGGTCACTCTTGCCGTACGATGTCCATGTGACTCTCATGATAGAGAAGTCCACGCCGGCTGCCTTGGCATCACCGAAGCGGCAGTTCTTTGACTGCCAGTCAGAGATATCTACACCGTTTACGATAAGGTTGTCCGAGAATCTCGCCGCATGGGTATATGACGAATACCCTGTGTTGCTGAACGGACTTCCGGTGGCGAATTCCGATGCCGCATATGCCGGTTCGTCCCATACCGCAACGCCGGCTGCCAGGCTCATCGTGAGGATGAGGGCAAGCGCGGTATTCAGTATGCCTTTTGCTCTCTTGCCGGTTTTCATTTCTTTTCCCCTTTTCTTATCAGAACGTCGCGACCTCAGGATCGCATGGTTCACACTTAGCCAGTTTCTTTATATAGAGCACAGGGCCCTTTTCCTTGTACGCTTCGGTATATTCGCAGCGCACCTTTGCCGTTATCTCCACCCAGTCGCCTACGCTCAGCTTTTCAGCGCCGGAGTAGTATGCGAGAAGTCCCGCAAACTGGATGTCCGCCTCGCAGCAGGTCATCACGTGTCTTCCGAACGCGAACTGTCCTTCCGGAAGTTCTTCGGACAGCGCCACCCTTCCCTTTATGATGAAGGTCTTTCCGTCGTAATCGTCCTCATTCTCGTTGATATCCCTGTACCACTCCGCATACCAGTCGTCTTCGATCTTTATCTGCGAAGCCTTCATGTCGTAAGGCAGCGGATCGACTATGTCATCAGGTTCGATGTCGTCCGGTCCGTACTCGTAGACGATCATGTTCTTGCGGTTGGCTATCCTTACCTCCTTGTGGTAAGGCATCTTGTCGAAGCCCTTCTCGCAGCGGTTGAATACCACAAGGTCTGCTGTCTGCATCTTGTTGAAGCAGAGCTGGCGCATGTTCTTGTTGTACATCATGAAGGTGCGTGTGTCGAAAAGCGCCATCTCCTGCGCGATGAGCCAGCCTCTCGGCATTGCGGCGAAGAACTTCTGGTTTTCCCACATGCCGTTCATCTCAACGACCACGCGGTCAAAGCCGCCCTGCCTCTCCATGCGTCCGAGATTCACTTCGTTGAGCTCGGCCTCGGACTTGATGCGCTCTACCCTGACTCCGGGTCCTACGAATTTCTCAGGCTCGTACTGTGCCTCGCCGTTTTCGCAGATAAGGAGCAGTGTGCGTCCGTCGTCTCCGAATTCATGATGCTCCAGAGTTTCCTTTATGAATGTTGTCTTGCCGGCTCCGAGGAATCCGGTGAAAAAATATACGGGTACTTCTCTCATGCCAGTTTGAACAGCTCCTTGAGTTTGTCTTTGTTGAGCCTTGTGCCGATCACGGCTACCATGCCCGTAGCCTCAGCGTCAGTCGCCCTGACTTCACCCTCGCCCGGAACGTAGTCGAATTCTAGCCAGCCGCCGTCAGCGTTCTCTACGATGCCCTTTGCTCTGAGGACCTCGCCGCACTCATCGAGGCTGTCGATGATCTCCTCGAGTTCGGCCTTTGTGTACTTGTTGCTTGTCTGTGCACCGACCTCATCGAATACCTCATCGGCGTCATGTCCGTGGTGGTGATGATGGTGATGGTGATGGCCGCAGCCGCACTCGTCGTCATCGCACTCATCGTGGTCGTGGTCATGGTCGTGATGATGGTGCTCATGGTGATGGCAGCACTCATGCTCGTCGTCGTCATCATCATCGTGATGGTGGTGATGGTGACCGCAGCCGCACTCGTGATCATCATCGTCATCGTGGTCGTGATGATGGTGATGATGCTCGTGCTCGTGTTCATGCTCGTGAGCCTCGAGTTCTTCGTAAGCTTCTTCTCTCAGCTTGTCGAGCTCTGCATTCAGAGTCTTGTCGGACTCCATTACCTCGAGCATCTTTGCTCCGCTCAGCTGATCCCAGTCAGTCGTTACGACCTGTGCTGTCTTGTTGAGCTTCCTGATATCGTTGACAACATCATCGAGTTCTGTGGCAGACATGCCCTGCTGATGCGAAAGGAAGATGGAGCTTGCGTGCTCTACCTGATTCGCGAAGAACTCTCCGAAGTTCTCCATGTACATCTTATATCTCTTGGCATCGACTACTGTAGTGAAGCCGTTGAGTTCTATCTTGTCATTCTCGAGATCCTGAACGGCAATGATAACATCCGAGAGCTTGCCTACGCCCGATGGCTCGATGAGGATCCTGTCAGGGTCATACTGCTCGATGACCTCGTTGAGTGCCTTGCCGAAGTCTCCGACGAGTGTGCAGCAGATGCAGCCCGCGACCATCTCGTTGATCTTTACGCCGGACTCTCTGAGGAATCCTGTGTCGACTCCGATCTCACCAAACTCGTTCTCGATCAGAACGATGTTCTTTGTCTCATAGCCTTCGGATATAAGTTTTTTGATCAGTGTTGTCTTGCCTGCTCCGAGGAATCCGGAGAAGATATCTACTTTTGCCATTTTGTTCGCCTTTCTTTCTGACGGGAGGTGCATTCTCCCACTTATACATTGAAAATTATAACACCGGCAAAGTGCCGGTGCTGTTATCCTTTACAATCTTTAATCAAGCCTTTGCTTGTGTCAGTCGCTGTTTTCAGCGGCTTTGCGCCGTGCTTCACGGTCCTTTACCCAGGCCGGATAGAAGATGGAAATGATGATGAGGACAGCGCCGGCGATTATGGCCGGTGTCAGTCTTTCACCGAGGAATAATATCCCGAGAGCCGTCGCGGTCATAGGGTTGGTTACCGTAAGCAGACCGGCGCGCTCAGGAGTTATGTACTTCTGCCCGAGAGGCTGCAGCGTGAATCCGACTCCGCTGCAGATGATGGCCAGGGCCAGCACGGCGCCCCATTCGGCGCCGCTCTCGGGCAGCCTTATTTCTTCGAATACCAGCGCGCCGAAGAACGCGAATAAACCTATAAACAGCAGCTGGAATATCGCTATGTTCATCGGGTCGCAGTTCTTGGCCGCCCTGTCGGTGGCTATGGTCGAGCACGAATACCAGACGGCTCCGGCCAGCACCAGAAGTTCGCCGGCCGTAAAGCCGACACGGTCGCCCTTCAGAGTCAGGAATCCGACTCCGGCGATCGCTATTATTGCCGTTATTATCGTGAGCTTATCCGGAAGCTTGCGCTCCATGATGCAGGTCAGCACAGGCACTATCACAACGACCATGCCCTCAAGGAAGGCGGTGACCGTCGACGATGTGGTCTGAAGCCCCCTCAGTTCGAATGCCATCGAAAGGAAAAGGAAAAATCCCACAAGGGCGCAGTATCCCAGTTCTTTAAGCGTGACCTTTGCAAGCCTCTTATGAAATATGAGTCCGATTATCGCGAAGGCAATGAAAAACCTCGTTGCCATCAGCAGAAACGGTCCCATGGTGCGCATGGCGATCTTTGCAAATAAAAGGGAGCTGCCCCTCAGAGCCAGGGCAGTCCCGACAAGTATCTCGCCAAGGCGTTCGTTCTTCTCTATCCTTTTGTTCATATCACGCACTTCCCCTTATAATGCGTTCTCTGTCTAAACAAGGAACTGATCCTTCGCGAATCTGTACTCCGACAGCTTATCCGGAGCAAGAACGCCCTGATCTGTGACGACTCCGCTTACGAGTTCAGGCGGAGTGATGTCGAATGCAGGATAGTATCCCTTCACATCCTGATTCGCTGTAAGTGTCCCCATTGCCTGCAGCACAAAGTCAGGATCTCTCATCTCTATTTTTACCGTATCGACAGTCGGATGTCCCTTGTCCGGAGTCCCGCTGACGTAGTAAGGCACGCCGTGGTATTTTGCAGCTATAGCCGTATTGTATGTGCCCACCTTATTCACCACATGTCCGTCGCAGCAGATAACATCGGCTGCTGTAGTGAATACGTCGATGCCCTCGTTCTTCATAACGAAAGCAGGCATTCCGTCGGTGATGACCGTTACGTCAAAGCCCATGTCGTTGGCAACGCTCGCCGTAAGGCGGGCTCCCTGGAAGTATGGCCTGGTCTCAGGGCAGAAGAGCCTGATGTCCTTGCCCTGGATCTTCGCCTCCTTCAGCATCATTCCGACTATAGTCTCTGCGAAGCAGTAAGTCATGACAGAGCCGTGCTCAGGGAAGAGTCCGGCCATATATCTGCCGACCGTTCCGATACCTGCGTATCTTTCATTGTTCTGCTCGATGGCAAAATCCTTTATGACTTCAGACACGTCTGACTTACCGGCAGCAAGAGCCTGCTTCGCCTCAGCGATGCACGCCTCAGTTATCTTCTGCATGCGCCATGTAGTCGTCGGTCTCGCGTGGGATATAGTGTACGCGGCATCCTGAAGATACGCGAGCTGCTCTTCCTCGCTCCTGCCCTTGCACTCGTAAGCCGCAAGAGCCATTCCCATAGCTGCCGCCGTATAAGGACCTGCGCTCTGGGTAACCATATCGCGTATGGCTTCTGCCACTTCCTGGTGGCTGCGGCAGATGACCTTATTTATCTCGACCGGATAAATGCGGCGGTCAAGTATGCTGACTGCGCCGTCCTCGTACCAGGCGATATTCTCATACCTGAGCATCCACGCCAGTCCTTTGTCCTGTCTTTCCATGTCTTTTCTCACTGTTTTGCGCACGATGCGCTTATCCTTCTTTACTTACTTTGCTTCAGCCGCGGCCGCAGCTTCTGCCTCGGCCTTGCGCTTTGCCTCTTCCTCTTCTTCGAGCACTCTGTAGGCCACCTTGCCTACCAGTGTCTTCGGAAGTTCATCGCGGAACTCGATGTCATACGGCATCGAATACTTGGCGATATGCTTCTTCGCGTATGCCAGGAGCTCTGCCTTGAGAGCTTCCTTGCCTTCATCTGTCGAAGGCACTCCGCCCGCCGGCTTTACGAACATCTTCACCTTCTGCATCTTGTAGTCGTCAGGGACTCCGATGCAGCAGCTCATCTGCACCTTCTCATGCGCGTCAAAGATGTTCTCAAGCTGTGCCGGATAGATATTGTATCCGGATGAGATGATCATTCTCTTGGCTCTGCCCTTGAAGTAGATGAAGCCCTCATTGTCCATCGATCCGAGGTCGCCGGTATAGACCCATGTGAGTCCGTCGTCATGCGTCCTCAGTGTTTCGGCAGTCTCCTCAGGCATGTCCATGTAACCCATCATGACGGATGGTCCGGCCAGAAGGATCTCGCCTTCTTCGCCGAACGGCAGCTCCTTGTCTGTACCCGGCTCTACGATCTTGTAGTAAGTGTCAGGGAACGGGATGCCGATGCTTCCCTCCTTGTGCATCTGCGGAGGTGTAAGGCAGGATGCAGTTACGCATTCCGTAGTGCCGTATCCCTCGCGGACCTGAACCTTTCCGTTGTGGTCGAAGAGGAACTTGTCGAGCTTCTTCTTGAGCTCGATCGACAGCGAGTCGCCGCCCGAGAATACGCCCTTGAGGCACGAGAGGTCTGCGCCCTTCATTGAAGGCAGTCTCAGCAGAGCCTCGTACAGCGTCGGAACGCCGGCGATGAAGTTGCACTTATACTTTGTGATCAGCTTAGCGTAGCTCTTCGGTGTGAATCTCGGGACGAGTATGCATCTGCCGCCCTGCGAGAGCATGGTGTGCAGGCAGACACCGAGTCCGAAGCCGTGGAAGAGCGGCATGGCTGCCAGCATCTTATCTCCCGGACGGAACATCGGGTTGGCCGCGATGACCTGCTCCGACAGCGCGTTGAAGTTTAAGTTTGTGAGCATGATGCCCTTTGTTGTGCCCGTAGTGCCGCCCGAGTAAAGGATGGCAGCAGGAGCATCCGACTGGCGCTTTACTCTGTACTCGTAACCGCAGTGCTTGCCGAGTCCAATGAAGTCAGGCCACTGGAATACCGGCGCATCTTCAGGGATCTTCGCGATCTTGCGTCCCTCGGTCAGCATGTATCCCACTCTGATAGGTCTTGTGAGCTCGTCCCTGATGCGGGCGATGATCACGTTCTGTACCTTTGTGTTCTTACGGATCGCTTCGATCTTGTGATAGAACTGGTCGAGTGTGACGACCATGATCGACTCGGACATGTTGAGGTAGTTCTCGATCTCCTTCTCGGCCGAGAGCGGATGTACCATGTTTGCGATGGCTCCCACCAGGTTTACAGCGTAAAGCATGTAGATGGCCTGCGGGCAGTTAGGCATCGCGATGGTGACCTTGTCGTTCTCCCTTACTCCGAGGATGCGGAGCGACTTGGCACAAGTGTTGATCTGGTCGATCATGTGCCTGTATGTTATGTGCTTTCCCATGAAGTCGAGGGCAATGTTGTTAGGATACTTCTTTGCCACGGCCTCAACTTTTTCATACATGGTGCCGTTTGTGTATTCAAGAGTTGCAGGAAGGTCGCCCCTGCTTGCGAACCACGGGGTCTTTACCTTCTCAGGGATAGGAAAAACTATTTTTCCGTTTTCATTTATCGTCCACTTATCTGACATTTCTTCTTTTTCTCCGTCTTTCAGTTTCAGTTATTTCCGCTGTTTCGCCGCGGTGCATTCCACGCGGCTCGAACCCATGTATTGTATCATTCTTTTGCATTTATTGCGACCACTGATTTCAGGCGAGCCACGGCTGTGGCAGGCTTCGATCAGGCCATTTCGTCTGCCCGTCTCGCCTTTTGGCCTAATTCGGTGACTCACGGCGAGCTTCGATCAGGTGGAGTTAAGGTTTCTGAACATTATGTGTTTTATGAACAATAATTATTGTAGGAATGTGTTGCAATAAGGTAAAATTTACGATTGGAATTGCAATTATGCAAACAGGGAGATTGAGACTGATGTTAGAACTCAGAGGCATAACAAAAGAATATAAAACCGGCGCCGAGACCGTACGGGCACTGCGCGGGATAGACCTCGCTTTCAGGGAGAGCGAGTTTGTTTCCGTGCTCGGTCCATCGGGCTGCGGCAAGACCACCATGCTCAATATTCTGGGCGGTCTTGACCAATATACGGACGGCGACCTTCTGATAAACGGGATAAGCACCAAGAAGTATAAGGACGCGGACTGGGATGCGTACAGAAACGACACGATCGGATTCGTATTCCAGAGCTACAACCTGATATCCCACCAGACTGTGCTCTCGAACGTCGAGCTCGCGCTGACTCTCTCCGGCGTGTCGCATGCAGAGAGAAAGCGCCGCGCGGCTGAGGCTCTGGAGCGCGTGGGCCTGGGCGACCAGATAAACAAGAAGCCGGCGGAGATGTCGGGCGGACAGGTGCAGCGTGTGGCGATAGCCCGTGCGCTCATCAATGACCCGGATATCATACTCGCGGACGAGCCTACGGGCGCGCTTGATACAGAGACCAGCAATCAGGTTATGGGAATACTTAAAAAGATCTCGAAGACCAGGCTGGTCATCATGGTCACTCACAACCCGGAACTCGCCGAGGCGTATTCGACAAGAATAGTAAGACTGTCCGACGGACAGGTTATAAGCGACAGCGACCCGTATATACCGGGCGCCGGAGGCAGCGCTGCGAATGCTCTTGCTGCCGGAGGCGCCGTGCCGGGCGCGGCCGCGGCGGCAGCCGCCGCCAAAGCCGCCTCTGACGGTGCTGCGGCTTCTGCTTTGCCTTCGGAGGCCGGCATAACAGACGGTGCTGGGAGCCAGGTGCCGGCAAAGGCAGCAAAGCAGAGCGGTCGCGCTTCTGGCCGCCGCAACAGGTCGATGTCTATGGCGACGGCTCTCCATCTGTCGCTCAACAACCTTATGACCAAAAAAGCCCGTACTCTTCTTACGGCTTTCGCGGGCAGTATCGGAATAATCGGAATAGCCCTGATACTTTCCGTATCCAACGGCTTCCAGACATACATCGATAAACTCGAGGAGGACACACTTTCGTCCTATCCTTTTACCATAATGTCCGAGACCGCCGACATGTCTTCGATGATAACGGCGTTCATGACCAACGCGTCCGATACCGAGGGCGAGGCATCGGGCGATAAGCTGCACGAGCAGCAGATCATGACTGACATGCTGGCCAGCGTCGGTTCGAATGACCTGGCAGCCTTCAAGAAGCGCCTCGACTCCAGCATGGGCGAGATCGGCGACTGGTTCAACTCATACCAGTATTCATACGGTCTTTCGGTCAACATCTATTCGACAAACATGGAGTACGGTCCGCTGAGAGTAAGCCCGGGCTCCATCATGCAGTCCTACATGAGCGGTCTGCAGCAGAGCAGCTTCTCGATGATGAACACAGACGTCTTCTTTCAGATGATGGACAACGAAGAACTTCTCAAGTCACAGTACAAGGTACTGGCCGGCAAATGGCCTGAGAAGTATGACGAGCTCCTCCTTGTGCTCGACAGCGAAGACCAGCTGAACGACTATGTCGTCTACACGCTCGGACTCCGCGATCCTCAGGAGCTGAAGGACATGATCAACGATGTCATGGACGGCAAGAAGGTCGAAAACACCAATGACCGTCTCGAGTGGACCTATGATGACTTTATCGGAATGGAATTCGCGCTTGTACATGCCTGCGATACATACACCCGCAACTCTTCTTATGATGTATGGGAAGACAGGTCAGATGACGAAGACTTTATGGAGGACCTCATCGGGAGATCCGAGAAACTGCACATAAGCGGCATCGTCTGCGCGAAGGAGCAGTCCGGCGCCAATGCCATGAGCTCCGGAGTCGGCTACCTTCCGTCTCTCACCAATCATATGATCGAGTATGCGGCAGAATCGGATATCGTGAAGATACAGCTGCTCAACAAGGACATCGACGTATTCAGCGGCAAGAGCTTTGATGACATCCGCAACAACAACAGCGAAGGCCTCGGCTTTGAGGACATGATAAGCATCGACGAGAACAAGCTCAAGAAAGCCCTCGGCGGCGACATCGATCCGAATGCGATACAGAAGGAGATTGAAAAGATCGCTACCAATGAAATCAAAGATCTTTCAAAGAACGACTCCGCAGAGAAGATCGAATCCGATGTGAACGCGGCGCTCCGCAAGGGCTGCGAGGGAATGGTCAACTATATAGTAAGCCAATACAGCAAGGATCCGGCTAATTTCAAATTCGACGATGCTCTTACAGCCAAAGCCCTGGCAGAAAATCAAGACAGCGGCAGCCACAAGCAGATAGTTGATCCTCTTCTGGGAGGATACTCTAAGGTGCTCAGTGCGGCAGGACCTGAAATAATGAATGCCATAGCAGCTGCGACCGACCCTGCGGCTGCAGCTGCAGCTAAGGAAGCCGCCCAGAAGCAGGCTGCAGCTGACGTGGCTAAGAGCCTTCCTGCGGGGATCGCCATATCTGAAGATGACCTCTTCGCGGCTCTTAAAAACGGCAGTCTGTCTGACGAGCTGATATCCAAGTACAGCATTCCTGAAGTGCTGGTGCCTCAGATCAATGCGCTCATCAAACAGACGAACGACACTATCGATGAAAACATGGCCAAGCAGCAGCTTAAGCCGGAAGATATCCTCAGGAATGCCCTTTCGCAGACCATAGCTCCGTACACCGGCAACAGCGATGTCCAGAAGGGCATCAGCCAGTACGGCGAAGGCATAGAGATGATGCAGAACGCGAAGGTCGTAGGACCTGCACTCGGCAAGGCTGCACAGGCTGTCGGAAGCCAGTTCAATGTCGACCCGGCGGGCATCGCGGACGCCTTCACCATGAAGATGAACGAAGATGAGATCACAAGACTCATCACCGCATACATATCGGGCGGCGCCGAGACCAGTTACGATACCAATCTGGTGAAGCTCGGCTACGCCGACATCAACAAACCGTACTCGATGTCGTTCTACCTCAAGGACTTCGAGTCGAAGGAAAACTTCCTCAAGTTCATCGATGACTACAACCAGGAGATGCAGGACAACGGCGACGAGGACATGGTCATCAGCTACACCGACGTCACAGGCGTTCTGATCAAATCGGTAAAGAACATCACAAATGCGGTCAGCTACGTGCTCATCGCTTTCGTCGCGATATCGCTGATCGTATCGTCCATCATGATCGGAGTCATCACATACATCTCCGTTCTTGAAAGGACCAAGGAGATCGGAATACTCCGCGCGATCGGTGCCTCCAAGAAGGATATCGCGAGGATATTCAACGCGGAGACCATCATCGTCGGACTCTGCGCGGGCGTGATAGGAATAGTCGCGAGCCTGCTGCTCCTGATACCTATCAACCACATACTGATAGGTCTCACCAAGATATCCGCGCTGAAGGCCATACTGCCGGCAGCCGGAGGAGTCGCACTGGTGTTAATAAGCATAGCCCTCACATTCATAGCGGGACTCATCCCTTCGGGAATGGCGGCGCGCAAGGATCCGGTAGTCGCTCTCAGAACAGAGTAGCTGCGGCTCTCCGTGAACAAAAGAACAAAAAACAGGTAAAACAAAAGCGGTGGTCCGATTCCACCGCTTTTGCATTGTTGTCTTAGGTATTATATGGAAAATGTTATATGGAGGTTTCAGAGTTCTTTTTCTCTCTGTACAACCATATGGTAGCCCCCGAATATGTCGAAATGGTGATGTTTGTGAGATTGTAATTTGTATTTTAGAAAAATACGCCCCTTATCCATATCTCAAGACCTATCGCGATAAGTATGACTCCGCCGAGTATAGAGGCCTTTCCGGCGAGCATTTCTCCGAGCCTGCGCCCGATGCGGAGACCCGCCATGCATATGGCGAGTGTCACCACGCCGATGATGAGCGACGAGACCAGCGCCTGCGCGGCGTTGTATGATGCCGTCGTGAAGCCGACCGAAAGTGCATCTATCGATGTCGCGACTCCCTGTCCGAAGAGCATCAGCGCGCCCAGCTTTTCAGCGCCTCCATCATCGCTTTCCGCTCCGGCATCACTTTCGCCCGAAGCCTCTGCAGCCTTGCTCTCCTTCAGTTCTTCTATACCGTCTTTAAGAAGTCCGCCTCCTATAAACAGCAGGAGGACCAACGCTATCCACGGTATGAGCGGGCTGAACCACTCGAATGTCTCAGCCATCCTTCTTACGACGAACCAGCCTATCATCGGCATCGCAAACTGAAAAGCGGCGAATGTGCCCGCTATGGTCAGCATCCGCCCCGTTTTCATGTTTCTGTCTGCCAGGCCGTTGGCTATGGATACACTGAAAGCATCCATAGCAAGTCCGGCGCCGAGAAGCGCACTTGTAAGTATCAGTTCAAATCCCAAGTTTATCCCTCATGCAGCTTTTGCTGCCTTATCTGCATCTTCAATATCTTTATCTGCGATCTGTATCTGCCTATATCTACAGTTTGTTTATCTGGCGGATCGCCTTGAGCAACACCGGGAAGTCCTCCGCTTTCGGAAGCCTTATGCGGGCCGCGCTCGAGTCGAGTCCCCTGAAGTCATAGCCGTCAACGACCAGCACTCCGCGTTTGAAGAACTCCTCCTTCAGGTTGATCGACGGATCGTCGTGGTAAAGGAGCATCAGCGAGTTGCTGTCCAGAGTCTCAGCCAGATGCAGCCTGCCGCGGTTTCCTGCCGGGAACTTGTCAGTGCATCCGAGAGCCCTGCGGATCTTCTTTTTCATGCCTCTGAAGTCGCTCTTGCAGCCTCTGATGAACTCGTCGTGCTTCAGCGCCTCGGCCGACACCTCGCGGGCAAGTTCGCTGACCATGTACGGATTGATCATCTTGTTCATGCAGTGGGCGAGCTCCTTGCAGGCGATTATGTAGCCTACTCTGAGTCCCGCGAGACCGAAGCCCTTCGACATGGTGCGGACCACCACGAGGTTCGGATACTTTTCGCAGAGACGCACTGCGGAGTTCCTCTTAGGCATGAAGTCGCCGTAGGCCTCATCGACGATCACGGTGATGTTCTTCTTCCTGGCGCCTTTGACTATGCGCTCAATATCCTTTAAGTCTATTACCTGGCCGGTCGGGTTGTTAGGGTTGTCTATGTAAATGAAGTTGTATTCCCTTGCCGGCATCGATGCCTGCGCGTAGTCTCCGGCGATGTTGTGCATAGCCATGAACTCGTAGGTATCGAATTTATAGTTGTGCTCCTTCTTGAGCTGGTAACGGGCGTACTTGATGCCTATCATCTCGGCATGCATGTAGTAGTCCGTAAACTGAGGCGAAATGCCAAGGACGACCGCGTTGTGTGTATCGAACATATTGTTGATGATATACAGCGCGTTTATGCTGCCGTCAGCCAGCACTATGTTTTCCCTCTCGATGTTGCACTGGCGCTTCCAGTACCTGATTATGGCATCGTACAGCGCCTGGCTGTGAGGATAAGGACCCATTCGGGCAGGATCGAAGTTTCTGAAAACTTCGGCGCATTCAGGCGGGAATCCATAAGGATTGCAGCCTTCGCCGCAGTCGATGCCGCCCTCCGGCAGATCGATGTGGTCGCTCGCATAGCTGATCTTTTCATGTTCAAGAAGCTGCTGTTTGATCTTGAGGTTCCTGTGACCTTCCATTTCTCCCCCTCTCACGCTCAGAATAAGCCGTTCGTCTTAAGTATAAACAGAAATACCGGTATGGTGAAGCAGGAAGTTAAAGTAGTTATGACTACTAGTTCTCCTGCGAGTTTTCCGTTGCCTCCCATGGAGCTCGCCATAGCGTACGACGACAGGGCTACAGGCGCGGCCGTCATGAGTGTGATGGCGATAAGCGGCACGTCTCTGAATCCGAGAGCGACTGCTCCCGCTATGCCGATTGCCGGGAATATGACCAGCTTGCCCAGGGCGCATATTGCGATGCGCTTTCTGTCGCTGCTGAATCCTTCAAGGTTGAGGGAAGCGCCGAGCAGTATGAGCGATATAGGCGCGGTCGCGTCAGACAGCGCTCCCACGGTGGTCTCTATAGTTGCCGGCAGGTCGATCCCAAGCATCATGACGACAAAGGCCGCGATACCTCCGTCGATGATAGGATTTGTGAGTATGCGCTTCAGGATATCCTTTACATGTACTTTTCCGCCGCGGAAGTTTTCGAAGATTATTACCGAAGACACATTGTAGAACGGGACGACCAGCATCATGATGATGGCGACCGCCGTGATGTTGCCCTTGCCGAAGAGGTTGATGGCGATAGGGAATCCCATAAGCACGTAATTGCTCCGGTAGAGAGCCTGGATCATGGCGCCCCGTTCAAAGTTGTCCTTTTCTATACCGCAGACGAACAGCCAGGATACCATAAACTGAAGGAAGGTAAAGCCGATCGCATAGAGCCCGAGTTTAAGGTCCATGTGTTCGGCTATGTTTTTTCCGTAAAGATTCTCGAACATTATAAACGGATAAAGAGCCACGAATACCATATGGGTAAACTTTCGGACCTCTTCATCCGTTACTACATGTGCAAGCTTAAGAATGATCCCTATTGCCAGATAGATCGCCGAAGGTACTACGGCGTTTACGCAGATCAAAAAATTCTGAAGCATCCGGCTGCTTGTTTCCTCTCTATATGTTTTCTTTTACGATGCCGGCGAACTCGGCGCAGCCTGCGCCGCCAGGAAGGCCGGTCATGCGGGCGCCGAGCATGTCGTCCGCTTTTTTGACGGCCGCCTCGAGGACTGCCGCTTTTTCCGTAAGTCCTATGTGACGCAGCATCATTACTGCGGCCGTCATGAGGCTCGCCGGATTGGCGAGGTGGGCTATGCCATCGGAGACCATGCGAGGCGCTGATCCGTGGATGGCCTCAAACATTGCCATATTCGTTCCGATGTTTGCCGAACCCGCGGTGCCGACTCCGCCCTGTATCTGGGCCGCTTCATCAGTGATTATATCACCGTAGAGATTCGGCAGCACAAAGACCTCAAAGCCGCTCCTTATGTCTTTGTTCACAAGGTTCGCTGCCATTATATCCACAAACCACGTGTCTGTCTCTATCTCAGGGTAATCTTTTGCAACATCCAGGCAGATGGTCTGGAAATCCCCGTCGGTCTTCTTCATTATGTTGGCCTTGGTGACTATGGAGACACGCTTTTTTCCGTTTGCTCTCGCAAAGTCAAAGGCAGCCTTCGCTATCCTGCGTGTGCCCTCACCCGTGATGACCTTGAAGTCCACCGAGAGCCCGTCTCCGGCTTCCTTGCCGAGCCTTATGCCGCGGCTTCCGAGCGCGTATTCGCCCTCTGTGTTCTCGCGGTAGAATGTCCAGTCGATGCCCTCCTCAGGAACGCTTACAGGTCTGACGTTCGCGAAAAGATCGAATCTCTTGCGCAGAAATACATTTGCGCTCTCAAGATTCTTACCGCCCATTGCAGCGTTCGGAGTTGTCGTAGGACCTTTGAGGATGACGTCGCAGCAGTCCATCTGCTCCAGCACTCCTTCAGGGACTGTCTCGCCCGCGGCGAGTCTCTCTTCGAGAGTGAAGCCTGTTATCTCCTTAAATTCCACCCTGCCGCTTTCGAGTTCATCCTTTAGCAGCGTTTTCAGGACAGCCTTTGTCTCATCCATGATGACAGGGCCTATCCCGTCTCCCGGCGCAAGACCTATAACGGTCTTTTTATCCGAGTCTCCGCAGCCGGCGTCGCCTCCGGCGCCGCCCGCCCGCTTCGCGGCCGCCGCGAGCCGCTCATTTCTTTCATACTGCTCAATGAGCATCTCCCGCAGCTGCTCCGCCGCTTCGTCTATCTGTCTTCTGATCTCATTGTCCATTCCGCTTGTTCTCCCTTTTCGCTTTTGTTCTTTTTTCCATTTTTTATCTGCTCTTAATGACTTGCAGTCCCCGATGTATTATCATACGCGTATCGGTACAAGAGAGCACTCATTACACCAATACACGACAGGAGCATGCATGAATACAGTTGATCAGAACCAGCATTCCAGCGCCCTTACGACGACGGATATCGCTTTTATCGCATTGTTCACAGCCCTGATGGCGGTCTGCTCGTGGATTTCGATCCCGGCCACAGTGCCTTTCACTCTTCAGACTTTCGCGGTATTCCTTACCGCCGGTCTCCTCGGAGGAAAGCGCAGCACTATTGCCGTCATCCTGTACATACTTCTCGGAGCCATCGGTCTCCCGGTATTCTCAGGATTCACCGGCGGAATAGGCCATCTTGTCGGACCTACAGGCGGATACATCTTCGGCTTCATATTCACTGCGCTCATAATGTGGCTCATCGAGCACAAAAACGGCAGATCGGTCCCTGTACTGGCCTTTTCGATGGCTGCAGGGCTTCTCGTCTGCTACGCGATCGGTACCGAATGGTTCGTTTTCGTATATACAAGAAGCAACGACCCGGTCAGTTTCGCTACAGCTCTCGGCTGGTGCGTCATCCCGTATATCATTCCGGATGCCCTGAAGATCGTTCTCGCCGTGGTACTTACCAGGCGTCTCAGACCGCATCTTCCGCTGTAGACAGCAAGTCATCCCGCGGAGCCTTATGGCTCCGCTTTTTTATTTCCCGGCTGTATATTTCAGAAGGCCTCCTGCAAGCAGCATCTCTTTCTGCCTGCCGGCAAGCTCCATGCAGAGAGGGATCTCCGCTTTTACCGCTCCGCCGCTTACGACCTTCGCGGTGATCTTTCCGGCCTTCAGTCCTTCGTGTATGTCGGAAAGCTCGAGCCTGTCGCCCTGGGCGATCCTGTCATAGTCCGCCTCGTTCTCAAATATGAGAGGCAGTATCCCCGCGTTCACAAGATTCGCCGCGTGTATGCGCGCGAACGACTTCGCTATGACCGCTCTGATGCCAAGATAGAGCGGCACGAGCGCCGCGTGCTCTCTCGACGAACCCTGCCCGTAGTTCTGTCCGCCCACGATGATCCCCTTTCCTGCCGCCTTGGCTCTCTCAGGGAACTCAGGGTCTACCACTTCGAAGCAGTACTGCGACAGATGCGGGATGTTCGATCTGTACGGAAGTATCTTTGATCCGGCCGGCATTATGTGGTCGGTCGTGATATTGTCTCCTGTCTTCAGGATCACCTCCGCATCCAGGCTGTCCTCGAGCGGATAAGTCTCAGGGAAAGGTTTGATGTTAGGTCCCTTCACGACTTCGGCATCCTTTGCCGCCTCTTCATCGAGAGGCGCGATGACTCCGCTGTCGTTTATCCTGAATTTCTCAGGCACGTCATATATCGAGATGTCTGCCGCCGGTACCGCAGGGTCGCTTCCGGCCTTTGACGGATCCGTTATGTATCCGGTAAGAGCCGACGCTGCCGCTGTCTCAGGCGAGACGAGGTAGACCTGTCCGTCCTTTGTTCCGGAGCGTCCGAGGAAGTTCCTGTTGAATGTACGGAGCGACACGCCGCCTGAATTAGGCGAGAATCCCATTCCTATGCACGGTCCGCATGCGCACTCCAGAACTCTTGCCCCCGCGTCGATGAGGTCGGTAAGAGCTCCGCATTCTGCGAGCATCGAGAAGACCTGCCTCGAGCCCGGCGAGATCGATAGGCTCACGCTGTCCGCTATCTTGCGGCCCTTCAGCATCGATGCCGCCTTGAGCATGTCCGTGAGCGACGAGTTGGTGCACGATCCTATGCAGACCTGGTCCACCTTTATATCCGAAAGCTCGCTTACAGGCTTTACGTTGTCAGGGCTGTGCGGACATGCCGCGAGAGGTCTCAGAGCCGAAAGATCGACGCTTATGACCTTGTCATACTCAGCATCCGGGTCGCTTGCGAGCGGAGTCCAGTCGGATCCTCTGCTCTGCGCCTCGAGGAAGCTGCGCGTGATCTCGTCGCTCGGGAATATCGATGTAGTTGCGCCGAGTTCGGCGCCCATGTTCGTGATGGTGCAGCGCTCAGGCACGCTGAGAGTCTCTACTCCAGGTCCTGCATACTCCACGATGTATCCGACTCCGCCCTTTACGGAGAGCTGTCTCAGCACCTCAAGGATGACATCCTTGGCGCTGGCTCCGCCTCCGAGGCGTCCGCTGAGTTCCACTTTTATCATTCCCGGCATCGGGATGTAATAGGCACCTCCGCCCATTGCTACGGCAACGTCCATTCCGCCGGCTCCCATGGCCAGCATTCCGAGTCCGCCTCCGGTAGGTGTGTGCGAGTCAGAACCGATGAGGGTCTTGCCCGGGACACCGAATCTCTCGTAATGCACCTGATGGCAGATACCGTTTCCCGGTCTCGAGAACCATATGCCGTGCTTCGCGGCGACCGTCTGTATGTATCTGTGGTCGTCAGCGTTCATGAAGCCCGACTGCAGCGTATTGTGATCGATGTATGCGACCGAGCGCTCAGTCTTTACGCGCGGTATGCCTATTGCTTCGAACTCGAGGTAAGCCATCGTGCCCGTCGCATCCTGCGTAAGGGTCTGGTCTATCCTGAGCCCTATCTCGCTGCCCTTTATCATCTCACCGCTCAAAAGATGTGCGGCTATTATCTTCTGTGCTATCGTCTGTCCCATTTCTGTTCTCCTACTGCTGCAAGGTCGTGAATTCGTTGACCTTGTTGTATATCTCGTCTGCGCCTATCTCGGCAACACGGCCCGACTCGTATTCTGAGTCGACCCAGTTCTTTATGTAGATGACTACGGCGCTGTGCTTGTCGACCATCTTGTCGTTTTTGAGTCCGTAGCTGGTGTTGAGCCAGTGTGCGATGCCGGCTGCTCCCGAGCTCTGGCTTATGTTGACAAGCGGCGGCCTCTTGAGGAACTTCTCTGTGTCGAAGATATTGTAGATCTCCTCGTTCTTCAGAAGTCCGTCCGCGTGGATGCCCGCTCTGGTTACATTGAAGTTGGAGCCTGCAAACGGTGTCTGAGGAGGCAGCTGGTAGCCCACCTTCTGCTCATAGTACCTTGCGAGGTCAGTGATGACCGTGGTATCCATTCCGTCGAGAGTTCCCTTGAGCTGCGCATATTCGAAGACCATCGCCTCGAGCGGGATATTGCCCGTTCTCTCGCCTATGCCGAAGAGTGTGCAGTTGACCGCTCCGCAGCCGTAAAGCCATGCCGTCGCCGCGTTGGACACCGCCTTGTAGAAGTCGTTATGTCCGTGCCACTCAAGGCATTCACTCGGAACTCCCGCGTACTCGTGAAGTCCGTAGATGATCCCGGCGACCGACCTCGGGAGAGCTACTCCCGGATAAGGCACTCCGAAGCCCATGGTGTCGCAGACTCTTATCTTGGCAGGCATTCCGGCCTCGCGTGCCATCTCCTGTATCGCGCTCACGAAAGGTACGACGAATCCGTAGAAATCCGCCCTCGTGATGTCCTCAAGGTGGCAGCGCGGTGTGATGCCGGCCTCAAACGCGTCATACACGACCGAAAGATAGTGATCCATCGCCTGGCGTCTTGTCATGCCGAGCTTATAGAAGATGTGGTAGTCGGAGCAGCTTGTGAGGATGCCCGTCTCCTTCACGCCCATCTCCTTGACTATTTTGAAGTCCTCTTTCTTGGCGCGTATCCACGTCGTTATCTGCGGGAACTCAAGCCCGAGATCCTGGCATGCCCTGATGGCTTCCTTGTCTCTGTCCGAGTATGTGAAGAACTCTGTCTGCCTGATGATGCCCTTAGGGCCCGACAGCTTAGACAGCATCTGGAAGATATCTGTGATCTGCTTGGTGGTGTAAGGCTCTCTGGACTGCTGGCCGTCGCGGAATGTCGAGTCGGTGATGAGCACCTGCTGCGGCATGCCGATCGGGCTGGTCCTGAAGTTGAAGCCTACCTTCGGTACCTCGGTGTATCCGAAAAACTCGCGCAGGAGATTAGGATCAGGAATGTCCTGCACCTCATAATGGTAGTTTTCCATCTCGAGCAGGTTTGTCTTCTCGTTTATCCTGGTCCTTCTTGTCGAGTTTTTTTCTGTTTCGTTCATTGTTTTCATAGTATTGTCTCCAATATTCCTTATTGCGGCAGTGATAAAACTCTCTTATGTGCTGCAAAATGTATACATGTATTTTAGTCTAATGATGATGCTCCAGTCAATCGGAAGCGCTCGTGTTTTTATTGGTTTTACTGGTATTTTACAGTTTTTTAACAATCGAATAGGGTGGATTTTCTCCACCCTTTCACACCACCGTACGTGCCGTTCGGCATACGGCGGTTCAAATCAACTTCAACATGTGCCTTTCGGCATAATAATCGGACAGACTGACTAGCCCCGC
>Ga0256405_10002514_pt1 | contig 41799 bp, 24 predicted proteins | sample RumenRJG_02DNA_FD_189096 | JGI IMG/M metagenome (GOLD analysis project Ga0256405, IMG submission 189096) | Bovine rumen microbial communities from Lethbridge, Alberta, Canada - RJG_02 | ecosystem: Host-associated > Mammals > Digestive system > Stomach > Rumen | place: Canada: Alberta... | reverse complement strand
GAAAACGAATGCTGAGTGTAGCCATTCAATTCCATTCGTTGCCGCTTGCGGCATTAGGAAAATACATCTTCTCGCCGCATGGTAAATTAGAATGATTCGTTTTATTCGTTGTTGAAAATGAAGCGTTTGGAACTTCCGAAACTTAAATGAATTAAATTATTGAAGTTTCGGACGTTTTTTCACCACAGATTGCACAGATTACACGGATTTTTTTTTAACAACGAATTTCCCTAATTTTACGAATTTTTCTTTTCAATGCCGCAAGCGGCAACGAAGGAAAACGAATGGAAGGCGTTCCACATCCGGAGAAATCAGAAGGATTTCATTCGGCGGGCTTGCCCATAAAAACAATTCGGAAAATTCGTTGTTGAAAAAAAATCCGTGTAATCTGTGCAATCTGTGGTCTATATGGTTCCCGAACTATTAAGTTGTTGAAGTTTTGTTGTTGGAAAGATTGATTCGTGGTTCAGAAATCAAGTTCCGTCCCCACTCCCAACGTGTTGTATCGTCTGCCGTTGCGGTAGATCACGACCTGTCCGTTCTCCATCACCTTCTTGTTCGGTGTGCAGATGGCAGTGCCGATGGGGGAGGAGATGCCCGTGATGTAGTCAATCACACGGTCATCCTGTTTCACGTCGGCAAGCACACAGGAGGCTTGTGCGTCGGCAGCCACGCAATGCACGCGGAAGATGAAGCGGACGGTGGCTGTGGTGCCGCCTTTGCGATAGCGGAGTGCCTGCGAGATGGTATAAGTCTTGCCCACCGTGAGGCGTCCGGGGAACTGCCCGACCTTGAAGGCGAGTTCGTTGGGCTGGAATTCGCTGAAGACGTAGCCGCTGCCGTAGTCGCACCGTGCGCCATTGGCGTTGAACCAGTGTCCGGGTTCGTAGGCGGTGGCACCGGCATTGACGTAGGAACCCGTGGTGGGGTTGACGGCATAGAACTTCATTTCGTCCTCGGCGGGTGCAGCGCTGCTCCATGCGGCGAGGTGTCGGGGAAGTTCGGCGGCAGGCATCTGGAAGGCGGTGCCGAGAGCCGCGAGGGCACGGGCGTCGTTGAGGGTGACGGGCACGAAACTGTGGTCGGTGGCATGGCGTGGCAGATTGACGTCGAAGGTCAGGGTGGCGTCGGTCACACCGAGTTGGTCGCTGATGACGGGTTGTCCGAGCAGGTTGGTGTTGTGGAATTCGACGGTGTAGGGCCACTGGTCATCGTTGGCGATGATTTGTGCCTCGTTCATCCTTCCGGCATCGTCCCACTGGTGCTGATAGTAGCGGCGCGGTGCAGGCACCACGACGAGGAAGAGCCGTTCGGTCTGCTCGGGCACGGTGGCAGTGAGCGTGACGGTCTTTTCGCCAGCCTTCGTGTCGTCGGCACAGTAGAGCGAGTCCTCGTAGAGGTAGCGTCGTGAGCCGTCGCTGAGCAGGGCCACATAGCCCAGACGGAAGCCTCTGGCAGAGTTGTAGGATTCGGTGGTGTTGTAGTAAGCACCTGATTTTGTGACAAAACGGCTTTCGCCGTTGAAGTATTCCTTCGGGTCGTCGGCAGCAAGGTTGGCTCTCGACTGGAGGGAGGTGAAGTCGGTGCTGATGGTGATTCCGGCAGTGGGCACCGAGAGGGGTATGACGTTGAATCCGGTGCTTTGGGGGCAACTGGCATAAGCCACCTGGTACTTCGTGCCACCCAGCGGAACGGACTTGTAGGTGTAGGTGCCGATGTAGGGTGCAGCCTCGTTGCGGATGTTGTCCACGTCGATGTCGAGTGTCGCCATCTTCATGGCATAGTCGAAGTAGAGTTTGTAGAGTTCCCTGACGCTGATGCCCAGCAGGTTCATGAGCGACTGGTTGGGGTCTTGGCTCGTCTTGCCCGTGTCGTTGCGCCAGAGGCGTCCGATGATGTCGATGCCGTAGCGTTCCACGAGGAAGTAGTGCCACCAGTAGGACTGGTAGCGCATCCACTCGTGTGTCATGGCGTAGTTGGCGGTGTTGTGGAAGATGCTCCACGACTGGTTCCACTTCTCCTCGGGGTAAGCCTGTGCCGCCTGCCACTGTGCCGTCTGTTCCCAGAAGGCGGAGCCTGCTCCCACGGCATCGCGGAAGCCTGCGTGTCCTTTCAGGTCGGCAAAGCACTGATACTGAAAGGAGTGTCCCACCTCATGTGCCACCGAGTGCCCCACGGGCTTGCAGGTGGAGGGGTTGAGCCACAGGGCGCCGATCAGGTCGTCGTAGCCGCCTCCGTAGCAGATCCACTCCTCGCTGTGGTTCATCAGGATCATCATCTTGTACTTGCTCACGTTGGAGTGTGCCTCGTCGCAGAACGCCAGTCTGCCGATGTTGAGGGCATAGAAACTCTCTGCCTTCTTCAGCAGGTCGTCGATATCGACATAGTAGAAGTTGCTCCTCGAGAGTTCATCGGGCGCCTTCGAGCCGTAGCCCTTGTCCCAATAGCAGATGAAGTTCTCGCTTTCGCGCGAACGGGTTTTCGACCAGGTGTATTTGCCGTCGGGGTCTGACTCCTTGTAGAGGAGCGAGTCAGGTTTCCAGGGGTTTTTCCACTCGGCAGGAATGTAGAGTTGCTTTTGTGCAGCGGCGGCGAGTGTCATGCCAGCCGCCACGAGGGTCAGTAAAAACTTTTTCATGTTATAGTTAATCTGTTTAAGTTCCGGGCGTTCTTCTTTCACCGCAGATTACACGGATTACTCAAATTTATCCGCTGATGGACAGGCTATTACACTGATTGGCTACGCACTTGCTTGTAGCAAGTTGCCCTACGGGCGAGCTGAAGGTTCCATCTTGATTTGACAGATGAGAGTCGTTCTGACTCTTGAAGTCATCCGGATGGGCTTTCGCCAAGAAAGCAAAATCTGTGACATTTGTCAAAATTTCTCTCAGCAAAAAATCCGTGTAATCTGAGCAATCTGTGGTTTTTATGACTTCCGAGACTTTAATTAATTTGTTAGTTAGATGTGTGCATCTTTCGGGTGTGGCATGCTTCTGTTTGCGATGCCACTGCAAAGTTCCCCTTTTCTTGTTTAACACCCAAATTTCTTTGCTTTTTTATTTGTGAAATAGAAAATTTTCTCTTTTTTTTAGACAATATTGCGAGAAAAGTTGTACCTTTGCAATGTCTTAGGTGATTTGTGCGCCATGCGCCAGATTGCCGCGGACTTGTAAGTTTTTCATTAATATAGCTAATCTAACAAATCAGGAGGCGCCTCTGCGTGATGCAGGGGCGCCTTCATTTCAGTTCCACATTAACTGAACACGAATTTGATTTTCTCACACGGATTTGGAAGGGATGAGAGATTCGTGTTCAGAAAAGTAACTCTTCAGCGAATCGCTCTCAGCGGTGGATTTTAAGAAACAAATTATCATAATTGGAATAATTTACGTTTCGGGCGTCTTTTCACCACAGATTACACGGATGACTCAGATTTTGTCCGCTGATGGGTAGGCTATTACACAGATCATTTCAAAAATTTCACAGATGAGAGTCGTTCCGACTCTTGGAGTCGTCCGGATGGGCTTTCGTCAAGAAAGCAAGAATCTGTGACATTTGTCAAAAATTCGCTCAGCAGAAAATCCGTGTAATCTGTGCAATCAGTGGTTTTTATGACTTCCGAAGTTGAGCTTTATATATACAAGTTCCAGCGGAACGATGGAAGAGACTGATCGGATTTTGAGATTCGCATAATCTGTGTGGGGGGGAAATACCTACATGTGATGTGCGATGCAGGAATGCAGAAGGAGGGTTGCACCGTCTGGTGCGACCCTCCTTCTGCATCCATGCCGCTTGTTACTTTGCCAAGAGGTTCTTGTAGTCCTCGCAAGGCTTGAAGTAAGGAATCTTGTGCTCAGGCACAACAACCGACTTGTTTTCCTTGATGAGACGGCCAATCTTTGCCGCACGGGTCTTGGTGGTGAAAGTGCCGAAACCACGGAGGAAGATGTCCTCGCCGTCGGCAGTCTTCTCTTTCACAACAACCATCATGGCCTCAATCACCTTGAGCGCCTTTTCTTTCTCCACTCCTGTCACGTTGCTGATTTCAGCAACCATTTCTGCTTTTGTCATAATTTTATCGATTTTTATTGTTAGTCTTGCCCTATATATATAATAATGTGTAAACGTCGTGAAGGTCGGGTGAACCTCTAAAACGAATGCAAAGTTAAGACAAATAGTCTAATAAACAAAAAGATAGAAAGACTTTTTTTTGATTTTCAACATATTTTTTTTGATTTCGGGCGAGGGGAGGGTAAAAACTGTAGTTCAATGCCGCCGCAAGTAGCGTGTCCATGCCATCAAAGGGCGGTGGCGCAAGTAGTTTCTGTCGTGCTCGTGGGCATACGCCTCACGCTCGAAACTGATGCTGTAATAAGCCCTTTCCATCTTGAAACGGCACTGCACCAGCCGCACCAGAAACTCCACTCCATACCACAGAAAGAACAGTACAAAGCCCATCTCCAACTGCTGGCGGGTGTGGATGAGTTCGTGGTTCAGTTCGTGAAGTGCCATGCGTCCCCACCTCTGCTGCACGAAGATGATGCCGAAGAGGTTGAGCCCGTGGTAACTCCCGAAGGGAATGAATCGGTTGTAGATCACTTTCATGGGGGCAAAGGTAGCGATTTTTTTCCAAATCATCCACCAAAATGCAGCACGAGCTGCGGAAATCCCTTCCTGCGCATATAAATAAAGTTAAAAGTGTTTTGAATTGTGCCCGATTTGCATTATCTTTGCATCACATTTGCGAATGCAAGCGCTCAGATAACAAAAGACACGCTGGTATGGATTACACGAAGTACTTCAAGAAGGGCGGATGGGCAGCAGCAGGTAGATACTACGCCATGCACCCCAACAAGCTCAAGGAACTTTTCACCTCGGCAAAGAAATATGCCACCAAAGAGGGGCTGAAGGCGGTGAAGGACGAGTTTCTCTTCATCTGCCAGTACATCCGTGATGTCTTCACCGGCAAATATAAAGAATACAACTTCCTCAACCTCACGGTCATCGTAGGCGCCCTTGTCTATGTGGTCACTCCTGCCGACATCATGCCCGACTTCATGCCAGCCATCGGACTCATCGACGATGCAGCCATCCTGGTGTGGGCAACCCATGAGTTTGCCGACGAACTGGACCGCTACCGTTTCTTCCTCGGCAGACGCAAACGCGAGGAGGAGGAAAAGGCTGCTGCTGAGAAGGCACTCGAGATCGAAGACATCGACTTTGAGGAGATTCCTTCTGGTCAGATAGGATAGCACACGACACCGAACGCGAGAAACAAAGTAGTTAACAGAGTATCGGCTTTAACTCCCTCTAACTCCTTTAACTCCCAAAAGAAAAATAAATACATAACATAATGGAGAAACCTATCAGGCTCGCCATCTTCGTCACAGGAGGTGGTACAAACTGTGAAAATATCATCCGCTACTTCGAGGGAAAGCCCGAAGTGGAGATACCCATCGTCGTGAGCAGCCGCAGCGACGCCTACGCCCTTGTGCGCGCCGAGAAACTCGGAGTGCCCACCACCGTCATCACCCGTCAGCAACTGCTCGACGAACCACGGCGCGTGATTCAGACCGTGCGCGGCTGCGACTACATCATCCTCGCAGGTTTTCTCCCCAAGATTCCAACATACCTCATCGACCAGTTCCCCAACCGCATCATCAACATTCATCCAGCCCTCCTGCCCAAGTTTGGCGGCAAGGGCATGTGGGGACACCACGTACACGAAGCGGTGAAGGCGGCTGGCGAAACGGTGTCGGGCATCACCATCCACTTCGTCAATCCCGAACTTGACGCTGGCGAACACATCGCCCAGTTCTCGGTGGATCTCGACCCCAAAGACACACCTGACGACATTGCCGCCAAGGTGCACGAACTGGAAATGAAACACTACCCACTTGTCATCGAACAGGTGATCAAGAACAATATTGTGTAGTTCACTTGACTTTCGGGAACACAAGTGTAACTATTCAGCGAAGGAACTTCAACTTGCTTTTTCTGAAACTAATTTGATGAAGTTCCGGATGCGATTTCTTGCCCACAGATTACACAGATGGACACAAATTTTTTTTCAGACAGATTTTTTCGGATTGCACAGATTGTTGGAGCCTCGATGGCTCCTGCCATGCGAGATGTTTTGTTCATCAGTCATCGCCGCTTGCGACGACAATAATCCGTGCAATTAGAGAGAACCTTTAGCTCGACGAAGTCAAATCTGTGTAAGAAAAACGCATGACACGGCAGAACATCTGTGTCCATCTGTGCAATCTGTGGGGCGAAAAAACACTCCCGAAACTTATGTTTATTATTATTTGTTAACTCAACTTTCGCCAGTATGCGAAAACGATGATATTCAGTCGCCTACGGCGAGAACCTTCAGCTCGTCGGACTCAAATCAGTACAAATCAAATAATTGAAGTTTAGGAAGTGTTTTTTGCCCACAGATTACACAGATGGACACAAATTTTTTCTCAGACAGATTTTTTCGGATTGCACAGATTGTTGGAGCCTCGATGGCTCTTGCCATGCGGGATGTTATGTTCATCAGTCATCGCCGCTTGCGACGACAATAATCCGTGCAATTAGAGAGAACCTTTAGCTCGACGAAGTCAAATCTGTGTAAGAAAAAACGCATGACACGGCAGAACATCTGTGTCCATCTGTGCAATCTGTGGGGCGAAAAACACTCCCGAAAGTTAAACTTGCGTGACCTCGAATGCACGTTATGTTAAATAGCAAAAAGAGATTGTTTTAGCGGACCCCCACTCTTTCTATTTCATCCCCCAATTCCCAGAACTATTGATGAAGATTGGCGTGTAAAAACAAAAATTGTCAGTGATTCATCTGACGTCAATCCTCATGAATAATGATATTAGCGTCAGTACGATGAATTCCAACAAAAATAATTTATGACTCAAATTTCGGATATATTTTTACAACGGATTGCACGGATTATACGGATTTTTCGTCGCAAGAGGCGACGATGGCCGGATGCAGAACAATCCGAATGGCAGGAGCCGCCGAGGCTCAAAAATCCGTATAATCCGTGCAATCCGTTGTGGAAAAACACTTCCGAAACTTTAGCTCGGCGTAGCCAATTTTTCATGAATTTAATTATTTGTGGTTTTCGTCGAATTCACGTTAAATAGTCAAAAAAGAGCCTGCACCGTTTCGGGTGCAGGCTCTGCATTTTCACGTCTGAATGCCTTACCACAAGAGTTTTCCGAATTCCTCGTTGAAGTCCTGCATCTCCTTGATGGATGGTTCCTTGTCGCCGCCAGTGTCCACGCCACCAAACAGGATGTCGTCAACCACGCCGCCGCTCTTCACCTTGCCGCTGAGACACTGTACAAAATGCACCAATAATCAATAGAATTGCATCACAACGTACATGATTGCACAACATGGAGGACAAGCCGCCGTAACTTTGCATCGCCAAACAAAAAAAGCAACACTATGAACAAGAACATCTGGACATTGATTGAAATCCTTTGTTACATCTTTAAAATGCTCATCGACCACTATGACACGAGGACAGAGAAACCACAACCCACTGAACATACGCAGGAGTGACCGCACACGGTGGCTCGGGCAACTCCGCCAACAGCATGACCGCGAGTTTGTGCAGTTCCAGAGCGACCTCTTCGGCTTCCGCGCTGCCTTCCGCATCCTGCACACGTACATCACCCTGCACCACCTCCACACGCTCAAGGAAATCATCTACCGGTGGGCACCGCCCGAGGACGGCAACAACACCGTCTCCTACATCGCCACCGTGAGCGAACGCAGCGGCATCCGACCTGCTGAACGCCTCGAATGGGACAACCAGACCGCCCTCGTCGCCATCGTCTGTGCCATGGCATACGTGGAGAGCCGCATGACCGACATCGACGTGGGCATCGTGCAACGGGCGTACCTGCTTGCCTGCTGAGAAAGAGGAATACGGTTTAACTTGGGAGATGACGCTTCGCACCTTTTATAAAAACAAAAGAAAAAATAAAAAAACATATCCCTGCGGGATGATGAAACAAATTGAGCGGATCAAATCTTTTTAATCTTCCCAATCTTCCAATCGACCGCTTGCGGTATAGTTTTTATTCAACTAATCCGCGTTGCGGATGATTTGGGCGATTGAGAAGATGATTAAGATGAAAAGATTCCTCCCACATCCCACATGGCAGGAGTCCTTGAGGCTCAAAAAATCTGCTCAATCCGCACAATCCGTGTGGGAGAAAATACCTTCATGCACTGTGCGAAGCACACAAATTTACATATCATGCACATTCAACTTCTTCGATACCACCACTCTCCACAGGGCATCCGCAGCCAACTCATGTTGGACGGAGCACCCTTCTGTCACGCCCACGAACCCCACAGCATCATGCGCTCTCACGATGCACTGCCACAGGGCACTTACAGGTGCAAGTGCTTTGCCTCCCTTCTCTCGCCCATGACCCTCAAGGTGATCCGTCAGAAAGGCAAAGCCATCATGATGTTCGGCTGGGATGCCCTCAAACAGTGGCAGAGCAATGTGATACTCATCGGACAAACAGACTCCACCCTGCCCCCCGAGCTCCAGGAACTCGACCGCCAGCAAGATACTTTTGATGCCTTCACACAACATGTGTATGAGGCATACGCGAAGGGCGAACCCATCACGCTGGAGGTGAGTTTAATGCATAATTCATAATGCATAATTGAGAATTGATAATTGACAGTTGACAATTGACAATTAGGCTGACGCGATGTGCGCACTCGCCGCATGGCAATTCCTAATTCCTCATTCCTAATTTATATTAACCTTTTAAAACCAATTCAAAACTATGGGACTTCAATTCCGTAAAGCAAAAATGGCTCTGAATTTCCGCGAAGGAAAGCCAGAAGTGTACAAACTCCGTCAGATCGTCTTCCCCGCTGTCACGACTGACCAACTCGTGGCTGAGTGCGCCAACTCCTGCGGTGTCAACCCCTCGCAGACCAAGGCTGTCATCGACGCCCTCGTCAACCGCCTCGTCCACTACATGGCAATCGGCCACGGCGTGAAGATGGGTGAGTTCGGCTCGTTCAAGCCTACCTTCACCTCCAAGACCGTGAAGGCACTGAACGACCTCGACGGCGACGAAGCCATCAAGACCATCAAGGTGAAGAAAATCCAGTTCTATCCTGGCAAGGCATTCACCCAGATGCTCGACAGTCTCAGCGTCAGCAGCGCTGGCGAAGCACTCGACGTGAAGGAGTGAACAAACGAAGCGGGCGCGACATCACGTCGCGCCCGCTTCAAACAATTATGATAAAATTTCAAATTTTTGTGGTTTCTTTGTTAGTGAAGTTAACGGAGCAAAACTCCCTTAACTCCTTTTCTGATTATTGGAGGTTGCCAGTGTTTTCAAGACCATGATTCGTCCAATCTGAAGTTTTACCGAAGTGATACTCCGAATTGTCTTTATCACCAGCTGTAGCCCAATGATCAAATAAAGTGTAAGTGCTTTCAATCTGCTTGCGCTCTTTCATCCAGCGTACTTTCGTGGCATCTATCAAGTTGCCGTCGATACATATCTTCTGCGGGACAGGATTCTTCTCAGCCTTCAGCAGGACGAAGGTGTTCTTGCCCGAAGCGGTCTGGCGAGACTTATCCGTCGAGGTGACGAGAATTGGAATGTAGTCAGGGTCGGTACCTGCAGCGCCCGTCAGCCAGTTGCCTGAGGCATCTTTCATCTCAAACTCGAACTCTACAGGATTTGCTGTGACACCAGCAGAGACATTGACTGGCTGATACAACTGGCCACCATTCAATTTCTTGGCATTTCCACCCTGCAGGATTTGATGAGCCTCACGTGCAGGATTCTCAGTGTGAGTGCCGACGTAGATTGGCAATGTACCACCTGATGCCAGCACCTTGATATGAGCCGTGTATTGATTATTCGTACCCGTGAAATATACATCATACACAAGGTCGTTGAAGTCGTAGTCGTCGGTAGCACCAAGGTCCTCGCACATGATGCGATTCCACTTGTGGTCCTCGTAGAACTCAGGATTGCCTGGAGCAAGCTTCACAATCCAGTTGCTGTAGTAGCCGTCAGGTTCAATATCATTCAGTTCGCCAGGGTTTACAATTTCAGGATTCTTATGGAATTCGTAATCGAAGGCCAGATAGTATCCATCATACAACTTACCGGAAATTGGGCCAATAAACTTCAGGTGAACAAGTACGTAATTCTCATAGTCTGTATTATCATCCGAATTGTGATAAGAGAAACTCGTCGTGTATGCAGTACCATCTCTGTTAATGACATCTTCGACACCTCTCTCATAAGGACCTTCACTCGACCAATACTTCAATGTACGCTCAGGGTATGACTGCGTGAGAGTCTTCAAGGCAGTTGTATCACCACCCAGCACTGCATTCGGAACAGTATTGCTAATTGGGTTAGCTTTCTGCTGATTGAGGTTATTGATGTGTTCCCAGTATCCATCAGATGTCTTCACGGAGAAGTAATCCATATCCGTATAATTCGTGTTCTTCTGAGCACCACTTGGATAAGATACGCGGTCATGGTCTTGTGAAATATCCTGAATGAAGAACTCTTTAAATGGCGGAGTGACAGATTTCGGATTAGGATGAGTACGGAACCACCACGATACATACTGAATCTCTTCGTCTGTTACGTCACCTGTAGGCGCCATATTGGCAGATTGACTCAAGTTGTACTCATCCACACCTGTCTGCTGCGCTTCATATGCGTCCACCTGCTGCTGAGTCCATGCATAGGTTTGACCGTCCTTCTCAAAATGATACAGATCATCTATCGGAGAAGGGAATCCGGGAACTTTATATCCAGCTTTCTCTATGTAAGAATAGTTGTAATAATCATCATAATCATCTTTACGATATGTACCGACTGTACTCTTTAACTTCACCTCGCCATCCTCATATACAACAATTGTCCACATATTACGGTTCACCTGCACCGCACGTGTACCCATTTCATCCTCACTACCCTTTGCGCCGAAGCCCCAGGTGTGTCCTTCGGCTGGTTCGCCATAGCGCGCGATGAAGTTGGCTCTGTACTCCTCGATGGTCTCGATTTCGGCATCGGTCAAGTCAATCGCCTGATCGGACATGCCGGGGTCATATTCGCTACAAGCTGCCAACAAGCCCAGGGCAGCAACCGCTGAAAGATAATGCTTGATGTTCATAACATTCATTCTTTTTGATTGTTATACTTTCTGTTGATTTTGTTTCTGTTAATTGACTGATTACTGGTGAATCTAATGTTTTTCGTACATCAGCGGCTCAAGACAAAGTACCTATCGCTCGATGCTGCCGCCATCATCTGTGGTGTTTCACGATGCAAATATACGATTTCGATGCAAAGGTACAAAGTTTTTATCAATATTTTGTTAATTTGTGTGCATTTTTTGCAAATTGTAGCACTTTTCTTTCTTTTTCGCCCTCTTTTTGTTTCTTTAACTGAAGAAAATGCGTACCTTTGTGACGCATTGAGATGAGAATGAGAGAGAAGAGAAAGGATTTCTGTTAAATCAACACATATTTATATATATTATGAAGAAGACATTGACATTTGTGCTGCTGCTCACAATGGTGCTCGCGGCTCAGGCGCAAGACCTTGAGGCTGTGCAGAAGGCTGCCGAAGAGGCACGAAAGGCGGAGCAGAGAGCCGCTGAGGCGAAAAAGAATGCGGAAGAGGCTGCCAAACGTGTGGAGGAGGCGCGGAAAAGGGCTACGAAGAACAACCGCCAGGTGAGCAACGTGCCTACGGAGGACTTCCTGAAACTGGTGGAGGAACAGAAGAAGATGAAGGAGAAGTCGCAGGAGAAACGGGCAGGCAGAATCGGAAGGACTGCCACCGACTCGCTCCGATGGGTGAAGAATCAGATGAAACTGCACACGTGGCCCCGCAAGTGGTTCGTAGGCGGCAATCTCGCCACCAACCTCTGCGTGGGCGACAACATCACCGACCATCCGCCTTTCCGCTACTTTGGCGACGCCATGGGACTGGGACTGGAGGTGTATGGCGGAAGATACTTTGACCGCAAACTCGGCGCCCGCGTGGGACTGGGCATCCACAACGTGAAGAACCGTGTGGACTACGAAACGGTGGAACAGGCTTGGCAAGGCCCGCAAATGGTCAGGACAGATGCCGACGGCAACAAGATACCGCTCTACACCGACAACGGATTCTTCCGCTTCATGGCAATGGAACTCTATGCCGATGCCATGTTTGACGTGACGGGCGTGGCGCTGACCAACAAGTTCTACCCTCTCCATGTGCATGTCATCATGGGTGTGGGCATGATGATGTCGGGCAACAAGTCGCTGAAGGATCCGGGCGCGCTGAACTCGTTGGAGCAGACTCCCTTCGACCCCGAGAAGCCTGACAAGGCACTCTTCTACATCGTGGACGGAAAGACAACGGGTGCGGCAAGTTTCGAGTCTCGAGTGCGCGACCGTGGCACTCATGTGGGCATTGCCGGAAGGCTCGGACTCATGTTTGACTATCGCATCAGCCAGAAACTCTCTGCCGACCTCGAACTCATGACCACCGTGACGGACGACAAGTTTGAGGGCATCAAGTTTGACGAACCTTTCGACATCCTCGTCAAACTCTCCGGCGGTGTGAGATATTATTTTTAATTTAACGTCAGTTCGAAGAATTCCAACAAAAATAATTTATGAGAAATTCGTGGCTAATTCATGAGAATTTATGTCCCAAATAAACACGAATTACCATGAATTAACCACGAATTTTTCATGAATTTAATTATTTGGGGTTTTCGTCGAATTCACGTTAATTTGACTTTCGGAAGTTCTTTTACCGCTTTGCGGGCTTTAGAAAAACAAGAAAAAATAAAAAAATACAAGAAAAAAATCTTGTTAGGTTTTAAGGTCTTACAATCTTTATAACCTCAATGCTCTATTTTTTCCTATTTTCTTTTGTTTTTTCTTGTTTTTCTAAAGCCGCCGAAGGCGTAAATCAAACAACCGAAACTTGAATTTTTAACTCCTTACTCTTCTTCTCCGAACTTCCAGTCCTCGATGTCGCTGAAGTCGCCCTTCAGACTGGCGGCAATGGCTTGAGGCTTCTTATACATCAGTATCACCACGCTGTTGGGGTCTTTCTTCGACTGCATCACGGTGATGTCGCTGCCATCCTTCTTGGTGGTGAGCACGGTCTTGAAGCCTTTGCCCGACAACTGTCCGGGCAGTTTCGTGCCCAGCGCCTTGCCTGCCTTGTCGCCACGCGAGACGAGAATCTTCATGTTGTCAATGCGGTCGATGAGATCGGAAAGGTAAGGCAAGTTGAACTGCTCAAGCGGCAGGTTCTTCAGCATCCGCTTCGTCACTACCGTGGTGTTCATGTCGCCCATGTCGCTGTACTTCTGCAGCACCTCGTCCTGTGCGCTCATCGTCAACGCAGCAATGAGCACAGACATTGTCAAAATCAGTCTTTTCATTCTCATTTAAGTTTTACAAGTAAATCTTTGTTTTCATTCAATCGGCTGCAAAGTTAGAGGTTTTTTGCCAAATACGGAAAAAAAATCGTAACTTTGCATTGGAAAGGAGATTCATGGCATGAAAACAAACCATCTCATTGTGGCACTCGCCACTACGGCTTTGTTGCTGACAGGCTGCTTCACCTCGCACAAAGGAACGAAGGGCAGCAACACGGTGCTGGCTACGGAAGACCCGTTCAAGGAGACGGACGAGGTGACCATCAACTTCAAGAAGATGAAGGCGCATGACTGGCAATACCCGCTGGAGGATGCCAAACTCATCAGCCCTTTTGGCGGCAAACGGCCCAACCACAAGGGCTCTGACATCAAGACGAAGGCAAAGGACAAGGTGAGGGCTGCCTTCAAGGGAGTGGTCACCTTCTCAGGACAGATGAGCGGCTACGGCAACGTGGTCTTCATCAGCCACCCCACCGGGCTGGAAACGCGCTACGCCCACAACTCGAAGAACCTCGTGAAGAAGGGGGAGAAGGTGAAGCCTGGCGACGTGATTGCCCTCGAAGGACAAACGGGCAACGCCACCACCCCACACGTACATTTCGAAACACGCATCGGCGGCACTGCCTTCGACAGCGAACTCATCTTCGACCACAAAAAGCATAGGCTCCGCGACGTGAAACTGACGGCGAAGAAACGCAATGGAACGGTGGATGTGAAAGTGAAATAGGCAGAAGCCGAAAGACAATGCGCAAGTTTATGCCTGCTCCTGCACTGACCCCTCGCCAAACAGTTCGGGCATGCCTTTCTTCTGCTTGTCGTCAGCCTTCAGATACTCGCGCAATCCGAAGTTGAGATGGCTGGCAATGATGCTCGACGGCCATTGACGCACATAACGGTTCATCCGTGTGGCGGAATCGTTGTAAATCATACGTGCCATGCGGACATTCTCCTCATAGGACCTGATGCTGTCCATCGTCTTGGCATACAGGTCGGAAGACTTCAGTTCCGGGTACGACTCATTCACAGCCATCAAGCGGCTCAACACTTCGGCATAGGCGTCTTGCTGCTCAGCCACATCGGCTGCCGTGCGTATCTCCACACCACGGCGCGCTGCAATGGTGGCAGCCAGGGTCTCGCCCTCATGACGGGCATAGGACGTGGCTGCCTTCGCCAGCGCCATCAGCGCATCCCAACGGGAATTGAGTTGCACCTCAATCTGGCTGAGCGCATTGTTGCACTTCTCGTCCAAGTCCACCAACTTACGCTGCGTGACTACATACTCATAAATGGCAATGACCGCCACGATGACGAACAGCACGAACACGGCCGCCCCTATTAATTCCATGTTTAACATTTTCCTTGTTTTTTTGAACGGTTTCGGGAGTTTCCCATATCGACTCCAAGCACGGACAAAGGTAGCACATTTCTTCGGAACAGCAAATAAAACCCACGAAAAACTTTTTTCTCTTCCCAAATTGTCGTAACTTTGCACGTTAATTGTAAAAACTATGGCATTAAAAGAAGTACCAGTGCTGCTGCTCACGGGTTATTTGGGCAGCGGAAAAACAACATTGCTCAACCGCATACTCGGCAACAAGAAAGGCATACGATTCGCCGTCATCGTGAACGACATCGGCGAAGTGAACATCGACGCTGACCTCATCCAGCAGGGTGGCATCGTCGATCAGAAGGACGACTCGCTCGTGGCACTGCAGAACGGCTGCATCTGCTGCACGCTGAAGATGGACCTCGTGGAACAACTCACCGACCTGGTGAAGATGCAGCAGTTTGACTACATCGTGATCGAGGCATCGGGCATCTGCGAACCTGCACCTATTGCCCAAACCATCTGCTCCATCCCCACGATGGAACCGAAATACTGGATGAACGGACTGCCACGACTCGACTGCATCGTCACCGTGGTCGATGCCCTCCGCATGAAGGACGAGTTTGGCTCAGGCACATCTTTGCAGAAACCTGACATCGGTGAAGAAGACATCGAGAACCTCGTCATCCAACAGATGGAGTTCTGCAACATCGTGCTGCTCAACAAGGCTGCTGAAGTGGAACCGCAAGAACTTTCACGCATCAAGCAGATTATTCGCGCCATCCAACCCAAGGCGGACATCATCGAATGTAACTACGGCGACGTGGACTTCGACAAGATCCTGAACACGGGCATGTTCGACTTTGACAAAGTGGCAACCTCCGCTGCCTGGATTGAAGCAGTGGAAGGCGAACACCACGAAGAGGATGACGATGACGAAGAAGAAGAAGAGGAACATGAACACCACCACGATGAGGAAAGACACGAGCATCATCACCACCATGATGATGAGGAAGAACACGAACACCATCACCACCATGATGATGAGGAAGAACACGAGCATCATCACCACCACCATCATCATCACGATGAAGGTGAGGCTGAGGAATATGGCATCGGCACCTACGTCTATTTTGCCCGCCGCCCCATGAAACTCGGCATGTTTGACGATTTCGTGGCACGTCTGTGGCCCAAGAACATCATCCGTGCCAAGGGCATCTGCTGGTTCAAGGGTGAGGAAGACATCTGCTACCTCTTCGAACAGGCAGGCAAGCAGTTCTCGCTCAAGAACTGCGGACAGTGGTACGCCACCATGCCGAAAGACCAACTCGACCGTCTCTTAGCCGCTGAACCCAAACTCAAAGCCGACTGGGACCCCACCTACGGCGACCGCATGCAGAAACTCGTCTTCATCGGCCAACACATGGACAAGGACATGAAGACCTTCATCAAAGAGATGTTGGACGGATGTCTGGCAGAGTGACCCATACAAAAAATGGCGGTCATTCCATCACGGAATGACCGCCATTTTTTTGTTGCAACGTTACGATTCCTTATGGGATGGCGGTGATTTCTGATGAATGGTGATAACTTCTCCTATTTCCGAAACATGAAATTCTGCGGGAATTTCTTCTTGAAGACTTTTTTGCCAGCAACTCCCGGAAGAGTTGCATCCACCTTTGTGCAATATCCTCAATCCTGTACTTCTCCGATTCTTTGAGTCCAGCCTGCCCCATCTGCTTGCGGAGCGGTTCGTCTTCGATGAGTTGGCACACACGCTCGGCAAAAGTCTCCTCGTCGCCCACCGCCACGAGGTAACCATTCTGTCCATCTTCAATAATATCCCTCGGTCCTGTCGGACATATGTAGGAGACCAAGGGAAGCCCCACAGACATGGCCTCGATCAACACCAGCGGCAACCCTTCGTATCGAGAGGACAGCAGATACATAGATGCCTGACTCATCTTTTTCAACGGTTCAGCAGTGTAGCCCATCAGACAGACTTTACCTTCCAGTCCAGACTCCTCAATCTGTTGGCGCAAGGCAGCCTCCAACTCTCCCTTTCCCCATATCTCCAGCCGCCAGTCGGGATGCTTCTCTGCCACCCTGCCCCAGATGCGGATGAGCGAGGCAAAGTCTTTTTGTTCTGCCATGCGTCCTGCCGCAATGGCAGTCTTGTTTTCGCAGGTGGATTTCTCCTCGCACACCGACGTGATGGGGTTGGGCATCACCAAGACATTCTTCCAGCCCTTCCAATTCCGTTCCTTGTCTTCCTCGGTCAATACGACGATGTAGTCATAAGCCTTTATCTTCCAATGGTCATCATATTGGGTTGCCATCCAGTCAGAGACTTTCTGCCGCAGAGTAATATTCTTTATTTTTTTGCGGTAATGTTTCTCGAGGTGCATCTCGCGGATGAGCAATGGCTTCGACGGCAGCCGCAATGAAGAGAAAAAGTTTTTCTCGTGTTTCCCTGTGGCAACAACCACATCAGGCTTGATCTCATTCAGCAGTTTCTCCAGACGTTCCTTGTGCAGACGATTCTTCTTGTAGAATCCTTTTAAGCCATAATAATCGGTGTAATAATTCACGTCCAAATCTACCAGATGAACACCGTCCAAGGGGCGAATCGGGGGACTTTTTGCATCGGTGACCACAATCCACACCTCATTGCCTGCTATTTTGGCAAGGGCATTCGCCTTCACAATGGTGACCATCTCCATGCCACCCACGCGACATACAGAATCAATACAATAGACTATTTTCATCGCCGAATACGGGTTTTATCCCACAAAGTTAAACCTTTCTGCGGAATCAAGCAAGAAAAGGAAATACTTTTTTGCAAAAATCATGCCGGGCAAAGAGAATCAGTGCCCTACAATCATCTTCCTCACACGCCCTTCAAACACATAGACATAAAGCCAATAAGTGAGCCGATAAATGGGGTAGGAGCGGAGGGAACGGTTTTTCAGCCACTTAATGACGCGTCCCAGCAGCGTAGGTTCCTTCTGCCTCTCCAACAGGGCAATCCCTCTTGGCCGAAGCAGACGGGTGTAGCGTGACCATTCATCGCGGGTGAGGGAGATGTGGCACAACTTATCCCTGAAGGTACAATGATGACTCAGAAGAAGTCGCCTGGCTGCTGGTGCCAAATCGGGGGTTTCTTCCGACTCCAAATAGCGGTACATTAAGGTGAAATGGAAGTAGAGGTCGTTGAGTTGCACAAGAACACGCTCCTTGTTCACGGTCCGCATGATGGAGCCTCCGTTGCACTGCTCGTAGCGGTTCACGTTGCAAGAAACAATGACGAGCCGGGGATGGAGACGGAAGACATCGAAGTTGAACAGATTGTCTTCAAACACTACTATCTCAAACTTGAGATGATGCTCCAACAGGAACTGATGGCGGTAAAACTTGGTCCAGACGTAAGGTGATAGTCCTTGCTTGTTGAAGAATTCTGTCCCGTCGCCATCGAACAATATCTCCCCATCTGGTTTTGCATCGGGATCGACGAGCGTCACTCCGTCGGTGAAGACCATCTTGTACTGGAAGTGCAGCACGTCGGGCTTCTTTTCCGCACAGAAATGGTCGTAGAGATAGCGGAAGGCACCGTCTATCACGTAATCATCGCTGTCGATGAAAATGAGGTATTCGCCCCGGGCGAGGAGCATGCCGGTGTTGCGCGCGGCGGAGGGGCCGCCGTTCTTCTGGGTGATGACACTGATGAGGTCGGTGTGCTTCCTTTCATAGTCTGCCAAGATGGCGGCACTGCCGTCGGGCGAGCCGTCGTTCACACAGATAATCTCATACTCCCCAGCCTCCATGCCTTGACGCAGCAGCGAATCGAGGCAACGTGGAAGGTATTTCTCCACATTATAGACGGGAACGATGACCGAGAGTTGCATTAATTAACTCGTGTTCTTTTTTCCATATCAACGTGACTTCCGTCGAACTCACGTTATATGGAGTGTTAAGTATAGTAAAACAATTTGCCACAAAGGTACGATTTATTTTCTTTTCTACGATAATCCCTATTTATTTTTTTGCATATATGACATGAAAAGAAGAGAAGCACCCTGTTTTTCCCCATAACATCAGAAAAAACTTAGCACGATTGCGAATGATCATTAACTTAGCCCTTGCCTCTGGCACAAGGCAAACAAAAAAAGGAACACGAATGGTATTTTCGTGTTCCTTCTTATCGGGTGATGAGCAGCGGGAAGAGAATCTCTCTGAAGAGATGCTGGTATAGGAAACGGACAAGGCGGTACTCCCAATAAGAATGTCCTGCCATGTTCTTCACGTTTGCCTCTAAGTTCATCCTCCACTGGCTTGTGTCATTCTTCACCTTGCGCCGATTCTTCCTGCCAAGTATGTCGGTATGGCGTTTCCACTCATTCTTTGTCAGTGGCACCACCAACATCTTCTTGTAATAGAGCCTCATAAAGGAGTTTCGCAGACGTAAGGCTGCTGGTCTCATGTCTTCTTCACCCCCTTGCAGGTACCGTTCCACAATGCCCATGTTGTAAAGCAGTTCGTTCAGTTGCACCATCACCACCTCTTTCTTGCCAGTCTTCTGGATAGAATCCACGTTACCGTTTTCGTAGCGGTATAATGAAGATGTGACAATCACCGTGCGGGGGTGATGGCGGCACACTTCAAAATTGAAGAGCGCGTCCTGGCAGATGACGATTTCTGAATGGATGCCATGTTCCTTCAGAAAGGTGCGCTTGTAAAGTTTCGACCACACATTGTTGGTGAGGATTTGGTTGTTGAAGGCTTCTGCGCCATCACCGTCGAACACCACCCTGCCCTCAAGATTCGCATCAGAATCGGGGACCTGAGTTCCGTCGGTGTAAATATTCTGGTATGAAAAATGGAGCACATCGGGCTTGTCTTTGCAGAAAGTGTCGAGCAGGTAGCGGTAGGCACCGTCGATGAGGTAGTCGTCGCTATCGACGTAGGCAACGTATTCGCCTCGCGCCAGGGCAGTGCCTGTGTTGCGCGCACCGCCCAAGCCTTGATTCTCCTGGGTGACGACACGGAAGATGTCAGGGTGCTTCGCTTGGTAGTTCGCCAGTATCTGCGCCGAGTTGTCGGGCGACCCATCGTTTACACAAATCACTTCATATTCCCCCACTTCCATGCCCTGACGCAGGAGGGAGTCGAGACAACGGGGAAGGAATTTCTCCACGTTATAGACGGGGACGATGACGGATAGTTTCATGCGGTCGGAGTGCTCATTTGTGTATGTTCAGGTAGGTTTTCGTGCCTTATTCATGGCAAAGATAAGGCTTTTCCTCTTATCTGTAAAGAAAAAAAGGAAAAGAAACGAAAAGAAACGAAAAAAAGCGAGAAAAGGAACCCCTTTTTCTCGCTTTTTTTCGTGTTTTTGCATTCCAAGGTTCGTTTTTCACGCTTTTCAGGGTGAAATTACCTTCAAAAGTCGGCACGGTGCGCATGACATTTCACGCACCCTGCACGAAATATTTCATCCTTACAGCGCGTGTCATTTCGTGCTGGAAGACGATGATTGAGGGGTGAGAGTTTTAGGGTTGAAGGGTTAGAGTTCAGAGTTTAGGGGTTAGAGACTGAGCGAAGACACAACTCTCAACTCTAAACCTTCAACTCTAAACTCCCCTAACTCCTTTAACTCCAAAAGAAATTGATGCAGCATACGAACCTTTAGACGAAGTCAAACTTGAATAACATTATAAAATAATTTCGTCTAAATGTTTTGTTGTTTTGAAAAAAAGTGGTAACTTTGCCATCAATTCTAATTGACAACGAAACGTTTATGACGAAAATCATCAGTTTTCTGAACCATAAGGGCGGTGTGGCAAAGACGACCACATGCGCCAATCTGGCGACTGCCCTGTGGATTTTGGGCAAGAAGGTGCTCATCATCGACACCGACCAGCAGTGCAACCTCTCGGGCGTGCTCGGTTTCTCTCAGAAGGAGGGCGACCCCACCCTGAGCGACTGGCTGAAGGAGCCTGTGCCTGCACCTATATATATAAGGTATGACGGACTGGAGTACATCCCTGCCTCGAAGGCGCTGCGCAACATGGAGGCGGAACTGCTGAACAAGCGGAGCCGTGAGACGATTCTGGCACGGAAACTAGAACAGGTGAAGGGCGAGTATGACTATGTGGTGATTGACTGTGCGCCAGGCGATTCGGTGCTGAACGACAACGCCCTGTCGGCTTCCGATGCCGTCATCATCCCGACAGAGTGTTCAGGCTTCTCCTTGCAAGGCATGCAGAACCTGCTCTTGGCAATTAGAGAAATACAACAAGAAATTAACCCTAACTTGCAGATTGACGGGTATTTATTGGTAAAGTATGACAAGCAGACGAAGATAGCCAAGGAGGTGAGCCGTTACTTTGAGAAGCAGAGCGAAGTGCCCACGCTGAAGACGCGCATCAGGAAGTGCGTGAAGTTTGACGAGAGTCCGCTGGGTCACCAGACCATTTTCGAGTATGCGCCCGACAGCAACGGTGCCGAGGACTACATGCGCCTGGCAGAAGAACTCACAGGGCTGAAACGCCCGAAGGACTGGAAGAAGAGAGCAATGAAGGCGGAAGAGGAGAACAGAGAAGAGGAAGAGGAAAACTAGGAGAGAATCAGGAAGACCTATGCTCACATAGGATAGCCTAGGAAGAACCAGGAATGCCTAAGATAGCCTAGGCACCCTAAAGAAAAAAAGCAAGAACCCCAAAACCCAACGATATGGCAACCAACAAACGTAAAGACCTGGGCATCGGCACCTTCCTCGACGAGGTGAAAGCCGACCAGACGACCACCCAGCGCAAGAGCGCACCCGAGACGGAACCAGAACCAACGGTGCAGCAGCCCGAAGTCCCCTACTACGGCATGAATGGCGGCAATCCACGCGGTGTGCCCTACCCCTCCGTGGGACGTCCTGCCAAGAAGCAGTCGCTGCTGAGCAAGAAACTCGCCAAACTCGTCTATATCGACGACGAGACCGAACTGCAACTGCGTCTCATCAAGACTTTCCAGAACTACGACTACAAGGAAGTCATCTTCACTGCCATCCACGAGTTCATGGAGCGCCACTACCGCGACATGCGCCTCGACGAGAGCGGTGCCAAGAAGGTGGACCACGTCATCAAGGAATACAAGACCCGCAGTTGAGCGAGACACAATAAACACATTATCAATCATGAAACACATGACTCTCCATTGAGTTTCATCTTTTAGAACCCATCGTTGAGCCTATGAAAACAAAACTCCTTTGCCTGCTGTTCGCACTGACAGTATGCACCATGGCTGACGGAAAGAGCACTGCTTTTTTCGCCCCCGACTCCCTCTCCGCCGACACGACCAAGAACGACACCACCAAGACCTCTCTGCTGCAACGTCTTCAGGAGAAGAAAGAGCAGATTGTCCAGAACATACAGGAGAAAATCGACTCGCTCAAGCCAAAGGCAGAAGAGGCGATGATCAAGGCAGACAGCATCCTCGACGTGAGAAACGCCAAGATCACCACCGACACGCTCTGGGTGGCACGTCCGCAAGAGACCTGGACCTTCCGCGCCAAAGTGGACGGCTTCGGCGAGATGATGCACCTGCGCTCCGTCGATCCCGACGGCACCAAAGGCAACTACTACCTCACCGCCGACCCAAAGATCACACTCGGCATCATGGCAAACTACCGAGGCATCTCCGCCTCCCTGTCCCTCTCGCCCTCGAAGATACTCAGCGACATCTCCGACATGATGTCAGCCATCAACTACTACAGCAACACGTTCGGCATCGACCTCACCTTCGAGAAGGTCAACTCCTTCCGAGGCAGGAGCAGCCTGCTCTCCCACAGCCACAAACTCAGCGACGCCACCAACATGCGCCAGTTCGCACTGACAGGCTACTATGTCTTCAACGGCAAGAAGTTCTCCCTGCCAGCCGTCTTCAACAGCACCTGGGTGCAGAAACGCTCCGCAGGCAGTTTCCTCGTGCAGGCAGCCTTCAACACAGGACGCGTCAAGATTGGTCCTGACCTCGACACCGACGAGACCGTCACCTCCATCCCTGAGCGCATCGACATGAACTCCTTCGCCATCGGTGCCGGCTACGGCTACAACCTCGTGGCAGGCAAGCACTGGCTCATCCATGCCACCGCACAGCCCAGCATCATGGTGTGGCAAAACTACAAACTTCACACCACCGACCGCAAGGGCAAGGAGGAGGTGAACAAGATGGACACCGACCGCATCAACTTCTTCCTCGTGGGCAGACTCGGCGCCATCTACTCTTGGAACCGCTACTTCATCGGACTCACCTCCGTCATCCAGCACTCCAAGAGCGGCAAGGACAGCGACTTCGCCCTACGCGACACCCAGTGGCAAGCCCGTGCCTTCTTCGGATGGCGCGTGCAGACCAAACTCCACCGCCGACCCGAGCCCGTGAAGAAACGTCGCCGCACCACCAGAAGACGCTGAAAAGAAATTGCAAACACCTCGCCCGAAATAGCAATAAGCACTGCTCCTGTTATCTGTCCTCCTCTTCTTCGGGGATGCCAGACGACCTCCAGTTGAAACCTTCGCCAGTGACAGAAGTAACGACGAGAAACTGGGGTTGCAGCGACAGACAGAAACTCTTCATTGTAGGTTTAATATATGTTTTCTTCATCTCTGTACCTATTTAACGTGAATTCGACGAAAACTACAAATAATTTATGACTCAAGTTTCGGAAGTGTTTTTCCACAACGGATTGCACGGATTATACGGATTTTTGAGCCTCGGCGGCTCCTGCCATTCGGATTGTTCTGCATCCGGCCATCGTCGCCTCTTGCGACGAAAAATCCGTATAATCCGTGCAATCCGTTGTAAAAATATATCCGAAATTTGAGTCATAAATTATTTTTGTTGGAATTCATCGAACTGACGTTATTTAATATCAGTTCGGTATAAGAGCACTCACGTTATTTAATTACCACTTTTCTGCCATTCACGATATACACACCTTTCTCTGTCGGCTCGCCACACAACTTCACGCCTGCCAACGTGTACCAGTCATTTGGACCGGCTATTGGCGGCTGAGAGTTGACGGTAAATCCGTCAATCGCCGTTACCGCATCAAAATCGATGTCAAAGGCAACCATGGAACGAATGCCGGCAGCGGTGGTAGGTATCATGAAATGAACACGACAGGAACGTAATGTGCGAGGGTTCTGGGAGTAGCCCAGCATGTTGTCACCTGACAGCATCACAATCTTATCTATATTGGCATCGGTAATGCTAAAGGGCGAGTAAGTCCCCACAAACTGACCGTCATCACCAAATGCATTGCCGAAGGATACAGGTGCGGGGGCAGCATTTGTCACTGTCACATTACTGAACATCACATTCTGCAAATGCTCTCCCTGATTCCACTTGATGATGAACGGAGTGCCAGCAAGAATCGTTGAGGGGGCATCTGTGAAACTGAGGGTCAGCAAACCTTCGCCGTCAAGCGATGTGCCACTGCTGTCAAGCACCTTAGCCGTCACATCGACTCCATCCAGCACTGAACCGCTGAGGGTGAGGTCGAAGGGCAGGCAGAGCGTGTTCCACTTTCCATCCTTGTAAAGTGTGCGGCCGCTCAGTTCCACGTTGCACGTCATGCCATCAGAGAGGGTGAGGATGCTGCTATTGTCATGGTTGTCGCTCAGCCGTACAATCTTGTTCGTGAAGCATGCCAATTCCGGCAATTCTCCAGCGGCAAAGACCCAGATGGAATGGTCAAATTGTTCTTTCAGGGCATCACCAACCAGTGAGGTGCTGCCCGACATCTCTGACATTCCTGACATTCCATCCAACTTCACATCATAAAAGCATTTAGACAGAGTCCCGCTTTGGCTATTTGCCGTGACACCTCCCGTGGAACTCACATTGTCCATTTTACCACAGAAAGCATATACGTTCGAAATCGATATTCCTTTTTCGATTCCCGCAATACCTCCCAAGTAATATGCACCTCCATATTCAGAAGTGGCATAGATGTTCCCTTGGTGATAGCAATTGGTGATAGTTCCGTGATTCTCTCCTGCAATACCACCAGCAATTGTTCCCTGAATCGTTGCCATGTTGGCACACTGGCTGATGGTTCCCCTGTTATAGGCAACAATCCCTGCCGTACTGCTTGTTGTTGCCGTTTCTGTATTGACAACCGATCCCGTCACTTTCAGGTGCTGAACTGTGCCGCGAAAATAGCCAAACAAACCAAGGACGGTACTGCTGGCTGTGGTGCTGAACTTCACCGTATAGCCCTGCCCGTCAAACGTGCCTTGGAAAGAATGGGCATCATCATCGGCAGTGCCTATCGGTGTCCATCCACTCCCCACATCAAGGTCTGCCATCAGCCGCACGGTCTTGCCGCTATAATTGTCGGTTCCTGAATTGACGTCATCCCGAATGCCAGCCAGTTGTGACTTCGTCCATATCTCAACGACCTCACCATCAGCATACACCGAAATGGCGGCACACAATAAGAATAGTATAGATAAAAACCTTTTCACAATTCCATGAGTATTTCGGTTGATGAATCAGTTGCCCGTGAAGAACGGCACCACATAGGGTGTTCCCTGGTCGGTGGGCTGTATGGAAGAGTCAAACTCCTTCCATTCGTTCACGGTGAAGATGCGGTGCAGTTTGTCACAATAGTACTTCAGCGTGACGAAACCCTCACCGCTGTTCCCCAGGATGGGCAACATGAAATAATGCTGTCCGCCCGTCGTCCTCAGGGTGCTCACAGCCCGCACCTCGCCGCCCAGCACGGCACACATCAGGTCTGCCTGAGACACGTAGGGCAGCAGTTCGGACTGGATTCCGATCTGTACCGACATGGGCCACTCGTCCAGCAGGTCTTCACTGGATGACACCACCCACGAAGGACGCTCGTCCGTTCCGGCTGTCGGTATCATGCTGACACCTTCATTTGTGTTCGAGTCTTCATCGTCAGACGAGTGACAGGCTCCCAGAAGCAGGGTGGCAACCAGTGCCACACCTGCGAGATACAATAGTTTTTTCATTATTTGATGATTATTTTTTGACCATTAAAGATATATACACCTCTCTGCTGCGGACGCTTGTCATACTTGCGGCCCATCAGGTCGTACCAGACGCCGTCGGCATAACGGCTCACAGTGGCGAAGTTGATGACCGTAGGTTCATCGATCGTTCCGATGATGGCATCGGTCCGATAATCCATCTGCTCACTGCTGAGTGCCAGCACCTCATCGCCACGCTGGATGGCGAAGGTCAGGCGGTCATTGCCATAGTCGCCAACCGAGAGGTAGAAGGGGCCGTCGGCGGAGAGTTCAGCCATGCCGCACAGTTCCGCGCCGTTGTATGCCAACAGACAGTCACCCTCTTGCAGGTCAATACCAGCGGTACGTGCCACGATGTTCATCGAGTTGGCTGTGTTGTTCACAAACTTCGGAGCCCGATTCTTATGGGTGCCATAGCGGGTGGAACCTGCATAGTAAGGATAGGTGAAGACCACCGCCTCGGAACCCTTGTGATGAATCATATAACCCTGACCAGCCGTAAGGTGTGTCAGCGTACCCTTCCACATACGGTTCCCTTGTGAGTCCTCCACAAGGATGGCAAATTCGCTTTGCGACTTGATCATGTCGCCCACCGTGGCTTCCACCGTGTAGTCAGCCAACGCTGTGGCAATAGGCAGGTTCAGATGCGAGAGGTAGGCAATGCGGTTCCAGCCAGGATTCACTTCAATGGCGTCATAGTAACGCAGACCGGAGATGTATGCAATCTTATCACTGCAAGAATAGAAGCGATACATCCGCGTGACATCGACATCGATGCTGTCATTGCCATTGTCCCAGAAGTAATTGATGCGAGTCGGGTTGTCGGAAGCAGGAATACCCTTATAACTGATCTCGTAGAAACCGTTGTTGCCATACACCTCCATCGCGTCGCCCACTTCCCATGCCGTGGATCGGTTGAGCAAGTTGCTGATGATGTTCTTCTCGGGCTTCATATAGAACGATATCCAGTTCCATCCCTTCTTCAATCGCTGCATCTGTACTTCTTCACCGCTGTTCACCAACATGATCGGGCTCTCAGTGGTGCCTAAAATGCTGTCAGGATAGAACACAAGCGGTTCTCCATCTTCGCGTGTCAGCACATTGATGTTTCCTGTTGAACCATCATGGTATTCAATGCGCAGAGGTTGCTTTCCAGAATTGTTGTTGTAGATGGTGAGATAGACCAGCGACTCGTGGGCATTAGCCGTATTGTCAACGTGTAGATGAGAAGTACCAAGTGTCTCATGCCCGTTGCCAAACACACCGATGATGTCTTCAGGATCGTCGGCAATGACACCGTCAATCTTCACGCGTGCAATCATGCTCATGGTGATGTTCTTCTTTTTCAATGACTCGCTGACTGCCCAGTCTGGCGTTTCTCCACGCACCTTGATGTGTACGGGTAATGCTTCGCTCATGCCATCCTCGCTGACCAGATTGATAACCTCGTCGAAGTCACCTATGTTGGCAAAGGGCGAAACGCTCAACGAGATGGTTTCCTGATCGGTGGCGCCAATCGTTCCGCTGGTCTTCGAAGGCGTGATCCAGAGCGGCTGGTTCTCAATGTAGTAGGAATGCGACTTCCCGCTCTGATTCTGGATGGTCACATCGACTGTGGCACCATAACCATAATAGGTTTCCACGTTCAGACGCTTTTCCGACCACCGCAATGGATTGCGATAGACATAAAGATCCATCATGACAGGATTCTCCATAAGGTTGCCATTGAGGTCTGCCACATCGCGCACGGTGATATAGATATTGGTCTTCTCCATATTCACGGCTGGTTCGTCAATGTTGATGAGCAAGTTCTGACCATCAACCACATAACTGTAGTTCAGGTTCTCACGTTGTCCTGTATTGTCGATAGGAGCATAGTTCTCACGGTCGCTCACCCGTTCCATCATATCATCGGGGATGATGACATCCATGCGCGTGGAATAGTTGCCTTGATTGTCACGGCTCTGCTTGATGCTTTGTCCCGATGCAACCATGCGCTGCTCATGGCTCTTTTGCGTTTCTGAACGGCTGAAAGGCAGATAAACCAATGTGCCCATCTCACGTCCAGAAGGCGTGGTGGAAGCATAGTCCTTGATGACGCTGACAGGCAGAGTCATCTCGTAGAGTGCCACCTCGTCGATGTTGCCCTCAAGTGCTCCCGAAGTGGTGTAGGCATCTTCGTAGGTGATGCCCGCAGACAGCGTGCCACCCATGATGCCACCCAGTGTGTCAACAGGGAATGTCTGCAACAAATCATGGTCAACGTACAGATTGCCGACATTACGCGAACGGTTGAACGTAACTGCCAGGTGGTGCCATGCTCCATCGTTGTACGTCTTATTGCTGGTCACCTCGAACTTGCCGTTGCGATAGTACAGTTTATCGTCCTTCATGCCGATATTGAAGTGATTCTTCCACTGTGGCTCATCCTGAGCAAGACCATTCGCCAGAAGCGTGCCATTCGGGCTGCTCGTGCGGAACCAGAACATCAATGTGTAGTCCTGCGTGTCAGTGCGGACGAAAGCACTATCGTTGAGCACCACCCCTTTCTCTCCGTCAAGTTTCACGCTCAAGCCTGCAGGCACATTCCAGGTGGCAGAATAGAGAGTGAGGTCGGTGCCACCCACAGCCTTATTGTAGCAGATGGTTCCCTTACCTTCGTTGAGCGCGAAATTGTCGAGCAATCCTGACTCATAACCTGTCAGACGCTTCTTGCCATACTGTTTGATTTCGTTTTCAGAGAGCGCCTTGTTCCAGATGCGCATTTCCAGCATGGTGCCGTGGTAATCTTCTGATTCGAAATCGGTGTCAGTACCTAAAAAGAGCCTATTGCCCAATGACAACGTACCCATTCCATCATATATGCCTTCATAAACCGCCTCGCCAATCTTCGTGTTTCCGTCATAAAAGGCAATGTTGGTCTGCTGTTTCTCCATGTCGGCTGTAAACACATAACTTACCTGATGCAATCCGGAGAACTCCACAGGCTTGTCGCTGTAGAACGGCTGATTGTTGATGATGACCATCAGATAGTTCTCGGCATTCAAACCTGCTTGCAAATGATTTCTCACCGTGCCATGTCTGAAAATGCCCATCGGCTGGGTGTGTTCATCAGGATTAATCATCACATCCAATGTGAAACTCTTCGCCGAGAAATTGCGGCCGGAGTTGGTTTCCGCCCCGTAACCACCATTGAAGCGCAGACAAGTGCCTTGGGTGATGTTGGCGGAGTTGGTCATGCCCAGCACCTCGAAATTGTTCACTTCAGAAAGATAATTGCCGGCTATCGGCTCTGAGAAGGCAATCGTAATATCGTCACCAATGCCCAGAACTCCGTTCACCGGTTTCGGTGTGCCGAAGAGTTGAGGACGACGGGTGTCCTTCACACCTGTGAGAATAGGCGATGCTGCCGTGAGGAAACCATTTCCGTTCCGGCAATAGACCACGGCACGCAGGTCGTAGTACTGCTCCACAGGGTCTTTCTCGCCAAAGAAACTTGCTAAGATGTAGCCGTCGTTCTCAATGAGTTTGCATGCACCGCTGGCGAGCGCCATCAGCGAATCACTCTTGTAGTAAGAGCAGATGTTCACCCAGTCCTTCTCTCCCTGAGTGGAGAGTTTGTACTGCAATTCGATATGGTCGAAATTGCGCTGGTTCACGTTGAAGCCGTCAATGCGCACAGGCATATAGAAGCCTTTTTCCTTCTCGTCGTAAGGCGACTCGGTATTCATCACCCACTTGTCGCCCGGGGTCGAGATGGAGATATTGCCTGCTGAAGGCACAAAGTGGGCAGAGAGTTTCAATGTCTCGATATGCTTTGGGTCATTAGGCTCCATCAGGTTAATGCCTATGTCCTCATAGTCGAAACTGCTTCCTGCATATATCTCTATCTCCTTCGTAATCGCTTCACCCGCCTTCAACAGCACGGTGTAGCCTGATCCGTTGAGCGCATTGCCGCCGAAGAGCACCTTTGCGCCCTGCTGATTCAGGTTGTCTGGAACACAAATGTTGAAGATCTGAGTGGCTGCATCAGGAAGCGGACTCTCGTTGATCATGTGGATGGTGTAGCGGGCAGGTTCCCCGTATGGCACGTTCGACACGATGCTCTGGTCAGCCCAGATGCGCAACTGGTCAATCTTAATGGTCTTCTGGTCATAGACAGTGCCGGGACTGTAATACTTCGTCTTGCGCTCGTCTTCCCATGGCTGGCAGGTCGCGCCACCATTGGTCTTGAAGATGAAATTACCATAGATTTGTTCATCACTGCCTGCATAGGTTGTCCAGTTCATGCCGACTCCCAGCCCTGTGAATCCGCCACGCACGTGGTCAAGCGTGTTGTTGATGTACTGCAGGAACACATCGGCATCGCCCTTCTTCACGGCATCGTCAATTGCGTTCTTATCCACTTTGGTGCGATAGACGCTGATGTTGTAGTTCGAACGAGCCGCCGCACTCAGCGTGAAGCCTGTCTTCTTCGACCACGATTCCGACTTTCCGTTCTTGTCGTTGAAGTCAGCGTTAAACACAGGCTTGATCTTGAACTTCACCTTGGAACCAAATCCTGGATTGACATAGATTTCGCCAGAGGGATGCCCTTTGCTGTCTTCTCCACTGAAAGTATCGAAGGTGGTCTTCACCAAGTTGTTGACGCCATCCATCGCGCCGCCCTTGGCGAACGAGAGAGGCGAGATACGGAAGTAGCAGGAATAGTCATCGCTGGTGGTAAACGTCTCGCTATATTGTACATTGGCTGCACCGTCAAAGTCGATGTTCTTCACCAGGTCTGCCGTATAAGGAGCCAACACCTTCTCATACTCGTTTTGTGCCAGGAACGATGCCCAGGTCACTATCTGGTTATTATAATCTGCCACATCATCTGTCAGATTCGGGTTCTTCGCAGGTCTGACAATCGTGTACCTGTCCTTATTGTCAAGTGTCAAGTCTGCATGATAGCCGAAGGTCGGGTCGTTGGCATCAACGGTACTGATATAGACGTTGCGCCCGTCACGGTCCGCCATCGCATGTGCCTCGGCTGTAGAAGTGCCTTTCGGCAACAGTCGCTCGTTGCGGAGATTGATATAATAAGGTATCAGTTCCGTCTCGATGTAGTCAGCGGTGTGCATGAACTCAGAGTTGAACTTCGTGCTGTAGGTCATCACCTCATCGCTGATCAGATAGACCTTCTTGCCGTCATTATCCACGCCTTCTGCCAGCACGGTCACCGTACCGTTCTTCACGTTGAAGGTGTTCTCCCCCACTGTCGTTGCACCCTTCGTGCGATTCACCAGTTTCTTATACTGGCTCTCTGGCACCATACGCACGGCGATACCGTCGCCAAAGATGAAGTTGTCGGTGAAGCCGATGAAGATGTCAGCCTTGTCGCCAATCCACTTGCCGCTTGTCGAGGTCTGGATACGTTCGGTGGTGTTCATCTCATAACTGTACACCCATGTGCCGCCAGCCTGTATGTTGAAACTGAACGTCCAGTCGCTGGTGGTGCTGGTAGAGTTGATGGTTCCGTTGGCAGGACCGGAGCCTGCGCCAGCCCAGGTGCCGATGTAGTAGTCGCTGCCTGTGCCTGTGGTCTTCTCTATCGATATGCCCAACTTGCCGTCCAGCACTGCCGTGTAGGAATACTTCAGTTTCGAGCCTTTCTCTATGTAGGCAGAACTGCCGGCACCTGGCGGGTCGCGGAGGATGTCAATCAGGTGGGTGGCACCCTTGGCGATGGTTTGCTTTCCCTGATTCTCGATGGCACCCATCACGTAGCATTGCAAGGTCTTTCCATCGAACGGCTTGATGTCGTAGTACACACCGTCGTAGAGCAGGTTGATGTCGAGGGTGCGCAGCGAATTCTTGTCGTTTCCGAGGAACGTGGTGTTCTTTGGTATGAACTGATACTTTCCTCGTCCGACAGAATCGAGTTTCACGCTGTCAGTCACATTGTTGCCCACCAGGTCGTTGTGGAAATAGACCGTTCCCTCATGCAGCGGCACGATGTCAGCCACCGTGTCAATACGGTTTTCAAACGGATACTCCTCTTGTGCCTGAAGGTTGAACAGATAGGAGGCATTGCTCATGAAGACAGGATGTCCGAGCACGTAGCGTGCAGCAGTGTCTCCCGTCCCCGGTGTCCAGATCTTCACCGTGTCGGCGTGGTTGTCAATGTCCTGCGCCATATAGAATGACTCACCATAGAACGGCTCACCGCTGTAGTTGAACTGGTTCACCGCCAGTCGCACGGGTGAATGATAGACGCACTTGTACTCGACGATGCTGTCCATGCCCACATGGGTCAGGTCGAGCGTCTCGCCCACTTTGCCCTGCTGGAACAAAGTAGAATAGCCCGTGCATGACTGCTCCGTAATCTTATACTTCGCAGGGAAGAGTTTGATTTCAAACTCACCCGTCTGGTCATCGGGATGGACGGTGATGCTGTGGCGGGTCATCTCCCAACGGGTCATCTCCTTTGGCTGCTTGGTCTTCTGGTCAATGGCACCATGCTGCAGCGAGTCCTTGCGCTCGGTGATGGAGAGGTTCTGCGGGTCGCGCACAATCCATGAGGTGTTGTCGCCTTCCAACTGCATCACCATCTTCAGGTTATGACCCAGGTTGTTGGTCGAGAGGGACTGTCCCAGAGGCTTCGAACCTTGAATCTCGCCGCCCACCATACGTCCGCGCACCGTCACACGGGTCTGGTCCCAGAGATACACATCGGCAATGTTGCGCTGCCAATTGTGCTCCGTGGAGTCATTCTTGTTGTCTTTATCGATGTAGTAGCCGTCATATTCAAAAACGTGTCCCTCCTTCTCCACCTGTATCTTGTGCGGTCCTGCCGGAACGTTGAGGGTGAATGCGCCTTGAGTGTCGGTCTCCACACGCTTCTGGAGGTGGTTGTAAAGAGGATTCCCATCTATTTTGAACTGTGCGCCAGGCACTGGAATGCTGGAGCCTTCGTAGAGCACCTTGCCGGTGAATACGTAATACTCACGCAGCGCCAACACCATGTTGGTGAACTCGTTCTTGTCCTCCGTAAAGTTGATGACGGCATCCGTATAGTCTGGACCATCACCTGTCACTAACACCTGAACAGTGTATCCACCATGGTTAGGCACATAGTAGAGCGAATCAATGAGATAGTAGCCTGTCTCGTCGGTGGTCACGGTGCGTTCCACTCCCACGCCGCTGAGTTCTGGCAAAGGAGTCGCCTTGACTTCCACGCCTCCGATGCCGATGCCGTTGGGCATGCGGACGAAACCGCTCACACGACCGAAGTTGTCGCACTTACCCTTGCAAGTGATAGAGTCGAGATGCACGCCCTCGCACTGCACCACTGACCTTACCTTATATTCATACTCATGATGCGCCTTGGCAGTCATGTCGGTGAAACTTCTCTCCTGCACCTCTCCATTCAGCAATACAAAGCCCTTCGTGTCAGACAGGTCGCGACGATACACCTCGTAGTAATCGGCAGCACCTCCGTTGGTGTACCACTTCAGCAGCACGGCGTCGTGTATCGTTATTGACTGGATTGAATCCAACTTCACGTTGTTGTCGAAGTAGAAGGGTGATGTGGAATACTCTTCGTGTGTCCAGGGAGAGAGTTTGTTTTTGTACACTGTCCATGGGTCGCCGAGATCCGCACATAACTGTGAGAGGGTGTACGATGAAGCATCGGTGCCCTGCAACTTGCCTATTGGTTTGGTGTAGTAACTGTTCGTGATAGTCACAGCATCATATCCGAGGTAACTGAGAATCATCGTTGCACAATCGGTTTGGCGAGAAGGCAATGATGAGGGACTGAAAACGCTGTTTTCTATCAGAACATTAGTATTCCTGCTCAGAATTCCTGCCATTCCACCAATATTAACGAGGCTGCCCGCAAAACTCATAGACCCGTCAAACACACAGTTCCTGATCACAATATCACCTCTTTCAGCATTTTCTATGATACCGCCAATGTGGGGACTATTCGTGTTCAGACTGGTAACGGTGGTCATAAGATTTGCCGACACGCGGCAATTCTCTATCGTTGAGGATATCGCTCTCTCTGCAATACCACCCACATAGTAATTATCACTGATATTGCCTGCCACATGCAAATTCTTGATAGTTGCATTTTCCAGCCAGTGGAAAGGGGCTGAATGCCGCTTGTAATTGACGGTCAGCGTGTGTCCGCGACCATCGAACGACCCACGGAACTTGGTATAATTGACATCGGTAATGTCACCGATGACGGCCTGACTGTCACCCAAATCAATGTCGTCTGTCATGACCACATTGTAGGATTTCATGTCTTCATCCTCGTATTGAGCCACTGCAGCCACAAAATTCTCCCAGTCCTGCCGCGAAGCGAGAACAATCGTGTCTCCTGATACCGATGGTACAGGTATCACCGGTATGCTATAGACGGACGACGCAACGTCCTCAGTCTTGTTGCCGATGCTGAGCAGCGAACTGCCTCGGTTCACTTCGATGCGGAAGCCATAATCCACACAGGGTGTCAGGAGTTCCATCTCCAGCCGACCAGCCTTCCGCTCATCTTCGGTGATTTCACGCTCATCCGTATAGCGAAGTTCTCCTTTGACATACTTATCCGTGTATAACTTCATCTGGGCATTGTGATCCCACACGTAAGTTCTATAATAGTCTCCTTCCGAACTGGTATCCATCACTGGCACGCACTTGCCGTCCTGCACCATCCAGCCAGTTCCCAACTTGGCAGCCAACTCTGCCGCCGAGAGGTCTTTGACATTGGCATAGCCGCTGCCCATCTCCCCCCAGTTCTGGAACGAATAGTTGTTCTTGTTGCCATTGTCACCGCCGTTGCCATAAACAATCGCACTTGAAGAGTAACGGTAAGAGAAACCGGCATGCGCTATGTTGTTATAGGTTCCACACTCCAGGTTGTTTTCCAGGTAACTTTTTGCCGTGTGTTCCCAACCAACGAAAACGCCTCCATAAGAGTCCGTTCTGCTTGTGGCAGTAAGGGTGCCGTCGAAAAGGCAGTTTTGTATTCTGTAATATATGTCATTGCCATGACCGACGAAACCGCCACCGTGAGGTGCATTGACGGACGAACCGCTAAATGTGATGTTTGCTGACACTCGGCAATTCATGATGGTAGTGCTTCCGCTACCCACACCTTTACCAATGAGTCCAGAACTATGCATGCCGCCCTTTACGCTACCTGCCACATGCAGGTTCTTGAAGGTGGCAGCACCTACATAGGCGAACGGAGCCGTATATTGAATGCTGGTGCTATACTTCACCGTCAACGTATGTCCACATCCATTGAACACACCCCTGTACGGATTAGCCTCAGTACCCACCATCATCTCGCTTTTGCTGATATCAATATCGGCTTCGAGTACGGCGTTCATTTCTGTATTCCCTTTCTTAACAAGTGTCGCAAAAGTCTCCCAATCCGAAGAATCCTTAATACGGAAAATCTCCACTACCAGCGGCACACACATGCCTTCAAGCACGGTCCAGTTGTCCCCCAACTTGGTCTGCTGGTCCTGAGCCGTTCGCGAAATCTGGGTGCCCTGTGCAGCACCGCAGGTCTGCGTGTAGTAGCAGTCGCTAAGTTGGCAAAAATCAGTATTGCCTGTATTACGGTAGAACGTGCTCGAACCACTTGCGCTGAAAGTTACACTTTGTGGATTGAAAAGTACACGCTTCATGGTGAGGCGGCTTCCACTGGCTCGCCATCCTATGATACCGCCACAACTGTTCGTCTGACTGCCCGTGAACTTGCCAGCAAACAGGCAGTCGGTGATGGATAGAACCGCGTCCTCGGCTATATGACCGACCAAACCTCCATGCGTACCGTCGCCATTGACCGTTGAAATGACCTCAACCGATGAACGACACTTTTCAAAAGTAACAATGCCTGATAAACTTCCGGCAATGCCACCTGCATACTTCTTGGAGGTCTGGATGGTTCCTCTCGTATGCAGATTCTTGATGACAGACCCGCTGCCTACATATCGGAACGGACCGGCATCATCTTCCTCCGTCTTGTAATTGACGGTCAGCGTATGACCACGTCCATCAAACACACCACAATAAGGCATTTCTGCCTCACCCAACATAAACTCACTGGCACTAACGTCGATGTCGTTCAGCATCACGGCATTGACGGTGTTGAAGCCCTTGCTCACCATGATGCATAACTCATTCCAGTCGTCGAGGTTACGCAGACAGAAGGTGGGGCTATCTATGTCGGTGATATTCTGATTGGTCTCCCAACTCAGCACCACCTTATGCTGGTCGTTCCTGCCCCAATCCTCAGTTTTGACGGCTGTAGCCGACAGCACATCGGGCAGTGCCAACTTCTGCAGCAGCACACCTTTGCCGGCGCCGCTCTGCGTGCCATACCCCCAACTGTTCGCCACCGATGCACGCTGCACACGGTAATAGACCGTCTTGCTCTCATATACTCTCGTCAGCGTCTCATCAAGGAAACTGAAATACTGCTCACCCTGCGTGAAATTGACCTGCCCGATGGTGGTCCATCCCTCATCGTCATCCTTCATCGAGCCTGTCGTGTTGCGCTGAATGAGCCAGTAGTCCGACTGCTGAATATCCGTCCGGGTGGGATTATCCACCTCCCAGGTCAGTTCCACGTTGCCGTTGGTAAGCAACTTGGTCTTCACGTTTTTGGCCTGATGGAAATAAGGCACATCGAAGGTTGTCGATTGCTGCCCCGTCACCGTATGATTCTCGCTGTCCATATAATCAACCTCCACTTTCAGGTCGTTGATCAACTTGTCCGACGGCACAAAGATGGTTCCGAAACTCTCATTCGGCAACGTCGTTCTCGTTTCCACACCATTTGCCTTGTAAGTGGCAACGGCTCTTGTCACCTGACTGGCAGCAATCTGCCATATCACACTGATCTCCTTCGTGTGACCCGATTCAATCGTGAGCATCGAATTGACGATGCTGGGTTCAATCTTTGCAGGAGGAGCCGTCAGAGCGGGAATCTTCTTCGTAAATGACTTGTTCCACTCCTTCCAGGCGTTCTGGTCACCATGCACCTGAACGGTAAATTCCAGATCCATGCCGCGCCACTCGTAGGGTGCCTCCCATTCCAGCACAGCGGTGAAGTTGTCACCACTGCTATAAATCTTGACCGTCTGCTGACTGCTGCCCAGACGCACCCAACTGCCGCTGGTGTCCTTAATCTTCAGTACGCCACCAGCACTCGTGTCGAACTTGGCATCGTTGGTCGTCGCACTGCCCGAGATGTCGCCCTGCGACTTGTAGTGCAGCAGCGTCTGCTCCGTCTTGCCGGCAGCCTTTACTTTCACGTAGCCGTCGATGACCCACATGTCGCGCCCGTCCTTGTCGTAGATAGGCAACTCAATGCTCACACTCGTCCCGATGTTGCGGAATACATACTTATCACTGTCCCACATGAAGTCGTAGGCACTGACACGCTCAGCCGAGAGCAGCATCAACAGTGACAACATGGAAATCATCAGGAAAGAGTCCACCTTCCTGTTTCCTGTGATGATCGATAAAAAGTTTTTCATATATGACAATTATAGTGTTTTTGTGTCACGATAAGATTAGTACTTGTTTTATCTGTGTTTAGAGAGAATCACGACAAAGGTAAATACTATTTTCCATTATTGCAAATAAAATTGCAAATTAATGCTCAATTTTCTTAATGATTGTTTGTTTATTCGAAAATAAACTGTAATTATTGCAGATAAACTGAGGGTATAGAGTATAGAGTATAGGGCTGAGGGTGTAGGGTTTAGAGATGAGAGTCGCCCGGCGCATAGGCTGGCAGAGTATCGGCCTTTAACTCCTCTAACTCCTTTAACTCCAAAGAAGTTGAGCACTTGCGAAACTTTAATAAACAAATATACAACTACAGATTTAAAAGATATGAAGACAAAGTTATTATTACGAAAAAACAAGAAAAAATAGAAAAATACAAGAAAAAAACATTCCACTTTCTCTATTTTTTTCTTATTTTCTTTTGTTTTTTCTTATTTTTCTAAAGCCGCCGAAGGCGTAATTCTTACACCGAACTCACGTTAAAAAGAGCACCCTCTCCCTGATGGCAAGGAGAGGGTGCTCTTTTTTGCATTCTTATGGGTTACGCCCGCTGGGGTCACTTCACTTCCACGCCGAGGGCATTGTACTTCTTGCCGCCGCGGTAGATGACGAGCCTGCCGTCTTCGAGCACTTTCTTGCCGTCGGCAGGAAGAGGAGCGGCGGTCACGTCGTCGATGGCGGTGTTGAGCACGCAGTTGAACTTCAACTTGTCGATGTTGCAGTTGGCACCGGTGATGGTGATGCGCAGAATCTGCTGACCTTCAGCAAGGTTCTTGAGCAGTTTGCCCTCCTTGACGGTGTAGGTGCCCCAGTCGCTGTTGCCGGTCTGTGGCACGGTCACGTTGGCAAGTGTGGTGAGGGTGCCGTTGGCATTGACGAGACTGATGCGGAAACTGGAGTTTGACACGCCTGAGGAGACGGTAGCCTCGTAGGTGTATTCGCCTGGCTCGGTCACGTTGACGGTGTACTCAGTCCACTCGTTGGCAGCAGTGTAGCCGATGACGGTGCCGTTGTTGCCCTTCACGAGGTCGAGGCCTTCGGCATCGCTGCGGTAGGACTTGGCGTCGCCCTCGGCATCGGAGTTGGCGTCGTGGAAGGTGAGTCCTTCCCCACCCTTGTCGAAGTTCTCAGCCTGGATGGTGCCGGGGAGTTTGACTGCCGTGCCGGAGTATGGCGTGCGCTTGTTGTTGACCTTGAGCGTGTATTTGATTTCCTTCGATACCTTTCCGTCGGTGGTGAGAGCCTCTGCCACCACGTTGTAGGAGCCTTTGGCTGCCGGCTTGTAGGTTGCCTCGAATGGTGCCTCGGTGACGCTCTTGACGAGTTGCTTCTCCACGTAGAAGTTGACGCGCTCGATGTTGTCGGCGGTGGAGGTGGCGATGAGCGTGGCGGGTTCGCCGACGGTGCCAGCCTTCGGGTCGGAGGTGACGTTGAGCTTGAGGTTGTTGTCAATGTCGAGGTGGTTGAAGACGAACTTGTCGATGTTGCCGTTGCTGCCGGTGATGTTGAGACGGAGGATGTGCTTGCCCTCAGCCAGCGAGACGAGGGTGCGTCCGTGTACGGCCACGTATTTGTCCCAACTGCCGTTGCCTGTCTGCGGGATGACGACGGTCTCGCTCAGTTCGCTCACGGTGCCGTCGGGCGACTCGATGGAGAGGCTGAAGCTTGCACCTGTGCCGCCAGCGGAGACGTAGGCATCGTAGGAGTAGGTGCCTGCCTTGGTCACGTTGACGGTGTATTCGCTCCACTCGCCCGATGCGGTGTAGCCGAGTGCGTAGCCGCCATTGCCCTTCACCACGTCGATGCCGCCGTCGGTGCGGTAGGATGCACCGTCGCCCTCCTTGTTGGAATTGCTGTCGTGGTAAGTGACACCATCGCCGCCCACGTCGAAGTTCTCAGCCTCGATGGTGCCGGGGAGTTCGTAGTCGGCGCCCTTGAAGGTGGAGCGTGGGTTGTAGGCGGTGAAGGAGCCCAGACGCTCGTAGGTGTTGCCCTCGGTGTCGAAGACCACAGCCCTGAGCGAATACTTGCCCGTGGTGGCTGGTGTGTATTCAGCCTCGTAGGCAGCGTCGAGCGTCTTCGCGTTGACGGATGACGCCTCGCTGATGGTCTTATACTTGGTGCCCTTCACGTAAAGGTCGATATGGTCGATGGTCTTGGTGCGCAGACGTGCATTGACGGTGATGGTGAGCGGTTCACCCTTGGTGGGCGAGAGGGTGGCAGGCTTGATATAGACGGATGCCTCCTTCTTCATGCCCGGGAAGGGGCTCTTGGCGTTCTTTGGCGCGTCGGTTGCCATGTATTCGCGCAGCCACTTCATGGCAGGACGGTCATTGTTATTCTTGATGAGTCCGGAAATACCAGCTTCAATAACATTCCCTTGAGCATCTTTCTTGCTAATCCATGTGTGTCCATAGATGTAGCCCCACAGCGTGATGCCGGCGCAGTAGTCAGCCTCGAACATATAGGGAATCTGCTCCTTGTAGCGCTGCAACTGCAAGTTGTCGTCGGTGGTGCCGATGTCGTACTCAGTGCTGTACATCGGCATCTTCAGCGCATTCTGGATCTCCACCATCGCACTCTTGAAAGCATCGAAATTCATGTCGGTCAGGTCATGCGACTGGCAGCCGTATGCGTCAATCGGTGCACCAGCGTCGCGCAATGTGCGCACAAGGTCGATGAACTGGGACTTCTGCCACTGGAACGTGTTGTAGTCGTTATACACCAGAATGGCATCGGGCCAACGCTCATGTGCCAACTCGAAGGCACGGATGATCCAGTCGTAGCCCGTCTTGCCGTCGCCGCCCAAGGCTGCCTTGTAGGGAGCCGGAGCATGGCCAGCCACCGCCTCGTTCACCACGTCGATAATCTCGAGGTTCGGATAGTGCTTCTTCACGGCATCATACCACTCCACAATCGCCTTGTACTGCTCAGCCGTGGAGAGGCGGTCCATCCAACCCGGATACTGCGAGCCCCAGATGAGCGTGTGGAACTTGAAGGGGAAGTTGTACTTCTTGGCATAGTTGGCGGCATTGTCTGCCCCACCCCAGTTGAACTGCCCCCGTGCACTTCCCTCAATGGAAGCCCACTTCGTCTCATTCTCAGGCGTCACCTGGTTCCATAACTGGTAGAATTTCTCGCTGCCATAGTCCATCTGGTAGCCCGTGGTGATGTTACCCAGGAACTTGTCGGGATTCTTCGACAAACCCTGCGTCGTGTAGGAAGTCTGCGCACAAGCCGTCAGCGGCAAAAGGCAGCACAGCATTCCAACTAAATAGGTGGTAATAGTTCTGTTCATAAAAGATGTTATTATTTTGTTAGTGTTTTGGCTCATTTTAGCCTGTTAGCAATAATCGGCATCATTGGGAAAAGGAACATCGAAAAAGGAGAATCGACAGCACTCATTCTCCCATCCCCCCAAATCCGTTGCAAATATACTAAAAAACTCTCACACCAAACACTTTCCTCCCATTTTTTTCATCTTTCTTGCAGCCACCACAAACAACTGTTTTGTTTTTGAACACGAATGACACAAATTGGACAAAGGGAACAATGCTTTGGGCAGAGCACACCCTTGGAGCCGAGCACGCCGTGTTCATATCGGTCACTCTCGTTTACGTCTATCGTCCCTCCACGATGCCGCCGCCGCCCCAGATGAGTTCGTCCTCGACTTCGAGGTTGGTGTTGACACTTTGCATGGGGCTTATGCAGATGAGACCTTGGTGCTGTATCTGCACCTCCTGCATTTCAGGCTTGATGCAAAAAAGCTATTAACGACGTTCACCAGAGCAGAAAGTCCGTCTGGGGGCTGCCTATTTCCTGATGCTCTGCTTCAGCTTCAGAATGCGACGCACGCTCTCGTCAATGCGTTGCTCTGTGATTTCACCGGCTTCTACAGCCTTGATTACCGCGTCGAAAGCCTCCGTGAACACTTGCGGACCGAGCACGATGTCAACACCAGCCTTGATACAGCCCACGGCAGCCTCGCCATTGGTGTACTGCTGGGTGATGGCTCCCATCTCCATCGCATCGGTGATGATGAGATTCTGATAGCCCAGTTCGCGGCGCAGCTTGTCTTGCAGAATGACCGATGACATCGTGGCAGGAATGTCAGCGCCCGTCACGTTGGGCGCACTGATGTGAGCCGTCATAATGAGTTGGCACCCCCACTGGATGCCGGCCTTGAAGGTCACCATCTCGCACGAGAGCATCTCCTCCCACGTCTTCTGCGAGCTGGCATAGCCAAAGTGCGTGTCGGCCTTTGTGTCGCCGTGACCGGGGAAGTGCTTGATGCATCCTGTGACGCCGGCATCCTTCAGTCCCTGCAGATAGTTGGTCACCATCGGGGCGGCTATCTCTGGCTTGTCGCTG